>WUUC01118869.1_pt1 | contig 11430 bp, 9 predicted proteins | sample 6278441 | NCBI WGS metagenome assembly WUUC01 (sample SAMN13675441, study PRJNA597444) | soil metagenome | isolation source: soil | place: USA: Washington | collected 2017-10 | reverse complement strand
GGAAGTCGGGTTTTCTGTGGGTCAGCGGAGACACGTCCGAATGGGGGAGTGGTTGGGGTGAAAGCCCTGGTGACAGTGCCGGGGAGGGGTAGTCCGTGGGTCAGAATCGGCGGTCTGACCGACAGAAAGTCCCCGATCTGGTGACACCGGTCGTTTACGGTGTCCGGCATGCACCTCGCGGCCGTCTCGACACCGGTGGGCGCCGCCCGAGCGGCCGTCGACGCCGTGGGACTCCTCGGGGCGCTGACCGTCGAGCCGCCCGCCGCGGGGATGCCCGGTTGGGACGACGTCACCGACCTCACCCGGGCCCTCGGCCACCTACGGGTGCTGGCGGAACGGCTGCCTGAGGTGCTGGCGCAGCTGGCCCGACATCTCGAGGCGCCGGGCGGCGGGGACCTCTACGGCGTCGCCGGCAACTCGCCCGTGCCGGTCGAGGGGGTCGTGGCCACCGCCACCACCGCCCTCGACGCCGCCGGCGGGTTGCTCGGCCAGGCGGCCCACGAGCTGGCCACCGCCCAGGGCGCCGTTGCTGGGCTCTACACCGTCGGCGGCATCGGGCCGGTCGGCCCATGACGACGTCGACGGGGTCGGCCACGCGGCGCGTCATCGCGGCGGCGTCCGAGACGGCCTTCAAACGCGCGGCAGTGACAGGAACGGCTCCGAACGGGGTCCGCCGGGCCGAAACGCCCGCACCCTGGTACCCGACGGTTTTGCGTCATGACGCTGAACAGCGGCGGTCCGACCGGTGATTCTCGACCCCGACGACGACCTCCGCGACGACGAGACGCTCGACGACCCGGACGACCTCGAGGGCCTCGACGAGGACGGCCTCGACGACCTCGACGATGACGAGGTGTTGGGGGGGCCGCTCGGCGAGACGGGCGCCCAGGCGGTAGCCCGCCGTCTCGGCCTCGCCACGAGCACGATCCAATCAGCTGGGGTTGGTGTGGTGGGGGAGCGGTCCGCCTCCCCCGGCCTCCGCCAACTCCTCGCGGAGGCCACCCCCCGCGCGTCGGCCGGCCTGCAGGAGCTCGTCGCCAACTCGGTGGCGGCGACGACGCGCGCCGCGTATGAAGCCGACTGGGCCCGCTTCGAACTGTGGTGCGCCGTGCGCGGCACGGACGCCTTGGATGCCGGGCCGCTCGAGGTCGCCGAATACATCAACGTCCTCGTCCGGGAGCGCCTCGCCTACACCACGATCACCCGCCGGGTTGCGGCCATCGGCTACGCCCTGCAGCTCGCCACCACCCACCGACCCACCGACGACCCCCTCGTCACCACCACCCTCGCCGGCGCCCGCCGGCTCCTCGCCGGCCGCGCCAAGCGCCAAGCCGCCCCACTCCGGTTGGCGGAGTGGCGCACCATCATCACCGGCCTCCCGATCGTCGCCCCCAACCACCCCGCGATGCGGCGCGACCAGACATTGCTCGCGATCGGCTGGGCCGCCGCCCTCCGATCCTCCGAACTGGTCGGGCTCGATGTCGACGACTGCCACTTCGTGGGCGACCCCGACACCGGAGACGGCGGCGTGCTGCTGCAGATCCGGGCCGGCAAAGGCCACCCCGGCGCCCAATGGGTCGCCGTCCCCTACGCGTCGACCTGGTCGTGGTGTCCCGTCCGGCGCCTCGCCCACTGGACCCGCACCCTCCGCACCGGACCGCTGTTCCGACGCATCGACCGCCACGGCCACACCCACGGCCGGCTCACCGCACCCGCCGTCACCAGCATCGTCCGCACCCGACTCGTCGAGGTGTGTCAGCTCGACGCCGACCAGCACACCTCGCATTCGTTGCGTGCTGGGTTCGTCACCGAAGCCCGCGCCCACGGCGCCGATGACACCCTCATCGCCCGCCACACGCGCCACACTCGACCCGGCACCCGCACCGGCGGACTCCTCAACGTCTACGACCGCCCCACCGACCTCTTCGAACGCACACCGTTCGAAGGATGGTGGTAATGATTCAATGAAGTCAACGACGGGACGCGGCCAACTCTCCTGAGTCAGGGCGCTCTCCTCGGTCCCGGGGAGCCTGATCGGCGCATGCCTAGGACAAGAGTTGAGCGAGCTGGAGCCGTGGAACCTACGGCATCAACGGAAGGTCATCACCGAGAACGATGCCTGACTAGCGTCGACGCAAGGGTCGCCACCACAGCCACCCTCCAAAGTTCATCGCGATCGCGCACCATGGTCGTGGTCCGTCGGTTCGTCGGACAAGCCCCTCGACACTGGAGGTCGCTTCCATCGTGGTGACGGCCGTCCGCACGACAGCCGGCGGAACCTCATCCGGCGCTGGCGCAAGCCCAAGAGCACTGTCCGGCGGCGCACAAAGCGTCCCGAGCTCAGCCCGAACCACCATCGTCGACGCACCGTCAGCACCGCGTGGCACTAGGTGACCAAGCGCCGTGCGCACCTCATCACGGTCGACTCGCCAAGCGCCTCGCGGCAATAGGTGGCCCTCGAGCGGGTGGTCATAGTACACGTCGCGCTGAGTGCACAACGGAAGAAGCAGCCGAGTCTCGCTCACGGGATGTCGGTCAACCAGCCATGCATCCCCGGATGCGCCGGAGGAGATCTCGAACACTGTGTGTAGCAAGGAGCGGTCTGCGTCGTGGACGCGCACCCCAATGGGACGTCGCTCGGATGACCCCGATACGACCGCTGCAAGGTCGCCGAGATCAAGGTGTCGCCGCAGTGGTGCAAGTACGTGCAACGCCACGAGGCACTGCGAGTACTGCGCCCCCGACAGCGCCGCCAACGCGCGTACGATCTGTTTGTCCACCGGCTGACGAGCGGTACCCGCATTCGATGCACTCGGCACGGGACGTGAATGAATCGAGCGACGCTTCACTCGTCGCACGCGTTCGTGCGATACCGCAGCAACCAACACCTGAGCGCGGTCATCATGAGGTACGCCAGACGCCTTCATCACACCCCGGAAGCGCAGCACCCGAGGTACCGTCGGAGCGTGCAGGCGGCATCACCTCGCCTCCCGAGGCCGCCGCCGGGGTCGCTCGTTCGAGTATGCAAAAGCAGAGCCATCGTCTACAACCTTCGACTCCGCAGATACTCGCCGAGGCCCTTCGCCTGTGGGTCGAACGACGTCGACCCGGCTACGCCTGCGCCGAGATATGCGATGAGTACGATGTTCACTGCTCGAAGGTTCGGGAGCTGGTGGACGACAATGTCAAGCCCAGCAGCCTCGGGCATCAGACGCCGTACGAGCGAAGGAGTCATGCGCTGGGCGAGCCACGCATAGCCGGCATCGTCGCGGGCCCACACTCCGATGTTGGCGTTTCCGCCCTTGTCACCCGACCGGGCACCGAAATAATTCGCGAGGCGCGTACCAGGCGGAATGTCAAGCGGGTTGGCAGCCACCGTTTTCACGACAATGGGCTCAGGCGATGCCGGAAAGGTTGGAGCCGGCGGCACGCTGATTCGATCGCCGCTGTCAAGAGCTACGGTCTGATCGACTTCCGTCGCAGGGACCAGTGCGGGCCAGAAGATGCCGAACGCGGACGCTCGTCCGGGTGGGGCTGCCATGTGACAGCCTGGATAGTTCGCCAGTGTCAGCTCAACCGCGCTCGCCGAAAATGCGCGGTCGACCTGCGACGCGGCCGTCGCGGTGGCGAAGACGTGAAGGAGCCCGCTAGAGCGCTCTTGGTCGGGCCCATCCGGCGGGGCAGGCACAAAACGCGACTCGAGCTCAACTCCAGCTTCTCGAATCGCGTTGGCGCCTCCCATCGATGCGACAAGCGCGTCTAGTGCCCAGCGGGCCTTTCGCTCCTGCGCTACACCGGAGAGCACGAACGATGCCTTGTTCCGGTAGCCCCCATGAAGGTTGATCGCAAGCTTGGCGGTATGGGGTGCTGGCTCGCCCCGCACATCGGTGATTCGGACGCGATCCGGACCATCATCATGCAACTGAATTGTGTCGAATCGTGTCATCACATCGGGGTTCGCGTATGTTGGGCCTTGGATCTCGTACAAGAGCTGGGCGGTGACCGTCTCGATGCTGACGCGTCCGCCGGAGCGTGGGTGTTTCGTGATGACAACAGTTCCGTCGTGGTCAATCTCCGCGATCGGGAAGCCTGGCGGTGTGCTGAAGTCCTCGAACTCTTCGAAGAACGCGAAGTTGCCGCCTGTTGTCTGCGCTCCGCACTCAATGACGTGCCCGGCGACGACTGAGGCAGCAAGCTGATCCCAATCGGTCGGCGCCCAGTTCCACCACCACGCAGCCGGACCCACAACGAGAGCGGCATCGCTGACCCGCGGGCAGATCACAACGTCGGCGCCGTGAGCGAGCGCTGCAGCGATACCCCATCCACCGAGATATGCGTTTGCGGTGACCGGATCAGCGACGAGTGGTTCGCCGGTGTCTACGTTGCTCAGGGCAGGACGGAGTTCGTCGACGCGGTCGAGAAAATCGTCGCCTTCGAGGTGAGCCACACTCACCGAGACCCCGACCCGAGCTGCGATCTCTCGCACATGCGCGGCACACCCACCTGGATCCAGGCCACCGGCATTACTGACAACTTTAATCCCGCGATCGACGCACGTGCCGAGCACGCCTTCCATCTGCGTGAGGAATGTGGTTGGGTAACCACGACCGCCTCGCTCCTGTGCCTTCCACAGGATGAGCATCGTGAGCTCGGCTAGCCAGTCTCCCGTGAGGACATCGATCGGGCCACCTTCGACCATCTCGCGGGCCGCCGATATGCGGTCGCCATAGAAGCCGGAACAGTTCGCGATCCGAATCGGGCGATGTGGAGTCATCGATGCTCTCTGTTCATGGTTCCGAAGACGGGCAGGGGTTGACAAGCGAGCGGCGCGCTGCAGCCCAGCGTTGACTGAGGTCGAACATACATGGCACACCGACTACCCGACGGGGAGCCCGAGATGCCGGGCGATGATCAGTCGCTGGATTTCGCTCGTGCCCTCGCCGATCTCGAGAATCTTCGCATCGCGATAGAACCTGGCGATGGGACTCTCCTCGATAAAGCCACTACCGCCAAACACTTGAGTCGCCACCCGGGTGGCTGTCACCGCCGCCTCGGTAGAGTATAATTTCGCGATCGCTGCCTCGCGGCCGAAAGGGCGACCTTGATCCTTCAGCCACGCCGCTCGGTAGGTGAGGTTCGTCGCTGCTTCTATGGCGACATCGAGGTCTGCTAGCGCAAAGGCAACGGCTTGGTTGCGCCCGATTGGGCCTCCGAATGCATTGCGATTCTTGGCGTAGTCGACGGCAAGCCCGAGGCACGCACGCGCGCACCCTATGGCGAGGGCCGAGATCGCAACACGGCCGTCGTCGAGGATTGAGAGAAAGTTGCGAAACCCTGCGCCTGGAGCGCCGAGCAGGTGCGATTCATGCACCCGACAGCCGTGGAGCACGAGTCCGTGCGTATCGCTGGCGTGCCATCCGAGCTTGTTGTATGCCGGCTCGACGGTGAGGCCAGGGGTGCCACGTTCGATGACGAAGGTTGAGATGCCGTCGTCCGCGCGCGCCGTCACCGTGATGATGGACGTGAGCTCGGTTCCAGAGTTGGTGATGAAGGCCTTCGCACCATCGATCACCCAATGGTCGCCGCGCCTGATAGCGCGAGTTCGCGTGGCGCCCGCGTCACTTCCGGCATCCGGCTCCGTGAGTCCGAACGCGCCGAGCGTCCGTCCCTGGACGAGATCGGGAAGCCAACGCGACTTCTGGGCTTCGGTGCCGAAGCGGAAGATCGGGTTGGCGCCCAGACCAACGCCGGCGGACAACGTGATCCCCATCGATTGATCGACCCGCCCGATCTCTTCGATCGCGATGCAGAGTGAGACGAAGTCGCCGCCGCCACCGCCCCATTCCTCTGGGAAAATCAGTCCGAACAGGCCAAGCTCGCCCATCTGCCGCACGACGTCTACAGGAAAGTGGTGGTGGTGGTCCCATCGCGCGGCGTGCGGCCCGATCTCGGCTTCTGCGAAAGATCGAACCATCTCGCGGACGGCCTGCTGAACGTCAGTGAATTCGACTGTCACTTAGGACTCTCCGTTTGTGAGGTTGTTCTGAGAACGATCAGGAGGTCGCGTAGACCGACGCGCTCGCCGACGCAAACGGCGACGTCGACCACGACGGAGTCCTGCGGAGCTCGCACCGTGTGCTCCATCTTCATGGCTTCGACGATCGCCAAGGGCTGCCCCTCCACCACTACAGCGCCGACCTCGGTACTTACGGCGACGACGGTCCCGGGCATTGGGCTGACGAGCGTGAGCGACTGCTCGCTGGCCGCAGCCTCGTGCGGCCTACCGGCGCATGGAGTCATGCTCCAAGTCTCACCACACGCCCCAAGCCACAGTGCCCCGTCGGTTGAAGCGACAGTGAAGTCGTGGGTTGCGCCGTCGAGCTCGAGTCGGAGCCAGTCACCTCGGACGTGGACCTTGGCACGCCAGCTTCGGTCCGTAGTCTCTGCATCCCACCACCCGTCCCCCACTCGCACTCGGACGTCGACCACGGAATCGCTGTCGTCCATGGCGCGCCACGGAATCCAGGCGGGCTCGCCAATGCGCCAGCCGCCGCCGCGTTCCCACGGTCCAGGGCCGACGGTGCCCGTGATGTCCAGGAGGGCTGCGGCGATGGCGACCTCTGGCGGCGTAAGACGCGCAGGCAAGGACGCCGCTATGCGCTCAACCAGACCGGTGTCCATCGCTCCCGCGACCACGGCGTGATCAGCCAGCACAGAGCGCAGGAACGAGACGTTGGTCGTGACGCCAAGCACTGTCGTTGCCTCGAGCGAGCGGGCCAACCGGCGCCTCGCCTCCTCACGGTCGGAGCCCCAGGCAATGACCTTCGACACCATTGCGTCGTAGTAGCTGTCAACTCGAAACCCGACCTGCAGCGACGAATCGATCCGAACTCCGGTGGCCCGGACTGGCTCGCTAAGGGCCGCAACGATTCCGCCCGTAGGCAAGAAGTCGTTCCGTGGATCCTCTGCGTAGATCCGGGCCTCCATGGCGTGCCCGGCAGCCGCAAGGTCGGACTGACTGAATGCCAGTCGCTCGCCTGCGGCGACGCGGAGCTGTTGCTCGACCAGATCGACTCGCCAGACGAGTTCCGTGACCGGATGCTCAACTTGGAGCCGCGTGTTCATCTCCAAGAAGTAGGGCTCATCGAGCCGGTCCCCTGACACGATGAACTCGACGGTGCCGGCGTTGACGTAGTCGCACGCTCGTGCTGCAGCGATCGCCTGCTCACAGAGGGCAATTCGATGAGCATCTTCGAGGCAAGGCGCTGGAGCCTCTTCGATGACCTTCTGATGACGACGCTGGAGGGTGCACTCCCGCTCGCCGAGATGAACAATCGACCCGTGGCTGTCCGCCAAGATCTGCACCTCGAGGTGGCGAGGCCGGTCGATGTATCGCTCGATCAGGAGGTCGTCGTTGCCGAATGCAGCACGGGCCTCTCGCCTCGCGGCAGCGATCCCAGGAGCGACGTCGCGTGGTCCGAGCACTAGATGCATGCCCTTGCCGCCACCGCCGGCTGATGGCTTGATGAGCGCGGGAAAGCCGATCGTCCGGGCCGCCTCTGCGAGGTCGTCGTCGCTGAGACCCACGCCCGAGACGCCCGGAACCACGCGGACACCCTGGCGCACTACCGTCTCCTTGGCGCGGTTCTTGTCGCCCATTACATCGATGGCCTCGATTGAGGGACCGACGAACACCAGACCGGCATCAGCGCATGCCGCCGCGAGTGCCGTGCTCTCGGAGAGGAATCCGTACCCCGGGTGCAGCGCCTCCGCCCCCGTTCGCCGCGCAGCCTCGATGATCCGCTCCACGTTGAGATAGCTTTGGGCTGCCGGCGAAGGGCCGACGTGGATCGCCTCGTCGGCGACTGCCACGTGCCGCGCATCTCGGTCCGCGTCACTGTAGACACCGACCGCTCGTATTCCGAGCGCGCGTAGCGTGCGCATTATTCGCAGTGCGATCTCACCCCGGTTTGCTACGAGTACACGTTCGAACATTGCGTCACATCCTGAAAACGCCGTAATTGACGTCGCCGATGGGCGCCTGGACCACCAGGCCTAATGCGAGCCCAAGAATCATTCGAGTCTGTGTTGGTTCGATGACGCCGTCGTCCCAGAGGCGTGCTGTTGAGAAGTACGGATCACCCTGATCCTCGAACTGCTGGCGGATCGGGGTCTTGAAGGCTTCCTCGTCAGACTCCAACCAGGTCTGTCCGCTTCCCTCGATCTGATCGCGGCGCACCGTGGCCAAAACGGAGGCCGCCTGCTCGCCGCCCATCACTGAGATGCGCGCGTTTGGCCACATCCACAAGAAGCGAGGCGAATAGGCACGTCCACACATGCTGTAGTTCCCCGCGCCAAACGAGCCCCCGATAATAACCGTCAGCTTCGGTACCGGAGAAGTTGCTACGGCATTCACCATTTTGGCGCCGTGCTTCGCGATGCCGCCAGCCTCATACTCCCGACCAACCATAAAGCCGGTGATGTTCTGCAAAAAGATGAGCGGTACCCGGCGACGGTCACAGAGCTCGATGAAGTGGGCCCCCTTGAGAGCCGATTCGGCGAACAACACCCCATTGTTTGCAACAATTCCTACCAGGTGGCCGTAGATGTGAGCGAAACCCGTGACAAGGGTTTCGCCGTAGAGCTGTTTGAATTCGTGGAACTGACTTGCGTCAACGATCCGCGCAATGACTTCGCGAACGTCGTACGGCGTGCGCGCGTCCGCCGGAATCACCCCATGTAGATCCCCGGGGTCAACGGTTGGTTCGAGATAGTCGTTCAAACGCCCTGTGTCGATGGTGGCACGAGGGAGTGTTCCGACGATTTGTCGGACGATGTCCAGCGCATGGTGGTCGTCATCAGCGAGGTGATCTGTCACGCCCGACACGCTGGAGTGCAGTAGTCCGCCCCCGAGATCCTCAGCCGACACGACCTCTCCCGTTGCGGCCTTCACGAGAGGCGGACCGCCAAGGAAGATTGTGCCGACATTTCGTACGATGACTGTCTCGTCAGCCATCGCCGGTACGTACGCGCCACCAGCGGTGCACGAGCCCATTACCGCCGCGATTTGGCTAATCCCATGCGACGACAGCTTCGCTTGGTTGTAGAAGATTCGACCAAAATGGTCGCGGTCTGGGAATACCTCATGTTGCTGGGTTAGAAACGCCCCTCCGGAGTCCACGAGATAGATGCAAGGCAACTCGTTCTCGAGAGCAATCTCTTGGGCCCGCAAGTGCTTCTTGACGGTCATCGGATGATAGGTGCCACCCTTGACAGTCGCATCATTTGCGATGACCATGCAATGGCGACCGGCCACACTCCCCACTCCGCAGATAAGCCCGGCTGCCGGCACGTCGCCGCCATACATGCAGTGCGCAGCCAGGGGCGACAGCTCAAGGAAAGGCGAACCGCGATCGAGCAAGCGATCTACCCGTTCGCGTGGGAGCAGCTTGCCCCGCGACTGGTGCCGTTCCCGAGACGCCGGGGGTCCCCCTGCACGAGCTGTCGCGAGCTGATAGCGGAGATCTGCCACCAGCTGGTCCATCGCGCGAATGTTCGCCAGCGCGCTCTCGTTACCTCGATCCAGCCGGCTCGTTAACTGGGGGAATCGCATCGTTGCTCCGCTAATTGTGGACGGCCAGCCGGCGTCGGCACTGGCCAGGAGGACCTTAACGGTCGTTAAGGCGGACCTTAGTCGTCGTGAAGGTAGCCGTCCGCATCCGAGGGATGCCGTAACCGGCGTTGGGCCGTTCGCGCAACCGTGCCTTGTGATACCGTCCGCCTAGTGCTGCTTGGTGCCGGTGGGCCGGTTGGAGCCCGTGCGGTTCGCCCGAGGTCAACTCGCCGAGAACAGTTGCTGAAGGTCGCTGCCGAGCTGTTCGCGGCTCGTGGGTTCAGCGGCGTCACCGTCGATGACATCGGAGCGGCCGCAGGAGTCACGGGCCCGGCGATCTATCACCACTTCGAGAGCAAGGAGGCGATGCTCGGTGAAATGCTGATCGGCATCAGTCAGCACCTGCTCGTGGTCGGCCGATCGATCCGCGACACCGCAGCGCCGGATCGGCAGCTGGATGAGCTGGTGCGAATGCATGTCGACTTCGCCGTCGACCAACGTGCCGTGATCACGGTGCACTTCCGTGACCTGCCGCGAGCAGCGCCAGCGGACCACCATCGCGTCCGTCGACTTCAGCGTGAGTACGCGGAGATCTGGGTCGAGGCCCTCACGGTGGGCGCACCCGATCTTCCTGCCGACGCAGCTCGGACCGCCGTGCACGCGGTACTAGGCCTGATCAACTCAACTCCGTTCAGCACTCGACTCCGGCGCAGCGAGAGTGTTCGGATACTTTGCGGCATGGCGGGGGCAGCGCTCGGCGCCGTGGGGCCGCTCGTCACGGAGTATCGTCGGTCCGATCGATGAAGGCCGCATTACATCTCGCGCCGGACTGCTCGAGACGACCGCCGGTGGGTACGGTGCGATCCACGGTTATTCCACCCGGAGGACGGTGATACACCGACATGGTCACGGCCGTCGGCGCTGTCGATGTCGACGACGCCTGGGCGTACAGCTCGGCGTGCTCGTTCACCGGAGCGCTCCAAAGACGGCGTGACCGACACCGCTGACGCGTCCCGTCGGCGCGACACGAACGCGGCGTCGCGAAATTTTGAAGGACCCCGCCACGGCAGCGTACGGTCGAACGCCGGGGCCCGGCCGCCAGGTTCCCCAGGTTTCGTCGCTGCGCACGCTCGCACGGCGCGGCGGTTGCCTTCCCGGGCGTCTTACCCGTGACTACTCGACGGGCTCGGGAAACGCTCTCGGTCGGGCCAGCGCGCGTTGCACCACGGCGTTCGGCGGTCGACGGACGTCCTCGGCGCTAATAGGGGGTCGAATCATCCTGTTCGAGTAGTCGGGCAGGATTGATGCCGAGCCGCCGTCCGGTCAGCACTTTGCAAGGCAGAGCGTTGAGTTCTAGATCTAGTGCCGTGACCGGCAACGTTGGGGGTGTCGCGTCCACCACCTGAGAGTGGCGATCTGTTTTCCTTGGCGGATGGCGCAGAGGGTGCAGGTTCGAGAACTCACCAGCGATGAGGGCCGCCGACTCCTGGCGATCATCAGGCGGGGGTCGGGATCGGTGGTGCGGTGGCGACGAGCGCAGATCGTGTTGTGGTCGGCGCAACGCATGGACGTCCCGGCGATCGCCAAGATTGCTTTCACGTCCGAGGATCGGGTGCGGGCGGTGATCCACAACTTCAACGACGACGGGTTCGACTCGCTGACACCGAAGTACGCCGGTGGGCGGCCACCGACGTTCACGTTGCCGCAACGCCAGGAGATCAAGAAGGTCGCCCTGTCACGGCCGACCGATCACGATCTGCCGTTCTCGACGTGGTCGTTGTCGAAGCTGGCCGAGTTCTTGGTGGCTGAGGGGGTGG
>WUUC01104447.1_pt1 | contig 11431 bp, 11 predicted proteins | sample 6278441 | NCBI WGS metagenome assembly WUUC01 (sample SAMN13675441, study PRJNA597444) | soil metagenome | isolation source: soil | place: USA: Washington | collected 2017-10 | reverse complement strand
GCGGGCGACGCTGGTGCTGGGACCGACGCCGGAACGAATGCGCTCGCGACGTGCCGCTTTACAACCGGCACGCAGGATGGTGGTGCGGACTACGAGGGTCGCTGCCTGCCGGAGTGCCTTACGCGCGGCACGTCGGCGCTTCAGCAAGGTGAGTGCCAAGACGAGTTCGTGTGCGTTCCCTGTTACAACCTGATCACCGGCGCGTCCACGGGAGCCTGCGACAATGGCGGGGATCACCCGGTCGATCCGGCTCCGCCGGGCTTTGCGGAGTGTGGTGACTCGCTGGGATATTGCATTCCGGCCAGTAGCGTGGGACCGACCGGCGCCAATCTGCAGCAACTCACCTGCGACGCCGACGAGCGCTGTGCGCCCAAGCTGCGCGTAGAGCAGTCTGACGCGTGCTTCCCACGTTGCGGCTCCGTGTTCGGCGCGGGTGCCTGCCTTCCAGCGTTCCTCATTCCCGTCGAGTCGAGAGGGGTCTTGCAGCCCGCCGACTGCGCGATGGGGGAGCTGTGTTCGCCGTGCATCAATCCGACAACCACGATGCGCACGGGGGCTTGCAACTGAGTGCAACCGTCCTGGCGCTTCGTCCGTGGCATACGGCGGCATTTTTTACTTTGCCGAATACCAAAGACGAACTTCGCACACGTCTTCCGGCTGACCTGCTAGACGAACTGGAAGCGGACCCTCGCCACGGCGCTCAGGCTTGTCCGGTGCCACCTCTGAACGAAACCGCGGCTCCGTAGCCTGAGCTTGGTGGCGCTGCTGTGGGGGCTGGTTGCGAGCCATCATGGGGTCGTCCGAAAATGGGGTTTGACGACGCTCATTGCGCTTGCACCCGTGGCTTGGTTCCTGATCGAGCGGCACTCGGGGCCGTGGAAGGCGTTCCAAACCAAGCTCGTCGATTCGAGGCCAAGGCGCGGCAGGCGCTGCGGTACTGTAACCAAACCGCGACTGCGCGGTCGATTACCTAGATGCGACCTACGGGACCACGACTTTTCAGTTCACGCTCGAGCATCGCCCCGTTCGGTTGTACCTGCGAGGACCGGGCGACCAGCTGGTCGGCGTGCACTTCGGACGCGGCGCCAATGCCGTGTTTGACACCACGTGGATGATTACCACGTACTCCGATTGAGCCTGGCGCGCGGACGGGCGAACGCGTCTCGGGCACGGGCCGCACAACTCGGCAATGAAACCTCCTACCGACGGGGAAGATCGTGACCGGCAAGCGGCGACCGGCCGGCGAGCGCGACGCGTGATCTCGAGGAAAATCCAAAGGTCATGCTGGAAGGCAGAGCTACCCGCGAAGCCGATCAAGGGAGTGGTGACGTGACAAAGTCGTATATCCTGCCGCGCATGCTGGTTCGTTTGCTGTTCTGCGGGTCTTTCGCGCTGTGCGCCGCCGTTGCCGCCGCAGCGCCCCTCCGGGCGCAGCCTGCGGTCGAGGCAGAAGAGCCGCCGGCCTATCGTCAGCTCGTGGCGGATGCTCTGGCTGAGTACGAAGGCGGTCACTTCGAGGAATCGCGTGCGCTGATGGCGCGGGCACACGCGCTCTTTCCCAACGCGCGCACCTTGCGCGGCCTGGGCATGGTCAGCTTCGAGCTGCGCGAGTACGTGGACAGCGTGCGCTACCTCGAGCAGGCGCTGGCGAGCCACGAGCGTCCACTCGACACTGAGCTGCAATCGCAGACGGCGGCGCTGCTCGAGCGCGCGCGCAGGTTCGTGGGACAGCTCGCGCTGCAGGTGAGGCCCGCGCACGCTCACGTGCTGGTCGACGGGTCGGAGGTGCTCGGCGGAGACCGGCGTTCCATCGTGCTCGAGGTCGGCGAACACGAGCTCTGGGTCCGCGCCGAAGGACACAGCGCGGAGCGCCGTCACGTGCGTATCACTGGAGGGGAGGAAATCACATTGAGCGTCGTGCTGGTGCAGGTTGCGCCTCCCGTCGAGCGCGCAGAGGCAACGCATGCCGAACGTCCAGTCTGGTACAAGCGCCCCTGGTTGTGGGTCGCCACCGGCGCCGTGGTCGCCGCGGGGGCTGGGCTGGGCGTGGGACTCGCGCTCCGAGCTGACCCTGCGCCACGCGAGCCGCCCTACCGGGGCCTGAGCGGCGAACAGCCTTTCGTCGGTCCCACGCAATGAGGCCGCGCCTCGGCGCGCTGATCGCCGTGTGTCTCGGCTGTGCAGAGGATTCCGCGCCACCGCTCACGCAGGTGATCGTACTGGTGGGCGGCGAACCTCTCATCGACGCGCTCGACGTTCGCGTGTACGACGCCGCTGGCCGTACGGCGAGTAGCTCGCGCAGGATCGATCTGCGGCGCCGCGTACCGCACCAGCTGCCCACATCCTTCACCGTGGTACCCGCTTCTCCGGCCGGGGCGTTGCGGTTTCGACTGGTCGTACAGGGCGTGGAGCGCGCGGCTGACGGATCCCTGCGCGAGCGGGCACGCCGCGAGCTGTTGGTGTCATTCGCGCCAGGCAAGACCACACTGCTTCCGGTCCTGTTGAGCGCGGAGTGCGCCGGCCAGGACTGTGACTGCCCCGACGACGCAGCTTGTGATCGGAGCTGCGATCCTGCCGCGTCGCGCTGTAATCCCGTGCCCGATTTCAGCGAGCTCCCCGAGGTGGTGGCGGGTGAAGAGCGTGAGGCCCTGGCGGAAGGCTTCCCGACCTGTGCGCCCGGCAGCTTTCCCGCAGCCCACGGCGGGTGCGTGGACATCGACGAGTGCGCGTTCCAGATCGATGCCTGCAGCGTGGAGCCGCGGTCGTGCGTGAACCTGGCACGGCCGGCATCGGTTTGCTGGCCGGGCTCGCGTGCAATGGTGACAGGCAACCTTCGCCGCCCCCCATGATGACGGTGGGAGCCGCCGCCGATGGGAAGATCGGCAACCGCGATCCCGATACTCCGGTCACCAGCCTGAATGGCGCCGAATGGAAGGCGGCCTGCGTCGATATCTCGAACGCGCTCGCGGCTCGCGCGCTTGTGCACGGTCCGTGTATTCTGGATGCCCTGCTCGGCACCGTGCTCGGGGCCGACTGCATGGATACTTACGCTTTGTGCGTCGAAACGACGCCAGACATCGAGTGCGACCAACCACCGACACCTTGCGACCTCACGTTGCGCGAGGTCGACACCTGCCTCAACAGCATCCTCGTGTCGTTGGCCGAGCAGACGCGCGCGGTCGACTGCACGAGCTCGCTCGACGTGTTCTTTGCCCTCAGCGCGGGGCGGCTCACGCCCGAGTGTCGCGTGGCCGCAGACGCGTGTCCGGGGTTGCTCGACCTTGGACCCTCAGGAGGTTCACCAAAGTGAACGCCCATGCGTTCGAGCTAGACGAGGTGATCGGCGGCAAGTACCGCCTGGTCCGCACGCTCGGTGCAGGAGGCATGGGCATCGTCTACGAGGCCCGTCACGAGCTGACCGGCAAGCGCGTCGCCATCAAGCGGCTACGCCCGGAGCTGGCCGCGAGGCCCGCGCACGCGCAGCGCATGCTGCGCGAAGCCCGAGCCTCCGCGCAGATCAGGCATCCGAACGTAGTCGATGTGCTGGATGTGGGCAGCGATCGGGACGCGTTCTTCCTGGTGATGGAGTACCTGGAGGGCGAGACGCTGAGGGCGCGCTTGGCGCGCGGAGCACTGTCCGTGGCCGAAGCGCTGGCGCTGCTGATGCCGCCGATGCGCGGCGTCGCCGCGGGCCACGCTCTGGGCATCGTGCACCGCGACATCAAGCCCGAGAACATCTTTCTTACGCAGGTGCCCGATTGTACGACGCCCGTTCTCAAGGTGCTCGACTTCGGCATCTCGAAGCTGATGCACGACGACGACCTGTCGTTGACCGAGAGCGGCACCACCATGGGCACGCCGCTCTACATGTCCTATGAGCAGCTCACGAGCGCTGGCGCAGTCGACGTGCGCGCCGACGTGTATGCATTCGCGGTGATCCTCTACGAGATCCTCACCGGTCGCACGCCGTATCGCGCTGAGAGCCTGGGCAGCTTGGCCGTACAGCTCGCCACCACGCGGCCACGACGCGCGAGCGATCTGAACCCGCGCGTTCCACTCGAGCTCGACGCTGTGCTCGCGTACGCGCTCGAAAGCGACCGAGACGCACGCTGTCCTTCGCTCGGATCGTTCATGCAGCGGCTCGCGCCGTTTGCGACGGGGATCGACTCTGCTTCCAGAGTGTGCAGCGTGCCCATCCGCAGCGTCGACATGGAGACCTCACCGGTCCTGCGAGCGCCGCCTCCGCAGGTCCGCCGGACGGAGAGCATGCAAGTCAACCAGCCGAACGCCGGCACGCTTTCGCGGCAGGGCAAGCGTGCCTTTTACGCGCTCGCGGTGCTCTCGACCGTGATCGGTGCCGGGCTATTCTCGGCGTCGCGGGGGCCGGCGCCGCGAACGCCCGGTGCAACGCACGCCGGGCCAGCGCGCGTCCAGGCAGCCGTACACACGGAGCTGCCACGCGCGGCACCGCCCGCGGATCGCGCGCCGGATGCGGGCGCATCGCCTCCAGAAGAGAGCCTCGTAGCGCGTCCTAGGAAGGCTCCGACGCGGCGCGTCGCGAGCGAGCCGCGCGATACGCCGCGCGCGCCACTGCCGGAAGAGCCAACGCAGACTCGAGACGAGCCGCTTTACCGCGCAGGCAAGCCGCGGCTCGAGGAGTTCTGAGGCTCACCCTGAAACGACGATTGGAACGGAGATCCCTCAGATCATGCTTACTGATCACCCCCGCTGACGTGGCGCAGACTCATGCACCGTCTATCTTCCCGTTCGTCAGCCCTTCTCGCCTCGAACTGGCGCTCGAGGACGCTTGTCAGAGCGAACGACCGAAAGGCAGGTGCGAACGATGAGATGCCCCCTCCAGCTATTGACTTGTGGCCTCGGACTGTTCCTCCATGTCGCCTGCGACAACGAGCGAGAACACGGCAACGACGCCGGCTTCGCTCCGCAGGACGCCCGCCAAGCCGTCGGGGCGTCCGACCGCGACGCGCAGAGCGACGGCGCCAGCTCGAAGCCCGACTACGGAAATCCAACCGTCAAACCAGACACGAGCACGAACAGGGTCGCCGACTGCAGTGGGCAGCCCGACATGACGCTGTGCAACGTCGTCACGACCCCTGACCGTTGGTACGACATCTGCGTCCGCGGCGCGTGCGTCTCACCGGGCTGCGGCGAGGCGAGCTGCGAGAGTCCCGGCCCGCATTTTCGCATCCCGCCCATGTCGGAACACAAGTACTTCGAACGGCGCGGCAGTGAGGAGCCCATCAACATCGATCTGATCACGGGCCTGCACTGGCAAGGGTGTGCAGCGGGTCTGCGCGGCGCAGGCTGCCAGACTGGCGCTGCGCTCGAGCTAGACGTCGCTGGCGCGCTCGCCTATTGCGACGCGCTGCAATGGGGGGCGCACGACGACTGGTACCTTCCAGACATCTACGAGCTGGTCTCCATCGTGGACGTCGGCGTGCCGAACCCGGAGCAAGGCTATCTATCCGAAGCCTTCTTCCCCAACCACGCAGTGGCACCTGGCTTCTTCTGGTCCAGCTCGACCCTGGATAGTCGGCAGATGTCCCTCTCCACCGGCAAAGACGAGGGCAGCTTTCCCTCGATCACCTGGGAAGACACCCGCCTGGAGATCGATGGCGTGTTGTGCGTGCGCCGCGGCTTCTCCGAGCCGATGCCGGCGGGCGAACGCTTCCACAGGACGCAGTCCACCCAGCCCACCGCGGCGGATCGCGCCACCGGCCTCATGTTTCAGAGCTGTGCGGCCCCTGCAGGCGCCATCGACTGCAGTGCGTACAAGCCGGTGCTGCGCCCGGAGGACGCCGTCGCGCACTGCGAGGCGCTGGTCTGGGGCGGCTTCGAAGACTGGCGCCTTCCCACCTACAAGGAGTTGCAGCCGCTGTTCAGTTACGGCCAGCTCGGCTCCTTCGAGAATGGGTTCCGCGATGACCTCGTCGGCGTCGTCGCCAGCTACTTGCTCGTCCAGCATGGTCCGCTGTTCGACCTGATCGACAGCGCTCGCGTGGGCATCGGGTCCTCGGGTGAAATGTATCCTGCGGTCTGTGTTCGGGGACCGTAGCCGGCGTGCGCGTTCGCTTGGCGCGATCGTCGCGCTGGTAGCCGCGGCTGACTTGCGCCGCAGCCTCTGCGGCGCCTGGTGACGGCCGGCCTGGTGCGTATCCCCGACTCGCGGCTTTCGGCCGCGACACCATTTCGTATAGACAGCCTGCCTCGGCGCCTCGCGCATCCGCACCACACGTGGAATGAGGTGGACATGGAACAGCTGCCGTACATCGACGAGCACACTCTGAGCATCGCCGCCCCGGCCGACGCCGTCTGGACCGCGCTGCTGCAGCTGCTGCGCCAGCAGATGGGTGGGAGCGGACCGCTCGCAAGACTGCTGGGCTGCGACCCCGCCGAGGGCACTGAAGAGTTCAGTGGTCGGCCACAAGAGACGGTACCCGGCTTCCGAGTGGTCGAAGCTGAGCCTGGTCGGCGCCTGGCCCTGCGTGGCCGCCATCGCTTCTCTGACTACAGATTGACGTTCTTGTTGGATGGAAGCTCCCTGCGCGCACAGACCCACGCGGCGTTCCCTGGCATGCTGGGCCGGCTTTACTACACGGCGGTGATCGCAAGTGGTGGCCACACGCTGGCGACCCGGTACATGCTGCGGCAGGTGGCGCGCATCGTGGAGACGCGACCGCAAGGGTAGGGCGAAGCGCTGGGCGCGGTGACCGCACGCAATGATGCGCTCGATCCTCGTGAACGGCCTGCCCCGAACGGTGCTGTACTCCGTGGCGCGTCCGGATCGAGAACCAGTATGACGCGCAACGGAGCAGCGGCGAGGTCTCGTCGTGTATGGAAATTAGCACGGACCATGTCGACCTGCGGGTCCCTCGTTCGTCGTACCTGAAAGGAGAACGAGATGCGAAAACTGATCTTGTGCATGGCGATTTCGCTCGACGGCGTGGTCGCCCCAGAAAAAAACGATGTGTTCGATCACAGTGACGAAGAAGTGTGGAGTTACATCTTCGGGCTGCTGGAGACGGTGGATACCATTTTGCTCGGGGCAGGGATGCATCAGGAATACCTCGGCCACTGGCAGGCCGCGCTGACCAGTCCAAGCGCCAGCCCGAACGAGCGAAGGTACGCCACCATGGCGGTGCGAACGCCGCACTTCGTCCTCTCTCGCACCCTGCGCGACGTCGAGTGGCCGAACGCCGCGGTCCTGGCTGGCGGTGTCGACGGAATTGCGGACCTGAAGACCCAGTCCGGTCGAGACGTCATCCTCTGGGGCGGAGCGGCGGCCGCCGCTGCGGCCATCGAGGCCGGAGTCGTCGACGAGTACCACCTCATCACCCACCCGGTCATCGCGGGACGCGGCAAGAAGCTGTTCGGCAACGTCGTCGGGGCGCGTCGCCTGCACCATCAGGACACCAAGGCGTTCCTCTCTGGCATCGTCGCTCACAAGTATACGTGCGCGTGAGCGCGCTGGAGCATCGTGTCTTAGCTCACAGCTGCAGGCGCCTAAGCGTCTGGCCCCCTGCATGCGCAAAAGGGCGGTGCCGACGCAGAAAGGCTAGAGGTTCTCCTTAAGATTCTCGAGAAGCGGCACGGCGAGCGCGTTTGCGGCGCCGACCGAACAGCAGAACCAGCACGCACATGAGACAGGCGGTCGCGCGCCCACGGCCACGGCGGCCGGCGACCCCACAGCCGTCGTGCGTGCCCGCCGTCGCGCTCTCATCACGGCACGCCGTCGCGCTCGACCCGCCGGTCCCGGCGTCCGTGTGCGCGCCTGCATCGCCCATGTAGCCTTGCTCACGGTAGTAGCGCTCCGCACCGGGATGGAGCGGCACATCCATGTTCAGAAAGACGGTACGCGAATCGTACGAGTAGGGACGGATGTACCACTTGAGCGCGGCACGATGCTCGTCGATGGCTTTCGCCGCATCGTACGCGGCTTGCTCTGGCATGTCGTCACGCGCGAAAACTGCGTGTCCGGAGCGCGCGACGGTCGGAATCGCACGATCGACGCCTCGCAGGAAGCCCCACCGCGCAACGGCGCGCGTCATGCCTATTCGCTCGTCACTCGCGATGTTTTCCAGCAGCTCTTTCGAGAAGTCGAGAAAGCGCAGATTGAACTTCTGACTCAGGTTCGTCCACGAAGCCGACTCCGGATTGTTCGCAGGACTTGCGAGCTCATTCAAGATGAGATCGAACTCCACGGACGAGCCGCCGAGCACACCCGCAATGACCGGATTGGTGAACGAGCCGCCCCACGACTGAACGGCCTCTGCCGTAAGGCCGTAGTGATCGAGCGCGAGCTGCGAGCCCGGCGACCCGCCACCGAGGATCTTGACCGGCATCTTCTGTTCCGCGATTTGAGCCAGGCTCGTAATCGGCGAGTCGGCCTTGACCGCGGCCAGTAGGTACGTGGGGTCCTCGATCTTCGCTATCAGGCGCAGATTGTCGTAGGGCCCACCGTCCGCATAGTTGAAATGACCCCGGTACGCCCAGTTCAGAAAGCCACTTTCAGTAACGCCAAAGTCGACCGGCGCATCCACCCGCGTGGTGGTGCCCACGAACGTATCCTGCGGGCCGAGTTCGGGCGGACGGCTCGCTTGCGACACCAGACGTGGGCCCAAGTCGCGGTTGCAGTTGCGACACAAGATCACCTCGTATCCGAGTGGCGCCATCGCCTCTTTGACAAAGTCGCCAAGCTCGCCCCACGGACAGCCGTGCGGGCACGCGGCAGCGAACACGGGTCGCTTGTTGACGAATCCCGTCTCCCCGACGTCGATGGTCTCCTGTGCCAGGGCCGGCACGCTGAGGAGCCCCAGCAGGCCGGCAGAGAATGCGGCGCGCAGACCGACGTGACGCGTTCCGCGCGCAAGTAAACTGCCAATAGGCATGCTGTCCATAAGACCCCCTCGCTGACAGTCGGGCACGTTCGCCGGATCCACGGTATGAGATGGGACCTCCTCATGAGGTCGTTCGATCACGGTTTCGGACAAAAGGTTGACGAGCATCGTTGGAGGAAGATTGCGCGCAAGCGCCGGCCGCGCAACGTTCACGAAAGCGGACATCTGCAGCTGCTACCCCTCGGCATCGTAGCGCTGCCGTCGTCCTCGTCTCGAGGCTGTCCCCATCCATATCTGCGTCGCGACAATTGCCGAAGCCATCTCCACGATATCCATTCGCCTGAGGCGGGGCCTCCGAGTGCGGAGCGCGCAGCAGGCGTGGCCGGACAAGCTAGGCTCGCCCCACTGGTTCGGCTTATGGGCTTCAGCTCTCGCGGAGGTCGAGCGGCTGGGCGCGGTACAGGCCGACGCATTCGCTCAGCGCCGATCATGCCTGTGAACCACGATGTTCCAAAGGCGGCGCGTTGACACGCCGAGGCAGGAGCAACATTCATACGGCAAATGGCCGCACGGAATTCCGTTTGTGCATTGGCCGGCAGGGCCTTCCACGTGGCGGGAACTGCGGAATCGGAGGCAATGAGCCGACTTGCCTCACGGATCGCCTTCAGGGTCGGCAGCTGCGTGCCTTACGAGGCCTGACGGGCTGCTGGCCGCCTCGAGACGCGCCGACGGGGCCGACGAAACGACGCGCGGCGTGCACAGATCGGGCGGCCCGCGGTCCTTTACGTCGGACGCACAAAGATCGAGGAGAGAAATATGCGGAGAACTGGTAGTTTCCTGGGCATGGGGTTGGGTCTGCTCGCGGGCTGCGGCGACGCCCAGGTCAGCCCAAACTACCGTGGCGAGCCGCTCCTGAAGATCCAGGGCACCGTGACCAGGACGGACGGCTCGCCGGTGGAGGAGTCGCTGGTGCCGGCGATCGCCTGGTGGCAGGAGAAGGGCGCGATAACTCCTCCTGGCGGCGCATGGGAACCCTCGCAAGACTTGTCGAGCTGGGCCCTTCACGACGTCGGCGTCCTGGGCCACTTTCCCGCGGAGTTCACCATGTCCGTGTATGAGCCGCCGCCGAATGGTTCGTATCATGAGCTCGCATTCGAGCCCGGTGTGGAGTTTGCCGTCGGGTACATCGTCGCCGTGCCGGCGGACCATCCGAGCGAGACCCCAGGCGACGTACGCTCGCCCAGCGGCTCCATCGAGCTGCCGCTGGCGCAAGGCGTGGCGCAGAACTACGTCGTCGCCTACGTGCCTGAAGAGCAGCCGGAAGGCTCGATCCTCTCGGGCTTGCTGAACGGCTAGTGCGAGGCTCCGCGGCAACCTTCCGTCTTCTGCTCGTGGACGCCTGTCAGGCCGGCGTGCTCACCCGGAAGAAGGGCGGGCGCATCGTGCCGCCGTTCGCGCTGCCTTCCGACGACGAGCTCGCGGGCAAAGGTGTCGCGCTGCTGACAGCCAGTGCCGCCGATGAAGACGCACAGGAGTCCGACGAGCTAGGGGCTTCGTTCTTCACGCACGCCCTCCTGTCCGGCTTGCTGGGTGCCGCCGACGCGAACCGAGACGAGAACGTCGTCCTAGAAGAGGCGTACCACTACGCTTATGCGAGCACGCTCCGCAACACGAGCCGTACCGTGGGGGGTACGCAGCACCCCGCGTTCTCTTATGAGCTGCGCGGTCAGGGGCAGATCGTGCTGACGCGGCCGGCGCAGGCGCGCGCTCACCGTGGAATGCTCGAGCTGCCGCGGGGCGCGGCTTACCTCGTCTTTCCTGATGGGCCCAACGGAGGCGTGGTGGCCGAGGTCGGCGTGGAAGCTCCCGTGCGCACACTGAGCCTTCCCGCTGGAAAGTACTTCCTTCGCGGCCGCGCGCCCGATCACCTGCTCGAGGGCGTGGTGGCTCTGGCCGCGGGGCAGATGCAGCATGTCCAGAGCTCGTCGCTGGCGCGCGTCGAGTACGCACATCTGGTGCGCAAAGGCGCGAGCGTCCGCTCATTCGTGCACGACGTCGAGCTGGGCGCGCGCGAGCGCGGCGCGCTGCCGAACGCCGAACAGCCGTGCTGGGGTGGCTTCGCCGGCTACGCGCTCAATGTGCGGCACGCAGTCATTCGCGCTCGCACCGGAATCTGCGCCAGCCGGGGGGAGAACGACGTCGTCCGAACCAGCCTGCGTGAGTACGACTTCGGGATGCGCGCCGCATACGCATGGGACCTGACGAGTTGGCTGTCCGTCGAGGCAGGCCCCGGGTTGACGCTGAGCTGGTGGAAGCAGCAATTCACGACGCGAGGCCGCGCGCCTCCGCGCTCGAGCCTTGGCGGCGCCGGCGAGCTCGCTCTGTCGATCGTGCTCGAGCTCCCGAGGTCGTCCCTGTATGCATCGATCGACGCAGCGGCGCAGCTGTACGTGCTTGGCATGGAAGACGACGTGACGAAGCAGAGCCAGCTTCGCGCAGAGTGGTGTCAGCGCGGCTCCATCGCGCTCGGTCAGCACTTCTGAGCAGCACAGCCAGAGCCAGGCCTTGGCCAG
>WUUC01071313.1_pt1 | contig 11431 bp, 7 predicted proteins | sample 6278441 | NCBI WGS metagenome assembly WUUC01 (sample SAMN13675441, study PRJNA597444) | soil metagenome | isolation source: soil | place: USA: Washington | collected 2017-10 | reverse complement strand
TCGCCGAGCTGCGCGAAGCCCAGCACGAGTGGGTCGCGCTGTGCGCCGAGCCGGCGCTGCTCTCGTCGCTCAAGCTGGCTTTTCCGGCGCACTTGTACGCGCTGTGCGCGCGCCACTGCTGCGCCGAGGAACTCGAGAACGAGGCCGTGCTGCGCGAACGTGCGCGGGCCCTGTCCATTCCGTGTGTCGGCGCCGTGGAGGTGCTGTACCACGACCAGAGCCGGCGCCCGCTTGCGGACGTGCTCACCTGCATCCGCCATGGCGTGACGTTGCGCGAAGCGGGCACGCTGCTCAAGCCCAACGCGGAGCACGCGCTGCAAACGTGCGAGTCGATGCGCGAGCGCTTCGCAGACGATCCTCGCTCGCTCGAGCACACCCTCGCCATCGCCGACGCCTGCAGCTTCAGCTACGCCGAGCTGCGCTACCGCTACCCAGGGGAGGCCTTGCCCAGCGGCGTGAGCGAGAGCGAACACTTGCGCGAGCTGACCCTGCGCGGTGCACACAAACGTTATCCGAAGGGCGTGCCGGAGCAGGTAAAGGAGCAGCTGGAGCGGGAGCTCTCGCTGATTCAACACCTCGATTACGGCGGCTACTTCTTGACCATGTACGAGCTCGTGAAGTTTTGTGAGGACAAGAAGATCCTGTGCCAGGGGCGCGGCAGCGCGGCCAACAGCGCGGTGTGTTATTGCCTCGGCGTCACGGCCATCGATCCGATCGAGATGGACCTCTTGTTCGAGCGCTTCTTGAGCCTTGAACGTGCCGAGCCCCCCGATATCGATCTCGACATCGAGCACGCGCGGCGCGAGGAGGTCATCCAGTGGGTCTACGAGCGTTACGGCAGGCGCCACGCGGCCATGGTGGCCAACCTGGTCCGCTATCGTCCGCGCTCGGCGGTGAGAGACGTGGGCAAGGCGCTCTCCATTCCCGCGACCACGCTCGACGGCATCGCGCGCCTGCTCGGCCACTATGCCGACAGCTTCGACGAGGAAATCTTGCGCTCGGCGGGCATCGATCCGAGCAGTCCAGCCTTTCGGCAGCTGATTGCGCTCAGCTGCGAGATCAGTGAGTTTCCGCGCCACCTTTCGATCCATCCGGGCGGTTTTTTGCTAGGTCACGAGCCCGTAGACAGCCTGGTCCCGATCGAGCCCGCCACCATGGAGGGGCGCACCGTCATTCAGTGGGACAAATACGATGTCGAGGCGCTCGGTCTGTTCAAGGTCGATCTGCTCGGGCTGGGCGCGCTCACGGCCATCCGTCACAGCCTTTTGCTGTTGGCGCAGCACAAGCAGCTCGCGTTCGACATGGCGACCATTCCCAAAGAGGATCGCACGACCTACGCGATGATGTCGCGCGCCGACACGGTGGGCGTGTTCCAGATCGAGAGCCGCGCCCAAATGGCCATGTTGCCGCGGCTCAAGCCCGACAAGTTCTACGACCTGGTGATCGAGGTGGCCATCGTGCGCCCGGGTCCCATCCAGGGCGACATGGTGCATCCCTATCTGCGCAGACGCGCGGACAAGGAGAAGGTGGAGTATCCGCATGAAAGCCTGGAGCGCGTGCTCGGCAAGACCATGGGAGTGCCCATCTTCCAGGAGCAGGTGATGAAGCTGGCCGTACTCGCCGCCGACTACACTCCCGGTGAAGCCGACCAACTGCGGCGCGACATGGCGGCCTGGCGCAGCGCGGGGCGCATCGAGGAGCATCACGAGCGCCTGGTCTCGCGCATGGTGCAGCGCGGGATTCCGCTGGACTTTGCCGAGCGCGTCTTCGCGCAGATCCGCGGCTTTGGCGAATACGGCTTCCCCGAGAGCCACGCCGCTTCGTTCGCGCTCCTGGCTTACATCACGGCCTGGCTCAAGTGTCACCATCCGGAGGTGTTCTTGTGCGCCATGCTGAACGCGCAGCCGATGGGCTTTTACGCGCCCTCCACGCTGATCGAGGACGCTCTGCGCCACGGCGTGCTCACTCTGCCCATCGACGTGAATCACAGCGAATGGGACTGCACGCTCATGCCGACCGAAGTCCCGGGCCGCGGAGAACAGGGCTTTTCTCGGCAGCTGGCGGTACGCATGGGCTACCGCTACGTGAATGGGCTCGGCGTACTCGAACAGCAAAAGCTGATCGGCTTGCCACGACCGATTCGCGACATCGAGGACTTCGTGAAGAAGAGCCGGCTCTCGCTGCGCGCGCTGGTGGCGCTCTCGGAGGCGGGCGCGTTCGACAGCCTGGGCGTCACGCGCCGCGAAGCGTTGTGGCGCGTGCGTGCTGCCGCGCGCGGCGCGCACGATCCCATGCTCTCGGAGCCGGGCTCGAGCACGCCTGTGCTCGCACCGCTGTCTCTGCCCGAGCAGGTGATGTGGGACTATCGCGCGATGGAGCACAGCACGCGCGGCCATCCGATGACGCCCCTGCGCCCCTGGCTCGAGCAGCGCGGCCTCGTCAGCGCGGGCGACGTGCGCGACTTGCCGCACGGCAAGCGCGTCGATTGCGTGGGGCTCGTGATCTGCCGGCAGCGTCCAGGCACGGCGACCGGCGTGGTGTTTCTGACGCTCGAGGACGAGCAGGGCTTCGTCAACGTGGTGGTCTGGAACAACGTCCACGATCGTTATCAGCGCGTCTTGCGCACCGCGAGCCTGCTCGGCGTACGAGGTAACATTCAGGCGGCTGACGGCGTCGTGCACCTGGTCGCCGAAGAGCTGTACATCCCCACGTTGACGTTGGGTTCCTACGTTCATCAGTCGCGTGACTTCCACTAGGTAGTGGCGTCCCACAGCGCACGCAATCTGAGCGCGTAGCCCGGAGCCGTGGGCTCGTGCTTGAAGAACACGAACAGCTCTCGCCAGGGCTGCGCGCGCGCCTGATCGATCCACGCACGCAGTCCGGCGTCGTCGTACGCCTCACGGCGCAGGCGCAGATAGCCGAAGTCGGCGGTGGACGTGAAGGGCTGCTCCAGGCCGGGGTCGTCGGCGCTCATCGGGTCCACGTCGGAGAAACACAGCGCCACCCCGTGCTGCCGCAGCACCTCGAAGGTCTCCTCGTCGAACCACGAGCGATGCCGGAATTCGAACACCGTGCGCATGTCGGACGGCAGCACCGCCGCAAAATGCTTCAGCAGCTCGAGATCTTTGTGTAGGAACGGCGGCAACTGATACAGCACCGGTCCGAGACGCGGTCCCAGCTGCTGGGCAACTTGCCACAGGTTGCCGACGTTCTCCCCGGCGTCGACGAGCTTCTGGTAGTGCGTGATGCGCTGCGGCGCCTTGATCACGAAAATGAAGTCCTCGCCCACCGTCTGCGCCCAGGACGCGAACAGCTCGGGCTTGGGCATGCGGTAGAACGTATTGTTGATCTCCACACAGTCGAGCTGCGTCGCGTAGAGCCGGAGCATGTCCTTGCCGCGGGTCTTCTCCGGGTAGAAGGAGCCTTTCCACTCGGCATAACTAAACCCGCTGGTTCCCGATCGCAGGCGCATGGCGCGAGAGCCTATCGCAAAGCGGAGGCTCGGGGCATTTCCGGCCGCGGACCCTTGCTCAAGGCGGCCCGCTGCGCCCGCGCTGGCGGCGAGCTCTCGGTCGGCGGCTTTTTTCGCAAAGCTTTCGCCGTGATCGGTTAGCTTGGATACGCAAAAGGGAAGTGAGCAGCTGAATCGGGTTGTTCACCCAGCGTCGCAGCCCTCAAGGAGATAGCCAGCATGAAACGCGCGATGTCCGCCTGGGTAGTCGCTCTCATCTCGACGGTGACGCTTGGAGCCGGAACGTTGACGGCCGGCGTGGGATCGGCGCAGCAGGCCGGCAGTGTCAGCGTCAAGATCGACGGGTTCAAGGGCACCGAGGGCGTGGCCCTGGTCACGCTCTACGACAACCCGGAGAGCTGGCTCAAGGTCCCCAAGGCGTTGCAGGTGGTCCGTGTCAAGATCACCGGCCCCTCGTTGGTCGTCGATCTCAAGGGCGTCAAGCCCGGGACCTACGCCGTCAGCGTCGTCCACGACGAGAACAAGAACAACGAGCTCGACATGCGCTGGCTGCCCTATCCCAAGCCCAAGGAGGGGGCGGGGGCCTCACGCGACCCGGAAACCAAGGTTGGTCCGCCCAAGTGGGAAGGGGCCAAGTTCGACGTGGGTCCGGGCGGCGCCTCCGTCAACGTGACCATGAAGTATCCCTGAGCAGCGGCGCGGGTCCGGCAAAGCGAGTGGCTAGCGGCGCATGCCGCGTGCGCTCATCAGCTCGACGACTGCCTTGCCGATGCGATCGGATGCCACTTGAGAAGGGTGGATTCCATCCGGAATGTCGCCCATGACGATATCCAGCGTCTCCACGATGTGACAGCGCAAGGGCGCCGGGACGTTGGCGCAGCGCTTCCTCGCGCCATCGCCGTCGGGCAGCGCGAAGTCGACGTTCGTCCCCTCCGGCGTGGCATACAGGATGTAGACCAAGTCCTGCACTCCATCGCTGGCCATCTCGGCCCACAACTTCGAGAGGCCTTCGAGGACCTTCGTGACCTGTTCTCCGCAGGCATCCCCCTGCATCTGGCAATCTTCCTGCAATCCCGTCTGCAGGATGTCGTTGCCACCGGCCGTCATGATCACGGTCTTGACGTCAGGATCGGCTTGCGTGGCTTCCTGATACTGGACGGGGATCGACGAAAACAACGCGTCCAGCAGGCCGCCGCCCAGCAAGGTCGTGCCGCCGATGGCGTAGGTGCGGTAGGGTTGACCACTCGCCTTGAGGACGCCGCCTTGGATGCCGCTGTTGGCTGAGCCCAGCGACATCCACGAGTCGCCGATCATGAGCACGTCGGTTCCGTCGCCTTTGCCCAGATCGGCGCGTGCGGGCGGCGTGGTCGCGTCGCCGCTGCCGGCGTCCGAAAGGCCGGCGTCTGCCGCGGAGCTGCCCGCGTCGATGCCGGCTTCAGGGCCGCTTCCACCAGTGGATCCACCCGCATCGGTGAGCGTCCCGCTGGCCGCATCATTTCCCGTGACGCCGCTTCCGCCGTCGCTCAGCGGAGCGACATTGCCGCCATCCAGCGCTCCGACGAAGCCGCCGTCCCCTCCCGGCGTCGCGCCATTGCTGGCTGCGTCGACGTCGTTGGTGCCGGGCCCGAAGAAGGGGTCGTCTTCGTCGCACGCGCAGAGTCCGAGACAGGCGCTCAACAGCACGGCGCCGAATCCGAGCCGACCGCGCACGGCGGCAGGGCTCCTCTGCAGGCGGGCCGCGTTCTGCGGGCGATGAGCTGGTGTCGAGTTGCGCGAGATCTGGATCAAGTTGGGCAAGCTCTGCATGGCGGTACCTATCTAAGGACGTGCTTGAGTTGGCCGCTGCGCGGCAGTAGCTACCGAAAGTCGCTTGTCGCAATCGGAACCGATGAAGTCAAGCCTCCGCTCGCCTCGGGGGACTGCTGCTTTGAGCAGCGATCGCGGCCCGAGCACCTGCGTCATCGGCGCTGGGTCCGGCTGTGTTGCAATTTTCGCCGCGTTCGCGCCCACGGGCGCTTGCCGAGGAGCCACCGGAGCGTGCGTCAGGCGTATAAAACGCCCAGCCTACGTGGCGATCAGCCGCTCGAGACGCTGAGCAAGCAGCGGCAAGCTGACTGGCTGGCCGTCGTGGTATGGCTGAGTATGAGTCGCCAACCCTGGATGGTCCGGCACACGGAGTCGTCCGTGTTCGAGCAGCTTGCGGTAGGTCTGGCCGGCTCGGAGCTTCAGTCGGTGTTGCTCTACGTGATGCAAAGCAGGGCGACCAGACGCAAGCCCAGCGAACTGCTCGCGCAGTATGAACGCGATGCGTTTTGCGCTCCCTCGCAGGTCGATCTGCGCACGAGCATCGAGATCGACACGCACTTGCTGGCCGCTGCGCAAGGCTTCGATGCCATCGAGTTATCCCCCGTCGCTCCGCTCGGCACCTGTTCGGTGGTCGCGCCGACGGATCAAAAGCGTGTGCTCTCGGCGCTACGGATGACGGAGGTCGTTTCCGATCCGAGCAACGTGCTCGCGCTGGAGTGTGCGCAGCGTATGCGTGCGCGGCCGGGAAGCGAGATCCACCTGGTCACCACTCAGCGTGTCATCCGAGCGCAGCCGGTGCCCAAATTGCCTGGCTATGCGCAGCACTTCCGCATCTTCGTGCTCGCCAGCGCGGCGCCTGAGGCGCGTGACCACGCTTTCACCGTTCAGGCGGTTGTACGGCATGTAGGCACCATGTTGGGCGCGCTCGATCGGCTGGAACGGCACGGCTACTGTTTCGGGGTGCGCCGTGTGGACGTCCTTGCGACACCCCAGCGCGAGCACATCGGCGATCGCGTCGCAGAGAGGCTTGGGGCCATCGCGGAGCGCAGGCTTCTCGAGCATCCGTACTATTCGGGAGGACTGCGCTACCAAATCTGGGTGACCGCGGCGGATGGTGCCTCGGTCCCTCTGATCGATGGTGGCGTGTTCGACTGGCTGGCGACGATCGGGTCCAATCGGCGTGCCGTTTACGTCGCAAGCGGCGCCGGCGCCCAGCTCATCCCGCAGTTTCGCTCGACAGCGTCCGGCTGGTGAGCTTCGTTACCGTGGGCGACGGTCACTCACGAAACGCACAGCTTCGTCCCCTGCCGACGTCGCTTTCGTGGTAGTTCGTAGACATACGTCGTGGCCAATGAACAGTAAGAGACGCCTCTCGCCCAGCCCGCTCGACGCGCCGAGTCTCCCGTCTCAAGGCACCACGCTGGCCTCTTCCTCGGCAGCATGGGGTCGTCGGGCGTGTTTGGCACTGCTGGCGCTTGGGCTCCTGGGCGCTGGTCTGCTCCTGGGCGTTGCTGGTCTGCTCTGGTTCAGCGCGGGGCGCGCCAGGCCGGCGCCGGGGCCGCCTGTCGTCATAACGACACAATGTGTCGAACCGGAAACTCGCGAAGCCCTCGATGAGCCTGTCGCGCCAGCGCCGCCGCCGCCCGTATTTCTCAGCGACGGCTCGATGGTGGAGCTGCACGGTGCCATGTCGAGGCTCTTCAGCGAGGAGGACACGAGCGAAAAGGTGCGCCTGCGGCTTTCGGGTGGTGCAACCTTCGCGGTGGTTCCGAACCAGGCGCGCAGCTTCGTGGTGTCCAATGGGCAAGTGGTTGTGCACTCCTTGGGCACTGCGTTCTCCATGGATCCCGAGGGCGCGCGCACGCTGGTGGCGGTCGAGCGCGGGCGCGTGCAAATCGTGTGGCGCCGCGGCGCCGCGATCCTGAGCGCGGGCCAAGCCGCCCTATTTCCACCCGAGGATGAACCGGTGTTCGAGGCACGCGCGTCTATCGTTCCTTCCAAGCGCTCGCTGCGCATGAAGCACGCCCGACACGCGCGTAGCCGCAACAAGTTGCGTGCGAAGAAAGTTAGGCTGGCATCTCGCTGATGGGAGCGAGCGCGAGCCGCCGGTTCGCGTGCGTAGCTCCCCGCGAATGGCCGTGCACTTCCTAGTGATGGCGCCGCGCTTGGAGCGCTCGCTAGGGCAGCGGTCGTGGCAGACGTCGATCACAATCGACGATGATCTCGGGATAGCTCGCGACATCATCGACGTCCTCGATACGCGTTGCCGCAAACGTGGATCCGGTGAGATCGTCAACCGGGATGGGATCGATGATTCGTCCAGTCACATCGCCACACAGAAAGTCCAGCGGACGCGTGGGATCATCCTGATCGCGCAGATCGAGCAACTGGCCGGCGAGGACGATCTCCGCTTCGGTATCCACCGCGACGATCGGATTGGCATCCACGGGGATCAGCGCGTGAATCGTGTCGCTGTTCCACGCACCCTCGGCGTCGACCCAGCCGGTGGTCCAATCGCTCCATTCACCGACCGCTGTGACGCGATCCAACTTCGAAATAGCGCGCTTGCGCAGGCGCACCTCCAGCTGGTCATCGCGCGCCTCGGCAGCCAGCTCGACCAAGTAAACGACGGGCGCGGGCGGCGCCACGATGGTTGAGATACCGAAAAGATATGTGCCGCTCACCTGCTCGGCTTTCAAGCTCGCCTGGGGAAGATCATCACCCGGCACGACGCTGTCGTGGACCCGTTGTGGCTTCTCGGAATCGCACGCGAACGACAACACACTCGAGAAAAGAACGACCGACATCAACTGCGGAACTTGCACCGGTACTCCTTGCGCGAGCGCCGCCAATGCGCGGCGCCGACGCATCATATCCAAGGGGTGCAACCCGTGGAGACCGGCGTCGAGCGTGTGATGACACGCGGCAGTTTCTTCGTGCTGCAACGTGATCGTGATCGCCGAAACGCGGCGCGAACGACAGAATGAGTGTGGCCGCGCCCACGTGACAGAGTCCGAGGTACGTGGGCCGCCTTACGCGCCTTTAGGCGCGATGGCGCGGGACAAGACTCCTAGAGCGCGGTCGAAGCGCGCCCTGGCGCGGGCGGAACGCTCGGTCGTCACCATGTTCCTGTTCCCGTCCGCCATGCCACGAACCACATCGAGCCATCTGCCGCGCACCAACGTCGTTCTCGCCAGCCAGGAGACCACGGTGACGAGCCGCCGGCGCGCTCCCGGAAGCAGATGGTACGCTGGCGAGGCTGTTGCACGTCGTGAGGCTATCGGCTACGAGCCGCTACGATGTCTGCCCGAAAGCGCACACCGTGCGCGCAGCCGGCTCGCGCGATGAAGTCCCATGCGTAAGGTCATCGTCCGTACGCTCGAACAGGTGCGCCGCGCACAGAAGGTCTGGCTCCGGCTTCGCGGGCTCACGCCCGAGGGCGTCGCGGAGCGGCGCGTCGTCAGCGGCGAAGCATGGGAAGATTTCTGCGACACGCTCAAGGCCGCGGGCGCGTCTCTCAAGTTCCCAGGTGCGCCACAAGATCCGTTCAACCAGGCGGAGGGCTACCGCTACCTGAGCCGGTTGGTGCGCGCCGGTCTCGAAGGCTTCCTCGAAGACGCGGACCCTCGTGCGCCCGTGCTCAAGCGCGTGGTGCACGAGACGGTGAAGATGGGCGCGGACAACCCAGACAATTACTACCAGAACGCCTCCATCAGCGGCGCCTTTACGTACCGTATCCGTGGCAACCGCGGCAGCGTCGCGTACCTTGCGTTCAGCACGCAGGCGGGACACTACGGCCAGAGCGGCGGGCTTCCGCCCACCGGGTTTCTCGAGGCGTCCCAGCTCGAGATGGCGCCCAACGGCGACTTCGAGATCGTGCTCTCGTGCGAGCGTGCAGCCCGGAATTGGCTGCGCATGACTCCAGACACGGGGCTGCTCATCGTGCGCCAGACTTTCCTGGATCGCTCGACGGAACGGCTCGCAACGCTGCACCTCGAGCGCAGCGACGGTGCTAGTGCGCCGCTGCCCATCACGCCGCAGGCGGTGGACGCCGGCCTTCGCAACGCGAGCACGCTCGTGGCCGGTGCGTCGCTGCTCTTCGCAAAGTGGGCACGTGACTTCCAGCGCCACTCGAACGAGCTACCGCGCTTCGATCAGGAAGTCTCCAACGCCGCAGGTGGCGATCCGAACATCGCCTACTATCACAGCCACTGGAGGCTCGGTCTGAACGAGGCGCTGGTGGTCGAGGTCATGCCCCCGCGCTGCCAACATTGGAATTTCCAGCTCAACAACTACTGGATGGAGTCCCTCGACTACCGCTACTTCACGATTCACCTGAACAAGCACACGGCGCGTCTGCGGCCCGACGGCTCCGTGCGCCTGATCGTGGCGCATCGCGATCCGGGCCTGCCGAACTTCATCGATACCGTATCCCACGACTCGGGAACGATGCTCTTTCGCTGGGTGCGCGCGGACTCGCACCCCGTTCCGATCAGCCGCGTCGTACGCTTCGACGATCTCTCCAGCCTGCCGCCCTGAAAGAGCGCCATCTCGCCGTGAAACACCGCGTCACTTCGACCGACTACAGCCACCCGAAGCGACCGCTCGTCGCGCGTGCGGTGAACCTGATCGGCAGGCGTCCAGAGTTGGCTCGCGCGCGCGGCCGTGCGCTCCCACCGCTCGACAAGGCCGCACTGATGAGCGCAGCCGCCAAGCGCACCGGCCTCCTGGATTTCGGAGATCCTGCCTTCGAAGAGCCGCTGGCGGTCTTGCTCGAGTCGCTCGACCGTGAAGCGCGTCTACATCCGCTCGGCCTGCGCATCATGCGCGCGCGTGTGATCGCGATGCTGGAGAATCGACTGCGCATCGAAGCGCTCTACAAGGCGCATCCGGAGATCGAAGCGGTGCGCATCGACAGGCCCATCGTGATCGCGGGCCTGCAGCGAACGGGTACCACCGTGCTGCATCGTCTGCTCGCCGCCGATCCGCAAGCGCGTGCGTTGATGTCCTGGGAGGCGCTTCATCCAGCACCGCTGCCTGGCGAGGGCGCGCGCGGCAGCTTTCGGAGAAGGGCCGTGTCGAAGCTGGCAGAGGTCGGCCTGGCGCAGCTTGCGCCCGATTTTTTCGCCGTTCATCCCGTGCAGGCGGATGCGCCGGAAGAGGACGTGCTGCTGCTCGATCACGCCTTCATGTCGCAGGCGCCCGAGGCGACGGCACACGTTCCCACTTACGCGAGCTGGCTCGAGACCCACGACGTCACGGCGTCGTACCGCTACCTCGCGCGGCTGCTCAAGGCGCTCGCGTGGCAGCGACCAGGCGCGCACTGGGTGCTCAAGACTCCCCATCACATGGAGTTCTTGGCCGAGCTCCTGAGCGTCTTCCCGGATGCTCTGATCGTGCAGACTCACCGCGACCCACGCGCGACGATGGGCTCTTTCTGCAGCATGGTCGCGCACGGGCGCGGCGTGTTCTCGGATCACGTGAGCCCACGCCAGGTGGGCGCCCATTGGCTGCGAAAGGTGCGACGCATGATCGATCGCTCACTCGCCGTGCGCGACTCTGGCAAGCAGGCCTCGTTCATCGACGTCTCCTACTACGACGTGTTAAAGGACCCCCTCGCCGAGGTCCGTCGCATCTATGCCCGTGCCGGGCGTGCGCTCTCGGCGCAAGCAGAGTCGGCAATGCACGAGGTGCTCGAGCGCGACGTGCAGAACCGCTACGGCAGGCATGTTTACAGCGCGCGCGACTTCGGGCTCAGCCCCACACGCGTGGAGGAGACGTTCGGCGACTACCGCGCGCGCTTCTCGATCCCACGCGAGCGACCGGAAGCGGACCGCGTGCCGGAAGCCGTCACCACGGGCGTCGGGCACAAGAGCCTGGTGGCTGCCGTGCTCACGGCCGTGCTCGACACGTTCACGCAGCAGCGGGCGCTGGAGGGCCTGGGTCCGGAGCTGCGCCTGGAGGGCAAGACGGCGCTGGTCACCGGCGCGAACCGCGGCCTCGGAAAGGCCGTGGCCATCGATCTGGCGCGCCGCGGCGCGCGCGTGATCCTCGCTTGCCGCAGCGGCATTCCGGAAGCAGGCGAGGAGATCGAGAGGGAGAGTGGGAGCGAGCGCGTGGCCATGATGGAAGTGGACCTCGCGGATCTCGACT
>WUUC01010267.1_pt1 | contig 11432 bp, 6 predicted proteins | sample 6278441 | NCBI WGS metagenome assembly WUUC01 (sample SAMN13675441, study PRJNA597444) | soil metagenome | isolation source: soil | place: USA: Washington | collected 2017-10 | reverse complement strand
TGACGAGTCGGGGAACAGCCTGTGCACCGATGGAGGCGAGGGCCTCGGAGACTGACGCCTGGACCGTCGGCTCACCGAGGACCGTGATTAGTGCGTCCAGACTCTCCGCGCCGGTCCATCCGAGCATCACGACGAGCGGGCGCAGCGGGGTATCACCGCGGTGCACCGCGGCCGTCAGCTGCCTCCGGCCATCTGCCGTAAGCGCGGCCCGCGCGAGGTCGCGAATGTACGCGCCCGCAGCAAATGCCTCCTCGTACCGCGTCGCAATCCGTTCGATCGCGCCGGCCACCGGGGCCGGCGGCCCTTCGCTCCGGTTCAGCAGGGCGACGAGCGGCGCGACGGATTCTTCGTCCCCCAACGTGCCAAGCGCATCCACGACGGCGGGCCTGAGGAGTTCGTTCCCCAGCAATCCGACAAGGCTCGGGGCGACGAGCGGGTCGTCGATACGGGCGAGGGCGTCTATTGCCGGAAACGACAGGAAGAAGTCGCCGGCGGCTGCCACGCGCGCGAGCGGCTCGACCGCCTCGGGCGCCCGTATGCGACCGAGCGCCTCGATCGCGTGGAAAATCACGTTCGCGTCTTCGTCCTCGAGCGCCGCGATGAGGTTGGGCACGGCCGCGGCCGCACCCAGTTCTCCGAGCGCGAGCGCCGCGTGCATGCGCAGGTTCGCATCGGCATCGGCGAGGAGATCGAGCAGCGCGGGCAGCACGTCACGATTGGTCGCGACGAGCACCTGCAAGGCGCTGCTGAGGACGTTCAGGTTGTGATGATCGCGCTGAAGGCTGGACAGCAGGTGGCTGACGTCCTCCCGTGATGCGACCTGCCGCAGATGCCGCACGGCGGCGCCCCGCAGCCGCCAGTCGTCGGCGCCAACGGCCATCAGCAGATCGCGGGATCCGCGCCGCGCGTCCTCCTCGAGGCGCGCCGCCAGAGATCGCTCCTCGTCGAGCCGCGCGGTCACATCCTCGATCGTGACGATGAGTCCGGCCACGCTCGTACCGGTGCGCAGGGCAGCAATGGTGACGCGTTGCTGCATGCGATCGAAATACGGCGAGGGCACGCGGGGCGGGCACGGAATCAGGTAGTGATGAAACGCCGGCGCGAGCATCCGCGAGGTGCCGGCGTCGAGCACCTCCTGGAGCACCTCGCGGGTCAGGCCGGCGCGGTCCGGCGTGACGAGGTCCACGAGCGAACGGCCGAGGACCGAAGGCTCCGACAGGCGGGTAGCGGATGCCAGCCAGTCGTTCCAGCTGCGGATGGTGAGATCTCGGTCGGTCGTCAGGACCCCGAGCCCTGCGGGAAGCTCCATCGACGACCGATCAGCGCCTGCGGCCGTTGCCGTTCGTCGCTTTGCGCCCGCCCGCGTCACCCATGAGGCTGACAAGCGCTTCGGCATGTTTCAGCAGGTCGGCACTGCCGCCGCGGGTCCGCTTCACGCCTTCCGCATTCCGCTCCGTAATCCGCCTGATGTCTGCGAGCTGCCCGACAATACGCGCCGCGCTGGCCGACTGGTCGCGATTTCCCTTGGTGATGCGCTTGATCTCCTGCGCGGTGACGCCGGCGGCCCGCGACATCTCCTTCATCGTGCGCGCCTGTTCCGCGGCGGCCCGCGCGGCCTGCTCGCCCTGCGTCCGCATGCTGCCTACCGCGGTCGTGATCTGGCCGGCTGCTGCTGCCTGCTCGTGCATCGCCCTTGTCACGAGTCCAATCTGCCGCGAGAGCGCCATGGCAGCCTTCGTGATCTGCTCGGCCGCGGCCGCCTGCTCGGCAACCGCGCGCGACGTCGTGGTCGCGGTCCGCCGCACGGCCTCGCCAGCTTGCGTCAATTGGGTCACCGCGGCGGCCTGCTCGTTTGTCGCCCTTCGCACCTCAACGGCAAGCTTGGAGGTGCTCTGCGCCGCCTTCATGATGTCGCGCGAGGCACGGCCCTGTTCGGACACGGCCTTGCTGACCTCCTGCGCGATTCTCCGCATCTGCGTGGTGCTCTGCACGATGGACGCCGCCGCGGTGGCCTGCTCGGCGGTCGAGGTCGCCACCTGTTTCGCGTGATCCGCCGTGCTCGCGACGCCGCTTGCGACCGAGCGCGCTGCCGCGCGTTGCTCGTCTGCCGCCCGTGCGATCTGGCCGACGACTTCCACCGTCTCTCCAATGCCGCCGAGGATCTTCCGAAGGCCTGCCGCGCCGCTCTCGGCAATGGCGTTGCTCTCGTCGGCCACCCGGAGACTCTCCGTCGAGGCGGCAATCGCGTCCTGCGCCACCTCCTGCAGTGCCTTGATGATGGAAGCGATATCGGCCGTCGCTTTCGCGGAGCGGTCCGCGAGGTTGCGGATCTCCTCGGCGACCACCGCAAACCCCCGCCCGGCGTCGCCCGCGCGCGCCGCCTCGATCGACGCGTTCAGCGACAGGAGGTTCGTTCGTTCCGCGATCAGGTTGATCGTGTCCACGATGGAGCTGATCTCGTTCGTCCGCTTCCCCATTTCCCGCATGACCGTTGACGACTGCGCCGTCGTCTCGCGCAGGCGCCCGATGCCCTGGATGGAGCGCTGAACGGCCGCACCGCCCTCTTCGGCTTCACTCGCCACGCGGCGCGTCAACTCGTCGGCGCGGCGCGTCATCCCCGCCACCGAATCGATGGAGCGCTCCAACTCGGTCGCACCCGTCGCAACCGCCGCGGCCGCATCGGTGATCTGCCTGCCGTTCTGCGCGACCGTCTGGATGGAACGCGACATCTGCTCGACCGCGCTCGAGTTCTGCTCCACCATCGTGCCGAGATTCTCAGTCATCGCGCCGACCTGCTCGATCGACGCGGCCATCTCGTTGATGGACGACGCCGTCTCTTCAGCCGCGGCGGCAAGATCGTCGGCATTCCCCGAGACGCCGCGAATGGAGGCGGCCATCTCCGCGAGCGAGGAAGATGTCTGTTCGACCGACGCCGTCAGCCCCTCGGCCTCGCCGGTGACGCTCCGAATCGACGTGGCCATCTGGTTGATCGAGGTCGTGACCTGATCGGCCGCGGTGGACATGTCGGTCGCGGTGCCGGAGACCTTCTGGATCGAGGCCGAGCCCTCCTCGACCGCGGCGGCGGTCTGGGTGATCGAGCTCGCGAGGCTGGCGGTGTTCGCCGACACCTGCTCGATCGACGCGGCCATCTCGTTGATGCCGGAGACGAGCTCCTCCGTGGACGTGGCGACCGACTCGGCCTGGGTTGACGTCTCCGTCAGCGATGCCGCCGTCTCCTGGAGATCGCCCAACGCGGAATCCAGAGACTTAATCTGCGTCGCGGCGCCGTCCCAGACCTCGTCTGCAATCCTGGCGATGGTCGATGCGGAGGCGGTGACCTCTTCGGCGCGGCCGAGGATCAAGCCCGCGTCGAACGCCATCGTGCCGTTCCGGGCGGACCCGTTGGATCTGCCGTTGGTTCTACCGGTGCTCTGCGCCTTACGTCGTTGCGTGGCCATGTGCATCTCCTGGGTCGGCGGGTTACGCCGCCAGAATGGGGTCTGCGGTCGTGAGCAGCTGTTCGAGGTTCAGCAGGACGATGAGGCGATCGTTGATCGTCGCGATCCCCGCCAGATACTGTGCGCCGATGCCGGCAATCGCGTCTCCCGGCGGGTGAATCGCCGAGGGCGGAATCGTCAGGAACTCGCGGCAGGCATCCACCAGGAGCCCGACGCTGCGGCCTCCGACGTGCACGACGAGCAGCCGGGTGCGCAGGTCCGGCGCGGCGCGATCGAAGCCGAAGCGCGCGCGCATGTTGATCGCCGGCACTACCTGCCCGCGCGAGAAGACGACCCCGTCGACAAAGGGCGCCGCGTTGGGCACGCGCGTGATCTGCTCCACCATCTCGACGTGCGCCACATCGTGACTCGGCAGCGCGTACGTGGTGCCGTTGACGATGAACAGGATGTAATGGTCCGAGCGGTGCTCGCTCATGCAATGTCCCTCACCCACGCAGGCTTCCTCGGGCCGGAGCGATCTCGCGCGCCCCGGGCGACAGCCGCGACGTCGAGAATCAACACGGCGCGCCCGTCGCCAAGGTCGGTCGCGCCGGCAATGCCTTCCACGCGGATCAGCGGATCAACGGTCGAGCGCACCACGATCTCGCGCTGCCCGATGATGCGGTCCGCCAGGAGACCGACCGCGCCCGAGCCAGTCCCGACCACGAAGCCGTGCAACCGCGCCGTGTCGCTCGCTGGAAGCCGCAGTGCCGACGCCAGCCGGATCACGGGCAGGGCGCCGCCTCGATACGGGATGACCTCGTGGCCTTCGAGCGTCCGGATCGCCGAAGTGTCCACCGCAATCACCTCGCGGACACTCGACTGCGGAACGGCAAACGTCTGGGAGCCGACTCGCGCGATGAGCGCGTCGGTGATGGCCAGCGTGAGCGGCAGCTCGATCGCGAAGCGCGTGCCGCGGCCGGGCTCCGAGGTCATGCGCATCGACCCGCCGAGCTCCTGTACTGTCGTGCGTGCTACGGCCATGCCGAAGCCGCGACCACTCACGCGGTCGGACTCCTCGCGCGTCGAGAACCCCGGGGAGCAGATCAGGTCGAGGAGCGCCACCTCGTCGAGGATCGGGGGTACCGGTATGCCCGCCCGGCGCGCGCGCTGCGCGACACGCTGCGGATCGACCCCGCGCCCGTCGTCGGCAATCTCGATCCTGACGATCTCACCGGCGGCGGATGCCGCAAGCGACAGCGTGCCCTCGAGCGGCTTCCCCACCGCCAGGCGCTCGTCGACGCTCTCGATCCCGTGGCTCACCGCATTGCGCACGAGATGGAGCACGGGATCCATCATCCGCTCGACGACGAACTTGTCCACCTCGGTGTCCTGCCCCGACATCTCCACCTTGACGCGCCGTCCCGTCTCGCGCGCGAGGTCCCGCACCACGAACGGCATCCGCCGGAAGATTTCACCCACCGGGACGAGCCGGACCCGCATAACCCCTTCGCGCAGTTCGCGAAGCTGGCGTTCGAGTCCCGTCATGTTCTCCTGGACGGGGCGCCACTCCGACCCTGGTACGTGCGGCTCGATCCGCCCCATCGTGTCGGCAAGGCGGGCACGGAGGATGACCATGTCGCCGATCATGCGCATCAGCTCGTCGAGCCGCGCGAGATCGACGCGGACGTAATGGCCCGACGAGAGTAGAACGGCGCGCGGTTCCTCGACGTCACCCGGTTCGGCAGGTTCCGTAGCGGCCGGCATCGGCTCCTCCCGAGCGGCCGCCATGCACTGCATTCCGTCAGCCTTCCATGCGTCGATAATCGCCGGGTCGAGATCCCCGGCCACCTGAAACTTGAACGCGATCACGCCGTTGGCCGTGACGACCGGGGCCGCCATGGTGATCTCGCCTGCGTCCCTGAGGCGAGCGCGCACGACGTCGACGTTCACGCCGCGCGCAATCAGCGCCGGCGATGGCGTGAAGACGCATTCCCACCGCTGCCCGGGCAACCCGCTCGCCGCATCGCTGCTGGCGGTGGCCGCGGTCGGCGGCGCCCCCTGTGACGCATCGTCGGCCAGCAGCGCCCGCAGGTTCTCCAGGATGCCGCGCGTGTCGGGCACCGCTTCGTTCCCGCGCCGCGCCGCGATCGCGTGCTCGAGCGACCGAGCGCCTTCAATGAGCACGTCCACCCCGCGCGTCGTCAGTCGAACGTCGCCCTCCCGAATCGCGCGGAGATAACTCTCCATCTCGTGCGCGAGCAACTCGGTTTCGCCGTGCTCGACCATCCCGGCGATGCCCTTGAGCGAATGGAAGCTGCGGAACAGCTCCTCGGTGAGCTGACTGTCAGGCCGCGGCTGCCCCACCGATGACTCGAGCGCGAGCAACCCGCGGCGGATGACGGCGAGATGTTCCTCGCACTCCGCGTAATAATCGTCGAGGAAGCCGTCGAGAAAGCTCGTCATCGCGTCACCGGCCCCCGGCCGTTGCCCGCCCCGCGAGGAGTTGCCGCGCCTGCTCCGCAAGCGCCTGCGGCGCGAACGGTTTTGTCATGTACACGGTCGCGCCCGCTTCGAGCGCCGCCGTGCGACTCGCCTCATCACCGCGCGTCGTGAGCACGATGATCGGTACGTGCCGGTATTTCTGGTGCGCGCGCACAAATCCAAGCACTTCCAAGCCATGCATGTCCGGCATGTTCAGATCGAGGACAACCAGGTCCACATGGCTTAACGCGAGGCGCTCAATCGCCTCGAGCCCCGACCCGGCTTCGACGAACTCAGCCGCGCCTGCCTGCGCTGCCAGCGAGGCTTTCACCATCCGCCGGATGGTCGGCGAGTCGTCAACGACGAGGATGTGATTCATAAGCGGATACGCTCTCAATCCACCCACCCGGGGGACTGACTACTATATCGGAGCCCGTGGGCGGTTGCCCCACCGACGGACCAATTATGGACGAGACGCCCCCCGCATCCCGAATTCAGGTGCCCCGACCAGAAGGCCAACTTCGTACCATGCGGCAGCGGTTCGGAGCGCTGCGCAACCTGCCGCCGTTCCTCACCTTGATATGGGAAACCGGGCGCGCGCTCGTCGCGATGGACGTGGCGTTGCGGTTCGCCCGCGCCCTGCTCCCGGTCGTCACGCTGTACATCGGAAAGCTCATCATCGATGAGGTGATCGCCCTGTCCCAGATCGCGGGGAGGCCTGACACCCTGGCGAACTGGCTGTCGAGCGGTCTTCTGAACAGGCTTGGATCGCTGCTCGCGCTCGAGTTCGGGCTCGCCGTTCTTTCGGACATCTTCGGCCGCGTCGTGTCGCTACTGGACTCACTCCTGTCCGAGCGGTTCACGAACGCAATCAGCGTGCGCCTGATGGAGCACGCCGCGACACTGGACCTCGAAGACTTCGAGGACAGCGAGCTGCAGGACCGCCTCGAACGCGCGCGCCGGCAGACCATGGGGCGTACCACGTTGATGAACCAGGTGCTCGGCCAGGCTCAGGATGCGGTGACCATCGTGAGCTTCGCGGCCGGACTGCTCGTTTACACGCCGTGGCTCATCGCGCTCCTCGTGCTCGCGCTCGTGCCCGCGTTCATCGGCGAGGCACATTTCAACGCCCAGAGCTACTCGCTCGATTACGCGCGAACGCCGGCCCGACGTGAGCTCGATTACGTTCGCCAGACAGGCGCAAGCGTCGAAACCGCCAAGGAGGTGAAGATCTTCGGCCTCCATCCCTTCCTCATTACGCGGTACCTGCAGCTCGCCGCAGACTTCTACCGCGCGAACCGGAAGCTGGCGACGCGGCGTGCGGCGTGGGGAGGCCTGCTCACCGCAATCGGGACCGCCGGGTACTACGTCGCGTACGCGTTCATCGCCTGGCGCACGTTGCGGGGGGATTTCACGATTGGCGACCTCACGTTCCTCGCCGGTTCCTTCCGCCGTCTCCGGAACCTGCTCGAAGGGTTGCTCATCGGGTTCTCGCAGGTGGCGGGGCAAGCGCTGTACCTGGACGACCTGTTTTCGTTCTTCGAGATACGGCCGGAGATCCTGACCCCGGCGAACCCGCGGACGTTTCCGGTGCCGATCACGGAGGGCGTCCGGTTCGAGGACGTGGGCTTCCGCTATCCGGGCGCGGAGCGATGGGCAGTGCGGCGCCTGAGCTTCACGCTGCGCGCAGGTGAAGCGCTCGCGCTCGTCGGGGAAAACGGCGCGGGCAAGACCACACTGGTGAAGCTGCTGGCGCGATTGTACGAGCCCGACGAAGGGCGGATCCTGCTCGACGGACACGATCTCCGCGAGTACGACCTCAACGTCCTGCGCGCGAACATCGGTGTCATCTTCCAGGACTTCGTCCGGTTCCATCTCACAGCCGCGCAGAACATCGCGGTAGGACGGATCGAGGCGGCCGACGACCGGCCGCGCATCCAGCTCGCCGCAACGCGCAGCATGGCGGACGAAGTGATCCGCCGGCTGCCTGCACAATATGACCAGGTGATTGGGAAACGCTTTCGGAACGGCGTCGAGCTCTCGGGCGGCGAGTGGCAGAAGATCGCGCTTGCGCGCGCCTACATGCGCGACGCGCAACTGCTGATCCTCGACGAGCCGACGGCAGCGCTCGACGCCCGCGCGGAGTTCGAGGTGTTCCAGCGCTTCAAGGAGCTCAGCGAGGGGAAAACGACCGTGCTGATTTCGCATCGGTTTTCGAGCGTCCGAATGGCGGATCGCATCCTGGTGCTCGCCGATGGGGAAATCGAAGCCGTGGGTACGCACCAGGAACTGATGCAGCAGGGCGGCCGGTATGCCGAGCTATTCGAGCTGCAGGCCGCGGGATACCGGTAAAGGCGTTCGCAATCCGAATTCTGCTCTGCCGATCAGCAGGAGACGCACTTGTTGTTGTTCTTGGCGCCGAGCTTTTCGAGGAGCGCGATCGTTTCGGGGAACGGCTCGATCCGTTGGACGGGACCGTTCGCCATGTCTACTGTGGTCTGGCCCGCGCGGTTGACCCGCTTCGGGTCGGCGCCCTTCGAGACGAGATACAGAATCATCTCGTTGTCACCCCGCGCTGCCGCGTGATGGAGCGCCGTGTTCCCGTCGTGATCGACCGCGTTCACGTCTGCGCCGAGCTCGTCGACGAGGTACTTGACCGCCGCGAGCATGCCCGTCGGCGCGAACCGGTGTGAGTTTCCCGCGAAACCCTGCCCGTAGCCCACACCTGCCGCTGCCTGCAGCGGCGTGATGCCCGGTGCGCCAACCGGCACCGGCGGAAGGCCAGACACATCGGACAATTCTGCCGGGCTGTCTTCGTTACGGGGCCGGCGCGCCGGCTTGATTGTCGGAATCGCTGGATCGGCGCCGTGCGCGACGAGCAGCTTCATCGCCTCGACGTCGCTGGCGTACGCGGCCCGCCAGAAGGGCGTCGCACCGACCTCGTCCATGCTCGACTGATCGAAGTTGTAGCTCGTGTACCAAATCTTCCGGTTCACGCGCACGTTCGGATCGGCGCCGCGCTCGAGCAACGCCTTCATCACGTCGAGATACGAATGCTGCTGCTGCAGGTACGCCCTCGGCTGCGGATAGGCTGCCTTCGGCGCCCATTGCACGTTCAGGACGGCGTAGAGCGGTGTGGCGCCGGCGCTGCTCGCAAGCGTCGGATCGGCGCCCTGCTCCAGCAGGTACGTAGCAAGGTCGAAGTGGCCGTTGATGATGGCGATGAGAAGAGGCGACGTGCCGTCACCGGGGCTGACCAGGTTCACGTGAGCCCCGCCGGCCAGGAGTGCCTTCACCGTGTTGACGTTGCCCTGCCTGGCCGCGAAGTGAAGCGCTGTGAGGCCGCCTTGTCGCCCGATTAACTCGTTGTACCGGAACCCGCGCGTGACCCCGGGCACGTCCGCCGGACGCGGCGTCGCGGGACGCGCGGCCGCCGGAGCGGGCTGATTTTCCGGGGCCGGGCTCCCGCCGGCCTGAGGTTGCGGAGCCTGGACGCGACGCCCTTCGCTATCGAGCCCGGCCAGCGCGAGCAGGTCGGTAAATGCCGACGCTACGTTGGCGTCCGCTCCGCGCGACAGCAGCAGCGTGACGACATCCGCCCGGTCGCCGGCCGCGGCAAACATCAACGCCGTCTGACCATGGGCCGACTCCTTTGCGTTCGGGTCGGCGCCTTTATCGAGCAACCGCGTCACAATCGCGACATTGCCTGACGCCGACGCGAGCATGAGAGCAGTCGTGCCGGCGGTTGCAACGGCGTTCGGATCGGCGCCCAACTCGAGCAGCTTCTGCATCGCGGCGGGCGAGCCTGCTTCCGCCGCGAGGTGCAGCGGCGTGTAGCCGCCGAGGCGCGTGGTCGCCCGCAGGTTCGCGCCCGCATACAACAGCATGCCGGTAAGCTCGGCGTCATCCCGCATGGCCGCCCAGTGCAGCGCGGTCATGCCGTCGCCCTGTGCCCCGTTGACGTCGCCGCCGTCCTTCAGCAGGGCGCGAACGGTTGCCCGATCGCCGGTCATGGCGGCATCGGCAACCGGCGTCGGCCCTGAGGCGTGGATCCAGGTCGACATCGCCGCGGCTGCGATGATGGCCATGAACACGTTCCGAATGCTGCGCGCCATACGTCGCCCGCTCATGCCTGCGTCGTGGATTCCGGCACTTGCACGAGGTCCAGTGTGCCCGTGCTGTCTCCGAACCGCTCCAGATCGTCGAGTCCCATCCCGTGCAGGAGCGTCAGCATCGCATTGGCCATTGGCGTCTCGTCGGGCGCCTTCAGGTGCAGGTTGCCCTTCAGGCGTCCTGCGGCGTGGCCGGCGAGGAACAGCGGGCAGCGCTTGTGATTGTGCGCGTTCGAGTTCCCCATCGCCGATCCGTACATGACCACGGTGTTCTCGAGGAGGTTGCTGTCGCCGTCCGGCGTGTTCTTCAGCTTCTCCAGGAAGTACGGCACCATGCCCACGTGATACGTGTTGATCTTCTGGAAGTCCTTGATGCGTTCTTCCTTTTCGTCGTGATGTGATGCGGTGTGGAACGCGGTCTTCGAGCCGCTCGGCACGAACACCCGGTTCGACACGTCCCGGCTCAACTTGAAGGAAAAGATCCGCGTGACATCCGACGCAAGCGCGAGCGCCTGCAGGTCGAACATCAGCTTGACGTGCTCCTCGAACGAGTCGGGCACGCCGATGGGCGCGCCGGGCAGCTCGCGCGTCTCGCCGCTGGTATTGAAGGCTTCCACCTTCTGGATTCGCCGTTCGATTTCGCGCACATCCTCGAGGTAGTCCGTCAGGCGCTGCCGATCGGCGGCGCCGAGGCCGGCCTTCAGATCGTTCACCGACTCGGTGACCCAGTCGAGGATGCTGCGATCGCGCATCCGCCGGCGGGCCCGGGCATCGGCCGTGGCACCCACGCCGAACAGCTGGTCGAACACCACGCGGGGATCGCGGATCATCGGGAGCGGCTTGGTCGGAGACGCCCAGCTGATCGTGTCGGTATAGACGCACGAATAGTTGTAGGAGCAGCCGCCGGCCTGATCGACGTTCTCGATACACAGCTGCATCGAGGGAATCGGGGTGTCCTGCCCGAACCGCTGCGCGTACAGCTGATCGAACGACGTGCCCGCGAGGACGTCGGAGCCCTGCGTCTGCTTGGGCTTCGCCTGCGTCAGGAACACGGCCGCCGAGCGGAAGTGATCGGCGCCGATCTCCGGCGCCGTGAACGCCTCGGCGTTCCGGCAGTCGGTATTACTGACAATCGTGAGGTACTCACGGAACGGCTCGAGCGGCGCAAGGCTGGTCGGCGTGAGGTCGAAGGCGCTTCCCACGTCGGCCGGCGCCCACATGTTCTGCTTCACGCCAAACGCCGTGCTGCCCGCGGCGCCGTGCACCATCTCGATGGCGACGAGCCGGGGACGCGTCGCGGCGGTGTTCGCAAACGCGCGTCCCGCGGGGACCATCGCGTCGAGCAGGGGAAGCGCGATCGTGACGCCCAGTCCCTTCAGTACCGTGCGGCGCGGCAGGT
>WUUC01222405.1_pt1 | contig 11433 bp, 12 predicted proteins | sample 6278441 | NCBI WGS metagenome assembly WUUC01 (sample SAMN13675441, study PRJNA597444) | soil metagenome | isolation source: soil | place: USA: Washington | collected 2017-10 | reverse complement strand
TCCTCGCCGTGCGGCTCGACAACGAGGGCGATGTCCTGCTGGCCGGTCCCGCCATCCGCGCGCTGGCGGCGGGCGCCGACCGCGTGACGCTGCTGTGCGGACCGCGCGGCCGACAGGCGGCGGCGCTCCTCCCCGGCGTCGACGAGGTGATCGAGTGGCGCGCGCCGTGGATCGACCCCGAGCCGGACCGGGTCGAGCCCCACGACGTCGCCTCGTTCGTCCGGCGGATCGCCGCGCTCGGCGTGGACCGCGCGATCGTCTTCAGCTCGTTCCACCAGAGCCCGCTTCCCACCGCGCTGGCGCTGCGGCTCGCGCGCGTGCCCTGGATCGGCGCGACCTCGGTCGACTACCCCGGAGCGCTGCTCGATCTCCGACACCGGATCGATGACGACGTGCACGAGGTCGAGCGGTCGCTGGACCTGGTGCGCCACGCGGGGTTCGACCTGCCGGCCGGCGATGACGCCCGGCTGACGATCCGCCGCCGCGGAACGACCGCGATCGAAGGCGAGTACGTGGTCGTGCATCCGGGCGCCTCGGTACCCGCCCGGGCCTGGGCGCCCGAGCGGTACGCCGCGCTGGTCGACGCGCTCGTCGCCGCAGGCCGGCGCGTCGTCGTAACCGGGAGCGCGTCCGAGCGAACGCTGACCGCACTGGTGGCCGGCCCCTCGCGCGAAGGGGTGCTCGACCTCGGCGGCGCCACCGACCTGGCCGCCCTTGCCGACGTGATCGCCGGTGCGCGCTCGATCGTGGTCGGCAACACCGGCCCGGCGCACGTCGCCGCCGCCGTCGGGACGCCGGTCGTCTCGCTGTTCGCGCCGACGGTGCCGGCCGTCCGCTGGCGCCCGTGGATGGTCGCGCACGAGCTGCTGTCCGTCGCGGTCCCGTGCGCCGGCTGTCGTGCGCGCATCTGTCCCGTCGAAGGCCACCCCTGCCTCGAGGGCGTGGCCGTCGCCGAGGCGCTGGCCGCGGTCGAGCGGCTGGCGCCGTCGGAGGTGGCGGCGTGAGGATCCTCCTCTGGCACGTCCACGGCGCATGGACGACGGCGTTCGTCCGCGGCGACCACGAGTACGTCGTCCCCGTCGTGCCCGGCCGCGGGCCGGACGGCGTCGGGATCGCCCGCACCTACGCCTGGCCGCCGCACGTCGCCGAGCGGAGCCCGGCGGCGCTGCGCGACGAGCCCTTCGACGTCGTCGTGCTGCAGCGCCCGCACGAGCTCGAGCACCTGTGCGAGGACTGGACCGGCCGCCGGCCCGGCCGCGACGTGCCGGCGATCTACGTCGAGCACAACGCCCCGCAGGGCCGGATCGCCGAGATGCGCCATCCCGCCGCGCGCCGCGACGACCTGCTGCTCGCCCACGTCACCCACTTCAACGACCTGCTCTGGGACGCCGACGGGACCGAGACGCGCGTCGTCGAGCACGGCATCGTCGATCCGGGGCCGCGCTACACGGGCGAGCTCGCGCGGGCGGTCGCCGTGATCAACGAGGCGCGCCGCCGCGGGCGGGTGACCGGGACCGACCTGCTCGCGCGCTTCGCGGAGGTCGCGCGGATCGACCTGTTCGGCGCCGACGCGGAGAACGCACCGGCGCCCGTGGACCCTGTCGCGGACCTTCCACAGGACGCGCTGCATGACGAGATGGCCAGGCGGCGGGTCTATCTGCATCCGATCCGCTGGACCTCGCTCGGGCTGTCGCTGCTCGAGGCGATGCACCTCGCGATGCCGGTCGTCGCGCTCGGGACGACCGAGGCCTACGAGGCGGTGCCACCGGACGCCGGCGCGGTCTCGACGAAGCTCGACGTCCTGGCCGAGGCGCTGCGCCGGCTGATCGCCGACCCCGACGAGGCCGCGGCACGCGGCCGCACGGCGCGTGCCGCCGCGCTCGAGCGCTACGGGCTGCAGCGGTTCCTGGGCGACTGGGACGTGCTCCTCACGGGCTGGACGGAACGCTCGCGCATACCGGAGGTGACCCGATGAGGATCGCGATGGTCTCCGAGCATGCCAGCCCCCTGGCGACCCTCGGAGGCGTCGACGCGGGCGGGCAGAACGTCCACGTCGCGTCGCTCGCCGCCGCCCTGGGCCGGCGTGGGATGGACGTCGTCGTGCACACACGCCGGGACGATCCGGCGCTCCCGCGCCGGGTGCCGCTGGCGCCGGGCGCGGAGGTCGACCACGTCGACGCCGGACCGGCGGCCCCATTGCCCAAGGACGAGCTCCTGCCGTACATGCACGCGTTCGCGGACGACCTGCGCCGGGCGTGGACCGAGCGGCCGCCCGACGTCGTGCACGCGCACTTCTGGATGTCGGCGGTCGCGGCGCTCGAGGCCGCCGCCCCGCTGGGCCTCCCGGTCGTCCACACGTTCCACGCCCTGGGCACCGTCAAGCGGCGGCATCAAGGCGCCCGGGACACCAGCCCCCCGGAGCGCTGCCGGCTCGAGCGGCGGATCGCCGCGTCGGTCGACCACATCGTCGCCACCTGCTCCGACGAGGTCTTCGAGCTGCTGCCGATGGGCGCCGACCGGCGGCGGATGACGGTGGTGCCCTGCGGCGTCGACCTCGAGCGGTTCACGCCGGACGGGCGCGCCGAGCCGCGTGACCGCGCGCGCCCGCGGATCGTGGCGGCCTGCCGGCTCGTCGAGCGCAAGGGCATCGCGGAGCTCGTGCTCGCCCTCCGCGAGCTGCCGGAGGCCGAGCTCCACGTGGCCGGCGGCCCGGCGGGCGAGGCCCTCGAGCGCGACCCGGAGGCGCGCCGGCTGCGAGCCCTGGCCGAGCGGGCGGGGGTCGGCGACCGGCTCGTACTGCGCGGCCGGGTCGACCGTGACGCGATGCCGGCACTGCTGCGATCGGCCGACGTCGTGGCCTGCACGCCCTGGTATGAGCCGTTCGGGATCGTCCCGCTGGAGGCGATGGCGTGCGGTGTGCCGGTCGTCGCGACGGCGGTCGGCGGCCAGATCGACTCGGTGGTGCACGAGGTGACCGGGCTGCACGTGCCGCCGCGCGATCCCGCCGCGCTGGCGTCCGCTCTCGCGGCGCTGCTGGCGGACCCGCCGCGCCGGGCGGCCTACGGTCGCGCCGGCCGGACGCGCGCCGAGCAGCGCTTCGGCTTCGACCGCATCGCGGGCGCCACGCTCGCCGTCTACGCCCAGGTGGCGAGCTCGGGGCAGCGCCGCCGCGCGGAGGCATTCGCATGATCCCCGTCTCCCGGCCGCTGCCCAGCGGCTCCCGCCACCTCGACGAGCTGGCCGGGCCGCTCGCCGACCTCCGGCGCGACGCCGAGCGGCTGGAGGGATGGGGACGGCGACTCGCGAGCCTCCTCGCCGACGGGGCTCGCGTGCTCGCCGCCGGCAACGGCGGCTCGGCGGCGCAGGCCTCGCACCTGACGTCCGAGCTCGTCGGCCGCTACCGCGACGACCGGCCGCCGTGCAGCGCGATCGCTCTCGCCGCGGAGCCCGCGGCGGTGACCGCGATCGCCAACGACTACGGCGCCGAGGAGATGTTCGCCCGCCAGGTCCGCGGCCACGGCCGCGCCGATGACGTGCTCGTCGCGCTCTCGACGTCCGGCCGCTCGTCCAACGTCCTCGCCGCCGTCGACGCCGCGCATGACCGCGGGATGCTGACCCTGGCGCTGAGCGGACCGCCGGGAAACCCGCTGGCCGACCGCTGCCACGACGCCCTGTGCGTCGCCTCGCCGCACACGGCGACGATCCAGGAGATCCACCTGATCGCGATCCACCTGCTCTGCGCGGCGGTCGACCAGGCGCTCATCGCGCGGGCCGTCCAGGCGGCCGGGCAGGAGGCCCTCGCATGACGCGGCTCGTGGTCGTCGGCGACGCGCTCCTGGACCGGGACCTCGACGGCCGCGCGGAGCGGCTGGCGCCGGATGCCCCGGTGCCGGTGGTCGACGCGATCGAGGAGCATCCGCGCCCGGGCGGCGCGGCGCTCGCCGCCGCGCTGGCGGCCGCGGCCGGTCACGACGTGACGCTCGTGTGCGCGCTCGGCGGCGACCCGGCCGGAGCGACCCTGCGCGGGTTGCTCGCGGCGGCCGGGGTGACGGTGTGCGACCTGCGCCTGGCGGGCGCGACGCCGGAGAAGGTGCGCGTGCGCGCAAGCCGCAGGGCGCTCATCCGCCTCGACTACGGCGGCTCGCGCGAGGCGGCGACGTGCGGTCCGCTGACGACGGCGGCGAAGAGCGCCTTGCGTGCCGCCGACGTCGTGCTGGTGTCCGACTACGGGCGGGGGCTGGCGGCGGCGACCGCGGTCCGCGCCGCGATCGCGGCGTTGGCCGGGTCCACACCGCTCGTGTGGGACCCGCATCCGCACGGGGCCACGCCCGTGCCCGGGGCGCTGTTGGCGACGCCGAACGCCGACGAGGCCCGCGGGCTCGGCCCGGCGCCACGCGGCGTCCCATCGCTCGCGGGCGCAGAAGCGGCCGCCCGTGCGCTCGCGACGCGCTGGCGTGCCGTCAACGTGTGCGTGACGCTCGGCGCCGGCGGCGCATTGCTGGTGGGCGGCCCGGGCGCGCCGCTGGTGGTGCCGGCGCCGCCGGTCGCGGTGGGGGACCCCTGTGGCGCGGGTGACTGCTTCGCGGCCGTCGCGGCCGGGCGGCTGGGCGAGGGCGCGCTGCCGTCCGAGGCGGTGCGCGCGGCCGTCGACGCCGCCTCCGCGTTCGTCGCCGCCGGCGGCGCGGCCGAGACCGGACAGCGCGACAACGGCGTGACGGCCTCCACCGAGGACGCGGCCGCGCTCGCGGCCCGTGTGCGCCGCGCGGGCGGCACCGTGGTGGCGACCGGCGGCTGCTTCGACCTCCTGCACGCGGGGCATGTCCAGATGCTCGCCGCCGCGCGGGCGCTCGGCGACTGCCTGATCGTGTGCCTGAACGCCGACGACTCGGTGCGCCGCCTGAAGGGTCCGGGGCGGCCGCTCATCGGGCAGGCCGACCGGGCCGCCGTGCTCGCCGCGCTCGCGTCGGTCGACGCCGTGGCGGTGTTCGCCGAGGACGACCCGCGGGCCGTCCTGCGCGAGCTGCGACCGCATCTCTGGGTCAAGGGCGGCGACTACGCCATGGGCGACCTGCCCGAGCGCGAGGTGCTGGCGGAGTGGTGCGGGCAGGCGGTGATCGTGCCCTATGCGGCCGGTCGATCGACGACGCGTCTGATCGGCGCGGCGCGGGAGCGAGAGAGGACGGTGGCTCGTGGCGGTTGAGCTCGGAACGGTGCTGGTGACGGGCGGCTCGTCGGGCCTCGGGGCGGCCGTGGCCGAGGCGCTGCGCGATGAGGGGGCGACCCCGGTGGTGCTCGACCGCCGGCCGCCCGCCGACGGCGTCGCCTACCGCGAGATCGACCTCGCGGAGCCGCGCGCGGCCGAGGCGGCGGTGCGCGAGGTCGCGGAGGCCCACGGCGGCCTGCACGCGGTCGTCGCCGCGGCGGGGACCGACGCGTGCGGCGACATCCTCGACGTCGAGCCCGACGCGTGGGACCGCGTCGTCATGGTCAACCTGCTCGGCACGGCGGCGGTCGCGCGCGCGGCGCTTCCGTTTCTCGAGGCCACCGGAGGCCGGCTGGTGACCGTCGCCTCGACGCTCGGGTTCCGCGCCCTGCCCGCGGCGACGGCCTACTGCGCGAGCAAGTTCGGGATCGTCGGATTCACGCGCGCGCTGGCGGTCGAGACGGCCGGGCGGGTCGGCGTGACGCTGCTGGTTCCCGGCGGGATGCGCACGCACTTCTTCGACGACAGGCCCGAGCAGTTCAAGCCCGCGGCGGACCAGCAGCTCAACGACCCGCGCGACGTGGCGCGCTCGGTCGTGTTCGCCCTGCGTCAGCCTCCTGGTTGCGAGCTGCGCGAGCTCGTCGTGGCGCCCGCCACCGAGCCGTCGTGGCCCTGAGCGAACGGCCGCTGCTCGTCGCCTACCGGGCCCTCGGCCTCGGGGACCTCCTCACCGGCGTGCCCGCCCTGCGGGCGCTGGCGCGGGCGTTTCCCGGCCACCGGCGCGTGCTCGCCGCGCCGGCGGCGCTGGCGCCGCTCGCCGCGCTCGCCGGCGCCGCGGAGGCCGTGGTCGACACGGGTGCGCTCGAGCCGCTGCCGAGCGAGCTCCGCGACGCCGACGTGGCCGTGAACCTGCACGGGCGCGGTCCTCAGAGCCATCGCGTTCTCCTGGCCGCGCGGCCGCGGCGTCTGATCGCGTTCGCGAGCCGCGAGGCGGGTGTGGACGGTCCCGCCTGGCGCTCCGGCGAGCACGAGGTGGCGCGCTGGTGCCGGCTGCTCGAGTGGGCAGGGATCGCCGCGGATCCGGACGACCTGGACCTGCCGCCGCCGGCCGCACGACCGCCGCGGGCCGCGGCCGGCGCGACGCTGCTGCACCCCGGCGCGGCAAGCGGCGCGCGGAGATGGCCGGTCGAGCGATGGGTCGAGGTCGCGCGCGCCGAGCGGGCTGCCGGTCGCGACGTCGTGGTCACGGGGAGCCCGGACGAGGCCGGGGCGGCCGCCGCCGTGGCGTCCGGCGCGGACCTCCCGGCGGGCGCCGTCCTGGCCGGGCGCACCGGCCTGCTCGAGCTCGCGGCCGCGGTCGCCGCCGCCGCGCGCGTGGTCTGCGGCGACACCGGCGTCGCGCACCTGGCGACGGCGCTGGGCACCCCGTCCGTCGTCCTGTTCGGCCCGACTCCGCCGAGCGAGTGGGGACCCCCGCCCGGCCGGCGCCGTCATGCGGTGCTGTGGGCGGGGCGCCGCGGGGACCCGCACGCGAGCGCTCCCGATGCCGGCCTCCTCGCGCTCACGCCCGCCCAGGTGCAGGCCGCGCTTGCGCGGCTCTAGGATCTGCGGCCGCCGGCGCGATGTATGACCCCTGAGCGGATCGAGACACGACGGCTGTGGCCCGGCGGCCCGGAGGCCGGCGCGATCGGGCTCGGCTGCATGGGCATGTCGTGGGCGTACGGCACCGCCGCCGACGCAGAGGACCCCGGCCGGGTGATCGGCCGGGCGCTGGACCTCGGCGTCAACCTCCTCGACACGGCCGACGCCTACGGGCCGCACACGAACGAGGAGATCGTCGGCGAGGCGATCGCCGGACGGCGCGCCGAGGTCGTGCTCGCCACCAAGGGCGGCAACGTCGCCCGCAGGGACCGGGACGGGACTCCGATCCGACCGGTCCCCGACGGGCGCCCCGAGCATATGCGCGGGGCCATGGACGCCTCGCTGCGCCGACTCGGCGTCGACCACGTGGACCTGTACTACCTCCACCGGCCCGACCCGGCCGTCCCGGTAGAGGACAGCATCGGCGCCCTGGCCGAGATGGTCGCCGCGGGCAAGGCGCTGGCGATCGGCGTGTCGGAGCTCAGCCTCGAGCAACTCGACCGCGCGCAGGCCGTGCATCCGATCAAGGCCGTGCAGTCGGAGCTGTCGCTGTGGACGCGCGAGCACGTCTCCACCACGCTCGACTGGTGCGCTCGCAACGGCGCAGCGTTCGTGGCCTACGCGCCGCTCGGCCGCGGGTTCCTCACCGGCCGCTTCCGCGAGGCGGCGTTCGCCGCCGACGACTACCGCGCCAAGATGCCCCGGTTCCAGGCGGACAACCTCGAGGCCAACCTCGCGATCGTCGAGGCGGTCGAGGCGATCGCCGCGCGCCACGACGCGACCGCCGCGCAGGTCGCGCTCGCCTGGACCCTGGCCCAGGGTGAGCAGGTCGTCCCCATCCCCGGCACGCGCCGGCGCTCGCGTCTCGAGGAGAACGCGCAGGCAGCCGGCCTGCGGCTCACCGCCGCCGATCTCGCGGTGCTCGACGCCCTCCCCGCGCCGGCCGGCACCCGCTACTAGGGCGCGAACGTCCCTGGTCACGACCGGCGAGCGCGGCCGAGGATCTTGGGCGCGACCGGGGTGTCGAGCACGGTCGGCCGGAAGCTGAAGCGCTCGACGGCCTCAAGCTCAAAGCCCGCGGCCGCGATCGCCGCCTCGGTGCGGCGGGCGGTGTGACAGCCGCCCATTGCCCGCCGCCAGATGCCGACGGCGTCCAGGCCGCGCTGGAGCAGCGCGGCGCGCGGGCGCCGGGACCGGACGTGCTCGTAGAAGCGCAGCTCGCCTCCGGGGCGGATGACGCGGCGGAGTTCGGCGAGCGCGGCCGCGGGGTCGGGGACACTGCACAGCAGGCCGGCCGCCACGCCGGCGTCCATCGCGCCGTCCGCCAGCGGCAGCGCGGTCGCGAGGCCCGGGACGACGCGCACCGGGACGGGCGCGTCGCGCGCCGCGGCCTCCGCCAGCGCGCGCAGGTTCGGCTCCGGCTCGACGGCGACGACCTCGGTCACGCCCGGCGGGTAGTAGGCGAAGGTCACGCCGCTGCCGGCGCCCACGTCGACGACCCGGCCGTCGAGCCCGGCGAGGAGCCGCCGGCGATGCTCCGCCGCGCCCTTGCGCTCGGAGATCGCGGCCGACCGCGCGAGGCAGCGGGCGAACAGCGGCCGGGCAGGGGACGCAGCGTCTGTGTTCCGTCTCGTGGGTGACAGCGGCACCGTGATCACTCGCGGCTATGGGTAGCACGGGGGCGGCAACCGCGACGGCAAGGAGACCGTGATGGCTGATCTGACCCCGCTCGACGAGAAGCTCGGCGAAGTGCTGGGGCTGGCGCAGGCGGCGCAGGCGGGCACGAAGATGGTGAGCGCCATGGAGGGGGCCGACGACTTCCAGGGCGACCTGGACCGGATGCACGAGCAGGCAGCCGAGACCGAGCGGCGCACGGATGAGCTCGTCGACGGCCTGGAGGGCAAGAAGACCGCCATCCGCCAGAAGGCCGGCGACACCAAGAGCGAAGCGATCGAGATGATGGACACCTACCTCGCCGGGGAGGAGGAGGCGCTCGACGGCTTCGAGTTCCTCAGCATGGCCGAGGCCGGTGAGCTCTGCCACTGGGAGATCGTCGAGACGATGTCGCGGACCATCGACGACGGCAATGTCAACCGTCTCGCCAAGTGGGCGGTCGGCGTCCAGCGCGAGCATGTCGACGTCGTGCGGCGCGCCTCGCTCGCGCTCGCGGCCGAGGAGATCCAGGTCACGTAAGCAGCAGCGTCTTGCCGAACACCTCGCGGCCCTCGATCGCCGCGTGCGCGTCGGCGGCCCGCGACAACGGGAAGGACTGGCCGATCACCGGCGTGATGCGCCCGGCGGCCGCCTCGGCCATCGCGGCCTCGGTCAGCCGATTGAGGTCGGCGGTGGCGAGCTGGACCTCGCGGATGCCGCTGAGGGCGACATCGCGCCGCTCGGCCTCGGCCGGATCGATCGCGGCGAAGCGCCCGCTCGGCGTCCCGTGGGCGGAGAAGCGGCCGCCGGGCGCGATGAGCGTGAACGCGGCCTCGCCGACGTCGCCGCCGAGGTTGTCGAGGATCACGTCGGCGCCCTCGCCCCCGAGCGCGGCGCGCACCTGCTCGACCCAGCCGCCCACCTCGGAGTCGATGACGGCGTCGGCGCCCTGCCCGCGGACGAGGGCGAGCTTGCGCTCGTCGCGGGCGACGGCGACGACGCGCGCGGCGCGCGCATGCGCGAGCTGGACGGACACGATCCCCAGCCCGCCGCTCGCGCCGACCACCAGGACGCGGTCCCCGGCGCCGATCCGCAGGCCCTCGAACAGTGCCAGCGCCGTGGGGCCGTCGTGCAAAAGCGCCGCCGCCTCGCGGAGCCCGAGGCCGTCCGGCACGACCGAGAGCCCGTCCGCGGGCACGACGGCCCGCTCGGCGTAGCCGCCGTACTGGCCGGTGTGGGCGACGACCGCGCGGCCCACCCAGGCCGGATCGACCCCGTGGCCGACGGCGCGCACCCGGCCGGCCACGCCGTTGCCCGGCACGTACGGCGGGGTCATGTCCCAGGAGTCGCCGCCGCCGTCCTGCCGGATCCGCGTCTCCACCCACAGCACGTCCGCGGCGACGACATCGATCACGACCTCGCCCGCGCCCGCGACCGGGTCGGACACCTCGCTCGTCACCAGCACCTCCGGGGCACCGAACTCCGTCACCACTGCCGCCTGCATGTCGTCACGCTCCCGCTCGTACTCACATGGAGCAGCGAAGTGTCGCCCTTCAAGCGTGCTTGAAGTCAAGGGCGCACCGATCTGCCCCGATCGGGGTACGCGTAGTGCCGATGAAGGGGCTGATGCAGGACGTCCCGCTGGCGCTGGACCTCGTCCTGCGCCGCTCGATGGCGCTCGGCGCGGCGACCGAGGTTGTCTCGGCGGAGCCCGAGGGCCGCACGCGGCACTCCTGGCGCGAGGTCGGCGAGCGCGCGGCCTGGCTGGCAGGCGTCCTCGACGCGCTCCGGGTCCGGCCCGGCGGGCGCGTCGCGACGTTCGCCTACAACAGCCACCGGCACGTCGAGCTGCACCTCGGCGTCCCGTGCGCGCGGCGCGCCCTGCACGCCGTCGGCAAGTACGACAAGCGTGCCGTCCGTGCGCAGCGGGCGGGCGCCGCCCCGCGACCAAGGAGCGACCGATGAGCTGGGAGACCGTCGCCGTCGACGTCACGGACGGCATCGCGTGGGTGGCGCTGAACCGCCCCGAGAAGCGCAACGCGATGAACCCAAGGCTCAACGCCGAGATGCTCGACGTGCTGGAGGCGCTCGACGCCGACACGGACGCCGGCGTGGTCGTGCTCACCGGGACCGGCGAGGCCTTCTCGGCGGGGATGGATCTCAAGGAGTACTTCCGCGAGGTCGACACGGCACCCGACCACGTCCGGCGCAGGGTCCGCCGCGACAGCATGGGCTGGCAGTGGCGGACGCTGCGCACCTACCCCAAGCCGACGATCGCGATGGTCAACGGCTGGTGCTTCGGCGGCGCGTTCACGCCGCTCGTGTCCTGCGACCTCGCGATCGCCGCCGACGACGCCACCTTCGGGCTCTCCGAGGTCAACTGGGGCATCCCGCCGGGCGGCAACGTAAGCCGCGCGCTCGCCGAGACCGTCGGTACGCGCGACGCCCTGCTCTACATCATGACCGGGCGCACCTTTGACGGCATCCGCGCGGCGCAGATGGGCCTCGTCAACGCGAGCGTCCCGCGCGAGCGGCTGCGCGACGAGGTCGAGGCGCTCGCCCGCGAGCTGCTGGAGAAGAACCCGGTCGTGCTGCGCGCCGCCAAGCTCGGGTTCAAGCACGCGCTCGGCATGAGCTGGGAGCAGGCCGAGGACTACTTCTACGCGAAGCTCGACCAGTCGCAGTTCCAGGACGCCGAGGGCGGGCGCGCCAAGGGCATGACGCAGTTCCTCGACGAGAAGTCGATCCGGCCGGGCCTGCAGACCTACGGGCGCTGAAGCAGGTTGCGCGTCGAGGCGACCGTCGCGAACTCCTCGTGCAGGTTCGTCGCCGTCGCGCGCATCAGCTCGTCGGCGCTCAGCACGGTCCCGTCCGGGCCCGTGCGGTCGAACGTGTGCGTCGCGTCGAGCACGAACGCGACGTCGAAGCCGAGGTTC
>WUUC01213795.1_pt1 | contig 11433 bp, 11 predicted proteins | sample 6278441 | NCBI WGS metagenome assembly WUUC01 (sample SAMN13675441, study PRJNA597444) | soil metagenome | isolation source: soil | place: USA: Washington | collected 2017-10 | reverse complement strand
CGGGCCGGTTGGTACGGCGCGCTATTGGAAGATGACGATGGGGTGGATCACCAGTTTCCGGTTCTCGCTCTCCCATCCTCGGATCAGGCCGAGGCAGCGCGCCGAAAACGGGCTCTGTGGGACGCGGTCGCGGCGCAACTGCAGTTGGGCGGCCACACAGGTGATGCTGACCTTCGGTTCATCTCGAGTGAGATCGGCGCCAGCTCCGTACGGCGCCACGAACGTGATCGTCTCGTCGCCGGCGTCGTCGACCTTCTGGAACCGGCCCTTGACCCAGACGAACGCATCGAGACCGTCCAGGCGGGCCGAGCGTCGTCGCGCGTTGTTCTGGCCGTGGGCCGCCCACAACGCCCGGTCCAGCCCACCACCGGGCTCGAACGATTTGTTGATGAGGTCGACGTAGACGATGTCGTCGGTCTTTTCGAGGGAAGCGATGATGTCGTTGACGACCGTGATGGGCCCTTCGTCCTTGAGGTACTTGATGACTTTCTCTTCTTCGGCCGTCCGCTCCGCGCGCACGCCCACCCCGCGGACCTGTGCGGTGCCTCCCCTTTCCGTGTTTCGGTGAGTCCTTTCCTCAACTTCTCGCTTGAGGGCCTTGTAGTCACCTTGCAGGTAGAGATTCATGACGAGCTCGTCATCCAGATAGAAACAGATTCTCTTTCCCCGGACGCGCTGGCGGTCGGGCGCCGTCATGCGACGGTACCGGCGCACGACTATCCAGTACCGGCAGGCAATCGCCGCCATGGCGGCGAGCCCGGCGCAGACGGCGATCAGCCACAGGATCATTCAGCCCTCCACCACACGCTATTGGCAGCCACGGGTCTCCTTGAACGCGTCGTTCAGAGAAGTCGCGGTGGCGTCCACCATGCGCCCGCCCGTCGACTGCGCAGCGCGAGCCAGTTCGCCGGGATCCGCCTCACCGAAACGAATGGCGTAGGTGTGCACCGCGCGGCTCTCCGGCGGGAGCGAGGAATACCGTCCCAGGAACTCGTCGAGGCTGATGCCGGCGTTGTTCTGGCCGTCGGTCATCAGGACGATGGCGACCGGTTGCCGGGGATTGTTGTGTTTCAAGCCAGAAGCCCGCCGGTAGGCGTGGTCGAGTGCGGACCAGATGGCGGTGTTCCCGTCGAACTGGTCGGTCGCGAGGAAGGCGCGCATGGCATCGACGTCTCCCTGACCGGCGACGGTGAAGTCCTGCTCCGCGAGCACCTGCCCGCCGAACCGTGTGAGGACGAACTTCTCACCCTGATAGAACCGGAGGAACCTGCCCGTGGATGAGCTGTCGGCGCCGCTGAGCCCGTTGAAGGTCGACCGCAGCGCCGACACTCGCTCGCCCTTCATCGACCCGGAGTAGTCGAGCACGAAGATCACCTGGCCCGGGGTCCTTGAGCTCGGGTCGTAGTTCGCGAGCAGTTTGTCGATGACCTCGGGTTGGTTGGGGAAGTACAGGGCGTTGCCGATCGGGGCCCGCAGGCGCGGGTCCCGCGGCAGGTTCGGGTGGAGGGGGCGGCGCAGGGTGCGCTCCATGATCTTCTTTTGGACGGGTTCGCTCTTGAGCCAGTTGGCGACCCTGTCGTATTCGGCTCGGCGCGCGGGATCGAGGAGCAGCAGGGGATATTGGGACAGCACCATGCCGTCCTCGGGGTAGATGATCTCCAGGGGCTCGCGGAGTTTCCCGCTGGTGTTGAGGGAGAGCAGCACCGACTCGTAACTGATCAGCGCGTCGATGTCACCCTGGCGCTCGACGAAGTCGTCGACGAGCCGGCTCGAGGTGCTCGCCGTGAGCGTCTGGCCGGTGAAGAAACCGCGGATCCGATCGCATTCGACGTCCTCCGGGCGCAGCGCCGCACCCGTGCCCGCGGCCGCGGTGGCCACCCCAACCAGTGCGGCGAGGCCGCTGTTGGTGCGACTCGGGTCGGCCATGCCGAAGCGGACCAAACCGGCGGCCGCGCCATCGGCGAGGTCCGCCCAGGACAGCTGGGGATCCGGGGCAGTGCGGCGGAGCAGTTCCGCGGTCTCGGGCCGCACGCCGACGACCACCGGGGAACTCATGATCTCGGTGGACAGCGGTGGCGTGCCCGCGTCGGGCGTGGCTTGGAGCTTGAGCTGGAAGTAGCGATCGGAGGACAGCCAGGCGAGATCATGGTGGTAGTCGCCGGGGCTCAACGCGTTGCTGGCGTCCACGGTGCCCTGGTTGTCCAGCACGAGTTCAATTCCGGTGTCCCGGCGAAGCTCTTCGAGCAGGGGCCGCATGTCAGCGAGCTCCGAGCTGGCCAGCACCCGCAGCCTGGTGGTGGCGGTCGGTTCGTCCGGGGTGCACGCGGCGCCGAGACCGAGAACCGCGCAGAGCGCGAGCACGGCCACCGTGCGCGGGAGCCTGGTCGCCGCCGTCATTCGCGACACCGGCCGGCCGTCCTGATCAGCTTCTCCAGCAGGTCCAGTTCCGGTAACTCCGCCCTGGTGAGATCGCTGCGCTCAGCGGGGACCGGGACGCCGTTCGCGTTGAGATACTGGAACAGCTGCTCGGTTCCCGTGGTGGACGTGCCGTCCAGAACCCGGTAACCGAGCTCCATCATTCGCTTTCGCAGGTCGGGGTCGCTGTCGAGCACCTCGGCAAGCCGTTCGGCCTCTTCGTTGAGCGAGATGAACTCGGGGTCGGTCTGAAACTCTTGGCTCGGGTAGAGGAGTACCCGATCAGTGTCCGGCGTCCCCGTACGGCGTTGGCGATCGAGCTGGTAGGCGAAATACTGATGCTCGTACACCACGACGATCGGTCCCTGGCTCTTTCCCTCCGGCGTGACGTAGGCCTCGAAAAGGTCCGACTCGGCCATACCCGTGGCGGTGATGAGTGGTTTGATCTGCTCGGCGAGCTGGTCGACCTCGGCCTCGGTTTGTGCTGGTTTGAGGCCGTTCTTGACGAAGGCGACCAGGCCAACGTACGTGCCGGCGGAATTCGCGCGGCAGGCACCCGGGGTGCGGGCGAGTACCCTGTTCCCATTCTTTACCGGCTTGATGCCGATGTCGTTCCAGGTTTTCCCCTGCTCGCCCAGCTTGATGAACTCAGCCGTGTCGAGCGTGTAGTAGAGCGGTTTCTCCCGTGTCGGGCCGTGTGGTTCGGCAACTTCCTTACCGGCAAGGGTGGCCGCATAGTCGTGATAGCTGGCGAGCACGATAGGGCTGGTGAACAGCCGCGTCTGGTTGTTGTACAGACTTTTTTGGCTGCGATCTTTCTTGATGAGGTCCGCCGTCGGCTGACCCGATGGGAAGGCGAAGTCGTATCTATCTGGCTGTGCTATCACTTCAAGGGCGACTTCACGAGAACCCCGTGGGGTGACTTCCACCCGGATATGGTGCTGTTCCAGCAGGAGTCGCTGGACCGCGGGATCTTCGAAGAAATCCCGCTTCGAGGCCATGATGCCTTTCAGCGTGATGATCGGGTCGGCAGCTGGTCCGTCCGGCTGCAGCCCCAGGCCGAGGAGGCCGACGGCCGCGACGACGGCCGCGACCGCGAACGGCCAGCCGAACGGCCGAGCCCAGAACCTCGGCGGGCGCGGGATGGTGAGCGAGGGCTCTTCCTCGATAGAGCTGCCGGTTGCCACCGACCCCTCCTCAGACGTGCCGACCCGACCCCGACGCCGCGAGAACGGCCATCTCGCGCTGCACCCTGAGCGTACGCGCGCTCACCGACAGCCAAGGGGTGTTTTGATGAAGGGTCCGTGCTGTCGCATCACTGTCTGGTGAGTATTGAGTTGTCCGGCGGGCTGGGTGTCGTGCTCCGGAGGCGGAGGAGTGCGGGTACCAGCACGGACAGGGCCGCCATCGCGAGGATCACGATCGAGAACCATGAGGAGACCAGCGTGGTCAGGTCGCCCTGCGAGATGGCCAGCGCGCGTCGCAGGTTCTCCTCGGCGATGGGGCCGAGGATCAGCCCGACCACAGCGGGCGCGATCGGCCAGCCGTGGCAGCGCAGGGCGAAGCCGAGCAAGCCGACCACGAGCAGGATCAGGAGGTCCACTGTGGACGCGTTGACGGCGTAGCAGCCGAGCGAGGCGAACAGCAGGATGCCGGCGTAGAGGTACGGCCGGGGAATCTGCAGCAGCTTCACCCAGATTTTCACCAGCGGCAGGTTGAGTACCAGCAGCATCACGTTGCCGATGTACAGCGAGGCGATGAGCGTCCAGACCAGTGCCGACTCGGTGCTGAACAGCAGGGGACCTGGCCGGATGCCGTAGCCCTGGAACGCGGCGAGGATGATCGCCGCGGTCGCCGAGGTGGGCAGGCCGAGGGTGAGCAGCGGCACCAGCACCCCGGCGGCGGCCGCGTTGTTGGCCGCCTCCGGGCCGGCCACGCCTTCGATGGCGCCGTGGCCGAACTCGTCGCGGCTTTTCCCGCGGGCCAGTTTCCGTTCCGTGGCATAGGAAAGGAACGTGGTGACGTCGGCGCCGCCGGCCGGGATGGTGCCGATCGGGAAGCCGATCGCGGTGCCGCGCAGCCACGGTTTCCAGGACCGGCGCAGGTCCGAACCGGACAGCCACCAGGTGGTCGACACGGGGATCACCTCGACCGGGCCGTGCCGCAGTCGCGACGCCACGTAGATCGCCTCGCCGACCGCGAACAGCGCCACCGCCACCACGACCACGTCGATCCCGTCGCCGAGCTGCGGGATGCCCAGGGTGAACCGCTGCTGCCCGGTGAGCGTGTCGGTGCCGACCAGGCCGAGGAACAGTCCCAGCCCGAGAGAGGCGATGCCGCGCAGCGGTGAGGCGCCGAGCATGACGGCCACCGTGCAGAACGCCAGCACGGCCAAGGCGAAGTAGTCGGCCGGCCCCAGCGACACCGCCCAGTTCACGATCTGCGGCGCGATCAGCGACAGCAGTGCGGTGGCGATCGTGCCGGCGACGAACGAGCCGATGGCCGCGGTGGCCAGTGCCTGCGCCCCGCGGCCGGCCTTGGCCATCTTGTTGCCCTCCAGCGCGGTGATGATCGACGCCGACTCGCCTGGCGTGTTCAGCAGGATGGACGTGGTCGATCCGCCGTACATGCCGCCGTAGTAGATGCCGGCGAACATGATGAACGCGGCGGCCGGCTCGAGGCTGAAGGTGAGCGGGAGCAGGAGGGCCACGGTCATCGCCGGGCCGATACCGGGCAATACGCCGACCGCGGTACCCAGGGTCACGCCAAGCAGTGCGAACAGCAGGTTGACCGGGGTCAGCGCGTCGGCGAACCCGGCGAGCAGTTCGGTCATGGCCCGAACACCACCCACTCCAGTGGCCCGCCGGGCAACGCGACCTCAAGGCCCAGCACGAACACCAGCCACACCACGACCGACAGGGCCAGTCCAATCGCGACGGTACGCACCGGCCGGCGGCCGCCGAGCGCGAACGCCACCACGGCGAACAGCACCGTCGCCGCGATCGGCCAGCCGACCGGCTCGATCAGTAGCGCATGCCCAGCGAAGCCGGCCACCACCAGGGCGACCGCGCGCCAGTCGGTTCCCGCGGCGCTGTCGACGTCCTCGCTGTCTTCCGGCGGGGCGGCTCGGCCGCGCAGCACCTGCACGGCCAGCGCCACCGCGGTCACCACCAGCAGCCCGCCGACAAGGTAAGGAAAGAAGCGCGGCCCGATGGTGTTCGTCGAGCCCGGCACCCGGATCGTCGGGGTCTCAATCAGCACGAACACCCCGAGCGCGGCCAGCCCGAGCACCATGGCAAGCTCGCCGAGCCCGATCCCGTGCCGCCGCACGGTGCCGGTCGTAGTGTCGATCATGACCCCACCAGGCCGAGCCCGACCAGGATGTCGCGGACCCGCTTCTGCTCGCCGTCGAGGAAGCCGCGGAACTCCGGGCCGGGCAGGAACTGGTCCTCCCACCCGTTGTCGGTCAGGGTTTTCTGCCACGCCTGCGAACCGTGGGCCTTGGTCACCGTGTCCACCAGGCGGTTAGCCGCCTCGCCGGACATGCCGGGCCGGGCTACCAGACCACGCCAGTTGGTCAGCTCGACGTCGGCACCCTGGTCCTTCAACGTCTTCACATCCGGCAACTGGGCCGCCGGCTTCGGGCCCGAGGTGGCCAGCGCGCGCAGCTTGCCGGCCTTGACCTGTTCGGCGTACTCCCCGACACCTGAGATCCCGGCGGCAACCTTGGCGCCGAGCAACGCGGCCAGCGACTCGCCGCCACCGGAGAAGGCCACATAGTTGACCGACTTCGGGTCGATGCCGCTGTCCTTGGCAAGCTGGCCGGCGAGGATCTGGTCGGCGCCGCCCGCCGAGCCGCCGGCGATCGCGGTCGCACCCGGGTTCGCCGTCCATGCCGCGACGAAGTCGGCCAGGCTGCGATGCGGGGAACTGGCCGGCACCACCAGCACCAGCGGCTCGCCGGTCAGCCGGGCGATCGGGGTGACCTTGTCCAGCCGCACCGCGGAGTTGTTCGTCTCGATCGCGCCGAGCATGACCAGTCCCATGGTCATCAGTAGGTTGTCGTCGGTGGACGAGGCGAGCTGGGCCAGGCCAACCGTGCCACCGGCCCCGGTGACGTTGAAGACCTCGACGCCGCGGGCCAGCTTCTCCGACTCCAGCACGCGTTGCAGCGCGCGGCTTGAGGCGTCCCAACCACCGCCGGGCGCGGCCGGCGCCATGACCCGCAACCGGGTGTCCGCCGACGAGTCCTGCGTGCCGGGTCGTTGCGCACCACACCCGGCGGCGAGCAACGACCCGGCCACGATCAACGTCAGCAGTGGGCGCAACCGTCCAGCCGTCATGATGACCTCCTTGTCACGAAGCTGTTGCGGCGAACCATCACCCCGCGGCGCCGCGCGGCGATGCTTATGGGCGCATTGGACGTTGTGGTCGTTGTGGTCGCGGCAACCGCCGTCTCGGGGGCTGGTCAGGGCGGTGGGTGCGGACGCACCATGGGCGCATGTCCTCAAGGCGCCCGCGACCGCTGGCCGGCCAGCTCTTGGTGCTGCAGGCCGGCGTGCTGTTGGTGGCCATCGCGGTGATCGCGCTGTTCGGCGCGCTGCACACGGCCGACCTGGTGCGCGCGCAGTACGAGCGCCGGGTGCTGGCCATCGCCCGCTCGGTGGCCGCCGACCCCGAGTTGCGCGCCGCGCTCGCCGGGGCCGACGCCGACGACCCGGCCGTACGCGCGGTCGCCCAACCCCTGGCTCAGGCCGTGCGGGCGGCGAACGGCGCGTTGTTCGTGGTGATCGCCGACACGCGTGGGATCCGGGCGGCGCACCCCGATCCGGCCAGCGTCGGCGAGCCACTGTCCACCGATCCCGGGCAGGCGTTGCAGGGTCAGGAGTACACCGCGATCGAGCGCGGGACCCTCGGACTCAGCGTCCGGGGCAAGGTTCCGATCAACGCGCCGGAGGACACCCCACGGGCCGGAGCGGTGGTCGGCCTGGTCAGCGTCGGCATGCAGGAGTCGGCGCTGTCGGACGACCTCACCGCCGGTGTGCTGCTGACCGTGGCGGTCGCGACCGGGGCGCTGGGCGTCGGGCTGGTTGGCTCGGTGTGGCTCGCCCGCCGGGTGCGGCGGCAGACCTTCGGGTTGGACAGCGTGCAGATCGCGACGCTGCTGGAGTCGCGCGAGGCGATGCTGCACGCACTGCGCGAGGGTGTGCTGGTCGCCGGGCCGGACGGCCGGCTGCGGCTGGTCAACGACGCGGCCATGCGGCTGCTCGGGTTGTCCGGAGACGTGGTCGGGGCGCGGGCCGTCGACGTGCTCGACGACGGTTCGGTGCGACAGTTGTTGCTGCGCACCGATTCCGCCGGCGAGGAGACAATGGTCGCGGTCGGCGATCGGGTGCTGATGGCGTCCCGGACCACCGCGCGCGTGCGCGGCGAGGCGGTGGGCAACGTGCTGACCCTGCGCGACCGCACCGAGCTCGTCACCACCGCGCGCGAGCTGGACTCCCAGCGCAGCCTCACCGACGCGTTGCGCGCACAGGCACACGAGTTCCGCAACCGAATGCACACCGTGGCCGGGCTGGTCGAGCTGGGCCGCCACGACGACGCGGTCCGCTACATCACCGACGCGGCAACGTCTTCGCGGGCGCTGGCCGATCGGATGCGGGCCGAGCTCGGTGACACCCCGCTGGCCGCGCTGCTCGTGGCCAAGCACGCGGTGGCCGGCGAGCGCAGAATCAGGCTGGACGTCTCGGTGCGCGGCGAGGTGGCCGGCGTGCGTGGACCGCTCGCCGACGATCTTGTGACGGTGGTGGGCAACCTGGTGGACAACGCCATGGACGCCGCCGGGTCGGGCGGCGGGGTGCTGGTGCGGCTGGTGGCCGAGGCGGACGTGGTGCGCGTCGAGGTCGCCGACGATGGGCCGGGAATCGACCCGGAACTCCCCGGCGACGCGTTCGAGCCCGGCGTGAGCTCCAAGGCCTCCACCGACGGCCGGCCCCGCGGGCTCGGTCTCGCGCTCGTGCGCGCGGCGGCTCTGCGGCACCGCGGCTCGGTGTCCATTGTGGAGTCCGGACCGGACGGTGTGACGGTCGCCGCGGTGCTGGCGGTGGCCCGATGACCGTGTCCGTGCTCGTCGTTGACGACGACTTCATGGTGGCCGCGGTGAACGCCGGCTACCTGGAGCGGATGCCCGGTGTGCGGGTGGCCGGGATCGCGCACAGCGGGCAGGAGGCGTTGGCACGCAACGAGGAGCTGCGACCCGACCTGGTACTGCTCGACGTGTACCTGCCGGACCTCAACGGGATCGAGGTGCTGCGCCGGTTGCGCGGGCCGGAGCGCCACCAGGTGGACGTGCTGCTGGTGACCGCGGCGTCGGACACCGACACGGTGCACGCCGCCGCCCGCCACGGCGTGGTGTCCTATCTGGTCAAGCCGTTCTCCGTGGGAGTCCTGACCGAGCGGATCCAAGCCTGGCGAGTAGCCAGGTCCCGGTTGGGCGCGTTGGGCGGTCAGGTCGGCCAGGACGAGGTGGACGCCATGCTCGCCGCCTCCCGGGTCGGTCCGACACCGCTGCCGAAGGGCCTGGCCGGCCCGACCCTGCGGCTAGTCCGCGACACCCTGCGCGGCACGGACGAGGAACTGTCCGCAGTGGACGTCGCCAGGCTGACCGGACTGTCCAGAGTGGCCGCCCGCCGGTACCTAGAACACCTGGTTCACAACGGCCGCGCCGAACTGCGCCTGCGCTACGGCATGGCCGGCCGCCCCGAACACCGCTACCGCTGGATCAACACCGGCCAGCATTGACAGTGAACCTGGTCAACGAATACCGATATATGCAGCTTGACGCGCAGCGATGACCTTTCGAGCGGTACACGTTACTGACGTTTGCACCAGGACGGGCCGATCCATGCCGCGTGGATGTAAATGCCGTCGTTGCCTCTACACGCCGTCAGTACGCCCGCTCCGATCGCGAGGATCGCGGCGACGATTTTGCCAGGCAGTCCGAGATGTGCCAGGAATGCCGCAGCGGCCCCGCCCCCTCCGATGACGATGTTGGAATCCTGGGAGTTCAAGAAGACCGCAAATCCCCACCAGTGCTTCTTGATCTTAGTCTTCCCACCGTTCACGGACTCCGGAAAATGGTACTCGGTAAGCGCTTCAGAACTTGTCGCCGCGCCAGAGATCAACGGGTTCGCCACACTGGCGCCGGCTGGAACGGTCACCATCAGCATGAGTGCTATGACGATACCCGCGATTCCGAGCCTCTTCGTCCTGATCATCTGCGATCCTCCAGAGCGTCACATCGGGAACCCGCTTCGGGACGTATGGGAAACATACCAATCAATGAAGCCAAATGGAGTAACCCGATGGTGTGTGAAGTACGCTCCTTGGCGTAACGGAATACTGGTTCGCGGTATCTGACCGGTGATCCGAGCTGCCCCGGGCACAGCGGTGCCGATGGTCGCCACGAGGGCCAGCGCCGCGGCCGCGCACCACCCGACTTTCCTCGCCTCTGTCTCCTCACCCCACCAGGAATTGCCGGATCTGTTTCCCTAGCTCGGTTGTCCCGCCCGGCCAGCCACGCACGAGCCGGCCGCCCTTGCTGATCAGCGCGATGAGCGGCGGTTCGTCGACGCGGTAGCGCCGCCAGACCTCGCCGCTGGGGTCCAGGCCCATGGGGTAGTCGATGTCGTTGTCGCGCATAAATTTTGTGGCGTCCTCGCTGCTGGACTCGTGACCGACACCGACGAACAGCACGGTGTCGCGGTACTCCTCGGACAGGTCCGTGATGTCGGGTTGCTGCCGGGCGCACAGCTCGCACCACGACTCGAAGAAGACGAGGACCACCGGACGGACTTGCCACTGCTCGGCGAGGTCGATAGTGGAACCGTCCAGCAGCTCCAGCTCGAAAGCAGGGGCGGGTGGTGCCGTGGGTGGTGCCGCGAGGAACGTCGCACCGGCTGGGCCCGCGCCGGCCGAACAGCCCGTCAGGGCCAGAACCGCGGCCAACACGACGGCAACGGGTCTCATGAGACTTTCACCTCGCCCACCACGCCGGGCTCCTCGGTGGGTTCGATGGGGATGCCTGCCTGGTCGCCGATGACCAGCTCGTGGCCTTCCAGCTTTGTCAAACCGTTGACGTGCAACGTCATCGCGCACATCGTCGGCTGGCGCATGCCCTCCCGGAAGTCCACGTCCATCATCTTCTCCGCGGTTCCGTTGGGCAGTTCGCCCCGGAACACCTCTGCGCCGGACTTGTCCTCGATGACGTAGTCAGCGTCGGCGTGCGCGTACCGGAACGGACCCGCGCCATTGCACGGATCACCGAGCTGACGCAGGTTTCCGTCCAGGACGAGCAGCCGCAGCGCTCCGTCGGAAGCGTCGCCCGCGCACCCACTGAGAAGGAGCACAGCGGCGAGGATCGTCGCCGCCCTCATGGCCGGGTTGTGTCGCGGACGTCGACGGTGCAGGTGAGGGAGTGGGTGACGGTGGGATCACTTTCTGATCTGGCGGTCAGTGTGACGGTGGTGTCGCGGGCGGAGCCGGGCGTACGCGAGACGTAGACCGGGACGGTGACGGTGCTCCCGGCGGTGGCCGTGGTCAGCGCGTTGTCCAGCTGGGCGGTCCAGCCCCTGCCGCGGGACGTGACCGAGAGCCGGTACACGTCGTTGTTCAGCTTGGCGGCGACGTCCGCGCTGGTGTGGCCCGCCGTGTTCGTCGCGGCCTGGCCGGTGTTGGTGAGGGGGAACGTGCACTGTGCGGCCCGGCCGGGTTGGAGGCCGCTGATCTCGGGATTGCCCAGCCCGACCCCGCGGCGTTGTGGACCGGAGCCGTCGAGGGAACGCACGGCGAGGGTGTAGGAGAGGACGCCGTCGTCGCGTTCGACGTCGATGACGTAGAAGTGCAGGCGGTTCGCCTCGTCGACCCACTCATACTCCGAGTCGGAGTTGAGGCCGGCGTGGAAGGCCGCGTCGTTGAGCTGGCGGTGGTCGGCGATGGAGGCCATGACGGGGGTGCCGT
>WUUC01060753.1_pt1 | contig 11434 bp, 5 predicted proteins | sample 6278441 | NCBI WGS metagenome assembly WUUC01 (sample SAMN13675441, study PRJNA597444) | soil metagenome | isolation source: soil | place: USA: Washington | collected 2017-10 | reverse complement strand
TCGTCCGTTCGCGTGGGTCCGCTCGGCAGCTTCCACATTCCGCGTCTGGCGACCTCCACCAAGACACCGCAGGCGCGACGCGCCGATCCACCAAGCGATCACGTCCGCTAGACTCTGTCGAGGCGCTCGCACCGGATTTTTCCAAGCCGGACCAATCGATGGTTCGCGGGCTCGACCTGGCGTTCGGGAAGGTGAAACTGGTGACACCCGCCGGCCGCAAGAACAAGGAAATCCGATGTCCTCCTGCGTCTCAGAGATGGTCAATTGCGGCTCCCTCCCACAAAGGGCAGGCTCCGACGCGCATCATCGAGTTGCGGGCTGCGTATTCAGACGGCCTCTGACGAAATTGTGGTGCGGCTCGATCGTCGGAATGTCCAGGCGGTACTGACGGCGCTGAGCGCCTACGCCAGTGTGCGCGTGCGAAGGGCAGAGCCGATCGCCATAGACCGTTGAAAGACGCTCGGGAGGATCGACGTTCCGCGTGAACAGGCGAAATTTTCGGCGCGCCACGCTTCGCGGGTGTATAAACGTCCGGCACTCAAACAATTCACAAACAGTCCGTGTCGCAGCCGCTGATGGCGCGGCGACTGTCGATCGACCGCCTCATTTGGGAATCTCGGAGGTCAGCGACAGAATCCACCGCACACGGGGCCAATCTGTGTGAGGACGACGAGGCGAGACCGCGATGTCGGCAAGTCCCAGTGATCAATCTTTAGCCTCATTTGCTCGTCATGATGCGGGAGACCTCGATGTTCACACGGATGTTCCGTCGACTTTGTGCTTCGAGCTGCGCCGGACCGGTAATTGCTTTTTCCATCGTTTGTGGGCTGCCTGGTGCCGCGGTGGCGCAAACGGGGACCACCGTGCGCGTCAGCGTCGACAGTTCTGGCACCGAAGCAACCGCAGGGTCTCGTAACCCTTCGCTCAGCGCCAATGGCCGCTTCGTGGCATTCACATCTCAAGCGACGGACCTCGTTGCGGGAGACGACAACGGGGTGACCGACGTGTTCGTCCACGACCGCCACACGGGAACTACCGAGCGCGTCAGCATCGACGGCTTTGGCGCCGAAGCCAACGACGAAAGCAACATTGACATCGCTGCGATCAGCGGCGACGGCCGTGTCGTGACTTTCGAATCCGTGGCCAGCAACCTGGTCGCGGGAGACACCAACGGCGTTGCCGACGTGTTCGTGCACGATCGGCAGACAGGAATTACTGAACGTGTCAGCGTGGACAGCTTTGGCGGAGAGGCGAACACATTTGCCGCTGACTCGAGCATCAGCGCCGACGGCCGCTTCGTGACATTCTCATCCGGAGCCACCAACCTGGTCGCTGGTGACGCGAACGGCTTTTCCGACGTGTTCGTCCACGACCGGCAGACCAGGATTACCGAGCGGGTCAGCATCGACAGCTCTGGCCGCGAGGCAAATGGAAACAGCCGCGAGGCCAGGCTCAGCGCCGACGGCCGGTTCGTATCATTCCAATCCACAGCCAGCAACCTCGTCGTGGGGGACACTAACAACGGGCAGGATATTGTCGTCCACGACCGTCAGACCGGGATCACCGAGCGCGTCAGCGTCGACAGCTCAGGGGCCCAGGCAGCAGTCGGATCCTCCTTGGCATCGATTAGCGCCGATGGCCGCTTCGTGGCATTCAGCTCGCAGTCCACCAACTTGGCCCCGGGAGACACGGACGGGACGGCCGACGTGTTCGTCCACGACCGGCAGACCGGGATCACCGAGCGCGTCAGCGTCGATAGCACGGGCGCCGAAACGATGGGCGGAACCGATGCGTCGATCAGTGCCGACGGCCGCTTCGTGGCCTTCGAAACGCTTAACATCGGCACGCCAGGGGAAGTTCAGAACGTTTTCGTCCACGATCGGCAGACAGGAATTACCGAGCGCATCAGCGTCGACAGCTCGGGCGCCGACACAGACGGTTTTTCACGTACCGCGTCGATCAGCGCAGACGGCCGCTTCGTGACATTCGTATCCATTGCGACCAATGTGGTCGCAATGGATACGAACGAGGTTGGCGACATTTTCGTGCGCGAGCGGTTCGACCAGGACGCAGACGGAGATGCCATTCTCGATTCCATTGACACACAGCCGACGATTGCTTCGGCAGAGTTCAATGATGCAGCGCTGGGCGGCATGACCGAGGGGATCCTCGCGGGGCGGGGCGACCAAGCGTTGCTTTCGATCCTCGATTCTCCACGGTCGGCGCCGAACGACGGAGTCTTGGTAGCCACGGGATCCGACCAAGGGCCGGCCCCGGCCATCGTCGAGGCCTGCCTCGCTCCGTCGGAGGTCTCGGTCGACGTATTCAGCGGGTCGAGGGTGGTGATTACCTGTGGCAGTTTCACTGCGAAGGTCGACAAGGGCGCCGCCGGCGTCACCTTTACGGTTGGTGGGCAGGCCGCGACGGCAAGCCTGACTGCGGGCAGCGCCCTCTCCTATGATTCCTCAACGAACGAGCTGTCTTCACCCGCAGACAGCACCCAGACGATCTTCGTCACCGTCGGTGGCATCGGCATCCCGGTCGGGCCTGGCACGACCATCAGTGTTGGCGACCGAACCCCTCCGACGATCACTGCGGCCGCGACCGCCGCACCCAATGCCGCAGGCTGGTACACCGGCGACGTGATCGTCCGCTTCTCGTGCGCAGACGCGGGCTCGGGAATCCCCGCCGGCGCGTGCCCGGTGGATCAAACGCTCAGCGACGAGGGAACGGCCGTGGCATCCACGGCGCAGACCGTCACCGATGCGGCGGGCAACACAAGTGCCGCCAGCAACGTTGTGACCGTCAAAATTGACAAGACTCCCCCGGCAATCACTGCGGCCGCTACGTCGGCGCCCAACGCGGCAGGGTGGTATGTGGGCAACGTGATCGTCCACTTCAACTGCGCGGACGCGGGCTCAGGGATTCCGGCGGGCGCGTGCCCGGCGGATCAAACGCTCGGCGCCGAAGGAGCGGCCATCGCCTCCGCGGCGCAGACGGTCGCCGATGCGGCGGGCCACATCAGCGCTGCGAGCAACGTCGTGGTCGTCAAGATCGATAAGACCGCCCCAACCCTCAGTCCCGTTGTCAGCCCGAATCCCGTTTTCCTCAATGGCGCGGCGAGCGTCACCTCGGGGGCAGTGGATGCGCTCTCCGGTCTGGCGTCGCAGAGCTGCGGTGCGACGGCAACGACCAGCGTCGGCGTGAACACCGTGACCTGCAACGCGATCGATCGGGCGGGGAACACCGGGAGCGCATCCGCGAGCTATCAGGTGATCTATGCGAGGAACGGCTTTTTCCACCCAGTGGACAACCTGCCGGTGCTCAATCAGGTCAAGGCCGGCGGTGCCATCCCGGTCAAGTTCAGCCTCGGCGGCAACCAGGGCCTGAGCATCTTCGCCGCTGGCTCCCCGGTGTCGCGCCTGATTGCCTGCGACGCGAGCGCGCCCCTCGACGATATCGAGCAGACCGTTACGGCCGGCGGCAGCAGCCTGAGCTACGATCCGGTGAGCGGACAGTACACCTACATATGGAAAACCGAGAAGAGCTGGGCCAACACGTGCCGCCAGCTGGTCGTGAAGTTCGTCGATGGGACCCAGCACTCGGCGAACTTCAAGTTGAAGTAGTCGCGCCGCTGCGGTGTCTCTCTAGGCCACCGCGCCCGCGGCTCCGCCCTGGCGGAAGCGCGGGCATGGTCGGCCCGTCAGAAATGCGACATGTGGACGCCGACCTCGAAACCAGGACTTCCTCGGATTGACGGCCAGCGTCGAAAATCGCCGGTAGTCGACGCAGGGCGTCACCCTGCGGCGTTATCGCCTCCCTGATCCGCTCGTCACACGTAGACACCTTGCAGGCGTGCACATACCCTCACGCAGGCTTCGACGCGAGCAAGCAGTCGCCCCGCTGACGTTTGGCGCGCGGGACAGATCACCTCATCAACGGCGCCGAAGGCCGTCCACGCGGCCGACAAGAAAGCGGTGCTGCCACAGGGCCGTCGTACGCAAACTCGAGCCCAGTCGCTCTGTTAACGGGGCATCGTCAGCCCGTCGGCCGGCCACGGAATCGCCCGCGCCCGCATCGCCAGGTCCGTCCGTTCCTTTTGGGCTTGGGAGAGACGCTGGGGGTGTCGCGCTCGTCATAGAACTGACATCCGCCGATGTGAGCCTTTAGAGAGCGTTTGGAGGCGCGGGTTGATGCCGTACTTCACTACCACTGCGACCGAAAATCACCCGCGTCTTGACAAGACCGTCCGCCGCTCGAACGCCGGTCCGTCGCGGATGTCGTCGCGAGAGGCTCCCTGGGCTCCTCAATTACTACTATCGGGCGGCACGATGCGGCGTACGCTGTCGCTTCGACGGCTCGGCGCATCGCTGACACATTCCGGCCATCAGGTCGACATTGGCAGCACAATTGTTCGGTGCGCCAGGCGTTCCCGGTGTATAAACGTCCAGCACGCAACCAATCCACAAACCAGCCGAGTCGGAGCTGATGGAGGGGCGACTTGCCATCCGCAGCTTCAAGTCTGCAATCCGTCCGCGATTCTGTCAGCGGCCGAATCCACCGCGCAGGCGGGAACCGCACTGTGTCATGACGACGCGCGAGATGACAACGTCATCAAGTCACGGTGAGCACTCTCTGGCGCTTATCTGACTCGTCACAATGCGGGGGCCTCGATGTTCACGCGCCTGATCCATCTATTTTGTACTTCGAGCTGCGCAGGTTCAGTACTTGCTTTTTCCATAGTCTGTGGGCTGTCGGGCGCCGTGCTGGCACAAACGGGACCCACCGTGCGCGTCAGCGTCGACAGCTCTGGCGGCGAAGCAAACGGACTCTCCCTTTTCCCTTCACTGAGCGCCGATGGCCGCTTCGTGGCATTCGGATCCTATGCCACTAACCTGGTCGCGGAGGACACCAACGGACACCGCGACATCTTCGTCCACGACCGCCAGACAGGAACGACCGAGCGGGTCAGCATCGACAGTTCTGGCGTCCAAGCAGATGGCGAAAGCAGCTTTGACATCGCTTCGATCAGCGCCGACGGCCGCCTCGTGGCATTCGCTTCCGATGCCACTAACCTGGTCGCGGGAGACACAAACGAGGTTCGCGACGGCTTTGTCCACGACCGGCAGACAGGGATCACCGAGCGCGTCAGCGTCGACAGCTTTGGCGCAGAGGCAAACGCAGAGGTCTCCAACCCGAGCGTCAGCGCCGACGGCCGCTTCCTGACATTTCATTCCACAGCCAGCAACCTGGTCACCGAGGACACGAACGGAGTTGAGGACGTGTTCGTCCACGACCGACAGACGGGGATCACCGAGCGCGTCAGCATCGACAGCTCAGGTGTCGAGGGAAACGGACGCAGCGCCACAGCAAGGTTGAGCACAGACGGCCGTTTCGTGTCGTTTCATTCCAGAGCCAGCAACCTGGTCACGGCGGACACCAACGGAGTTGAGGACGTGTTCGTCCACGACCGACAAACAAGGATCACCGAGCGCGTCTTGGTCGACGTTCGTTTTGCTGAGATCAGCGGCGATGGGCGGTTCGTGGCAGTGCGTGGCATTATCGTGCACGACCGGCAGACAGGGACCACCGAGAGCGTCAGCGTCGACAGCTCGGGCGCCGAAACGTTGGGAAGCGATCCGTCGATCAGCGCCGACGGCCGCTTTGTGGGATTCGAATCGGCGAACTTCACCACGCCGTTTCAGAACGTGTTCGTTCACGATCGGCAAACAGGGATTACCGAGCGCATCAGCGTCGGCAGCTTGGGCGCGGAAACAGACGGTTTTTCGCGTACCCCGTCGTTCAGCGCCGACGGCCGCGTGATCGCATTCGTATCCGTTGCCACCAACCTGGTCGCCGGGGACACGAATGAGGTTCACGACGTGTTCGTTCGCGAGCGGTTCGACGAGGACGAAGATGCAGATACCATCCGCGATTCCATCGACACGCAACCGACCATCGCGTCGGCGGACTTCAGCGATGTGGGGCAGGGCGGCACGACGGAGGGAACCCTTGTCGCCCGGGGCGATCAAGCGTTGCTCTCGATTCTCGATTCGCCGCGGGCGGCGCCAAACGACGGGGTCTTGGTGGCCACTGGAGCCGACCAGGGTCCATTCCCGGCCATGGTCCAGACCTGCGTTGGTGCGTCTCAGGTCTTGGTGCACGTGTTCAGCGGCACAAGGGTGCTGATGACCTGTGGGAGTTTCACCGCGAGAGTCGACAAGGGCGGTGCGGCGATTACCTTCACGGTTGGCGGCGAGGCGGCAACGGCAAGCTTGAATGCAGGCACCGGGCTCTCCTACGATCCATCAACCAATCTGTTGTCGACACCAGCGGACAGCACCGAAACGATCGTTGTCACCATAAGCGGTAACGCCGTCCCAGTCCCGCCCGGGACGACGACCAGCGTCGGCGACGGAACGCCTCCGACGATCAGTGCGGCCGCGACCGTTCCACCCAACGCGGCGGGTTGGTATGCCGGTAACGTGACGGTCCACTTCTCGTGCGCGGACGCGGGCTCAGGAATTCCGGCGGGCGCGTGCCCCGCAGATCAAACGCTCAGCGTGGAAGGAGCGGCCGTGGCATCGGCCGCGCAGACCGTCACCGATGCGGCGGGCAACACGAGTGCCGCGAGCAACATCGTGGTCGTCAAGATCGACAAGACCGCGCCGACCATCAATCCCAGTGTCAGCCCTAATCCCGTTCTCCTCAATGGCACGGCGACGGTTGCGTCCGGTGTGGCGGATGCGCTCTCCGGGGTGGCGTCGCAGAGCTGCGGTGCGACGGCCACAAGCAGCGTCGGTGCTAAGACTGTCTCCTGCACGGCAAGCGACCACGCAGGCAATATCGGAAGCGCGTCCGCGCGGTATCAGGTCATATATTTGTGGACGGGCTTCTTTCAGCCAGTGGACAACCTGCCGGTCCTCAATCAGGTCAAGGCGGGCGGCGCCGTTCCCGTCAAGTTTAGGCTCGGCGGGAACCAGGGCCTGAGCATCTTCGCGGCCGGGTACCCGGTGTCGCGCTTAATCGCGTGCGACTCGAGCGCCCCGCTCGACGACATCGAGCAGACTCTTACCGCGGGCGGCAGCAGCCTGAGCTACGACCCGGTCAGCGGCCAGTACAGCTACATCTGGAAGACCGAAAAAAGCGGGGCGAACACGTGCCGCCAGGTGGTCCTGAAGTTCGTCGACGGGAGCGAGCGCCTGGCGAATTTCAAGTTGAGGTAGACGACGCGCTGCGGCATCGCTGCGGTCGCTCCTGGCAGGCGGGTGGCCGCATGCACGGTGAAGCCGACCGCGGAAAACGGAACGCCACAGCCTCGGGCTTGCGAACCTGACCGCGGTCCAGCCGGAACTCTGTCCCATTCTCCGGTTGCAGCTTTCGATGGGAATGGCACGGCTCCGCTACGCGTGATTTTGCTCCCTCATGACTCTCAGCCATGGCGAAGGAGCGCCACAACAGCAGGCCGCATCTTCGGTAAGTCCTGTTGGACGACAGCCGAGACGATGTCGAGATCCACGCCGAAATAGTTGTGGATCACTTTGTCACGTAATCCTGCGATCCGTTTCCACGGGATCTCAGGTTGGTGCGACTTCGTCTGTTCGGAGAGATTCCTGACAGCTTGTCCGATGACTTGGAGCTTCCGCAGCGTGGCGTCTTGCCGCATGCGGTCGCTCATAAACGCCTCGCGACCTCTATCGCAATACGCGACGATGTCGTCGAGTGCGTGCAGGATGTACTGAACGTAAACCCGGTCGTCCTTCACAGGGCCGCGGCTTCGGCGAGGATCCGCTGCCGCAAGTAAGGACTGAGGCCGCCGGCGGTGAGAACTTCGACGGAACGTCCCAGGAGTTCTTCGAGATTCTGTTCAAAGGCGATCACGTCGAGCAACGTCCGTCCGGGATCGGCATCGACGAGGAGGTCAATGTCGCTGTTCGGTCCGGCATCGGCGCGGGCCGTCGACCCAAACACGCGGATGTTGCGCATACCATGAACCGCAGCGAGTTCAAGGATCTTCCCTCGGTGTATCTGAATGATCTCGATCGGCAGTAATCAATGATAGCGATGCCGTTTCGATTTCACCACCGCGGTCGGCGGAGTGAGAGCCACGTGCGCGTATGGAGCGAGACCTACAGCAGGTAAGGGGGCGGCGGGATTGGAACCGACGCCGCAAACGTCTACACGTTTTGATTCACGGAGTTAGAGAAGTGATCGCGCAGAGGTGTACTTGAATTGTGCCGGCTCAGAGTCGTCATAACTCTCTAAGCCGCTTGAGATCAATAGCTTAGATATGGTGGAGGCGGCGGGAGTCGAACTCCATAAACCCCCTCACCATCAACAACTTGGCCAGAAACGAATCGCTCAAAACCGCCAGAATCGCTGAAATGCCATGGTGCAGGTACAAAACAGGTACACCTCAACAATAGAACTGAACGGTCCTTCCCGACCTATCTGACGGCGAGTCTCCTTTATATCTGGGTACACCCTCGTTCCACACCACCTTACCGGTGCCGAGATCGAGGGCGAAATACTGCCGCGCGTTGAGATGCGACGACCGTCCAGGACACCGTCCACGGCCACGCCGTTGGTCATGTGCAAAGAGACTTCCTTCGTGTGCGAGACGTTCCTCGGTCGTCCAGCCACCTTCAACGCGCCGCACCCGAAATGCCGGGATGCCGTTCTCGCGGCCGGCCCGAACCGCGTACGTTGCAATGGGTCTGGTCGCGATCGCGATATCGGTGACGAATCGATCCCCGCCGGCGGAGCGCGCACGCGTTCGCCGACAGTCGTTGCCTCGTAGGAGCGAGCCACGTCGCGGGTCTCGTACCCCATGGCGTTGGTGTGAGACGGCCGATGTTTTGCTCCAGCCAAACCATGCAGCAGGTGCCTAATCCGCACACTCGCACGGTGCTCGCGCATGCCTGCTCAACCTCCGAGCCCCTAACTCCGATGTCCGAAGGCTGCGCGCTTACTGCCGGATCGAATCCGAGCCATCAGCCACACCTGCGCGACGCGAAGCTGAACCACCGGGCGCATGCCGCAAGCACGGTCATGCGATATACGATGAGCAGTCAGATCGACTGCGCGCATGCAGCTCGACGAGTGTGAGGAGACGACAGTTGCGACCGGAGGGATCGGTCACGCCGCGCTCGTTGGCAGGCGGCGGCCTCGAGCTGCTGGGAATTGAGCTGCTGGAGGAGCACGCAAGACGTCTCGCTGCGCTCCTGTCGATGGCGCGCCGCGGTCGCGGCAACGGAAGCGCCCACCTGCGGCGTCTCAAAGAAGACGCCCGCGCGTTGCGCGAGGTCTACACCGCACTCGCCGAAGACGCCCGTCGAGAAAGCGTGTCGTCCGCCGCGGAGTGGCTGCTCGACAACTTCCACGTCATTTCTGCGGCCGTGCGCGACATTCACCACGATCTACCGCGCGCGTTTTCCCGACGGCTTCCCAGGGTTGCCACGGACGAGTTCGCGGGAATCCCTCGGATCAACGCGCTCGCGCTCGAACTGATCCGCTGCAGTGCGGGGAGCCTGAACGCGCAGCGACTCCACCGATTCATCACGGCCTTCCAGTCGGTGACGCCGCTGACCATTGGGGAACTGTGGGCGTGGCCGAGCGCACTCAAGCTGGCCCTGATCGAACACCTGCGCGTTCGAGCCTACATCCTCTCGGAGGGCCGTGTCCATCGACGTGACGCCGATCTGCTGGTGCGCACGCTCGAGACCGGTGCGATCCCACCGGGTCGGGTGCCGGCTGAAGTACACCCAGCGTTCGTAACACGGCTGCTGCAGCGCTCTCGGGAGTACGGTGCGACCGCCGCCGCGCTACGGCGCGAGCTGGATGCGGCGCTCGCGGCACACGGGAGGACCGTCGAGGATGCCATCCGCTCCGAAGGACGACATCAGGCGGCCGAGCAGGCGACGATGGCGAACCTCATTGGCAGCCTGCGCCTGATCTCCTCCTTCGACTGGAGCGAGTTCTTCGAAAGCGTCAGCCTCGTCGAGCAGGTGCTGCGGCGTGATCCGGCCCACGTATATGGCGGCATGGACTTCCGCAGCCGCGATCGCTACCGCCACGCGGTGGAGGAACTCGCTGAGCCAACCGGCGACGACCAGTTACGAGTGGCGCTCAAGAGCGTCGAACGGGCGCGACAGATCGCGGGGAAAACGCCTGATGCGCGCGGCGCACACGTTGGCTATCATCTCATTGGCAACGGACGCCGGGCATTAGAGAGGAGTGTGGCCTGGGTGCCGCGCCCGAGAGCGCGAGTCCGAAGGTTCTTCTTCCAGTACGCGACGCCGGCCTACTTGGGTGTTATTGCGGTGGGCACGGCCACGTTGGTAGCGGCAGCGGTCTTCTATGCGTATATGCATGGATGGCGCGGCGGCGCGCTGGCAATCGTCGCGCTGCTGATATTGGTTCCTGCGAGCGAACTCACCATTCAAATCCTGCAGAGGCTTATTAGCCATGTGATTCCGCCGCGCCGCCTGCCGCGGCTCGAGCTCGAGACGGTGCCCGACTCCGCGCGGACGATGGTGATCGTGCCCACGATTCTCGATAGCGCAGAACACGTGGCTGATTTCCTCGCGCATCTCGAGGTCCAGGCGCTCGGCAATGTCGATCCGTACGTTCATTTCGCCGTCCTCAGCGACTTTCGCGATGCACCGACCGAGACGTTGCCCCGAGACGTCCAGATTCTCGACACGGCCTGTGCCGGTATCGACGCGCTCAACCAGAAGTACGGCAACGGACGCTCGGATCGCTTCTTCCTCTTCCACCGGCGGCGTCAGTGGAACCAGTCAGAGGGGCGGTGGATGGGGTGGGAACGCAAGCGGGGCAAGCTCGAAGAGTTCAACCGCCTCCTTCGCGGGGCCACTGACACCAGCTTTGCCGTGCAGGTGGGCGACCTGTCAATCCTCCCGACAGTGCGGTACTGCATCACGCTCGACACCGACACGCGGCTTCCACGCGATGCGGCGCGGCAGCTCATTGGCATCATCACGCATCCGCTGAATCGCCCGGCCTTCGACGCACGACTCGGGCGGATCGTCGAAGGCTACGGCATTCTGCAGCCCCGGATCAGCGTCACGTTCACGAGCGCCGCCGGCTCCCTGTTCGCCCGGCTTTACTCGGGTCATACCGGCGTGGATCCGTACACCACGGCGGTGTCCGATACGTATCAGGACCTCTTCGGCGAGGGCATCTTCACGGGCAAGGGCCTGTACGATGTCGACGCGTTCACCGTGGCGCTCCACGATTCGGTGCCGGAGAACACCCTGCTCTCTCACGACTTGTTTGAGGGCCTCCACGCGCGGGTGGCGCTCGTATCGGACGTGGAGCTCGTGGACGAGTACCCCGCGAGCGTGCTCTCCCATGCACGGCGGCAGCATCGCTGGATTCGCGGGGACTGGCAGATTCTGTATTGGCTGTTCCC
>WUUC01076339.1_pt1 | contig 11435 bp, 9 predicted proteins | sample 6278441 | NCBI WGS metagenome assembly WUUC01 (sample SAMN13675441, study PRJNA597444) | soil metagenome | isolation source: soil | place: USA: Washington | collected 2017-10 | reverse complement strand
GGTGGGCGCCAACGGGACGGGCAAGACGACACTGCTGCGCGTCATCGCCGGCGATCTGACTCCGCTCTCGGGCTCGGTGACCAGCGCGGGCGGCGTGGGTGTGATGCGCCAGTTCATCGGGTCGATCCGTGACGAGCGCGACGTGCACTCGCTGCTGCTGAGCCTGGCGCCGGTACGCGTGCGCGAGGCAGGTGAGCGGCTCGAGGCCGCCGAGCTCGCGATGATGGAGCGCGACGACGAGGCGACCAGTTCGAGTACGCCCACGCGCTCGCCGACTGGGGTGACGCGCACGGCTATCAGGCCGAGGTGCTCTGGGACGTGTGCACGACGGCGGCGCTGGGTGTGTCGTACGACCGCTGCCGGTACCGCTCCGTGAACACGTTGTCCGGCGGTGAGCAGAAGCGGTTGGCGTTGGAGGCGTTGCTGCGCGGGCCGGCGCAGGTGCTGCTGCTCGACGAACCCGACAACTACCTCGACGTGCCGGGCAAACGGTGGCTGGAGACCGCACTGGCGGAGTCCGCCAAGACGGTGCTGTTCGTGAGCCACGACCGCGAGCTGCTCGCCCAGACCGCCAACCGCATCGTGACGATCGAGGCGCACAGTGCGTGGGTGCACGGCGGCGGATTCACGACGTACGCCGCGGCGCGTCAGGCGCGCCGCGACCGCCTCGCCGAGCTGCACAAGCGCTGGGACGAGGAGCACGAGCGGCTGCGGCAGCTGGTCTTCACCCTGCGCGAGCAGGCCAAATACAGCGCGGCCATGGCCAGCCGCTACCAGGCGATGCAGACCCGGCTGGCCAAGTACGAGGCGGCCGGGCCGCCGCCGGAGCAGGTGATCGACCAGCAGGTGAGGATGCGCCTGCGGGGCGGGCGTACCGGCGTGCGGGCGCTGACCTGCCAGCGGCTGGAGTTGACCGGGTTGATGCAGCCGTTCGACCTCGAGGTCTTCTACGGCGAACGGATCGCGGTGCTGGGGTCCAACGGGTCCGGCAAGTCACACCTGCTGCGGCTGCTCGCGGGGGCGCCGGTCGCCTACACCGGCCAGTGGCGCCTGGGTGCGCGGGTTGTGCCGGGCTGGTTCGCCCAAACCCACGCGCAGCCGGGCCTGCGGCACCCTGGTCGAGATCCTGCATCGCGGCGAGGGTGCCCGGGCGGGCCGTGACCGCGGGGCGGCGGTGAGCGTGCTGCGTCGCTACGAGTTGCACAACGAGGCGGACCAGAGCTTCGACCAGCTCTCGGGCGGCCAACAGGCGCGTTTCCAGGTGCTGCTGCTCGAACTGTCCGGCTGCACCCTGCTGCTGCTCGACGAGCCCACCGACAACCTCGACCTCGAGTCGGCAACGGCGCTCGAGGACGGCCTCGCCGGTTTCGACGGCACGGTGCTCGCCGTCACCCACGACCGCTGGTTCGCCCGGGGCTTCGACCGATTCCTGGTCTTCGGTGCCGACGGCGGGGTGTACGAGGCGCCCGAGCCGGTCTGGGACGAAGGGCGAGTCACCCGCGCGCGCTAGCCGCACGCCAGGGATTCCGGGTAGGCGCGGCTCGGCGACTTTGTCCCGAACGCTGACTCGGCTGGTGTGCACAGTTCCACGAAGCGGCACAGGGCGTTGACCAGCCGCAGCTGGTCCGGCCGGTCGACGTGGGGTGCCAGCAAGGTCGGTGAGGCTACGACCGCCATCACCGCTCGGGCACGGGACACCGCCACGTTGAAGCGGTTCAGAGAGTAGAGGAACTCGGTCCCGCGGGGTGCGTCGTCCACCGACGACGACGCCGTCGAATACACGACGACCGCGGCCTCCTGGCCCTGGAGCTTGTCAACCGTTCCCACCCGTACGTCGGGGTGGCCCGCATCGGTCAGCCGCTGGCGGAGTCGGTGCACCTGGGCGTTGTAGGGGGTGAGGATCAGCACGTCGGCCGCCACCAGCCGCCGGACCACCCCGTCCGCATCGCGCCAGCTCCCGCCGGTGAGCAACTCGGTGACCAGGCGGGCGACGACCTCGGCCTCCTCGGTCGAGGCCGCGCTGTTGTGGCGATGCGCGACGGGCACGAACCGCAGGCCCGAACCGCCGAGGACTCCGCCGCCGAGGACCTCCTGCCCCGCGCACTCGGGTCGGACCAACAATCGCCCGTCGTAGGAGGTTTCGGAGATGAAAGCGGCGATCGAGGGGTGCATGCGGAAGGTGGTGTCGAGCAGGATCCCCTGCTCGTCGCCGAGGGTCGCCGCTCCGCGGAGGATGTGCTCCAGCGCCGACACGCCGGTGCCCTGGGGATGCAGACCCTTGACGGGTTGGGCGAGCTGCCTCGGGTCGCCGAGCAGCACCAGACTCGCCGCGGATCCGGCCACGGCCAGGACGTTGGCCAGCGACAGCTGTCCCGCCTCGTCGGCAACCAGCACGTCCAGTCTCTGTTGCATGCCCGGCCGCGCGAACAGCCACGCGGTGCCGGCCACCAGGTGGACATCACCGCAGGCCAGCCGCTCCTCGACGTCCTTGGCGTCCTGGGTGGCTTCGATGGCTGCTGTCCCGCAGCGCTGCTCGGGGTTGGCCTTTTGAAGGCCCCGCACCTCGACGCCGGCCCGGTCCGCCGCCGCGCATACTTCGTCCAGGAGGTTCCCGATGACGCGGTGGCTCGGGCCGACGATACCCACCCGCTTGCCCTCGCTGAGCAACCGCACGATCATCCGCGCTCCGGCGTAGGTCTTCCCGGTTCCCGGCGGTCCCTGGACGGGGAGCAGACCCGCGTCCAACTCCGAGGCGTTGCGCGCGACGCAGTCCGCAACCCCTTCCCCGCCAGGTCGCAACGGACGGGACACTCGCGGCCCCGCCCGGCCGAGCAGGTCCCGAGACACCCGGAAATCGCGTACGTCCTCGGTGGGCTCGGTCAGCAGGTGTCGGGCGAGGTCGCGAAGGCGAGCACGGTGTATCCCGTCGTCAAGCGGTTTCCCCGGGACCAGCGAGGGAGCCTCCGGCGCCGGCATCTTCCTGGCCCGCCGGACGAGGATTTCCCCGTCCTCGGGTGAGATCGACACCACGGTGCCAACCACCTTGCCCGTACGGGGGTCGACGCACCTGGTTTCACCGGGGCCGATCTTGGTTTCCTGCGGGGAGAACGTGGCGCGCCAGATGTTCGACGTCTTGCCGGTCTCGTGCAGCTCGAAGGCGCTGAGGAGCCCCAGCGCGGCGGTGTCCAGGACAAGCTCCTCATCCGTGGACTCCAGGCGCCGGAAATAGTTCCACCATTCCGGCAGTGCCTCGCGGCGATGCCACTCCAGCAGATCCGACATCAGCCAGCGGCGCGCGCCCGCGGCGTCGCGCGCGTCGGGATCAACCGGCACCCCAACCCTTAGCGCCTCGATCAGGTGCCCGATCTCGGTGCGCTCGGCCAGGACCCCCTCCGACGGCACACCGTCGCCGTGTTCGGGTCGGGCGAAGGCGCTGTCGCCACCACCCTCGGCCCGCAGACCCTCGAGCCAGCCCCGCAACGCTGCCGTGGACCGACAGTCGTCCTCGCTGTAGGCGCGGATGTCCTCAAGCAGCGACGCGTCCTGTTCCACCAGCCAGCGCTCGAAGGCCACGATGCTTCCCAACGCGTCGTTCACCCCGTCCCCGCGGTCACGCCAATAGAACGACTCCAGCTTCTTGAGCGAGTAGGACTCCTTGCTCACCCGGATGCCCTGCCGCACCACGGCGTACAGATCGACGAGCCGCTCGCCCCGCAGGAGCTGGTCAATCTCCGATTGCCGCGTGCCGTAGCGGGCGGCCAGCTTGGTCAGCCTGCTCGGTTCGTACGGGGCGTAGTGGTAGATGTGCATGTCGGGGTCGGCGGCCCAGGCGTCCATCAGGTGGTCGACGAGAGCCTCGAATGTTGCTTTCTCGTCTTCGGAGCCAAGCGCCCAGAAGGCCTGGAACACCCCGCGTGTGACGGTGCCCCACAGGTACTCCAAGCCGTCCTGCCCCACGAACGGATCACCCTCGATGTCGAAGAACACATCTCCCGCCGACGGTTCCGGCAGCAGCGCCAAGCCGCGACCCGCCTCCGCGGGGAGCAGCTCGTAGACGGGCGTGTCACCATCGCGTTCCTTGATCTGAAGCCGCGCCTGCTGGGCCAGCCGCCGACGGGAACTGTCCCCGATGGTGGCCGGCAATGTCCGCCACGATGTCGCGCCGAGGGCTCGCACGGTCGTGATCCCGACCTCTTCGAGTGCCGTCTGGTGATCACGACGCATGAATGCCACGAGCGAGAGGTGGTCCTCCTTGCGCCATTGCCCGCGGCACTGGGGCTCCCAGCTGCATCGCGCACAGTGGCTGACCGGCTCCGGCCGGGTCTGACGCACGTCGGCGATCTGCGCCAGCAGCTGCTGGCGGACTCGCCGGGCGTACGCGGCGCACTGCGCGAAAGCGTACGCATGCTGCTTCCTGTCGCCCGTGACGACAATCAGATTCTCCGGCTCGACGCCTTGGAGCTCGGTGAGCCGTTCTGCGTAGGCCGCCATCTGCAGCAGCGCCGGGACCTTCAAGCGCCGGGCCAACTTCGTGTCGGCGACATCGTAGGACCAGGGCCAGGTGCCGGGCCGATCATCGCGCCTCAGGAGAAAATCCGCGTGCCCGCGCCACTGCTCATCGAAGAACGTGGCCTGATAGATGACGTCCACTCCCCGGCGCATCAGCACAACGGTGGCGGCCTCGGCCGCAACGAGCGCGGCACGTCCGCTGCCCTCGACGAGCACCTCGACGACCTCGAAACCCTGCGCTATGAGCGACTGACGGTAGTCGTCCTCGTGCTCACGGCCGCGCTTGAAGAGGGTTTCGAGCGCCTCATCGGGCTTCGGTGGGCGCTCTCGGGTTCCGCCAGCCACCTCGAGGTCGAGTCGCGTCAAATGGGAGCAGGCGAGGGACTTGGTCAAGTCGGTGGGACTGACGACCAGTTCTCCGTCGAGGAACTGCATAACGTCACCATGTCGCACGGAACCGGTATCCGGAAGCAGATCGGCGCCACCCGTCCGCCAGGCGGCGACGCCCTCCAGGGTTGGTCGGGGCCGGCGGATTATCACATTTCGTGGGTGAGCCGCGCGTGGGGGACATTGACGAGGAGTTCGACCGCTGGTTCCTCAAGCAGTTGGAAAGCGGGGATCTATCGCAGTTGCTCGACCTGGGCAACGACGAACTGATGGTGGCCGGCAACGGAACCGGTGACGTGCGTGCCTGGGTTGCTTTGCGGTGGCCGGCGCCATGGAGGGGCACCCAGGGAAGGCGCTGGCGTACGAGCCGACTTATGAATGGATCAACGGGACGGGTGTGATCAGCTACCAAACCTCATAGCGCATGACCGGCGCGCATGCCAGGGGACCGACCCGGGTCCTGACCGGGGCAGTGCACCCGTCGTGGACCTGCTGCCGGCGCCCATGACCGCTGCTACGACGCCCCATCGTTGGCGAACAGCAACGCGCTCTCCAGGCCCAGCCGGCGGCCAGCTTCGGCCTGGCGCACATCTAGCGTGAACAGGGCAGCCTGGCGCTCCGCAGCGATCGCAAAGTGCAGCGCGTCGCTGGCTCGCAACGACAGCTCCACGCGGGCCGAAAAGCTGGCGGCGGTTGCGAAGGCGCTTCGAGGCACGGGTAGTACCTCGAAGACCTCACGGCTCAGCCTTCGGAAGGCCCGCTCGGCCCGCGCCCGATCCATCTCGTTCATGTCCCCCGATCGTTCCTTGATCGATAGCGCGGAGGAGACCTCAACCGTCACCCAGTCAGAGATGGCTGTTTCGCCCGTGGCCTGTTCTTGCAGCCAGGCCTGCGCCAGACCAGTGCGGGCTTCGCGCGTGACGAGGGCAACCACGAGGCTCGTGTCCAGATAGAGCATCAGTAGCGGGCGTCATCACGCATGCGTCGAATGAGAGTGGCCGAGTCCTCCTGTTGATGAGCCATTGCGGCAGTTGTCTCGCGCAGCCAATTGAGATCGACCGGAATCCGAGGTGCTGGCTCGGCGATGAGGCGTACGACAGCCTTGCCGCGCTTGGTGATGATGATGTCCTCTCCGGCTTCCGCGGCAGCAATCAGCTCGCTCAGCCGGGCCTTTGCCTCAGCGACACTCACGGTCCGCTCGCTCATGCTTGTACCTCTCATGACTATCCTGTTGGTCATATCTTAGGGCGAAGCGATCGATAGTCGAGGTCGCTATGGGGCCGAGGACCTAGCCACACGAGCAGGCATGCCACCGATACCTGTCGCATGCGGGACAGCGGTCTCGGTCAGCGCGCGTGCGTCAGGCGGCCGAAGGCGGCTACCACGACTTCATTCCCCCTGCGCCCCCTCGAGAGTGGCGCTCGCCGGGCCGCTGCCGCGTCAGCTTTCGGCCGCCAATGGAGCAACGAGCACCCGGCCGGCGTATAGGTAGCGAGCGTGAGCGAGGGTCTCGACCGGGTACTCGTGCACCAGCTAGATCGCGATCGCCCCGCGCCGACGGCGGCGAGCCCAGCACGTACGTCAGTGATTTGCGAAACAACTAGCAGAACCGGGCTGGGCATGATCTCGATCCCCATGTGAATGCGGGTGTAGCTCTCGGATCATGCCCGGTCCGGTTCTCGCGCACCGTGGAGCGGCCTGACACTCCATCGTGCCGGACGGTGCTACGACACGTGGAGCGGGTCAGCGACGACCAGCAGCGATGATCAGGCCTTCAGCAGGGTGCGCAGCATCTCCTTGCCGAGCTCGGCGCCCTTGCGGCTTTCCGCCTGCGCCTTCTGGAAGAAGTCGACAAGCTCCTGGTTGCCCGCCTTCTGGGCGTCCGCGATGTAGGTGCCAAGCCGCTCGGCGTTGCTCAAGCACGCCTCCGTGAACCAGATGACGTTGTAGTCGGCGTCCCTGGTGCCAGTGGATTCCTCGGACTTGCTGGACATGTGACTCCTCCTTTGGAGTGGTCGGGCGCCGGATACTATGCTCCCGATCTTCCTCTGAGGGCTACCCCCCAGCGCAGATGACATGCCTGAGTTTCGCGGCGATTGGGCGTCATGGGCGGCCATCACGCGCGTCTCCCCAGCGGAAGTCGTCCGGAGCGCCGGCGGGCGCGTCCTGTACAGCGTTGCCCGGCCGGCTGGCACGCCGGTACGCCTGGTCTAACGCCGACGGGGTCGCGCGGCGCGTGCCAGCAGGCGCGGGTGGAACAGCGTCGACGGTGGTCGCAGCAGATGGAAGACCTGCAACTGCGCCATCCGGACCACCGCATCCTCGGCGGCCAACCACGTCAACCGGTCCAGATAGGCGCTGATCAGCCGGTCGACCGGTCCCTGCCGCCCGCCAATGGTCTGCGGGAACCGGGCGTCCTGACCGATGGCCAGCAGCCAGGGCGCCGCGACCGCCCGGGCGGTAGCCCCGGCAACCAGACCCGGCAGCCGCGGTGAATCGACCTGACCGCCGACGATCGCCAACGCGTCCCGCAGGGCCAGCGCCCCCAGCGCGGCGGCGCTCATTCCCTGACCGTAGACGGGGTTGAAGGTGCAGACGGCGTCCCCGACCACAGCCAGCCCGGCTGGTGGCTGCGCCAGCTTGTCGTATCGGACCCACCGGTTGCCGGTCGCCCGGGTCGGCCGGATCCCGCTAACCGGTTTGGCTGCCGCCAGGGCGTCCGCGACGATCGGGGTGGGAAGTGAGCGGGCGAACTCGAGATAGCCCGCATCGTCGGTGGGCGGCTGGTCGTCACCGCGACCGGTCAGGCCCACAAGCCATCGCCCGTCCTCCACGGGCAGCAGCACGGCGCCGCGCCGGCGTGCCGGGGGAGTGGGGGGCACGTACGCCGCTGCCCAGTCCGCACTCCAGTCCGGCGGTGGCCGATAGAGGCGGCTGGCGTAGCCCTGCCGCGGGTCGACCACCACCTCGGGTGGGGGAGGGACGCCGAGGCCGCGCAGCCACACCGGCGTACGCGAGGCCCGGCCGGTGGCGTCCACGACGAGTCCGGCGTCTATGTCGCGATCGTCGCCCTCGGCGCGCACCCGGACGCCGCACACGCGTACGGCTGTGTTTCTACCGCCGGCTCCCGCTCGCAGGTCAAGCGCGGTCGTCTGTGTCAGCAGTGTGATGCCCGGATGGACCAAAACCCGCCGGCGCAGGCACTGATCGAGCAGCCCGCGGGTCGCGCTCAGCATCATCAGGCCGGACCGCATGGGCAGACCGCGCCCGGCCGGACCCCAGAACATCAACTCGGACCCACTGTCGAAGGTGGCCGCGCCGGCGGCGTCCAGCGCGGCGGGAAACCCGGGCAGGAGCTCGTCGAGGATCGATCGACCTCGGGCCAGCAGGATGTGTGGGTGGTGTGACTGCGGTACGCCTCGGCGGGCGCTGGCATCGGAAGGCAGGTTGTCACGCTCGACCAGGGCCACCCGCGACGATCTCTGGGCAAGCACGAGCGCGCTGAGCAGACCGGCGATGCTGCCGCCGACCACCACGGCGTCGTAATCACCCACGGCGCCTCCGGTCAGTCGGGGATCCCTGCCCTGATGCTAGGAGTGGCCCGCGATGCTAGGAGACGAGGTCGGCGACGGCCTCGGCGTTCTCCCGCCGCCGGCGAACGCTTCCGACCGCGGTCCCCGCCACGAACAGCACGAACGGCGAAGACACCAGTACCCAACCCGTGGCGCTCAGGCTCCACGCGGTCGTTGTCGGGTCCACACCCTCGGCGGCCGTGCCGGCGAGCAGCCCGAAGCGCGACATCAGCAGGTAGAGGCCGCACGCGAGGCCGACCACGGCCAAGACGGGCGCGATGGTCGTGTTCCAAACCCGCGTGTCGACCCGTTCACGGCGGAAGAATGCGACCACCGCGACGGAGACGAGAATCTCCACCAACACGATGGCGATGACCGCAAGGCCGCTGAACCAGAAGAACAGGTTGAGCACCGGGTCCAGGCCACGTATGGCGAACAGGGCGATCACTGCCAGCGTCAGCACCGACGTGGTCAGCGAGGCCACCCCCGGGGCGCCACGGCCGTTGACCCGGGCGAGTGCGCCCGGCAACACCCCGGCGCGGCCCATGGCGAAGAAATAGCGCGCCGCGGAGTTTTGGAAGGCGAGCAGACCGGCGAACAGGCTGGAGATGACCAGCCAGCTCATCACGGCCGGCATCCAGGGGCCGACGTACTGCTCGGCGACCGTGAACAGCACCGCCGCCGGGTCGGTCAACGGCACCCCGTCCACGGTGGACACCTCGGCCATCCGTTCCACCACCGCTCGTGAACCCAGGCCGCTGACCATGGCCCAGGACGTGAAGGCGAACAGGCCGGTGATGATGCCCACGGCCAGGTAGGTCGCGCGCGGGACGTTGCGCTTGGGGTCGGTGGTCTCCTCGCCGTAGATCGCCGTCGCCTCGAAGCCGATGAAGGAGGCGAACGCGAAGGCCAGTGCGATGCCCGCGGATCCGGCGAAGCCGCCGAGAAAGATGCTGGCCGGCGAGAACGACGCGGCCAGGTCGAGCCCGTCTGGCCCACCGCCGCGCAGCAGCACCGCCATGGCGGTGACGAGCAGGCAGGCCAACTCCAGGGTCATCAGTACGCCGAGCAGCTTGGCGCAGATGTCGATGCTGAGCAGGGACAGCACGAGGACGACGAGCCAGGCGAGCAGGACCCAGGCCCACCACGGCAGGTCGATACCCACCTCGGCCGCGAGCTGACCGGCGACGATCGCGCCGAAGAAACCGAAGATGGCTAGCTGGATGCACACGTAGGCGAGCAGACAGACGAAAGCCGACCCCACCCCGGGGCCGATGCCGAGCCCGCGGCCGACGTAGGCAAAAAAGGCCCCGGTGTTGGTGACCCGGTGGCTCATCGCGGCGTATCCGACACTGAAGACGAGCAGGATGAGGCCCGTCGCTAGGTAGGCACCCGGAGCCGCCGCTCCGTTTCCGAGGACGACCGCGACCGGCAGCGCACCCGTCATGCCCACTAACGGGGCCGCGGCCGCGACGACGAAGAACACGATGCCGACCACCCCGATGCTGCCCTTGCGCAGCGTCGCATCGGCGGCCTCGTCAGGGGCTGGGTGCGGGGCGACCACGGCGTCTCCTCGGGCAGGTCTTTGTGAACTTACCGGCAGGATCGACCGTCAGACGGTCGATTCCGCCGGTAACTTCATGGGACCGCTGCGACGCCCAGCTCGGCGATCCGGTTGCGGTAGGCCAGCTGGCGGCCGCCCATACCGATCAGGACGACCCCGACAAGGGCCCCGTCGCGGTGATATCCCATCGCCACCTCACCGCCGAGGTCGCCCTCCAGGACTCGCACGTCCTCGCCGCCCAGACCCACCGCGCCGAAGGACTGAATCCGCAGGTCGTACTGGTCGCTCCAAAAGGACGGCACGGGCACGAAGGGGTTTTCGTCCGCGCTAGCCGCGGTGAGGTGGGCGCCGAGGGTGTGACCGGCCTTTTTGGCGGTGTCGGTGACCATGGTCCAGTGCTCGGTGCGCCGCGGCACGTCGTCGAACAGTGGGTTGGGAAATTTCGCGATGTCGCCGCAGGCCACCACATCGGGGCGGCCCTCGACGCGCAGTTGTCCGTCGCACACCACGCCGTCGTTCAGGTCCAAGCCGTTGCCATCGAGCCACTCGGTGTTGGGCATGGCCCCGACGGCCTCCACGACGACATCGGCCGCGAGCTCGGTCCCGTCGGACAGCAGCACGAAGGCGACCCGGTTCGCACCCTGACCCGAAACACCGCGGAACTCGATCGGCACCCGGCCGAGGTGGAACCTGACGCCGTGCGCCTCGTGGCGGCGCTGCAGCGCGGCGCCGAGATCGTGCTGGAGCGGGCGCTCCATCGGGACTTCTTCCGGGGCCACGACGTCGACCTCGACACCGAGCGAGCGGGCGGTGGCGGCGACCTCGCAGCCGATGAACCCGGCGCCGACGATGACCAGTCTGGCCCCCGGCGTCAGCGCGGCCCGCAGCCGCACCGCGTCCTCGAAGGTCCGGATCACGTGGCGTCCCCCGAGTGGGCCCGGCGTCGCCAGCCGCCGTGGTCGCAGCCCGGTGGCCGCCACCAGCCCGTCCCAGCCGAGCTGCTCGCCGCCGTCGAGGGTGACAGTCCCAGCGTCGAGATCCGCGCAGTCGACCCGCTGGCCGAGGCGCCAGGTGACGTCCTTGGCGGCGCGCGGCACCCGAAACTCCAGGGTCGCCAGGTCGGGCTCGCCGGCGAGGGCCTCCTTGGTCAGCGGGGGGCGGTTGTAGGGCATATGGCGCTCTTCGCCGATGACGAGCACCTCACCGCCGTAGCCGGCTTTGCGCAGTCCCTCGGCCGCGCGCAGACCGCCCATGGATGCGCCGACGACGACGACCCGCCCGCCCGAGGGGCCCATCTAGCTCAGTCCTCGATTTCGATGGCTTGCACCGGGCACACGTCCGCGGCCTCCTCGACGTCGTCGCGCAGCGACTCGTCGAGCTCCTCGGAGACGTATATCTCGCTC
>WUUC01070430.1_pt1 | contig 11435 bp, 10 predicted proteins | sample 6278441 | NCBI WGS metagenome assembly WUUC01 (sample SAMN13675441, study PRJNA597444) | soil metagenome | isolation source: soil | place: USA: Washington | collected 2017-10 | reverse complement strand
GAGGACAATGAAATCAACCGGCAGATCGCGCGTGAAATGCTGACGGCGACGGGACTCCAGGTCGACACTGCCAACAACGGCCGTCTCGCGCTCGACAACCTGTTCGCCGCCGGTCCCGGCGAATACGACCTGGTGCTGATGGATATCCAGATGCCGGAGATGGGCGGCCATGCCGCGACCCGGCGCATTCGCATGGATGCCCGATATGCGCAGTTGCCGATCATCGCCTTGACGGCGCACGCCTCCGCTGCGGAACGCGAACAATGCATGCAAAGCGGCATGCAGGACCTGGTCACCAAGCCAATCGATCCGGACCAGTTCTATCAGACGTTGACATATTGGCTGCAGCAAAATGTTTCCGATGCCGATATCTCGTCGATGGCGATGGAATTGCGTAAAGCCGAAAACATATCGATCGACATCCCCGGCTTCGACATCGCCGGCACGCTCAACCGGTTGTCGGGCGATGAGGAACTGTATCTCAGCCTGCTCGATATGCTACCCACCGTCCTGCGAGGAGCGATCGAACAATTCGATACCGCGCTCGGAAACGAAGACCGCGAATCCGTCAAGTCGGTGGTGCATAACGTTCGCGGGATGGCTGCCAATGTCGGCGCCATCGACCTTTCAGCATCCGCGGCCGAACTGGAAGATGCATTGAAGGAAGCGCGGGAAAGTGCGGAGCAACTGGCAAAGTTTGGGACCAATGTTCAGGAGACCTTGCGGGTCGTGGAACAGTGTCTGGAAGAGAGAAAGTCCTTGGTACAGTCTCCATGAGTTGGCGGTCTCCAGGCGAGCAGGCGGCAAAGACATTGGACCCGCCCTGGTGTCGGTGCAGAACTCAAAGCAATCCTGGGCAAATTGGGATACTGGGAAGAATCTGTGTTGGCATCGGCGCAGGCAGCGAATCTGGAAACGTATTACGGGCTCGGCCTTCTATATGTTGAAATACCCGGATCGGTCTCATGACGACTACGAGATCGTCATAACACCGTCCCGAGCATTCGCCGTGCCCCCTCCAGTTCGGGCAACAGATTCTCGACCATGCTTTTTATCGTGCGGCGCGATGTGGATGTCACCACGCTCATTGAGCCGACCGTGCGCCCCGCGTTATTGCGGATGGGCACGGCAATCGAGCGCACGCCGAGTTCCAGTTCCTCATTGCTCACCGCATAGCCCTGTCTGCGGATTTCATCGAGCAGCGTCATCAGCACCGGCACCTCGGTGCGCGTATGCGGCGTCAATGGATGCCGTGCCGTGCGCTTGAGCAGGCGTTCCGCCTCTTCCACAGGCAGGTCCGCCAGCAGCACGCGTCCGGTCGCGGAGCAGTAGGCGGGCAGGCGCGAGCCGAGACCAAGACCGCTGGACAGGCTGCGCCGCGTGGCGGCACGCGCGATGAAGACGGCGTCGGTGCCGTCCAGGACGGCCAGCGAGCTGGATTCCTGAGTGCGTTCGCTGATGGCTTCCAGCATCGGCTGCACCAGCTTCGCCATCGCGGTGGAAGTCAGGTATGCATGCCCCAGACGCAATACGCGCGGCGCCGGCCGGAAAAACTTGCCGTCGCATTCGACATAGCCGAGCCGCTGCAGGGTCAGCAGCGAGCGCCGCGCCGAAGCGCGCGAGTGGCCGGTGATTTCGGCCGCCTCGGACAGCGTCAGCGCGCCGTTGCGAATCCCGAACGCCTCGATGATGGCCAGCCCTTTTTCCAGGCCGGCCACATATTCCTTGTCTTCCTTGCTTCGGTTATCAGTATCACTCATCTCTGCATCCAGAACCGTTCGTTATGCGAACATTTTAGTCGATTTCTTGACGTCTGAGTGCCATGAGAACTAATGTTCACCCTGTCACCGAAGCAAGTTTGAAATTGCCGGGGTCCTACCACAACACTAAGGAGACAACATGAATAGACGCGTCTTTACCTCCCTCCTGCTGGCCGGTCTGGCTGGTGGCATACCGGCCGCGGCGCTGGCCGATCCGGCCGCGAACTTCCCCAGCAAGCCCATCACGATCATCGTGCCCTTCCCTGCCGGCGGCACGGCCGATGTGCTGCCGCGGATCGTTGGACAGAAGCTGAGCGAAAAATGGGGGCAACCCGTCATCATCGAAAACCGTTCCGGTGCAGGCGGCAATATCGGCGCACAGACGGTTGCCAAAGCGGCTCCCGACGGCTATACCCTGCTGGCGACGCCGCCGGCGCCGCTGTCGATCAATCAGCACCTCTACAAGTCGCTCGGTTACGAGCAGGAACAATTCGTGCCGATCACCGTCCTGGCCGCGGTGCCGAACGTGCTCGCCGTGCGAAGCACGTTGCCGGTTACATCCACCAAGGAATTCATTTCCTACGCGAAGAAAAACAACGGCAACGTGACCGCCGCCACGCAAGGCAACGGCACCACCTCGCACCTGACAGCTACCATGTTCGGCACGCAGGCCGGCACGCAATTCACCTTCGTACCCTACAAGGGCACGGCACCGGCGCTGGGCGACCTGATGGGCGGGCAAGTCGATGTTTTCTTCGACAACATCAGCTCCAGCTATCGCCACCATGAAGCCGGCAAGGTGAAGATCCTCGCGGTCGCCAGCAAAAAGCGCAGCCCCTTGCTGCCCAATGTGCCGACCATTGCGGAATCCGGCCTGCCGCAGTTCGATTCCTCCACCTGGTTCGCAGTCGTTGCGCCGCCGGGGACGCCACCGGAAATCGCGCGGAAACTCCATGCCGCCATTACCGACGTTCTGAATACGAAGGAAGTGCAGCGGAAATTCCTCGATCAAGGCGCGGAAGTCGTCGGCAATTCGCCGAAGGAAATGGCGGACTTCCTTGCCAATGAGAGGGTGCGCTGGAAGAAGGTAATCGATAGCGCGGGCGTGACGATGAATTGAGATAGCGCTTCTGCGGCGGACCTCGCCTGCGGGAGACGCAACGTGTGGCGGAAATGGCTTCGACCGTTTTCGCAAGAATTAGCAAGCAACAGGAACGACAATGGAAGCAAAACTCAACGACATGCGCGACTCCAAGCGCACCTGGGAATCCGGACTGACCCGGGTTCCTTATTGGCTCTACCGCGACGAGCCGACCTACCGGACAGAACAGCAGCGCGTTTTCCAGGGCCCGACCTGGAACTATCTCTGCCTCGAAGCGGAGATTCCCGAACAAGGCGACTATCGCACCACTTTCGTCGGCGAAATGCCGGTGATCGTCGTGCGTGACGAGGAAGGCGAGATCCAGGCGTTCGAGAACCGCTGCGCGCATCGCGGCGCACTGATTGCGTTGAATGACGGCGGCAAGGCGCAGGATTTCACCTGCGTGTATCACGCCTGGCGCTACGACCTGCAAGGCAACCTGAAGGGCGTCGCCTTCGAGCAGGGCGTCAACGGCAAAGGCGGCATGCCGCCCAGCTTCTGCAAGGAAGAGCACGGCCCGCGCAAATTGCGCACCGCGACGGTGGCCGGACTGGTGTTCGGCAGCCTGCATGAGGACGTGGCGTCAATCGAGGAATATCTCGGCGATGAAATCCTGTCGCGCATCGAGCGTGTGCTGCACAAGCCGGTCGAAGTCATCGGCCGCTTCAAGCAGACCATTCCCAACAACTGGAAGCTGTACATGGAGAATGTGAAAGACTCCTATCACGCCAGCCTGTTACATGTGTTCTTCACCACCTTCAACATCAACCGCCTGTCGCAAAAAGGCGGCGTGATCGTCAGCGAAACCGGCGCGCATCATGTGAGCTGGTCGAAAATCGATCACTCCGTGCAGAAGAACAAGGAATACAGCGAAGAAAAGCTGCGCTCGGACAAGGATGGCTATGCGCTGGCCGATCCGACCATGCTCGATGGCTGCGATGAATTCGGCGACGGCGTCACGCTGCAGATCCTGTCCGTGTTTCCCGGCTTCGTGCTGGCGCAGATCCAGAACACGCTCGCCGTGCGCCAGATCCTGCCGACCGGCATCGACAAGACGGTCTTGAACTGGACCTATCTCGGTTTCACCGACGATACGCCGGAATTGCGCCGCATGCGCCTGAAGCAATCCAACCTGACCGGTCCTGCCGGCTTCGTGTCGATGGAAGACGGCGCGGTGGGCGGCTTCGTGCAGCGCGGCATTGCCGGCACGGACAAGGAAAACGCTGTCGTGGAAATGGGCGGCGACAGCATCGAAACGCAGGAAAACCGCACCACCGAAGCGTCGGTGCGCGGCTTCTGGAACGCTTATCGCGGCTATATGGAGATTTGAGAAGATGAGCGCTTTTACACAAGAACGCCTGACCGCGCTGAACGCCGCCTATGCGCGTTGCATCGACAACGATCAGCTCGAGGCCTGGCCGGATTTCTTCCTCGATCAATGCCTGTATTTGATCACCACTGCCGACAACCATGCGCAAGGCATGCAGGCCGGCATCGTCTACGCCGACTCGCGCGCCATGCTGCAAGACCGCATCCTGGCGCTGCGCGACGCCAATGTCTATGAGCAGCAGCGCTACCGCCATATCATCGGCGCGCCGCTGGTGCTGGAGCAGAACGGCGATGCTGCCATGGTCGAAAGTCCGTTCCTCGTCGCGCGCATCATGCGCGACGGCGCAACCGACGTGTTCGCCACCGGGCGCTATCTCGACCGCATCGTCGCAAAGCCGGATGGCTCGCTCAAATTTGCCGAGCGCCTGGCGATCTGCGACAGCAACAATATCGATACGCTGCTAGTTCTGCCGGTATGACCTTGCGTGCCATGAAACGGATTGCCATCGCCATCGGCGAGCCCAACGGCATCGGCCCCGAAATCGCCATCAAGGCGGCGGCGCAACTGCATGGCAAGGGTGTCGGCCTGGTATTGGTCGGCGACGCTTTCGTGTTGCGGCACTATGCACATCATGCGCCGCAGTTGCAGCTGGTGCCGTTCGATGCCGACGTTGCCGCGGAAGCATCGAACCTGCCTTATGTGGATGTCGCAGCGCTTCCCAGCGATGCGTTCCGGCCGGGTGAAATTCTGGCCGAAGCCGGGACTGCAACCGTTGCCTATGTACGCGCCGCCGTCGCATTGGCGCAGCAAGGCGCAGTCGATGCGGTCATCGGATGCCCGCATTCCGAAACCGCGATCCACCGCGCAGGCATCGCCTTTTCCGGCTACCCCGGCCTGATCGCGCAGTTGACCGGCACGCCGGAAGATCGCGTTTTCCTGCTGCTGGTATCGCCCGAACTGCGCATCGGCCACGTTACCCTGCACGAGCGCATCCATCATGCGCTGGCGCGTATCACTCCGGAGCTGGTGGTAGATGCGGCGAAGGCAGTGATCGAAGCCACGCGCTCGCTCGGCATCGCCGAGCCGCGCCTGGGCGTGTTCGGCATCAATCCGCATGCCGGCGAGGATGGCTTGTTCGGCGACGACGACCAGAAAATCAACGTGCCAGCGGTGGCGCGGCTGCGCGAGATGGGCTATCAGGTCGATGGCCCGTCAGGCGCCGACATGATGCTGTCGCAACGCAGGCATGACGTATATCTGGCGATGTACCACGACCAGGGCCACATTCCCATCAAACTGCTCAGCCCGCTGCAGGCCAGCGCCTTGTCGGTCGGCTCGGGCATTGTATTTTCCAGCGTCGGACACGGCTGCGCCTACGACATCGCAGGACGCGGCGTGGCCGATGCCGGGGCAACAATGCGCACGGTGCGCATGCTTGCCGCATTGGAGCCTTAGAGAAATGTCTTACCACATCCAGATTCAAGATCATGACATCGCCTTTCTCTGCGAGCAGGGAAAATCGGTGCTCGATAGCGCATTGCAGGCCGGATATGAAATCCCCTACTCCTGCCGTACCGGCATCTGCGGCAGCTGCCGCGGGCATGTGGTGTCCGGCGAAGTCAAGGGCGGCACCGGCGCCGGCCTGTCCGAAGAAGAGCAGCGCGGCGGCCATGTCCTGCTGTGCCAGGCCAGGCCGTGTTCCGATATCACGGTTGCGGTGCGCGAGATCAAGAAAATCGACAGGAACGCAATCAAGACGGTAAATGCGAAGGTCTATCGGCTGACGCGCGCCGCGCCAGACGTGACGATACTGCAACTGCGCTTTCCTGCCGGGACCAAGATCAAGTTCAAGGCCGGGCAGTATCTGAGCGTCAAGCTGGACGATGGTACCTTCCGTCATTTTTCGATGGCGAATCCGCCGCATCAGAACGATGGCATCGAGCTGCATATTCGCCATGTGCCCGGCGGCAAATTCTCGCAGCGCATCGCCGATAGCCTGACAGTGGGCGACCAGCTAGAAGTATCGCTACCGTACGGTGACTTCTATCTGCGCGAAGAATGCGACAGCCCGATCATTCTGCTGGCCAGCGGCACCGGCTTTGCGCCGATCAAATCGCTGGTCGAGGATGCGATCAAGCGCAAGCTGACGCGCAGCATGGTGCTGTATTGGGGCGCGAGAAAACCACAAGACCTGTACAAGGCCGACTTGCCGCAGAAATGGGCCGCACAACTGCCCTGGTTCCGTTTTGTGCCGGTGCTGTCCGAGGCCGGGCTGCAAAAGGGATGGGATGGCCGGACCGGATTTGTACACCAGGCGGTGATGGACGATATCGCGTCGCTTGCCGAGTACGAAGTCTATGCCTGTGGCGCACCGCCGATGATCAATGCAGCTCGGCAAGAGTTTGTCGCGGAGCGCGCATTGAACCGCGATGCGTTTTACTGCGACGCCTTCGTGCCGTCGGCGGCAGCAGGACCGGATGAGGCGCCGATAGCGGCGGCATGAATATCCGCAGTAATTTTCTGCTCTGAATGGGTTGCTTCTGAATGCGTTGCATGAACAACGCATTCAGGGCAACCCTACGCAATCTATTTTTTCACCAAACCCGCATCCTTCGCATCCTGGATATACGTCTTGGTGCGCTCGGCAACGAAAGCCTGCATCTTCTCGAGCGGAATATCCACCAGGTCGTAGCCGCCTTCGACCAGTTTCTTGCGCGACTCCGGATCACCGTTGAGAACCGCCATCATGTCGGACACCTGCTTCTGAATTTCCTTCGGCGTGGACTTGGGCACGGCGACACCTCGATAGGCGCCGTCCACCCAGTTCAACCCCAGCTCCTTGAATGTCGGCACGTCGGGGAACGCAGCATGGCGCTTTTCAGAGGCGACCGCAAGCAGCCGCATCTTGCCCTTCTGCTGGATTGCGAAAGGCAGGTAGGTCATTGCCGCATCCACATGATTGCCAAGCATCGATGAAATGAGATCGCCCGTTCCCTTGAACGGCACGTAAGTCGTCTTGATCCCCGTCACCTTGTTGAACCGCTCATGCGCCATATGGTTGGCGGAAAAGCTGCCGGATCCCGCGAAGTTGAGCGTGCCGGGTTTTTCCTTGGCTGCCTTGACCAGATCCTGGTAGGTCTTGAACGGGCTGTTGGCGGGCACCACGATGGCGTCCGCCGTGAAGTGATAGAAGTAGACCGGCGTGATGTCTTCGGTCTTGTATTGCGCCGACCCTTCCAGCGGCTGCAGCACGATGTGCGGCAGATTGACGCCGACGATGGTGTAACCGTCCGCCGGCATGTTGTTCAACTGCGACCAGACCAGTCCTCCGCCCGCACCCGCCTTGTTGAGCACCACCATCTGCTGCTTGTACTTGTTCTTGAACACTTCCGCCTGCAGACGCGCCACATAATCGGATTCGCCGCCGGGCGGAAAGGGAATCACGTACTGCACCGTCTTCTCGGGATAGCCGGCATACGCGCTGCCCATGGACAGCGACGCAGCCAGACCGGTGGCGATGAGGCCTAACAGCTTGGATGATTTCATGATTGTCTCCTTCACTCCTGTTTTACCGACCATTGTCGGATATCGCTATTTGACTGCCGCTCCTTCCTCCTTGCGAGTTATTATTTCCTGTACTGAACATCACTTCGCGATGCGCTCGCATACCGCACGCGTCACTTCCGCCGTTGTCGCCTTTCCTCCGAGATCCGGCGTATGCAGGCCGCTTTCGGTGACGGCCTCGATTGCGCTCATCAGGCGTTGCGCCGCCTGCGGCTCGCCGAGATGTTCCAGCATCATGGCCGCCGTCCAGAACGACGCGACCGGATTGGCGATGCCCTTGCCCGTGATGTCGAAGGCGGAGCCGTGGATCGGCTCGAACATCGACGGGAACTGACGCTCCGGATTGAGGTTGGCGGTCGGCGCGATGCCGAGGCTGCCCGACAGCGCCGCCGCCAGATCGGACAGGATATCCGCATGCAGATTGGTGGCCACGATCACGTCCAGCGTATACGGCTTGAGCACCATGCGCGTGGTGACCGCATCGACCAGCTCGCGGTCGGTTCCCACATCCGGATAGTCCTTGGCGACTTCATAGAATATTTCATCCCACATCACCATGCCATGACGCTGCGCATTGGATTTGGTGACCAGCGTCAATTGTTTGCGCGGTCGCTTGCGCGCCAGTTCGAATGAAAAGCGGTGAATGCGCTCGACACCGACACGGGTGAATACCGATGTTTCGGTTGCAATCTCGATCGGCAGTCCGCGATGCGCACGGCCGCCATTGCCGGCATACTCGCCTTCCGAGTTCTCGCGCACGATGACCCAGTCGATGCCTTCGCCTTTGTGCAGCGGGCTCTTCACGCCGGGCAGCACGCGCGCCGGGCGGACATTCGCATACTGGTCGAAGCCTTGCGCGATTGGCAGCCGCAATCCCCAAAGCGACACATGATCCGGCACCTGCTGGCTGCCGACCGCGCCGAAATAAATTGCATCGAATGTCCTGAGCCTGTCGAGACCGCCTTCGGGAATGTAATGGCCGTGCTTCAGGTAGTACTCGGAACTCCAGGGAAAATGTTCGACTTCCAGCCGGAATTCGCCGTCGCGCGCAGCGAGCGCTTCCAGCACTTCCAGACCCGCCGAAATCACTTCCGGTCCGATGCCGTCCGCCGGGATGGCGGCAATCTTGTAGACGCGCATGATACCTCTTTAAAGTTGAACCTACAGTTGACTCTGGCAGGAATTGTAGAATGCGTGAAAAAGGCAGTCGTGCGTATGGATTCACTCTACCTTGTCGCGGGAGTTAATAATGAATCAGGTCTCGGAATTGTCCTTTTTTGCCATCGTCGTCAAGGAGGGCAGTCTGTCTGCAGCGGCGCGCGAGCTGGGCATCACGCCGCCCGCCGTCAGCAAGCGGCTGGCGCAAATGGAGCAGCGACTCGGCGTACAGCTGCTCAACCGCACGACGAGGCGGCTCAGCCTGACCGACGAAGGCGAGCTGTATCAAGCCAATGCGATGCGCATTCTTGCCGAAATCGATGAAATGGAGCAGACCGTTTCGCGCAACCGCAGCGTCCCCAAAGGCCTGCTACGAGTCAATGCCCCGCTGGGTTTCGGCAGAATCTACATCACGCCGATCGTGTCGAGGTTCGTCAAGCGCTATCCCGAAGTCGAAGTCCAGCTGCAACTGACCGATCGCCCGCTCAGTCTGGTAAATGAATCGTTCGACGTAGGCATCCGCTTCGGCGAGTTGCCCGACACGAGGCTGATAGGACGCAGAATCGCACCGAACCGCCGGCTGTTGTGCGCCGCGCCCTCCTATCTGAAGAAATATGGCGTACCAGTAACGCCAGACGATCTGGCGAACCATAATTGCATCGTCCTGCGGCAGAACGATGCGGCATACGGAACATGGCACTTTACGCGCGGCCGGCATGCCGAGACGGTGAAGGTGCGCGGCACCTTGAGCAGCAACGACGGCGAAGTCACGCTGAACTGGGCGCTCGATGGACACGGCATCACGCTGCGAGCCGAGTGGGACATCGCAAAATACCTGCGCAGCGGACGGCTGCAACTGGTGCTGGAAGACTACGCGGCGCCGCCGGCTGACATCTATGCCGTGTATCCCGAGCGGCACGGCACGTCGGCAAAGGTGCGTGCTTTCACGGATTTTCTGATAGCGAGCTTCAAGGAAAAAGCCGCGGGCACATCCGGCAAGACGACTTTGTGGTGAATGCGGACAGCTGCCTTCCTTGCCCGACAGACATAGACGCGTTTCATGCGCAAAGCGCAATCTGCAATGCCTGTCATTACAACCGAGTAGCTGAACGACCGTTTGGGTCGTCATTCCAAGGACCGGACTTCCGGGACGTCTCTCCCGTTTGCTTCGCGTTGTATGGATGTGCAGCATATTGCCCCGTATGTTTTATCCGCTACGCTCCAGTGTTCCGAGATAATTAGGCGCTGACAGGCGCTTCCTGATGTATAAACTGGTTATGCGCCAAACAAGATGCCTTGTTCGCTAACCAACAAATCAGGAAAGTCGTTACCAATGAAATTCTTGTGTCTTGCGTATGGAGCCGAAGAAGGCTGGAACTCATTGAGCGAAGACGAGAAACAGGAAGTTCTTGCTCAAGACGCAGTGATACGCAACCGGGGGAACCTGATGTCGGCGGTACAAACCAGGGTTACCTCCGTAAGGAACTGGGACAGCAATCTGGAAGTAACCGACGAGCCATATGCTCAGCATCAACTTCCGCTTGCAGGGTTCTCTGTGATTGAAGCCGGGAGCCTGGATGAAGTTATCGAACTCGTGGGCAACACCCCATGCGCACGAGCACGAGGTGTAATTGAAATCCGTCCTTTCTGGGACACTGGCAGTGATGGCGCATAATACGCCGCCGCAACGGATGTCCGCTTGCTTGGTCCGCTCCGCAGTCGTCGCTGAGCATCTACATCGAGGCTATGTAAAAATTTTTTAATATTGTCTCCCGGTGAACACTGTAGAGGTGATGGAATTGTTTTTCTGCCGCTGCCTGTCACCATGTCTTTCCAAGCTTCCTGTTTTTCTCATTAAAGGAACAGTCGCAAGATCGCGTTATCAAGTCTAAAACAGTTTGCGACAAACTCCATTTCATTCGCCAAGATCACTTTACGTAGTGACGTCTCCGGCTCCAGACATTTCCATTCTCAGACAGCTCTTTTCCATCGCCATTTCGCAATAGATCAATCATCGCATCTCCTTTACCAGTATGGGAAATCGGGAAGTGACGGGCTGCCGTTGTTCGTCTACACAATTGCAATCAAACGTTCTTGCACGGCAAAAATCATGTTAGATTTGCAATCGCCTTGATGCACCTCAAAATTATTGCAAATAAGAAATAAAAGCGTTGTAGTAAGGAAATGATTAAGGCATATACGTAGAGAAAAGTCATACACTCATTGCATGAGTTGCTGTCAAGAAGTGTATGCGCATCGACATGGATAAATGCCCGGACCATTTATCCGAAGCATGTCCGGATGCCAGACGAAAAACAGATCAACCTGATAGCGGCGGCTAAATGCGGATTTCGAAAAGATATCTGAAGTCTCTTTTCACCTCGGTTGCATGGTGGCTGGGGGTTGCGATTTCCATCGTCTTTTATTTGCTGGCCACGCAAATGGTGGAGGACAAGACCGCGGCGCAGTTCGACTATCAGGT
>WUUC01052154.1_pt1 | contig 11437 bp, 13 predicted proteins | sample 6278441 | NCBI WGS metagenome assembly WUUC01 (sample SAMN13675441, study PRJNA597444) | soil metagenome | isolation source: soil | place: USA: Washington | collected 2017-10 | reverse complement strand
CACCGCGTATCAAGCCGAACGACGCGCCGGAAGCCGACCCCCGTCAATACGGCGTGCAGTGGGGGACCATTTGGGACACGATCGACTACACGGTCACGGGCGCCTTCGGCAACTGGATCGACTCGCCGATGGGCCTGAATGGCGATGGGATCGACAACGAGATGTCCTTCTCTCACCTCAGCAACTGTGGGGTGGGCTCGTGCTTCGACCAGGACATCGAGCAGCTGCACGTCGATGGCAATAAGTCCTTGATCTACTCGATGATCAACTACTCGCTCAAGGGTGAGGATCAGACGTTCGAGACGAAGGGCCGCGTCGGCTACCTGCACAACCGGGGCTTCGTCAAGGAGCGCGCTAAGAAGATCGCGTCGGGCGCCGCGAAATGGCGCAAACTTCCGCAGCAGAACCCGATCGAAGACGTCGTGCTCGACCAATCGAACGACTTCATCTACGAGTTCGAGGTCAAAGGGCTCCCGAAGGTCTACAACGGCGGTATCGAAGCCGTGATCACGTGCACGAACATCCAAGGGGTCAGTCCTTGCTCCGCCGGCCAGGCCCACCTCGAGAAGAAGGGCGGAGCGGAGCACCCCGGCGAGCCGCAGAGCGACGAGGAATGGGAAACCGTCAACAGCTACAACGGCGGTGGCGCCGATCCCTACATGCCTGGTGGGCAGGCGCTGCACGGGAACTACCCCGAGCCAGGCCTTTGGCGGATCCGAATCGAGGGCGGCGAGACCGCCTTCGGCTACGAGGCTGACATCTCGTTCTCCGGCGAGGCGGCGTGGCCGGACCCGGGCCAGAAAGGTTTCAAGGCGTCATCGATGCGCTTCTGGCAGTCGCTGAAGAAGTACTCAAAACCGCGGATCCGCAAGTTGACTGTGCGCCAGATCCGTACGACGAAGCGCTGGCAGCGGACATACGACACGATCGTCATCACGAACCGCGTGTACCCAAGCATCGGGCGCAAGCTGCGTAAGTGGGTTGCGAGACACGACGGCAACCTGGTCCTGACCGACAAGGCATTGAAGATGCTGTCGCGTGGGGTGAGAGTCATCCCGAGATCCGTCACAGGGGAAGACGAAGACATCGTAGAGCGGAGTGTGCAGAGCGTCGGCGTGTACGCCGGCTACGTCAACTTCGCGACCCTGAAGAAGCCGGTCACCTACGACGATCCGCTTGCGCGCAAGATCAACCAGCCGGGCGCGGCCGAGGGACGCTCGTGCGCGGCGAAGCAATCAGGGATCACGAGAGCAGAGGCGTGTACGACCACCGACATCCTGCATCGCCGGCAGACGTACGAACCGGTCCCACTCGGATACAGCCTGAACGAAGGCGGCGCGCCAGTGTGGTACGTGCTGCAGGGCGCCTACAACAGGGCCAAGGGCAAACAACGCGCGGTCGCGACCGGGCAGGCGCAGGACGAGGTGACCGTAGGAGAGATCAAATACAAGGGTGGGCGCATACGCTTCGTCGGGGCGCTCCTGCCCGATCCGACCAAAAAGTTCTATCACCCATACGGACTATCGGACTACGCGCTCACGTGGGCGGGGTACCAACTCCTGCAGAACCTGATTCAATGGAAGAGCTAGATCCCACGACATCTCGCGCATGGTTTCAATTAGGACGTCTCAGAATAATCATCGGCTCTCGTGCAGAACGGATGCGGCTAGGTACCGGGAAGGAGCAGGGAGATGAAATCTCACAGGAAGCTGGAGCTCTCTAAGGAGACCCTGCGATGTCTGACGTCGGACCTCCCCTCAGAAAAGCTCGTGGACGTGCGCGGCGGCGTGAACCAGAGCCTCAACACCTGCCTCGAGTGCGTGACGACCATCATTGACCCACCGCCAACTTTGGACTGCACGACCATCATTGACCCACCGCACACTTGGGAATGCCCGACCAGGTAACGCGCTAACGATCGAGTCGTCCTGACGAGAGGGATCAGACGGGGCATCACCCCAGGAGGCGTCCTAAGCTTCCGTGGGATGTGGCGACCGTCGTCAGCTCGCAGATGTTCTAAGCGATTGTCAGGGAGAGCATCAGATCGACGTGGCGGGAACTCCACCAGCGTCACGTATCGCTTTTTCCTCGGCGGCCGCGATCTCTGAAAGGGGCCGGTAGCGAAGCTTCCCCGGGTCAATCCCCAAGTCGGCCGCGCTTGTGACGCAGGCGAATGCCTCGGGATTCGAGGTCGTGCGCCACCAGCGGGGGAGCGAGAACGGCTACTGCGACTTCTCGAGCAAGACCATCGGAATCCGCCCAGACGTCTTACCGGCACAGGCCGTCAAGACGCTGGTGCACGAGCTCGCCCACGCCCTGCTGCACGGTGACGGGGCCGCGCGCAGCCGCGAGGTTGCGGAGGTCGAGGTCGAGTCGGTCGCATTCGCGGTTCTGGACGCGCTGGGGCTGGCGTCGGGCGACTACAGCTTCCCCTACGTCGCCCGGTGGGCGTCGGGCGATGTGGAGACTGTGAGGGCGGTGGCCGAGCGGGTGGTCGCTTGCGCGAGGTCGGTCCTGTCCCCGCTCGACCAGGAGCCGAGCTACCCGTAAGCCTGGCGCGCCTTTTCCAGCAGAAGGTGGGCTGAGGCTCTGAAGTTCTCTAGCGCGTGGTCGCTTGCGCCCTCGGTGATCTGCAGCTCGGCTAACGCTGCCAAGGCATCGGCGCGCTCGAAAGTGAGCGACTCATCGTCGTCGGCGAGCTCGACTGCTTTGCGGAAGTGCTCTGCTGCCGACATCCGATCGTTCGACAGTGCTAGCTTGCCGAGCTCTCGGTGGAGCGCAACGACGACTCGCGGATGCACTTCGTCGGCGGACGCGAGATTCTCGAGCGTCCTCTCGAGCAGCTTGCGACCATCACTACTTTTGCCTTCGTCGCGAAGGTCCTGCGCTAGTTGCAGGGCCCACGCGGCCCCCCTGGACTCCGACAGCTTCTCGACGGGCACCCCGAGGCGGGCCGCGAAGTACTCAAGCGCCGCGCGCGAGGGCTCTCGGCGACCCGCCTCCAAGACGCTCACGTAAGCATGAGAGAACTTGTCGCCTGCGAGCTCCGCCTGCGTAAGCCCTGCCGCCAGTCGGAGGTCGCGCAGCCGGCGCCCGAGCGCGCGTAGCTCCTCCTGTGTCGACCGCCGCCGCCTCGGCATCACGTCTTTCCTCGAACTTTGGAGCAGGGCGTCACCTTCACGACCATCGTCCTCTGATGCGCTGCTTGCGCCGGCGTGAGCGATCGCGCGGTTCCCGTTCTTGCGGCCGCGCCACTCTCCGCGGGCTGCCCCCACGCCGCAACCGAAACTTCCGGATGAAGGTCGGGATCCCGTTCTTACTCAGCTTCATGCTGTTCAAGACGACCGCGTGGCTGATTGGTGGCAGCGCACAGAAGAGGTCGCGTTACGAACGTCCGGCACATGTCGAGGTCCCCACTCTGCAGTCCTGTTCGAGCTACTCCCGGAGGGGACTAAAGCACCTGGTCGGAGGCGAGTCAACAGCGACTTTGCGAGTCGATGTCACTCGCGATAGCTGAGACAGAAGCTAGGTTGATCGAGTCGTTTAACCAACTGGGTTTCTCGAACTTGGGTGCCCTGCGGCCCCCCGGAGTTCAGGGCCGCAGGGCTGACTGCCGTCCTAGCCGTGCGGCCAGCCCAGAAGCTTGAAGATCTCCTCCTCACTCACCCCGATCCACCTCCCTTCGACCGCGAAGGCATTAACTCGTTTCACAACTTGCTCACATCGAGAACTCGACTGAGTGGATCGCCGGGCAGGCGGAGATCCCTTGCGTGAGGGAATTGGGCGCCCGCGCCCGCGAGGTTTCCCACTCCTGCGGGGACCTGCTCGGGGGATGATGGCATTGTCTGCTCCTGATCAAAATTGTGGACTTCTCCTGATCAAGAGCGACGTTAGAGCACGGAGAAATAGAGATCTTCATAGCTATCGATCATGCGGCTCACGTTGAAAGTCTCGGCAACCCATGATCGACAGTCGTGTGGACAAAGGGCAGCAGCTGCATGAATGGCTTCGGGTAGCTCATGTGGTGTGTCGACGATGTAGCCGGTCGTCTCGTCGAGGACGACCTCCGAGACGGATCCAGCTCTTAGCGCTACGACGGGCGTCCCGCATGCTTGTGCTTCCACCATCACGAGGCCAAAGGGTTCCTCGTGCTGGATAGGAAAGAGAAGACATTGTGCTCGCGATAGAAGGATTTTCTTAACGCGGGTACTTACCTCGCCGAGCCAGATGACATCTTGGCCTAGCTGTGGCCGGATTGAGTTGTGGAAGTACGCTAATTCGTTGGGTTCTGAACACTTCGCCGCGATAATCAGCTTGATGGCTGCTTTCTTGGCGGCACCGATTGCTAAATGGCACCCCTTTTCCGGAGCCATGCGCCCTAGGAAAAGGGCGAACCCTTCATGTCGGGGAACGAATGGGTAATCATCAGCGGGTATTCCGTGGTGGATGACGCGACTCCAAACCGCCGCGGGTTCGAGTGCTGCTTGATTTCGCGATATTGGTACCCAGGCGACTGAGTGTGATGCCGCGTGAGAGGTAGTGGGAGTATCTCCAGCGCGGTGAGCCGTTACGACTGCGGGGACGCCATAGCGTCTCTTGTGAATATGAGGGAATGGGAGGTGGTCGTGAACCACAGCCGCTCGCTCGGTCGCGGCCAGCTCGACGGCAGCTGCCGAGTGTCTCCATTCGGGCAACGCAGACCGTCCCAGATGTTCGGCCTGGGGGGTCCGCGACGTGGCGACAAAAGGATACTGCGTGAATCTCCGCCCTGCCCCAACCACGACGACATCATGGCCACGCTCGACTAACCCGCCGGCCAACCAGTGGACAATCCATTCGATCCCGCCGTATCCGCGCGGCGGGATCTCGTACCACGGTGGGGCCACTATCGCGAGACGCAGAAATTGCTCGCAAAGGCAGTTCGGCGACAATGACCCCGTCTCGCCTCTTCGCTCTCCAGAAGAGGCATCAAGGAGCTGTTCCTGCGTCTTTGATATCCGGCTTAACGGGCGTCGTTAAAGCCCTCACGCCAATTAGAGCTGTGAGCGTGGCCTTGGATACAGAACCAGGAGGCGGGCTCAAGCGCTGTGTCTCAACCTCTTTCTCGGGCTTCAGGGGAGTAGTCATGATCGTGATGGCCATGAGCACAGTAAGGGTGGCTCCAGAAAGCCACGCGGTCTCTCGTAGGAATGAGTTCCAATAGCCATCCTGTGCGAGAAGCAAGGACAGTGCTATGACAGGAGGAATGACGAAAACGAGGAACAGCGACAAGCGAAAGGCATAGACGCGTGGCCGCCTAGACTCGTAAAGTTTGCTTCGAGATTCCCATCGGAAGAGGCGAGACCCGTCCGGAGCGCGGAGCTCTTGATCGATGTAACGCGCCAAAAAGACGATGCTCCTGCTGTGATCGGCGTATAGGAGGCCAAGAGCTGATGAGATAGCAGCGACGAGCAACAGCAGATTTTCGTTGCCTGCTCGCGCAAGGGACACCCCGCCTAGCGTTCCGGTGGAGACTACGTTGAGGTTGATGAGAAGGTGCTGGAATCGTGAGCGATAGCCGATCTCCTCCCGAAGAGCAGAAAACTCTGCAATCGCCGCCTCTAGTGCCACATCTCGCCCCCCTGTAGCGTCGTTCCAGAAGAGACTACCGCGGCCTGAAAGAGTCGTCAGCGACGACTCTAGTGAAGTCACTGCCGCGCTGCGAAGTTACTCGTGCCACCCGCATCGTGTTCGATTACCGCGGCGGAAGGTCGTCCGACAAGGTCTCTCGTAACTCAGGCGCGTTCGCTACAGCTCTCGCGCGTCGGTTCGACACGCAAGAGGTCACTGGTTCAATCTCAGTACGCCCTCTCAGCCAAGCCCCTGGCAACAGGGGCTTCTGTCTATTTGCTCGGACTCCTGGTATCAGTGCCGACTCGATACCCGACAGAAGTCTCACGGATGAGGGTCATACGTTTGATCTGTGGAGCTACGCTTATTGGGCGCGCTGCAACCTCATACTGGCGGCTGGGTGTTTTACACGATGAGAAAGCACTAGAGAAATGGATGCGACCCTTCTACAGGCCCTCAGCGGTCTGGGCGGTGCCTTGGTAGGTGCCGGCGCCGTCCTGGTCGCCAATCACTTCGAACACAAGCACTGTGTAGAGGAAGATCGCGCCATCGCTGAACGTCAGACCTACATCCGGCTCATGCAGCAGGTTCGCAAGTTGCAGACGATCACGCACCGTGGGGTGACCCCCCGAAGAGAGGCCACTTCTCAACGAAGAGATCGCTGCGTTGCGCGGTGAGACTGACGTGTTGGCTTCCAACGAGGTGAAGCAAGCATCATTGGGGTTTTTTGAAGTGATGGCAAGCCTCGCAGATGTGCCAGAGGACGAACGCAGGGAAGACATCATTGTTCTCGACGCGTCCATTCTTCCCCTCCTGGACACAATACGCATCGAGGTGGGCACCGGAGGGATATTCGAAGACGACGACGAGGTTTCAGCTAGTGAGGGGGTCGAGCGATAAGCATGAAGTTTCATGCATCGTCACTGGTTGCGCTGCATTGGGATCTTGACAAAAGCGACTTTGCTGCTTGGGGTGAGTACGAGGCTGACATTGACGATCTGACTATCGAGTTCGATGAGACGTCGGGCAACCTAACTGCGAAAGGGCATAGTGGGACCGCCGAAGGTCAAGCGATGAACACACCTGTTGCTGGGAATGAATCGGTGCTCATCGTGCGCTGCGAGATGGAGATGAAGTTAACGACGTGGATCATCTACGGCGTGTCTGAGAGCGCTGGAGAGTCTTTTCGCCAAGCGCATTCTCGTTGGGCACTCATGGCTTAGTCGTGGCTGCGCTTTGTGCCCTACTTCTCAATCTGCCACTACGCACGGACTCCGCTCCAACCAGGGAGAATTCCTCCCCCTGGCAGGCAGTCTTCTCCGTTGAGCAACAGCACGCTCCCCTCGACCGCGACGATCACGAACGGCAAGAGCACGTACTCCGAGGACATGGCGCAGAAGATCATCGACGCCGCGCTGTCCACCCCGGCGGGCAGCCCGGAGAAGGAGTTTGTCGACCGCTATCACGATCGGGGGAGACCGATCGAGCACGGGGCACAGCTCGCGGACCGCGTGCAGGTCCGGATCGACGCCGTGGCCAAGCGCGGCACCTCCCGGCGCCGGGGCCTTCGACGCGTGACGGCGCTAGAGGCCGGACCCCCTGATTTGCAGGACTTGCGGGTCGGTTGCGAAGGCGCAGGTCCCGGTAGGAATCCCGTCCCGGGGCGAGAAGCATTGGGGATGCGCTCCGAGTGGTCCGTCAGGTCGAAGGGCCTGGCCCTGTTCACGTCGCTGGCGGCCGTCCTGGTGGTCGTCGGCAATGCGAGCTCGAGCCGGGCGCAGGTCCGCCTCACGGTGGCGCCCAGGGAATGCCAGGCGAGTCTTGCCGGGCTGGACCTGCAGACCGTCACGATCCCTCAGCTCACGAAGGGGCTCGCCAAAGGGCGGATCACCAGCCGCGAGCTGGTAGATGCGTACCTCACCCGTATCTCTGCATACGACGGGAAGCTCAACTCGATCCGGGCGCTCAACCCGGGCGCCGTTCGCATCGCAGCGAAGCTCGACGCCGAGCGCGCGGCCGGACGTCTACGCGGCCCCCTGCACGGCATCCCGGTATTGCTGAAGGACAACATCGGCACGCTCGACATGCCCACCACGGCGGGCTCGATCGCGCTGGAGGGGAGCATCCCGCTGCACGCCGCGACGATCACGAAGAAGCTCGAGGATGCGGGAGCGATCATCCTCGGCAAGACGAACCTGTCGGAGTTCGCGAACTGGGTCGATCTCAGCATGCCCTCGGGCTACAGCTCGCTCGGCGGCCAGGTGGTCAACCCGTACGCGTTCGCCACCACCCCGAGTGGGTCGAGCTCGGGCTCCGGGGTTGCGGGGACGATGGCGTTCGCAGCCGGGACGGTCGGGACGGAGACGTCCGGCAGCATCCTGAGCCCGAGCGGTGCCAACAGCCTGGTCGGCATCAAGCCGACGACGGGGCTCCTCAGCCGCTACGGGATCCTGCCGCTGGCCCCGAGCTTCGACACTCCGGGGCCGATGACGAGGACCGTCACCGACGCGGCAGTGATGCTGGGTGCCATGGCGGGTGTCGATCCGAAGGATCCGCGGACCGAAGAGAGCGCCGCGGACACGGAGGGCGACTACACCGGATACCTCGACGCGTCGGCGCTGGACGGAACGCGCATCGGCTACAACCCCGACGACGGGAGCCCTCTCTTCGATGCAGCGCTGAAGGTGCTCGAGGAGCAGGGCGCGACCCTCGTCGAGAGCGACAGCCTCGCCGACACGAGCCTCGTGGGCCTGACGGAGATCGCGGAGATCCCCAACGAGTTCAAGGCGTCTCTCAACGCCTACCTCGCGAACGAGACGCCGGACACGCTGCGAGTGCGCACGCTGAGCGACATCATCGAGTACAACGAGCAGCACCCCGACAAGGTCAAGTACGGACAGGGGCTCCTGATCGCCTCGGATGCGACACCCGGCGTCGACAACGCCGCGACCCAAGCGGGGGCGAGGGTGACGATCGAATCGTCGAAGGCCGCCATCGACGCCGCGCTGCTCGCCGGCGACCTCGACGCGATAGTGGCGCCGGGGTCGACGTACGCTAACGTCGGAGCGGCGGCCGGCTATCCGACGGTGATCGTGCCCGCCGGGTACTCGGCGAACGGGACGCGGCCGTTCGGGTTGAGCTTCCTCGGCACCGGCTACAGCGAGCCGACGCTGATCGGGTTTGCCTACGACTACGAGCAGGCGTCGAAGCTCAGGACTCCGCCGACCGAGGCGAATCCCGGTCTGGTGCCGGCGCGCTGCGGGAAATAGGCGTCCGCTCGGCTGCGACCGAGTGACCTACCTCTGGGTCAGGGTGAGCTCGAACTCGACCGCGCCCTGGAGGTCCTGGACGACGATGAACCCGGTCCCGGCGGGGACGGTGGCCGGCGCCGCGACGTACAGGTCGCCTGCGCGCACCCGCTGGAGTAGAAGCTCATCTCGACGGTCGGGTGCGTGCTCACGGACTGTGCCTCGATCGCGACCTCCGAGGCTTCGACTGGAATTCCGCCGGCACCTCGACGACGTACGCGTCCACGCCCTGCGTAGCGGGCGTCCCAGGGCAGTTGTTCAGGAGGAAGTCGTAGTGCGTCACGAGACCCACTCCGTAGATGCTCCCCTGCGTGGTGAAGCGCTTCGGTTTGCGTTTCGTCGCAGCCCCGACGGCACCCACCGGCGGATCTGCCGAATCCCTCACCGAAGAGACCTCGAGCGCGGGGAGATCGCCAGGCCGGAACCCTGCGGAACACCGGGCTGGCATAGCCTGGGCCGATGGGCGAGAAGGTCGCGCGCGTCGAGCTCTATCACTACTCGTCGCCGTTGCCGGCTACGTTCCGGCCCAGCTGGATCCCCGGGTTCCCGCAGAACGAGAACCGCGCGACCCTGATCAGGGTCGTTACCGAGAGCGGCATCGACGGGTGGAGCGCGGGGCCGGCTATTGGGCGGGAGCGGGCAGGGCTCGGCCAGCTGGTCGGCCCGTACCTGATCGGCGAAGACGCGACCGACATCGACGTCGTCCAGCAACGCCTGCGCGAGATCGGCTACCTCGGGTGGCGCAACTGGTGGATCGAGCCGGCGTTCTGGGACATCAAGGGCAAGCTCGCGGGCGAGCCGGTGTGCAGGCTCCTCGGCGGCCGGTCGTGCGACGTGACGCTCTACGCGTCGACCGGAGAGGTCAAGAGCGCGCCCGAACGGATCGAGGAGGCCGAGGCTCGCTTCGACGAAGGCTTCCGCACGATCAAGATCCGGGTCCACGAGGACTTCGAGCGCGACCGGGAACAGGTCGAGCGGACCGCGGCTGCAGTCGGAGACAGGATGAGGATAGGTGTCGACGCGAACCAGGGCTGGCGCGTCACGGCCGTGGGGGACGCGCCCCGATGGGATCTCCGCCGGGCGCAGCGCTTCGCCGGCGTGTGCGCGGACGCGGGGGTCGCGTGGCTCGAGGAGCCGCTGGCGATGGACGCCTACGACGACCTCGCCCGGCTGACCGAACGGTCGCGCCTGCCGATCGCCGGGGGTGAGCTCCACACCTCGGGTCTGCCGGAGCTCGAGATGATGATCGAGCGGAAGTGCTACTCGATATTCCAGCCCGACGCGATGTTCACCGGCGGGATCGCGCAGACGACGAGGGTGATCGAGCTCTGCCGCGAGCGCGGCCTGGGCTACACGCCGCACACGTGGACGAACGGCGTCGGCTTTGCCGTGAACCTGCAGCTGATGGCGGCGTCGGGCTTCGCCGGCGAAAGGGAGCTGGAATATCCCCTCGACCCTCCCGGGTGGGTCCCGGAGGCGCGCGACTCGATGCTCGTGGAGCCCTTCCTCCACGACAAGGGGACTCTGCGCGTGCCCGATAGACCCGGTCTCGGGATCGAGATCGATCGGGGAGCGCTTCGCAAGCACGGCAAGCGGTTCTTCGTCATGGACAGGAAGCGGCTCGTGTTCTTCGCCTTGCGCGATCGGGGGATCAAAGCGGCACGCGAGATGGACGCGGCGAAGCGGGGCAGGATCCAGGGCTGACGCGCCGCGTGGCCAGCGCGTCAGCCGGCCAGCCGACGCGGCGCGTGTCGGCATCCGGACTGCGCGGGTGGTACTCGGTCTGGTGACCTGGGACCGACTCATCTCGGAAACGTCACGGACGCGAAAGGACAGGCACATGGGCAACGTGATAGAGGGCTTCGTCATGGAAGAGGCGAAGGAGAATCGGGTCCACTTCGTCGTCGACGACATCGACCACCTGTCGTTCACGGGCTTCGCGCAGTTCAACGCTCCCGGCGGCGAGGACGAAGACTTCTTCCGGCAGCACGACGTCGAGGTCGTGGTCGGATCGATGGTGGAGGTCGGTCCGCCACGTGACACCGACGATCACGGTGAGCTTCTGGAGCCACGATAGCTCCGAAGAGGACGACAACTCGGGGTGGAGCGTTCACGACGTCAAGTGGGACACCGTCGGCGGGATCACTCCGCATCTGGAGGACGAGAGGATCCGGATCCGCTGTCAGATCTCGGTCAAGGGAGAGCACGCGCAGGTGGTCGCACTCGGATACCACGTGCTCGGCCAGGGGATTCTCGCAGACAGGCCGAGCCCGAGGGAGCGCATGTGGCGGGGTGGTCAGTGGGTCGGCGGGATCGAGGGGGCCGGACAGCCCCAGTAGGCGGTTTTCTGGCCCGGTGGGGTTTCAAGGTGCTCGTGTGAGCTATTGGGGTTTGCCGCGGACGTCCTCGAGGTCGACAGCTGAGGTAGGACGGAAAAACCTGCACAAAACGGGACTCCTCGGGTTTCCATGGGTAGTTCTTCGCGGCCTTAGGGACGGGTGCCCTGGTGAGGCCATGAC
>WUUC01025774.1_pt1 | contig 11437 bp, 14 predicted proteins | sample 6278441 | NCBI WGS metagenome assembly WUUC01 (sample SAMN13675441, study PRJNA597444) | soil metagenome | isolation source: soil | place: USA: Washington | collected 2017-10 | reverse complement strand
GGGCATCGCGGTGCTGGGCACGGTGTTCTTCGCCAACGCGTCGGCCGGCGCGTTCGTCGGCGCCGCGAAGGTCGTCACGCTGGTGGCGCTCGGCCTGACGGCCGTGACGTTCGCGCTCGGCTTCCTGCTGCCCCGCAAGGCGAAGGCCGCCCACTAGGCTCGACGATCCAGTAAGGAGGATTCCGATGACGGCTCCGCTCAGCGGCCGCAAGGCACAGGCCGCCCGCAACGATCGGGTGATCGTCGAGGCGGCACGCGAGGTGTTCGTCGCCGACCCGACCGCCCCGGTGGCCGCGGTCGCCGAGCGGGCCGGCGTCGGGATCAGCGCCCTGTACCGGCGCTACCCCTCCAAGGAGGACCTGCTGCGCAAGCTGTGCACGGACGGCCTCCAGCTCTACACCGCGATCGTCGAGAAGGCGGTCGACGACGAGGGTGACCCGTGGGAGGCGTTCGCGACGTTCATGCGGGACGTCGTGGACGCCGACACCCACTCGATCACGATGGCCCTCGCGGGCACGTTCACCCCGTCGCCGGAGCTGTACGAGATGTCCACCCGCGCCGGCCGGCTCAACGAGGAACTGCTGGCGCGGACCCGGCGGGCGGGCGTGGTTCGCGACGACCTGGACGTCGGCGACCTCGGCGCGCTGTTCGAACAGCTGGCCGTCATCCACGCCGACGACGCGGCCCGCACCCGCGACCTGCGCCACCGCTACCTGACCATCATCCTCGACGGCCTGCGCGTCCCCCCGGCGATCACGCCGCTGCCCAGCGTGGCCCCCACGCTGGAAGAACGCGGCGGCCGATGGGCCCCCCGTTCCTGAGTTGTACTCAACCTAGGGGCTAGGTAGAGTTCTTCCATGGGCAACGAGCCTCGCATGACGTTACCGACGCAGCTGGTCCTCCGGGTCCTGATGACCGACCCGTCGAAGGAGCTGTACGGCCTGCAGATCTGTGGCGAGGCGGGCCTCCCCAGCGGCACCATCCACCCGATCCTGGCGCGGCTGGAGCGAGCGGGCTGGCTGTCCAGCCGGTGGGAGAAGGTCGACACCCACGAGGAGGGCCGGCCCCGCCGCCGGTACTACCGCATCAACCCGGCCGCGCTCGGCCTCGTCCAGGCGGCCCTGCTCCGCGCGGAGTCCTCCGCCCAGGGCCTCTCCCGCCTACGGCCCCAGATAGCGGACGGTGCCCCATGAACAGTGCCGGTCACCTCCAGGCCTTCACCAAAGCACTTGCGCAGGACCACGAGTTGGTCCTGGAAATGGCAGCGATCCTCCGCCGCGCGCAGCAGTTCAACATCGACTACCGGAGCAGAACGCGGCGGCGGCTGCGAGAGCGCAGCCGGCTGCTGGTGCACAACATCAAGCGTCACCGCGGTTTTCTCTACCGGGTCGGCCTCGACGCTGTCCGCGACCGCGATTCCTTGGCCGCCATCGACCACCTGCTCGGCCGCGCCCTCAGGGACGCGGTCAGCTTCCACTGGGCACTGTCGACGGCGGATCTCCTCGCTCCGGAAAAGGAACCCGAACTCGACGCCCTCATCGCCGTCAGGTGGCTCCTCGCAGAGTCGATGACCGTCGCGTCCACGCTCGCCGCCCGGCCGGCACGGCGAACGTCCCTGCCGATGTCGCAGCTGATCGCCAGGCTCGGCGCCCGTCTGCTGCCGTGGGAGGAGCGCCAGCGCTACCTCGACGAGTACCTCAGCGAGCTCGACGAGCTGGCACAGGACGGCCCACGCCGCGCCCAGCTCGGGCACGCACTCCGACTCCTCGTCCGGGCTCCCGCACTGCGGTGGGCGTTGCGGCGGGCACCCGAGACACCCCTGTACGCCTACCGGGAGAGCAGATGAGGCAACCAGGGTTGGCCGTGCACCGGAGCGTGCTGGTCGTGGACGTCGAGGGGTACGGGCAGGAGTGGCGGACGACCCCGCACCGGCTCGCCGTCCGGGCAGGCCTGGAAAGGGTGCTGCGCAGGGCGTTCGAGGACACCGGCCTGCCGTGGGCCGACTGCCGCGTGGAGGACTGCGGCGACGGCGCGTTCGTCCTGGTACCGGCCCAGGTGCCCAAGGGCCTGCTGATCGAGACGCTGCCCTACGCGCTGGCGGATGCGTTGCGGCAGCACAACAAGACCCACCCGGCCGAGGAAGGCATGCGGCTGCGCATGGCCCTGCACGCCGGCGAGATCGCCTTCGACGACCGAGGAGTGACCTCTCCCGCGATCAACCGGACGTTCCGGCTGATCGAGGCCCAGCCGGTGAAGGACGCGCTGCGCACCTCGCCGGGCGTGCTCACGGTCGTCACGTCCGAATGGTTCTTCGACGAGGTCGTTCGGCACAGCTGCGTCGATCCGGCCACGTTCCGCCCGGTGCCCATCGCGGTCAAGGAGACGGTCACGACCGGCTGGGTCTGCCGGCCGGACCACCCCTACCCGGCGCGAGCCAGCCAGGCGTCATGACTAGCCCAGCAGGGCGGTCAGTGCTTCGATCACGGCGTCCGGCTGCTCCTCGGGGAGGAAGTGGCCGGACGTCGGCACGTTGACCATCCGCACGTCGGTCCCCCGGCCCGCGAGCTGGTACTCCAGGTACGGGCTCGCCAGGGACGAGATGCCCAGCATCGGCACGGTGATCAACCCGTACGCCTTCTGGTCCTCGATGTCCTGGTGGAGCGCCTGGTACCACGAGTTGCCGGCCCGGATGGCGTCCGGGGACGAGTACGCCGCCGCGTAGATCGCGCGGTCGCGGGGGCCGATCGCCGACCGGTCGACCAGCAGCAGCTCGCAGAGGTGGTCGACGAGGTGGCGGGACCGGCCGGCCAGCAGCTGCTCCGGCAGGCCGCGCAGCTGGTTGAACGCGAACCACCACGGGTGCACCTGTCCGGGCGGCGCCAGCAGCGGCACCTCGTACAGGTGCTCGTCCGGGTGGGCGACGTCCATGATCGTGACGGTTCGGGTCGCGGCCGGGTGGTTGGCGGCGAAGCTGAACGCCACCATCGCGCCGATGTCGTGGCCCGCCATGTGCACCGGGCCGAGGCCGAGTGCCTGCACCAGGCCGTGCACGGCCGCGGCCATGGACTTCTTGTCGCCGCCGGGGAGCTCGAGCAGGTCCACGGCGATCACGCGGTACCGGCGCGCGAGGGCCGGCATGATCTTGCGGAACTCCCACCACGTCTGCGGCCAGCCCGGCAGCAGCACCAGCGGCGCCCCGGCGCCACCGGCGACGTAGCGCAGCCCGGCGGCGTGCCCCTCGCGAAAACCCGGCAGCACGGCACGCGGCGCGGCGGGGGTCGAGGCATCCGCGACGCCACCGGTCGCCGCCAGTGCCGCCGCCGACGCGCCAAGCCCGAACAATGCCCTGCGATCAAGTCTCATGGCAGGAATCCTGCTGGTCCCGGACACGGGACCGGGAGAGCTGATCAAGCCAAACTACGTCAGTTTCACGCCGAATGTCTCCCGGTAGGCCGCCGGCGCCACCCCCACGGCCTGGCGGAAGTGCGGGCGCAGCGCGGAGGCCGACGAGAACCCGCACTGCCGCGCCACCACGTCGACCGGCAGCTCCGTCGACTCCAGCAGCTGCTGTGCGCGGATGACGCGCTGGTGGGTGAGCCAGTTCGCCGGCGTGGCACCGGTGATCTCACGGAACCGCCGGTCGAAGTTGCGGCGGCTCATGTTGGCGCGCCGCGCGAGGGCGTCCACCGGAAGCACCTGGTCGAGCCGGGCGAGCGCCCAGCTCATGGCCTCGCCGACCGGGTCGGCGAGGTCGGGCTCGGGGACCGGCGACTCGATGTACTGCGCCTGCCCGCCGGGCCGGTGCGGTGGCACGACCATGCTGCGGGCCAGCGTGTTCGCGACGGCGGCGCCCCGCAGCACGCGGATCAGGTGCAGCCCCAGGTCCATGCCGGCCGCGCCGCCGCCCGCGGTCAGCACGTCGCCGTCGTCGATGAACAGCACGGACTGCTGGATCCGCACCTTCGGGTACCGCTCCGCGAGCAGGCCGGCCATGGCCCAGTGCGTGGTCGCCGGCCGGTCGTCCAGCAGCCCGGCGGCGGCCAGCACGAACGCGCCGCTGCACAGCCCGGCGACGCGGGCGCCCCGTCCGTGCGCGACACGCAGCGACTCGATCAGGGGCGCGGGCGGGTCCTCCGCCATGCGCGGCCAGTTCGGCACGATCACCAGGTCGGCGGCCTCGACGGCGGCCAGGTCGTACGGCAGCGGGCAGGTGAGCCCGCCGCCGGTCAGTGCCGCGTCCGGCTCGCCGGCGACCACGCGGACGTCCAGCTCGGGCATCGCGCCGTAGTGCACGGCCAGGTCGAACACGCCGAACGCGAAGGACATGATGCCGAGCGACGCCCCGCGGAACAGGACGACGGTCAGGCGGGTGGGGTCAGAGTGCGGCATCGAGATCCGCCCACAGGTCCTCGACGTGCTCGCAGCCCACGGACAGCCGCAGCAGTGACGGCGGCACGTGTTCCTGGCCGGCGAGCCGGGCGCGGCGCTCGATCGTGGACTCCACGCCGCCCAGGCTGGTGGCCATGTTGACCACGCGCAGTGCCGCGCACACCGCGTCGGCGTCCCCCGCGACCTCGAACGACAGCATGGCGCCGAAACCCCGCATCTGGGCCGCCGCCCGCTTGTGGCCGGGGTCGTTCGGCAGGCCGGGGTAGCGGACGCGGGTCACGCGCGGGTGCTGTTCGAGCCTGGCGGCCAGCTCCCCCGCCGACTCCTGGGCCTGCCGGACCCGCAGCGCCAGCGTCCGCAGGCCACGCACCGCGAGGAACGCTTCCATGGTGCCGGGGGTGGCGCCGGCCAGGACGCGGTGCTGCCGCAGCCGCGTGGCGAGGTCGGGGTCGGCCGTCACCGCGAGGCCGATCAGCAGGTCGGCGTGCCCGCCGATGTACTTGGAGCCGCTGTGCATGACCACGTCCGCGCCCAGCGCGAGCGGCTGCTGGAGCAGCGGCGTCGCGAACGTGTTGTCCACGACCACCGGCACGCCCGCCACCCGCGCGCCGGCACACAGCGCGGGCAGGTCGGCGACCTCCATCAGCGGGTTGCTCGGCGTCTCCAGCCACAGCATCCCGGCCCCGTCGAGGGCGGCGAGGGTGGCGTCGGTGTCGGTGACGTCCCGCAGGTCGACGGTGTGCCCTCGGGCGGCGACCAGCTGGCGGACGGCGGTGTAGGAGTCGGCGGGCACGATCACCCGGGCAGCGGGTGGCAGCAGGTCGACGACGGCCGCGGCGGCGCCCATGCCGGACGCGTAGGCCGTGGCCGTCCCGCCCTCCAGCTGCCCGACGGCGGACTCGAGCGCGGCCCACGTCGGGGTGCCCTCGTTGCGGGAGTAGTCGTGCTCGCCCCCGAACCGGAAGCTGGACGCGAACACGGGCGGCACGTTCAGCGGCTCGCCCGGTCCCTCGGTCCGACCAGCGCTGACGCAGACGGTTTCGACGTTCACGGGTCCATCTAAACTCACTCGCGCCACCCCTTTCTCGTCCCGCACACTGCCGGACGTGGGGAGAACAGTCAGCGCCGTCGTCACGGACGGTGACAGGTGTGTGGGTGCGGTCGGGCCGTTCGCCGTGGACGTGCCGTGGTGGGCGGAGGTCGAGGGGGTCGTCACCCGGCTGCGGGCGATGCTCGGGGTGCCGGCGTACGTGTTGCGGCTGCTGCGGGTGGACGGCGGCGACGGCGCGCGGGACGGGCACGTGACCTACCACGTCGAGGCGCCGGGCACCGCCGTGGCGCTGCCGGCCGCGGCGCTGGTCACCCATGACGAGCCGCTGCGCTCCCCGTGGGCGACCGCGGACGGGCTGCGTGAGCTGTTCGACTGGGCCCGCGAAAGGGTCACCGTCACCGGCCCGATCGAGCAACGCAAGACGTGGAACCTGGCCGGCCTGTTCCGCCTCCCGACGGCGGACGGCCCGGTGTGGCTGAAGGTGACCCCACGCTTCGCGGCCGACGAGGCACGCGTGATCGCCGCGTTCGCCGCCGTGGACCCGACGCTCGTGCCGACGGTCCTCGCCGCCGCGCCGGGCCGGATGCTGCTGGCGGACCTGCCGGGCGAGGACTGCTGGCACGCGTCGGAAGCTGTGCTGGCCAACGGCATCCACCGGTTCGTCCGCGCACAGTCCATTATGGACACACAACCGCCGTGGCTGCCGGCACGGGACGACATGGCCGCCGAGGTCCGCGCGCTGTTGGACCGCGACCTGGGCCTGACCGCCGCCGAGGTGGCGGGCGCACTGGCTTTGCTGCCGAGGTGGTCGGAACTGGCCGACTGCGGCCTCCCGAACACGATCGTGCACGGCGACTTCCACTCCGGCAACTGGCGCGGCGACCCACCGGTGATCCTGGACTTCGCCGACGCGCTGTTCGGCAACCCGGTGCTCGACGGCCTGCGGGTCGTGGACTTCCTCGCCGTCCCCTCGAAGAAGACCGCGGCCAGGGCGGCGTGGATCGCGGCGTGGCAGGAGGCCCGCCCGGACAGCGACCCGGCACGAGCGCTGGTGGTGGCGGAACCGTTGGCGCACCTGTACTACGCGGTGCGGTACCAGGAGTTCCTGGACGGCATCGAGGAGTCGGAACGGATCTACCACCGGGACGACCCGGCGTCCTCGGTGCGTGCGGCGTTAGCGTGCGCGTAGCCGGACGGACAGGCAGGTCACACACCCTTCGAGCTTCTCGAACTCGCTGATGTCGACCGTGACGACCCGAAGGCCCCGGCTGCGTAGGAGCGTGGCGGTGTCCGGGGCGCTGGCGGCCATCAGCACCGTGCGCTCGTCGAGCAGCACGACATGCGCGCCACTTTCCTCGGGCACGGCGAGAAACCGTGCGAACAGCGACGGGTCGTCGACCAGCGGCGGGTAGCCGATGACGGTGCCGTCGGGCAGGGCGGTGACGGCGGTCTTGAGGTGCAGCACCTTGGTCACCGGCATGGGAACGACGGTCGCCCCGGGCAGGTGCGCGGCGAGCTGACGGATCCCGTCGTCGTTGGTGCGGCTGCTGCGGCCGACGTGGATCGTGTCCCCGATCTTGAGCACGTCACCGCCGTCGAGCGTGCCGGGTGCCTCGATGTGCCTGATGTCGTAGTCGTCCAAGGCTTTCTCGACCCCGGCGGTCTCGGTCCGCCGCTCCGGCGCCCCGGACCGCGCAAGGACGGCGGTCTTCCCGTACACGACAACGGGATCCTCGACGAAGACGGCGTCGGGACAGTCGTCGGCCGGCTCGACCTCGACGACCCGCCACCCGGCTTCGGTCAGCGCGTCCACATAGGTCTGCCACTGCCGCACGGCGAGCGCGAGGTCGACCCCCTGCCGCTCGATGTGTGTGACCAGCCCTTCAGCAAGCCGCGGCCCCGGCCGCCGCACCAACGCGATCATGCGACCCAGTCTCGCACGTGACAGACGAGGAGATGGGCACAGGCGCGGTAGTCCTTCACCTCCACCTCGACCGGTTTGAACGGAAGCACGGCAAGATCGTCGAACCTGGTGACCACGTCCTGGTACAGCGTGTCCGACACCAGGGCCACGAGGTCCGCATCGTGTTCGGTGACGGCGTCGCGAATGGGCTTGCTGTTGACGAGCCGGCTGAACCTGATGACGGCGTCAGCGGTGAACCCGAGCGGCCCACGACCGACCGTGCCCATGTCGGTCGCCATCCGCAGCCTGATCCGGTCGTTGTGAGCCGCGTTGTCCTCGGCGAGAACTCTGGGCAGCACCGACAACAGGCAGCTCACCGCCGCGTGCACGTCGGAATCAGGCAGGAAATAGTGAAACCCGTCGCCGTTGGACTGGAAAAGCTCCGGCGCGAACTCGATACCGGACTCGGCGATGAACCGGTGAAACATGGTGATCAGCCGGTTCTGCACCTGCCGCTGCCCGTCAATGGTGCGCGAGCTGTACCCGACGACATCGACGGTGAACCCCAACCGGTACCTGACAGCCAGCTCGTTCACACCGTCACCTGGGTGTCTCGACGGTCGTGGGCTCGGGGGTCGTCCCGGATCTCCCAGAGCCCCCGATCCTGGTCGATACGGACCGACGCCTTCCGAACCGGCTCCTCCCACTCCGGCGGCCACCGGGTGGTGAACTCGGACCAGCGGACACCGGTCAGGTGCAGATCACCGAGCTCGATCTGCGTCAGGTCGGCCCCCTCGACGTTGTCGACGGCCTGCACCAGCACGTCTACGCTGCGCACATAGGCCAGCAAGTTGGCGATAGCCCGACGAGGATCCATCCTGTTGATGTCATAGAGGTCAACCCAGATGGCATCGCTCATCACGACGCCCAGAGGGTGGTGGGCAAAGGGTTGGTTGTTGATGCCGTCGAGGGCACTGTCCAGATCATAGGCGAGACTGACAACGAGGTCAGAGGCCCTGTTGCGCGCGAACAGGGTTCTACGGACAGAACGTTTCGTGATGGCCCTAAGTATCAGATGTGTGTGGCCGAGGTTGACAGTGTAGTTTTTCTCGATATCGATGACCAATGCACGGAGAAGTTCGCGCATGTCTCGAACATCGACCTCAAGGAATCGACTGATAATGAGAGCCCGATGCAGCAAGCCTGCAATTATTTGCACCTGAACGAGCGCATCCATAGGCAGCCGCGAGCGCATGAGGAGGCGTTCGCGAAGCGGCAGGGCAGTGATTCCGGCAACCACTTTAATAAATTTCGGATGGTCATCTGACGACAGACCGGAAACCGGTTCGGACCCGATGAGCGCGACCAGACCGTCCTCGACAGGAAGGGTGCCAGCGAGGTCTTGATGCATAGTCGCGTATACCTGGAAAAGCAAGGTGTCAACCGCGTCGTCCGAGGTGGGGATATCGTCGAAGTTGTTCATCGTGTCCCTCCCTCGAGTCGCGACCGAATTCGCGCTTTGGCGCGGGAGACGTTCTGCCGGACAGCTCCTTCTTTCTGGTCGACGATCTCGGCTATTTCCGGGTAGGTGAATCCGTCCAGCTGTAGTGCGAGGGCGACGCGCTGAGCAGGGGGCAGAGCCTGGAACAGGTCGCGTAGTCGGGCCGTGCTGTCCGTGAGGAGAACGATCTGCTCAGGGGTGAGCGCCACGTCCGGCCGGTCGGGCACGGCGCGGCCCAGCCGGTCGTGACGGTCGGGCACCTGCCGGAGGAATACCCGGTGCGCCGTGGTGCGCAACCAGGCCCGAGGGCTCGTATGTATCGACGACCAGTGCTGCCACGCTCGCGCGAAGGCCGTCTGCGCGGCGTCCCAGGCCTCGTCGGCGTCCGCGCCGTATGCCGACATCAGAAATCCCACCAACCGGGTGATGTCGGCGCGGTAGAGCTCGGCGAACGCCGCGCGGTCCTCGTCCCCGGTTCGGTGTGGTTCCGGCGCCGGCGGGGTCCACTGGCGTGGGCGCCTCGGGGCGTCCACCCCTGCCGGGTCATCGTCCACCACTGCCGCCCGGCACTCCGCCCGTGGTGATGCCACGTCGAGTTGTCACATCACTCTCCTCTCGCTGTCGGCCACCGACGAGGTCGTGCTTCTGACAGTGAGAGCTTGTACCCCCTCGATCTGTGACATCACGGGAACCTGGACCCAGCCGACGTGCCGCTGGCCGGCCACCTCGACACCGATGCCCGGCTCGAAGGTCCGCTCGTCATAGCGGTGCCTGATGACCGAGCGATGGATGCGTTCGGAGACCACGAGCACGAGCGGCGCCGCCGTCTGCCGCAGCCGGTTCTTCAACTCCGGCGCGTTGAGCAGGCCGAAGGCGATGTCGAGGCCCTCCCCGGAGATGTCCCGCCGGTCGCGGTGCACCTCACCGGCGTGGATCGCGACTCGCAGCCGGAACATCCGGTCCGGCTGGAGGGCCGCGTGCTCAACCAGCTTCCGGCTCAGGGCGGGGACGAAGGCGTGCAGCAAGGTCTGGTGCACCCTGTCGCCAGAACGCACCAGCGTGACGACGCCGTTTCCGGTGTGATGAACGGGCTCACCCACAGCCTGGGTGATCCTGCAGTCGAGTAGCGCCTTCTCAACCCAGGCATACAGGACGTCACGGGCCGCCTCCGCACTCATCTTGGCGGTTGACCCTTCGATGTCGCAGGCAATGATGATGCGCTGGGCGGAAGGTGTCGAGGCCCGTTCGGCGTCCGCGAAGATCGCTCGCAGGTCGTCGTCGCAGGCTTCGCTGGTGGTCGCCTCACGCAGTACCTCGTGCAGGGCACGAAGTCGGCGGACGGCCTCGGTCACCCTGTCCACCTGGGCGGACTTGCTCTCAGGAAAGTCGTTCACTGCGCCTCCGTCCGCTGAGCCGTTGTCCTGGGCCGGAGAGCGCGTCTCATCGACAACCGCCGTTCCGGGTTTCCGACCTTCTCGGTGATGACTCGTAGGGCTTCCGAGACATACCGGCGAACCGTCGCGCGGTCGACCTCGAGCACGTGCGCGATCTCGTCGTCGTCCGCTCCCTCGAACCGGAGAATGACCGCGACCCGCAGGTGGTGCGGCAGTTCCTGGGTCGCGGCGAAGGTCTGCACGACCTCGTGCCATTCCTCGCCGTCACGGGAGCGCTGCACCTTGCAGAGCTGAGCGAACTCGTGGCTGGCGTCGACCGGCTGCTCACAGGTGCGGACCAGGTCGATGATGTTGTGGTAGACGGTCTTCGTCAGCCAGGCTGCCGGTGACGTCGTGATCTCGTCCCAGTGCAGAAAGGCCTTCACGAAGGCGTCGTGCACCGCTGACTCCCAGTCGACGTGCGGCGCCAGCCACGCGGCGTACCTGCGCAGCCGGTCGCGGTGCTGCCGGTAGCAGCGGGCGAACTCAAGCCTGCGGTGGGCCTCTCCGAAGTCGTCGCTGGCGGCTGTCATGTCACGCTGCCAGTGGTGAGCTGTTCCACGCGCACCCTCCGCATCCGTTGTCTCGACCGGCTGCGCCGGCTGCCGTCGCTATTGAGACGGCAGCGCACGAGGATTGTGGAACGAAATTCCTCCGGAGGGTTGGCTATCCGATGATTTCGGCGCGCAGGATCGCGGCTGCCTGTGCCATCGCGCGCATCTTGCCCTCTGCGGACCGGCGTGGCAGGTACTTCATGCCGCAGTCGGTGGCGATCACCAGGGCCTCGGGGTCCTTGAAAGGAAACGCGCGCCGCACGCGGGCCGCCACGAGCTCGGCCGGCTCGACCGAGTGGTCGGACAGGTCGATCACGCCGAGCAGGATGGTCTTGTCCGCGAGATCCGCGAGCACGCCGAGATCGAGCCCGGACTGTGCGGTCTCGATCGAGATCTGGTCGGCCGGGCAACCCGCCAGCTCGGGCAGGAACGAGTAACCCGACGGCCGGTCGTGGATGATCGCCGCGTAGCCGAAGCAGATGTGCACGGCGGTGGTTCCGGTGACGCCGTCGAGAGCGGCGTTGAGCGCGGCGAGTCCGTACGCGCGGGCGGCGTCCGGCCGGGCCTGCATGTACGGCTCGTCGATCTGCACGATGTCGGCGCCGG
>WUUC01035879.1_pt1 | contig 11438 bp, 11 predicted proteins | sample 6278441 | NCBI WGS metagenome assembly WUUC01 (sample SAMN13675441, study PRJNA597444) | soil metagenome | isolation source: soil | place: USA: Washington | collected 2017-10 | reverse complement strand
TGTCGCTCGAGTCGAGGCGCGCCAGCACCGTCTGGTAGGTGTTGCCGCGGCGATACGCGCCCTGCAGGACGCGCGCGTCGCACCAGATCTCGGTCTCGCCGACGCCGCCGTCGGCCTCGAACGTCCCGACCACCGTCCAGCTGTTCTGGCCCGACTGCAGTTGCTGTCCGACGCCGAGGCCGGCGAACTGGCCGGCGGCGCCGCGGCCGACGACGATCTCGTTGGTGCCGAACTCCAGCATGCGCCCCTCGATGATCGATACTTCCTCGCGGACCCGCAGCGCCGACTGATCGACGCCGCGCATCGGCACGTTGGCGGAAGTGTTGGTCGACTTCTTGGGGATGTCGATGACGACGTAAAGCTCGGCCGAAGCCACCGCCGTCTGGCCGTCGCGCCGCAGGCCCGGCGCCTGCTTGATGATGTCGACCTCGGTGCCGGAGAGGCCGCTCGTCATCTCGCTGTCGGCGCCGCTGCGCATCACCAGCGCCCGCACGGGCGAGCCGGAGCCCTGCATCGCGGCGCTGAAGCCCTGCGCGATCGACAGCACCGAAACCAGCACGACGACGACGCCGGCGATGCCGACGATGGCGACGCCGGAAGAGCCGAGGCGCTGCGGGATGGTGCGCAGGTTCAGCAGCGTGACCGCGATGGTCTGGTTGATCCAGGTGAACACGTCAGGCCCTCCTCAGAGCGTCGGTGATTTTGAGCTGCATCGCGTTGACCGCCGGCAACAAACCGGCCAGCGCGCCGAGCACCAGGATCAGCACGGCGCCGAGCACGACATCGCGCACCGGCAGGACGAAGATCGGCAGCATGCCGTTGGTCGGATCGCCCTGCTGCACGAACAGCCACGCGGCCAGCAGGCCGAGGCCGCCGCCGATCAGGGCGATGAGCACCGACTCGCCGAGCACCAGCAGCAGGATCGAGGTGTTCGAGAAGCCGAGCGTCTTGAGCACGCCGACCTCGCTCGTCCGCTCGCGCACCGATTGCGCCATCGTGTTGGCAGCGACCAGGATCATGGTGAAGAGCACGGCGACGGTGATTGCGATCATGATCGCGCCGATGTCGCCGATCTGCTTGGCAAAACCTTCGACGAAACCTTTCTCGGTGGTCGTCTTGGTTTCCGCCGACGAGTTGGCGAACATCGCGTCGAACCGGGCGGCCATCTGCTGGGCTTGGGACGCGTCACGAATCTTGACGATGTACCAGCCGACGAGGCCTTCACCCTGGCGGCGGTTCTCGTCGAGATAGTCGTAGCGGAAGAACAACTGGGTCTTGTCGACGCCCGGATCGGCGTCGTAGATGCCGGCGATGTTGAACTCCCAGATCTGTCCCTCCTTCGGCTGCCAGATCGTGCCCTGAATCGGAATGCGATCGCCGACCTTCCAGCCGAACCGCGCCGCCAGGTCGGCGCCGACGATGGCGCCCTGCCGATCGGCGAGCCAGGCCTTCATCTGCTCGGGCGGCAGCCGGTACTCCGGATAAAGGGTCATGAACGGTTCCGGGTCGACGACGATCTGCGCGAAGAAGTTCGACGGATCCTGGTAGACGCCGCCGAACCACGAGTTGTGGGTCGCGAGCGCCACACCGTCGGTGGCCTTCAGCCGATCGAGGTACGAGATCGGCAGCGGCATGATCAGGCTGACCTTGTGGATCAGCACGAGGCGATCGAGGCCGGCGATGTCGACGCCGAACGTGAACGCCGTCCGGATCGTCATCAGCAAACCGAAGAGCAGGAAGGCGACGAAGATCGAGAGCAGCGTGAAGATGGTGCGGATCTTCTTGCGCCACAGGCTGCTCCAGAGGAGCGGGAAGAACTTCATGCGTGCACCCCTTCCAGCAGGACGCCTTTCTCGAGGTGTAGCGTCCGCTTGGCGCGGTCGGCGGCGCGCGGATCGTGGGTGACCATCACGATCGTCTTGCCGTGGTCGCGATTGAGCGCGTGAAGCAGATCGAGGATCTCGTCGCCGGCCTTGCGGTCGAGATCGCCGGTCGGCTCGTCGGCAAGCAGGAGCGTCGGATCGGTGACGATGGCGCGGGCGATGCCGACGCGCTGTTCCTGGCCGCCGGACAGCTGCCGCGGATAATGCTTGGCGCGATCCGCCAGCCCGACGACCTTGAGCGCGATGTCGACGCGCTTCTGGCGCTCGGCCTTCGACAGCTTGGTGAGGAGAAGCGGCAGATCGACGTTGCGCTCGGCGGTCAGCACCGGCAGCAGGTTGTAGAGCTGGAAGACGAAGCCGATGTGGTGGGAACGCCACTTCGACAACTGCCCGCCCGACAGGCCGGCAATGTTCGTCCCGCCAATCTCGATGGTGCCGCCCGACGGCGTGTCGAGGCCGCCCATCAGATTGAGCAGCGACGTCTTGCCCGACCCGGACGGTCCCATGAGTGCCAGGAAGTCGCCCTGCGGGATCTCGAGGTTCACGCCCTTGAGGACCTCGATCCGTTCGCTGCCGCGCGTGAAGTACTTGTGAACGCCGGAGATCTTGACGAGTGGATTCATGGACGGTCGGCTCCTACTTGATGACGATCTGAAGGCCTTCGGCGAGCTCCGGCGGCGGCGCGACGACAACGACGTCGCCGCCCTTGAGGCCAGCCGTGACTTCGAGGCGGTCGCCGTCGGTGCCCCCCACCTGGATGGCGCGCCGCTCGACGGTGTTCTGCCGGACGAGAAAGACGTGGCGGTTGCCGTTCTCCTCGCGCACCGCGCCCGCCGGCACGAGCGTCACCGCCTGCGCCGCCGGCGCCGCGTCGCCCTCCGCCTCGCGCAGGAAGGTGACCTTGACGCCCATGTCGGGCAAAATCCGCGGGTCGAGCTCGGTGAAGCCGATGCGGACGAGCACCGTCGCCTTCTGCCGGTCGGCTGTCGGCACCGTCGTGATCACCTTCGCCGGAATCTGCCAGTCCGGGTACGCATCGAGGACGGCCATCACCGGTTGGCCGGATCGCACCCGGTTGATGTAGCTCTCGTTGACGTCGACTTCGATCTCCAGCGAGCGCATGTCGACGATGGTCGAGATGCCGGTACGGGTGAAGCCGCCGCCGGCCGAGACCGGCGACACCATTTCGCCGGCCTGCGCGTCCTTGGAAATCGCGACGCCGCTGAAGGGCGCGCGGATCACCATGTCGTCGAGCGCCGTTTGCTGCATCGCGACCTGGCTCTCGGCGACGTCGATCTGCTGGCGCACCGAGTCGATGCGGGCGATGAGCGAGTTGACCTCCGCCTGCGCCTGATCGATCTCCGCCGGCGTCGTCAGGCCGTCCTTCTGCAGCTGCTCGCGGCGCCGGAGGTTGGTGCGGGCTTCGACGAGCCGGACTTCGATCTCGGGGACGGCGCGGCGCGCCGCTTCGAGCTGCGCGCGGGCCAGGCCGAGCGCGGCGCGCACGGTTGAATCATCGAGGCGCGCGAGCACCTGGCCCTGCCGCACCTCCATCCCTTCCTCGACGTTCATCTCGATGACCTTGCCTGTCACCTTGGAAGAAATCGTCGCGCGCCGTCTTGCCGTGACGTAGCCGGAGGCATTCAGCACCGACGCCTGCGTGCCGGCGGCACGCTCGGTAACGGTGGCGACTTCGACCTCGACCGGCCGTTCGCGGTTGAACCAGTACCAGGCCCCGGCGCCGAGGCCGCCGGCCAGAACGAGCAGGACGATCCATTTCGTCCAGCGCCCGCTCTCGGTATTCAGCGGCTCACGCTCGATTTTCAGTTGCGACAGGTCGGCAGTCGGATCAGCCACGGATGAGGTATCCCATTGAGAGCGTTGAATGGTAAACGAAGAAAAGGCGAAAATCAACAGGCATCAGGTCATTTTAGATGACGCAGCGGCAGGGACGGCGGTTCGACAGAAACGGACGTGCGGGGTCAATCAGGCGTTGAACGGCGGAAATCCTGCCGCTGGTGGCCGGAGCTCAGCCAAACCCGATCTTCAGATCGGCGACGAGCGGGAGGTGGTCCGACGCCATCAGCGCCATCCGATCGCGCGGCAGCGTGACCTTCAAGACCTCGACCTTGCCTTCGTAGTAGATGTGGTCGAGGTGAAGGATCGGGAAGAATCCCGGGTAGGTCCGCCGCCGGCTGAGATGCTGGCTCAGATCGATGCTTTGCAACCGCTCCGCGAGCACGTCTTTCGCGATGCCCCGGGCCCACTCGTTGAAGTCGCCGAGCACGATCTTGGGACCCATCACGCGCCGGTCGTGCACGAGGGTGGCGAGCCGGGCCGCCTGGTTGCGGCGCTCCATCAGCGAGGTGCCGAGGTGCACGTTGTAGAAGTGCAGCGTGTCTTCCTCGAGTGCAAGGTCGACCCTCTGGACGCCGCGGTGCTCGCACGTCTTCCAGGTAAGATCGTATTGCACGTGGTGACGGACGGGGAAGCGCGTCAGCACGACGTTCCCGAACAACGCGGTGCGCACGTGGCGCGTCGGCGCCATCACCCAGCCCATGCCGAGCGCCGCGCCGAGCTCGGCCGCCTGCCCCGGCTTGAGCGGGCTGGCGCCGAGTACCTCCTGGAGCGCAACAATGTCGGCGTCGATGGAGGCAAGTACGCCGGCGATGCGTTCCAGCCGGGTTCGGCCGTCGAGCCCGCGCGCCCGGTGGATGTTATAGGTCGCGACGCGTATCGTGCGCGACCGCTTGGGCTCCTCCTCCGGCGGCATCGCGTTCCATCGTAGCAGGAAGCCGCAGGCGACACGCGTGGGACGCGGTCGGGCATCGGCGGAGCGGACCCGGTACCGACGCGACCATTTCTCTTGATGTAGTCTGTCTGCATGCCCAAGCTGTCGAGCGAACGCGACCTGGAGTGTCCCTGCTGCGGGGCCGTGCTGCGGGTCGATCTCAACCTGGGCCGTATCGTGAGTCACGAAGCGCCGCCCAACCCGAACCGGCCGGAGTTGGACAATGCGCAGCGGATCCTGGCCGAACAGGCGGCCCGCCGCGACGCCCTGTTCGAGCAATCGGTCGAGCACGAAAAGAACAAGGGTGACGCGCTCTCGAAGCGGTTCGAAGAGGCGTTGAAGGAAGCGAAAAAGGAACCCGCTTCGAAACCCCTGCGCGGCTTCGATCTCGACTGACGCTTACGCGCCGGTGCGGCGGAATTCTTCGGGCAGCGGCTCCCAGCTTTCGCGCCCGGCGTAGTAGATCGGCTTGCGGCCGTCGTTGGCGGCGCGATAGGCGCGGTAGCGGCGCCGCAGCTGGCGGTAGCGGCGGGTCGAGCTTTCGAGCGACTGGTGTGGCCAGTCGATCAACATCCGTTCGACTTTCCACATGTTCTTTTCCGAAAACCGCCAGTCGTAACCCGGCACCGCCGTCGCCAGGTCGGCGACGCCGAACCCCTTCACCCGCCCGGTATCGTCGACGTAGGCGTCCATGTAGCTGCGCGCCAGCGCCCGCGGCGACCGAAAGACCGGGCGTCGCCCGTGCAGCCCCGGATCGCGCGATCGCGCCACCGAGCCCCATCGCCCGCCGCGTCGATAGATGAAGATGACGTGATCGAGCCAGTCCTGCGACTCGAGGCTCATGAGCAGCGGCGGCCATCCGTGCTGCTCGAGCACCACCGCGGCGAACAACGCCGCCTCGAGGCAATGCGCGGTTCGGAGTCTGGCGACCGGGCGGAAGCCGCGCAGGGTCTCGCCGCCGTTTTCCGTGTTGTAGGGAAGGGCGTTCAGCCACCGCTGCACCTTGGCCGGCGTGTTGAGCCGCGCGACGAGCGCCCGCTCAGCGCGCGTGAATGGCAGTGGTGAGGTCATCGACAAGGGTGGTTGCCGCCCAGGCATTGCTGTCGTGAATCGAGACGACGCGGCCGAGCGGATCGATGACGGCGGTTCGCAGGTTGTGTGTGATGGTGCCGTCCGGTTCGCGAATCACGTTGACGCCGAAGGTGGCGGCGAAGCGATCGACGATGGCTTCGGGCGCCGTCGCGAAGCGCCACATGGCCGGGTCGGCGTCGAGCTTCGAGGCGTGCCGGCGAAGCATCGCCGGCGTGTCGACCTGCGGATCGAAGCTGACCGAGAGCAGCCGCACCTTGCCGGCCAGTGCCGGGTCGGCCTTGACGAGCGCCTGCACCTCCGCGAAGCGCCGATCGACCAGCGGGCAGTACTGCGGCAGCGGACAGCGGGTGTAGATGAAGGTCACGGCGATTGCCGATCCGCGCCAGCCGGCAAGCGTCATCGGCTCTCCGTCCTGATCGGTGAGCGGCGTCTCGGGCACCGCATCTCCGGGCGCCAGCAAGTGCACGCCCGCGGCCGCCGGCATGCGCGTCGACGCACCTTCCGGCAGCGGTGCGCTGCCGGTCTTCGTGATGGCCGACAGCCACGCGAAGTCGGGCGCCACCATCAGCGTCGCCGTGACGAGATCGCCCGCTGCCTTGCCTTCCAGAATCGCCACGTCCTTCACCTGGTATGGCATCGTCATCGCCGGCATGAAGCCGGGAATGTCCTCGTGCTTGATCAGGATCTCGCGGGTTTCCGGCTTCACCGCCAGCACCTGCCCCTGCAGCTGATAGGTGCGCGCTTCGGGCTCGCGGGTGCAGCCGCCGAGGAACAGTACGATCAGGGCCGCGGCGAGGTGACGCATCCCGTCCATTGTACTGAACGGGTATAGAATCTGCCCTCGGCCTCATGATCCTGATTGGCACCAGCGGCTACAACTATCCGGAGTGGAAGGGCAGCTTCTATCCGTCCGACCTTGCGGCGGCGAAGATGCTGCCGTTCTACGCAAGCCGTTTCCGGACGGTCGAGATCAACTACACGTTCTATCGCATGCCGACGTCGAAAATTGTCGCCGGCTGGGCGGCGCAGGTCGGGCCGGAATTCCGCTTTACGCTGAAGGCGCCGAAGCGGATCACCCACGACAAGCGGCTGCGGCCGGCGGAGGTGGCCGATGCACTGCGGGCCTTCGTGTCGGTCGCCGGCGAGCTCGGGCCGCGGCTGGGCGCGCTGCTCTTCCAGCTCCCGCCGAATTTCAAGAAGGACATCGTCCTGCTCGATGAGTTTCTTGCGCTGCTGCCGCCCAGGACGATCGCGGCGTTCGAGTTCCGCAACGACTCGTGGCTGAGCGACGACGTGTATGCGGCGCTGCAGGCGCGCAACCTGGCGCTCTGCATCGCCGATAGCGAGAAGCGGGCGACGCCGGTCATCGCGACAGCGGACTACGCCTACCTGCGGTTGCGCGACGAAGGCTACGGCGATGGCGATATCGCGCGTTGGACCGCCACCGCGAAGAGGCTCGCCGAATCGCACGCCCCGGTCTTCGTGTATTTCAAGCACGAAGACGAAGGGAAGGGCGCGGCCTTCGGGCAACAGATGCAACACCTGCTGGAGACCACCGAATGAACGGAACAGATCGCGCGGCGTCGGGCGCGCGGCGATGGCCGGCGGCGTTTGCCGTCGTGCTCGCCGCCGCGTGTTCACCGTCGCCTGGCGCACAGGCGCCGGCCGCCGCGCCGGCCGCCGTCGACATCGTCGAGTTGCCGGCCACCGAGGCGATCGCGCGCATGGCCGATGGCCGCCTCACGTCGCGTGTGCTGACCGCCGCTTATCTCGACCGCATCGCGGCGGTCGACGATGCCGGGCCGACGCTGGGAGCGGTGATCGAGCTCAACCCGCGCGCCCTCGACGAGGCCGCCGAGCGTGACGCCGAGCGGCAGGCCGGCAAGCTTCGCGGTCCGCTGCACGGCATCCCGGTCCTGCTCAAGGACAACATCGACGCGGCCGGCATGGTGAACTCCGCCGGTTCGCTGGCAATGGCCGACAACCGTCCGGCGAAAGACGCGTTCGTCGTCGGGCGCCTGCGCGCCGCCGGCGCGGTCATCCTCGGCAAGACCAACCTCAGCGAGTGGGCCAATTTCCGGTCGACGCGCTCGTCATCCGGATGGAGCTCGCGCGGCGGGCAGACGAAGAACCCGTACGTGCTCGATCGCAATCCCTGCGGCTCGAGCTCGGGTACCGGCGCCGCGATTGCCGCCAGCTTGGGGGCCTTCGGCGTCGGCACCGAGACCGACGGCAGCATCATCTGCCCGGCATCGGTGAATGGTCTGGTCGGCCTGAAGCCGACCGTCGGCCTCGTCAGCCGCAGCGGCATCATCCCCATCTCGATCTCGCAGGACACGGCCGGCCCGATGGCTCGGACGGTGGCGGACGCGGCGCTGCTGCTGAACGGGATGACCGGGGTCGACGAAGCGGACCCTGCGGGCCCGGCGGCCAAGGGCGGCATCGCCGCTGATTACACGAGGTTCCTCGACGCCGGCGCCGTGAAGGGCAAGCGTTTCGGCGTGGTCCGCCAGGCGATGGGCTATCACCCGGACGTCGACGCTTCGATGGAAGCGGCGATCGCGGCGCTCCGCAAGCTCGGCGCAGACGTGATCGACGTGAAGGTCCCGACCTACAACGACTGGAGCGATGCGGAGTTCAGCGTACTGCTCTACGAATTCAAGGACGGCCTGAACCGCTACCTCGAGGCGGGCGGCGCCCCGCATGCGTCGCTTGAAGCGCTGATTGCCTGGAACACGGCGAATGCCGATCGGGTGATGCCGATCTTCGGCCAGGAGATCTTCGAGCAGGCGCAGGCGAAAGGGCCGCTGACCGAGCCGGCCTATGGCAAAGCGCGAGACGCGGCGCGACGGCTGGCGGGGAAGGATGGCCTGCTCGCCGTGCTCGACGCGGCGAAGCTCGACGCGCTGATCGCGCCAAGTGTGTCGCCGGCCTGGCCGACCGACCACGTGCTGGGGGATCACTTCGTCGGCGCCGGTTATGGCATGCCGGCGGTGGCGGGCACACCGAGCCTGACCGTGCCGATCGGCGACAGCCACGGGTTGCCGCTCGGCCTCACCTTCATGGCGCGCGCCTACGAGGAGGGCCGGCTGATTGGTTTCGGGTACGCGCTCGAACAGGCCATGCGGGCGCGGACGCCGCCCCAGTACAAGGCGACGCTGGCGCCGTGATCGCAGGCGCGGGCTAGAGGGTGCGGCTGGCGGTGTGCGGTTGGCGGCGATGGCGCCGCCTGGCAAACGGCCAGGTGAACAGCGGCCGCCGGATGCGGATCGAGATCGCCGCATATGCCGGCGTGCGGACCACCGGCCGGGCCGTGGACCCGGCCGGCTCCCGGACCTCGTTGACAAAAGTCGGCGGCGGCGCCGCCGGGGCTTGCGGGCGGCGGCTGTCTGTGTCGGCCAGCAGGCGCTGGGCGACGCGGGACGCGAGTTCGTCGAGGATCTCCGGCGTGAACTTCACGTCGCGGAACTCGGCGCGGACCGCCGGCGGCAAGCCTTCGCCGTCAGGGGCGGCGCGGCGCCCGCGGGCGAGCCGTGAGTCGATCACGTCGAGCGCCGAATCCAGCTCGCCGTGCCAGTCCGGACCGTGACCTTCGGATCGGAACTCCGGCTTCGGCGCGGCCGCCGTTTCACACGGCTGCTCGCCGTGGCCGTGGACGGCATATCGGCTCTCGGGGGGGGCTCCCATCACGTGGCAATATCGGTTCGATGACCTCGACGATATAGAGCTGCCAGCGATATCGGGAACCGCGCCGCGCCGCTGCAGCGCCGCCGGTGAGAATCGGCGGCCTGGCCGATCAGACGCGCTCGGCCAGGAACTCGACCACCGCCCGTTCGGCGTAGTAGCCGTCGTATCCGCTCGGCGCCTCGACGAACGCGCAGTGGCCGCCGCGCGCCGTGATCACCGTCTTGATGTGGTGGTTCTGGCGCAGCGCCGGCGCATCGAAGATCTCGGGGGGCACGAACGGATCATCAGCGGCGCTCAGGATCAGGGCGGGCCGCGCGACGCGATCAATCACCCGCATGGCGCTCGCCCGGTGGTAGTAGTCGGACGCCCCCTGAAACCCGTGATGCGGAGCGGTGTAGCGATCGTCGAACGCGCGAATCGACCACACTTTCCACAGGCCGGCGAGGTCGAACCCGCCCGGAAAGATCCGTGACTTGCGGCGCATGCGCGCCTGCAGGTTGCGGCAGAAGTTCCATTCATAGATGCGGTTCTGCCGCCGCTCGATCGCCCGCATGCAGGCTTCGAGCTCGATGACCGGGGAGACGGCGGCGAAGGCGCGGATCTCGGGAAACTCGGTCGCGCCGAGTTCGCCCGCGAGCTTCATCGTGATGTTGCCGCCGAGCGAGTAGCCGGCGACCGCGAACCGGGACAAGCCGTCGCGATGGCGCAACTCGCGCAGGACATGCAGCGGATCGGCGGTCAGGCCGGAGTGATACAGGCCGCGCGACAAGTGTTCGGTGCCGCCGCAGTTGCGCTGATTCAGGCGCAGCACGTTGAAACCGCGGGCGAACGCTTTCGCCGCCATCCCGCGCATGTAGTGGGCGTCGCTCGAGCCTTCGAGGCCGTGCAGCACGAGCAGTGTCGGCGCGGCAAGACGGTCGGGCTGCCAGTGGCAACGGGCCAGCACCCGCGCGTCCTCGGCGACATCGAACAGCCGGGCTTCGCTCGGGTCAAGCGCCGCGAACGGGCGGCGCCGGCCCCAGGCGTAGAGCGTCATCCGGTGGCCGCCGGTCCAGCGCGGGAGGGGAATATAGGAGGCGATACGCGATTCTAGCGCGCCAATTCTTGCATGGCATAATGCCGCCCATGAAGACCCATCTGCGCACGAGCCTGGTCGCCATCGCGCTCACCGGCGTCGCCGCGGGGCACCCGAGCGGACAGGGCATCGACACGGCGGCCGCCGTCGCTCAAGTACCGGAGCATGGGTTGTCCTATCCGGTGTCGCGTACCGTCGACCACGTCGATGTCTACCACGACACGAAGGTCGCCGACCCGTATCGCTGGCTCGAAGACGACACCTCGGCGGAGACCGCGGCGTGGGTCGAGGCGCAGAACAAGGTGACCTTCTCGTACCTCGAGCGGATCCCGTACCGGGCGCAGCTGCTGAAGCGGTTGAACGCGCTCTATGACTACGCCAAGTACTCGACGCCGTCGCGCAAGGGGAACTTCTACTTCTTCTCCAAGAACGACGGGCTGCAGAACCAGAGCGTGCTCTACATCCAGGCGGGGCTCGACGGCAAGCCGGAGGTGTTGATCGACCCGAACACGTGGTCCGCCGACGGCACGGTGCGCCTCGCGGGATATGAAGCCTCGAAGGACGGCAAGCTTCTGGCCTACGCCGTGTCGCGAAGCGGCTCCGACTGGCAGGAGCTGAATCTGCTCGACCTGACGACGCGCCAGCCGCTGGCCGACAAGGTCGAGTGGGTGAAAGTGTCGGGCATCGCGTGGCGCGGCGACGGCTTCTACTACAGCCGCTACCCGGCGCCGGCGGCGGGCACCGAGTTGTCGTCGGTCAACGAACATCACCAGGTGTTCTATCACCGCGTCGGCACGCCGCAGTCGCAGGACACGCTGATCTTCGAGGACCGCGCGCACCCGCAGCGCTTCCACACGCTCGAGACCACCGAAGACGAACGCTTCGCCGTACTGGAAGTGTCGGATCGCGG
>WUUC01170566.1_pt1 | contig 11439 bp, 8 predicted proteins | sample 6278441 | NCBI WGS metagenome assembly WUUC01 (sample SAMN13675441, study PRJNA597444) | soil metagenome | isolation source: soil | place: USA: Washington | collected 2017-10 | reverse complement strand
CTTCGGCACGGGCGAGCAAGCGCTCACCGACGGAGCCACCGAGTTCTTCCGCGCGAACGTACAACGTTCGGGTGCAGTCGCATGCCAGCGCGTCGAAAGCTCGCGCGCCTTCTGTTTCGAGCGCCTCGAGTGCGCGGTCGATCTCGTCGACGTTCATCCGCCGGGTTGGCTTCCGGCTTGCCGACTCGGCGCGACGTCGGAGAGCACGGGCTGGGGAGTCACCTCGAATGGACGCGGACGCGGAACGGGGGCCATCTCGACGCGCCGATTCTGCGCGCGATGCGCTTCGCTGTCATTGGGAGCGACGGGATGATTTTCGCCGAAACCCGCTACAAACAGCACGTCTGCGGGCACGCCAGCTTCCACGAGCGATCGGACCACCGTCAGCGAGCGCTGCGTCGAAAGCTCCCAGTTGTCGTGATACGCACGCAACGCGCCGCGCAAGCGTAGATCGTCCGTAAAGCCGCTCACCATCAGCGATTCTTCACGAGAGGACAGATAGGAAGAGAGGGGCGCGGCCATTTCACGCAGGAGCTTACGGCCTTCCGTGCGCAATTCGGCCGAGTTCAGATCGAACAACACGCTGCCGCGGATGCCGATCCTGCCTTCCGTGAACGTGATTAGGCCCGCTCGCAGCGGACCGGCCAGCGCGCTCTCGAGCTGCGAAAGTCGCGATGTCGCCTGCTCGCGCTGCTCGCGTTCTTTGGCGAGATCGTTCGCCATCGACACTTCGAAGGTCACGATCCAAACGAAGAACAGCACGAAGATACCGAGTAGACACGCCATGAGATCGCCGAACGCCGTCCAAACGGGCAGGGCGTGCGCGTTCTCCTCTTCATGCGGAAACATCGGCTTGCTCCACGCGGGGCGCAGGAGCCGCCCCTCTCAAGCTGCGTAGTTGCTCGAAGAGCTCGCGCTGAAATTGCAACTGACGCGCGAAGACCTCTTGGGTAGACGCGAGCTGATCCCCGAGCGCGTCGGCTGCAGCGCTGCGACCGGCGCGTTCGATGGCACCCTCGAGCTCACCCATGTTTTCGAGCCAGACCGAGGCGGTCTCTCGTTGGCTGGTCACGCTTTTGGCGAACATCTCGGCCACCGCGCTCAGTTCGATGCCGCTGACTTTGAGCAAGTCGCCCGCCTCGCGCACGATCGATGACGTTTCCTCGAGCCCTTTGCCAAGTCGATCCGCGTGCGCTTTGAGCTCCTCGGACAACGCCTTGGCGTGCGATCCTTGGTGTTCCTGCAAAGACATCTCGAGCTGCGCGAAGCGCTCGGCTTGTGCGTTTGCCAGTTCCACGATCCGAGCGAGTGCCGCTTCCGCCTGTACCTGCGCCGAGCCGCCCGCGTGAGCGAGCTGACGTCCACCTTCTTCGAGCAAGTGCATCACTGCGACTTCTTGCTTCGCCATCGCTTGATCGATCGCTTGGCTTACGGCCAGCAAGCTATCCACAGCCAGCTTGGCTCGCTCCGCCTGCTCGGCATCCGCCAGCGCGCGCGCACTCATCGCCTGCTCTACGCTGTGTGCCGTACGCGCGAGATCCGTCGAGAGACTCGTCGTGGCCTGCGACAGAGCTTTCAATCTTTGCTCGTCGTTTGCCCAGCTCTCTGCATTGGCGGCGGCGATTTGCTCGCTCAGCGAGGTCCAGCCTTCGAGCAAACCTGCGTGTTGCCCGCAAAGGCGCTCTGCCAGATCTCGTCCAAGTTGGGCTATCGCTTCGAGTTGGGCGCGGCTTTCGGCAGCTTGTTCGGACGAGGACGCATTCATGCGTTCGCCCAACGAATCAACGAGAGCACTCGCTTGTTCACGACGTGCAATCGCTTCTTGCTCGAGCTGCACTTGCAGGGCGCGCGCCACCTCTCCGATGGCTGCGATGTGCGCGTCGGCTTGTTCGCGTTGCGCTGCCAACAATGCGTTCTGTTCGTCGCCTCTCTGGCGTAACGTTGCCTCGAAGGCTGCGCTCTGTTTCTGAGCAGCCTCGATGCGGCTCTTGGCATCGGCATCGGCAGCACTGCGCAAGGTCGCGAGCTCCTCACTCAGGAGGCGTCGCAAGGTTTCGTCGGCGCCGCGCCGCGCTTTCAAGTCGCGCTCGAACGCGTCCATGACCGAGCTTACGTGCTGAGCCGCCGCGGCACCGGCTTGCGTGACGGTCTGTTGCACGAGCGGTGCGACCGCCTCGTGCACGCTCGCCGCCATCTGACCTGCCGACTTGCCGAGATCCTCACGCAACGCCGTGATCGTCTTTTCGAGCATGTCGCGCTGGGAATGGGAAGACGCCGCGTGGGCCTGCTCCCAGCGCGTTGCCAGTTCTGCAATCTGAAGCGACGCCTGTGACAAGGCATCTGCGGCCCTTGGCCAAGCTTCGCTTTGGCTTGCCAGTTGGCCTATCGCATCGAGCTGTCTCCGCATCGGTGAAAGCGTGCGCAAGGGGCCGTTGGCATAGGCGTGCACGAGGGCCGCAGCTTTGCTCTCGGTTCGCCGGGTGAGCACAGACGCGAGCCCGAGCAAAGCCGAAGCCGCCACGCCTGCGGCCGAACAACCGAAACTACGTGTCAGACCACGCATCGGGCCGGACAAGCCGTTTCGTAGAGCGTCTACGTTCGAGCTTTCGGTCAGAGCACGTCCGGCACCATTCAATGTTTCGAACAGCCCGAGCAGGGTGCCGAGCAAGCCCAGCATCACCATCAGCCCAACCAAATAGGGTGTGAACGTCTCACGTGCCGCGACGTGCGGCGCTTGCTCGATACGCGCTCGCAAGAATGCTCGCAGCTCGGGCGAAGCAGCTTCTACGCTTTGCTCGGTCGCTTGGGTGGGCAACGACGCCACTTCTGCCTGAAAGCGCAGCGCGCGTCGTCCGCGCACGATCAGCTCCAAAATGCCGAGCGAAAAACCCGCCGTCATCACGAGCACCAGCAACAACGCCAGCGTGTCGGTCCCTGCGTAGCTTTGCGCCGTGCGCGCCAACGCCACGATGCCGAGAGCTGCCAGTGCCAGTATCCCGATCTCGCTCGGCGGCATTCGCGAGCGCGTTCCCAACGTCTTCATACGCCCTCCGCACGGACGGCCGCGCGCACGAGTCCTTCGAGATTTCGTCGCATGTGACCAAAAAGAGCACGCGCCATGCGCACGCACCGTTCCCGGTAGCGAGCGATCCAGCCATCGTCATCGACCCAGAGGGACAGCGCGTGCAGGTCCGGATTCTCTGGCAATTCCATGACGGCGTGGGTCGCTGCGCGCAGAAACGTCGCATGCGCCGCTTGCTCCATGCGATCGAACAAGTCGCCGAGCTTCGCCTGCATGCTGCGGGTCACAGCGGCGTCGAGACGCTCGAGCTTGTCCGCCGTGGGACCGAGACCGCGAATGTCGTGAGCAACTTCCCAACGCAGCGTCGAGATGTGCGCCTGGGCCTGCCTCAGACACGTACTGAGCGCCTGCCGATAGGGCTCGCCGAGCTCGTCAGCCAGCTTCTGAATCGCCCCCTCGTCGCGGGTGCTTGCCAGGCCAAACCGTTCAATCACTGCTGAAAGTTCTTCGACGCACGGCACGCTATGCGCGCGGCGGCCGAGCAGCGGTTTGAGTGCGAGCGGTTCGAGCGCAGAAAGCCGCGCAGCAACATCTTCCATCAAGCGCTCTCCGAGCTCGCTTACGTTTTCGGGTCGCTGCACCGTGGACGGTGCGCTTTCCAAGAGCTCAGCGAGGGCGACGCTACCCGGAAAATCCATCAGCGCCGCCAAAACCTCCGCGGGGTTTTTGGCGATCGCAAGATCCGCGTCCACATCCTCGCCAGAGGAGAGGACGGGCAACCTTGCGTGATCGAGAGCGCCCGACGGCGCGAGCGTGCTGTCGTCCATCGTGCCTCTGCCAGTACCGGTCCTTGTGCGTGGGAGCAAGGGCATCCGGCTGGCGGCCACGAAAACACATGAAAAATTCATAGCGCAACAGACGAGACAACGACAAAACGGCGATCGCAAAGCCGTAGCGTATAAAGACTCACCCTCACTGAGAGGGATCGGGGATCAGAGTTCGTATCCTCAGCGTATGGTGCTTTGCCCCCCCTTGGGCAAAGCGGTCGGAGCTTGTTGCATGAGCCCCCAGAGTACTAGCGCAATCGATACCAGTGTTGCTCGGCCCGTTCGATTCGATCGCCGGCGGCTCATCGAGGCACTGGTAGCGCATCGCCGGGTACTCCTCATTGTTGGGGTTGTCGCGCTATTCGGAGGTGGCCTCGTCGCGAGGCTCTCGGTGCCGCTCGACTACACCGCGGAAGGCTGGTTGCAGGAGGCAGTCGAGGCACCGCCACTATCATTCGTGGCGCATGCCGAGACGCCCGCTCGGGCCTTGGCGCTCGCCACAGCGACAGGTGAACGTTTCATACGTGACGCGGCGTCCAGAGCGGAGGCAGCGCGTGCCGCGAGTATTCGTGAACGGCAGCGAGCGCGTGAACAGGCCGCCAGGGCCAATGCAGCGGTTGCGGTGGCGCTCGCCCGTGACGGCATCATCGACCTGCAGAACGAAGGTGCTGCGATCGACACGCAGATCCGCGAACGAGAAGCCACGCGTTCGGCTTTGCTCGGGCAAGCCGCCGAGGCGCAGGCGACGAAAGACGTTCTCCAAGCCGCGGCCGCCGGTTTGACGGGCCGAAAGGCCAACGAAGAACTCGCCGTCACCCAGCGTGCGCTCAGCGTGGCACTCGCGCAGACCAGCCTGGACGACGCGCACGTGAACGCGCTGCGCCAGCGCATCCAACGCCTCAAAGCCAAACGCGAAGCGCCGCTCTCAGCGTCCGTTTCGCAGCGCGCGCGCGTCCGGGCCCATCAGTCTCACGTGACGCAACTCGACCAGGAGCTCCAGGAGCTTCGCCAAAAGCGCGCCGCCTTGACCGAGGTGCGAGCTCGCCATGCCGATCTATTGGCGAGCGCGGTCCAGGCCGACGCGCTTCTTTCGCAAAGTGAAGCGCGAGTCAGAGCGCTCGAGCAGCAGAGCGGTCGCGCGCAATGGACCAAAAAACCGCTCGTCGTGCGCCTCGAGGGCCGCGCATTACGCGCGGCGGTGGCTGTCGTGACGCCGGCATTGGCGCTGTTTCTGGCGGTGATGTTGGTCCTGCTGAACGAGGTGCGTGATCTACGCGTTTCCTCTCCGGCGGAGCTGTCCTACTGGATGCGACTACCGGTCGTGGCGACCTCACGTTGGCCCGCAGAGCCGTCTCGTCTCGAAAGCCTCATCGACGAGCTTAGCGAAGCCGTACTCGAAGCGCGCGGAACGACGCTCGTGCTGGCTGGCGATGAGCACGAACGGCCGCTCGCCAACACGATTGCGGCGCAGCTCAACGCCCGAGCCCAACGCCATTTCCGCTCTGCGACCGGAGCCCGTGTCACGGTCGCGCAGGGCTGGGAAGGTGACCTCTCGGGCTCCCACCTGCGGCGCGCGACAGAGATCGCCGATCGCGTGTTGTGGGTGATCAGCGCCGGGAACTCGCGCGGTCCCGAGCTTCGCATGCGCCGCGCGGAGGTCACACGTACTTCCGGGCAAGCGGCCATTCTGGTCGACGTTCGTCACCGCCACCTGCCCAGTCAGGTCGGTGACGCAGAGGAGTTCTGGTCAAGCGAGTCAACGCTCACCCTCAAGCGCATCCCGTCGCAATCTGAACGTGTCCCGCTGCACTGAGTGAGCGGCGTCGTGCTCAATACGGGTCTTCTTTGAAGTTCTTCGGAATCAGGACCGGCCCCGTAGGTAGCTCTTCTTCTTCCGCTGCGGGCTTCGTGGCCTTGGTACGCCTGATCGGGGCCTTACGCGGAAGCATGGCATCGATGGCCATCTCATTGCCCCGCAACGGCCGAGTCACCGTGGCAGAGTCGAACCCAGGCATCTCGAAGATGAACGTGACCTCGCGGCCCTCGGCGGCGTCCTCACCCCACCATTCGACGTCCGCAGGCGTCGGACCGTACTCTTTGCCGTTGACGTGAACAGAGGCGCCCGCCGGTGTGGAGGTCAGCCGAAGCAAAAGCCGCCGTGCCGGAGCTGGCTCGTTGTCCTGTTCCGCAAGTAGGGCGGCCGGGTTGGGAGCGGGAACCTCTGCAGGCGCTGGCGACGGTTCCGCCTGAGCCGGTTCATTTATCGGAGCCGGCGCAATTGGCGTCGCCGATACTTGCTCGGGCGTTCGACTTGCGAACTTGAAAGCGAAAAAGCCGGCCGCGATCAGCAGCGCGCTCAGCATGGCAGCTCTAGGTAACCAGTTCGCGCGGCCCGCAGGCGTGGACGTCGTCGCTACGGGTAGCGGGAACTGGCTCGCAATGCCGGGACCTACCGGCACGCTCGCAGGAACGTGAAGACCGCTCTGCAAGAGCTCGGGGGTCTGGGCCGGTGATGAGAACGAAGAAGAAGATGGAGTCAGCGAACCCGAGCCCCCGTACGGTTGGGAGGGAGTGCCGAAGCGCACCGGTACCGAGCTCTCGAGCCGCATTTCTCCCGAAAGCGGAAACGCGCCACTTACTAAGCCCGGTCCACCCGCTGCTTGCTTGAGGCTCACGATCATTTCATCCATCGACGCGGGACGGTCTTCGGGCCGCTTGGCCAAACAGCGCATGACCAGCGCGCATAAAGCGGGTGAAACCCTCGGATCTTCGATGCGCTGCGGCTGCTCGTGCATGTGTGCCATCAGGATCTTGACCGTGGTCTCGCGATCGAACGGAACCTTCCCCGTCAGCATTTCGTACATGCACACGCCGAGCGAATAGATGTCGCCGCGCGCATCGACGCGCTCGCCGCGAATTTGCTCCGGCGACATGTACTTGGGGGACCCCATGAAGATGCCCGCCTTGGTGAGCTCTTCCTGCTCCTCGCTTTCGAGGTGCTTGACCAAGCCGAAGTCGAGCAGCTTCACGAAGTCTTCTTCATCACCGTGCGTAGTGAGCAAGACGTTGGTTGGCTTCAGGTCGCGGTGGATCACGTCGAGGCGGTGTGCCTCGCGCAGCGAACGGGCCATTTGCAGCGCGATATGGGTGGTCCGCGCAGGACCGAGCGTGCCTGCGTCGCGGATCGCCGCCAGCAACGAGCGGCCTTCCACCAGCTCCATGGCGATGAAGAACACGCCATCGGCCGTCCGCCCGTAATCGAACACGGTCACGGTGTTCGGGTGCTGAAGCTTGGAGGCCACGGATGCTTCGAGGAAGAACCGCTGCTGAAAGTTCGGATCGGCCTCGGCCCCATGCTCACGCGGATCGAGTGTCTTGATCGCCACCAGCCGACCGAGCGGCACTTGCTCCGCTCGATACACGCGCCCCATTCCGCCTCGCGCGATCGCGCTCAGAATACGGAACCGGTCGTTGATGACTTGGCCTATCAACGCATCCGGCTGGCTCGATTTGGGCGCTAGGTTCATCGGCTTTGACGACGCCCGAGGATGGGCCCCCGGATCCATCTTCGTTAATTCTCTGCGTCCTAGCGCGGAAGCGCAAGGTTTTTTGCAGCACGAGCAAGGCGGTTCGGAACGTTCATGATGTCCGCGAAGACCTTTCGCGAGCCAGGCAGAGAGGATCTTTGAGAAGTAGCTCGCAGAAGTCTGAGTCAGGTCGCACAAAGTCCGTGCTCGGACGCTACCCGTAAGGCCCGTGACACTTGCTCATACACATCGCGGGACAAGTCTGGGCTTTCGATCATGCGTTGCAGCTCGATGATCATGGCTGCCCGTCTTCCGGGCTCCAGACGGAGAAATCGTGTCAGTGGCAGCGCCAAACGGGCCGCGACCTGAGGGTTCACGCGGTCGAGCTCCAACACGCGGTCCGCCACGAGCGTGTAACCTCTGCCCGAAGGCTCGTGAAACCGGTAGGGATTCTGGCTCGCAAATGCATCAAGCAAGGCGCGCGCGCGATTGGGGTTGGCGAGTGAAAAAGCCGGATGTTTGGTTAGCGTCATCACATCGTCGATCGCACTTTCGCGGACCGACATCGCCTGAATCGCAAACCACTTGTCGATCACCAGCGCCTCTCGCTCGTAGCGCCGATAAAAAGACTCCAGAGCTTTGGCGCGCGCCACCGATTCACCATCGGCCAAGAGCGAGAGCGCGACCATCGCGTCGGTCATGTTGCTTGCGGAGTCGAAATGATCGAGGGCGGGGCCTGCGTCTTCGGGTTTTCGCAGTGCCATCAGAAAGCGCAGACACAGCCCCGATAATGCGCGCCGACCCATGGCGGCCGCCTCGAGTCGATACGGCCCGCGATCGCGCAAGCTTTCGTAGCGTTCGGAGAGTAGGTCCTCGTTCGCTCCTGCCAGCGCACGTTGTACGAACTCGCGCGCATGATGAACGTGTGAAGGGTCCACGACGGAGAGCGCATCTGCGACGAGGCTTTCACTCGGCAGCGCGAGCGACGCCGCGAGCAGCTGCGGATCGTCTTGGCTGGCCAAGGCGTTGCGAAAAGCTGTGACGAATGCCGCGTCTAGCTCCGGCCGTTCCCCGTGCTCGATCGCGACGAGCGCAGCAAGGATACGCTTGCGCGAAAGCGACTGGCTCGCCTCCCAGCGCGAGTACGCGTCCGTGTCCTTGGCCATGCGCAAGAGCAGGTCTTCGTCGGTCTCATTGCTCTCCACCCGAACGGGCGCTGAAAAGCCGCGCAACACGGAAAGTGTTGGGCGCGTCTTGATGCCCTCGAACACGTAGGATTGGCTCGTTTCTCTCAGCTCGAGCAGATGATTCGCAGCTTCGCGCGACGTACCTCGCAGCTTGCAAAGGAGCTCCGCGCCTTGCGCGTCCAGGAGCGCGATTCTCACCGGAATGTGCAGCTCGCGTTTTTCCGTTTGGCCAGGTGTAGGCAACGTGTGCTGAGTAAGAGTAAGGGTCGATGTGCCCGCCGCATCGTCGAACGAGCTCACCACGCGTAAGGTCGGAGTACCCGCTTGCTCGTACCAGCGCCTGAACTGACCTAGGTCGACGCCACTCGCATCTTCCATGGCTTTCACGAAGTCGTCGCAGGTGACTGCCTGGCCATCGTGCCGCTCGAAATACAAGTCCGTGCCGCGCCGAAAGCCGTCAGGACCGAGCAGCGTCTGGATCATGCGCACGAGCTCTGCGCCCTTTTCATAAACGGTCGCCGTGTAGAAGTTGTTGATCTCCACGTACGAGTCCGGCCGCACCGGATGCGCTGTAGGGCCCTGATCTTCAGGAAACTGTACCGATTGCAAGCGCGCCACATCTTGGATCCGCTTGAGGGCCCGCGAGCCGACATCCGCAGAAAACTCTTGGTCTCGAAAGACCGTAAATCCCTCTTTGAGACTCAGCTGAAACCAATCGCGGCAGGTCACGCGATTGCCGCTCCAGTTATGGAAGTACTCGTGGGCGACGACGGCTTCGACATGACTGAAGTCGGTGTCGGTCGCGGTATCTGCGCTCGCCAGCACGTACTTCGTATTGAAGATGTTGAGCCCCTTGTTCTCCATCGCGCCCATGTTGAAGTCGCGCACCGCCACGATCATGTACGTATCGAGGTCGTATTCTCGACCGTATGTTTCCTCGTCCCACTTCATCGCTCGTTTCAATGAAGCAAGGCAGTGTTCGGTCTGCGCGAGATGTTCTGACGCGACGTAGACGTGAAGCGCCACCTCGCGCCCACTGCGGGTCGTGAAGGTATCGGCGCGTCGCGCCAGGTCGCCTGCAACCAAGGCAAACAGGTAGCTCGGCTTGGGAAACGGGTCCTGCCAGGTCGCAAAGTGACGGCCGTCGGGCAAGTCTCCTTGCTCGATCAGGTTTCCGTTCGACAGCAGCACCGGATAACGCGTTTTGCTCGCGAACATCGTGGTCGTGTAGCGAGCCATGACGTCCGGCCGGTCCAACATGTACGTAATGCGCCGAAAACCTTCCGCTTCGCATTGCGTGCAGAAGTTGCCTCCCGAGACGTACAAACCTTCGAGCGCCGTATTCTCGCGGGGACGCAAGCTCACTTCGATGCAAAGCGTGAACACTGCCGGTACATCGCGAATCGTGAGGGACTCTCCTTGCACGCTGAACTCAGCGGCAGAAAGCGCGCGTCCATCGATGAACACGCCTTCGAGCTCAGCGACCTGCCCGTCCAATACCAACGGCGTATCCGCGGCCGTGGAGGCCTGCCTGCGCACCACACTCTCGGCGCGTACGCGCGTAAGGTCCTCGTCTAGTTCGAACCAGAGGTGGATGCGTTCGATCGAGTAGGGTGGCGGGCGATACTCGTCGCGTCGGACGACGACGGGCGTGCTGTCCTTCATGCCTTGCGCTTACCACGTTGCGCCGATTTGCTCACCATCAAGCACGTCGGTGCTGCTGGCTTGCGCTTACAAAATCGGAACCCGCTTCGGTTCACCGGCACGGCGTGGGTAACGGGCGGGAGTCTTCGCTACTTTGTCGATGCGTATCACCGTGCCGGTGTCCGTTCTGGTCGTCGACACCACTTGGCCGCCGAGCACCGTCAACGCGCGCATGGCTTCCGCGATCTCTTGGTCGGCCTGTCGGCCTTTGATGGCGAGCAGGCGTCCTCCCAATTCCAAAGCCGGCAAGGTCAGTTCGAGTAAGACCGGCAGACGCGACAGGGCCCGCGCGGTGACCACCTGATAGCGTTCGCGCATCTCGCTGCGCGCGTAATCTTCGGCGCGTTGATGAGCCACTTGCACGTTTGGAAGTCCGAGCGTTTGCACCGTTTCTTCCAGAAACGTGGCTTTCTTCCCAGTCGCCTCGAGCAGCGTCACCCGTAAGTCCGGGCGCATGATGGCCACGGGAATGCCCGGCAGACCTCCTCCCGAGCCAACGTCCAAAAGGTGCGCACCGGAAGGAACATCTGCCAGGGCGGGACACAACGAGACGCTGTCGAACACGTGGCGCGACCAAGCTTCCTCGATCGTGCCGACGGCGGTCAGGTTGAACTGCGCGTTCGCTCGGAAGAGCAGCTCGAGGTACTGCCGGAGAAGAGCGTGTTGTGCGCTGGAGACGGTGATCCCGAGCGTGTCGACGGCAGAAAGAAACGGATCGGAAGGGGCAGACACGCTCTTTGTATTGAACCTGCGCGCGAGCTCGTCAATCGAAGGAGATGTCTTCCAGTGAGGCATCGCCATCGCAGATTGGGCAGTGTCGGGCCTCTTGACCTACGAACTTCAAGCTGCAGGTCGGACACACGTGCCAGTAAATGGGCGAGCCGCAATGAACGCAGCCGATGACTTGACTGTGTTGCATCGCGGAGAGCGCAAGTTCAGTGCTCCACGTGCAGTGGGTGCAATAGAGCGTGACTTGCTCGCCCTTCTTACGCGCCACGACTTGTCTTCGGCATGTCAGCTGCGGCTGCCCTCTCGTCCCACGATCAAAGCGAAGGTCACCACGATCATCAGACCGGTGCCCGTCCAGGCGCCTGTGGCTGCTACTACCCCCCACCAAAAATCTGGGCTCATACCGCTCTCCCCGACTTCAAGTCGTTACTCAACCGTCGTAG
>WUUC01031375.1_pt1 | contig 11439 bp, 9 predicted proteins | sample 6278441 | NCBI WGS metagenome assembly WUUC01 (sample SAMN13675441, study PRJNA597444) | soil metagenome | isolation source: soil | place: USA: Washington | collected 2017-10 | reverse complement strand
AAACGACGCATCGTTGACGTCGGCGCGGCCGAAGAAGGTGCGCGGCAGTGTCAGGCCCCCAAGATTGTCGCCATCGCCGACGAAGACACGGAAGAAGCACACGCCGAGCGGCTCGGGATCGTCGTGATGCGGCAGTCGCTCCGGCATCGGCGGAATGTCGTTGCCGTCCAGATAGTTCTCCTGGAGGCGACGGCACGAGGCTTCGTAGCTGAGTCGGGTTTTCATCTTTCTCTCGGGAGGCTGCTGCGGTAGCTATCGTGTACATTTCGCGCCACGGCACGACGTCAATACGCTCCATGCGAAGCGCTGCGTCGATCAGGGATGTTCGGTTCTCTAGGCCGAATATATGGCGACTCCTTGAGTATAGTCTTCAATTGTAAGCACGGCGGGAGTAGCCATGATCCTCGAGTCAGCATATCTCGATGTCAGACCCGGACAAGAATCTGAGTTTGAAGCTGCCTTCAACGAAGCTCAGCACATCATCGCGGCTATGCCGGGATTTGCATCGCTCGAGTTGCAGCGCTGCTTGGAAGCAAGCAATCGGTACCTCTTGCTGGTGCGCTGGCGTACGCTTGAGGATCACACAATAGGGTTTCGCGGTTCGCCCCAATACTTGCGATGGAAAGCGTTGCTGCATCACTTCTACGATCCGTTTCCCACCGTCTTGCACTTCGAGAAGATCCTCTTGCTTTAAAGAAGCGAGAGAGCGCGGGGGCGCACGTTCCGCGCCGCCAGAATGCGCGACCGGGTTCGCAAGTCTCTAGAGGTCGGCTGTAAGCGACTCGCTAATGTGCCAGAATGGCCAGATTGGCTTACGATTCCGCATTAAAAATACCGCGAAAATAGTGCACAGCCCCGCGCACAGAAATCGCGTGTTGGATGGAGACTTGAACATGGCTGCCCGGTCCACGATCCGCTCTCGCTTACTGTACTTCGCGCTCGCTGCTTGTGTTCTGCTCGCGATTGGCGTCGCCGCGGTGCCGCAGGTTCGATGGCGTATCCATGTAGTGATGTTGCATGTCACTGGAAAAATTCCCGACATCACGCTGCAGGAAGTGATCGCGTACATGATGCCCGGCTCCGACCAATCGATGACCGGCCTGATCGAGAAGCGCAATCCATTTGCGGTCATTGAAAATGCGAAGACTTCGCCCGCCGACATTACGAGCGGCGCGACGCTGTTTCTGGACAGATGCTCGTCCTGTCACGGGCCGGACGGAGCAGGCAGTCAGGTAGCACCGGCGTTGGTGGGACGCGACTTCAAGAACGGCGACAGTGACTGGGCCGTGTATCGCACGATACGCAATGGCGTTCCAAACACGGTGATGTCGGCTACGCCTGATATGACGGAAACGGAGCGCTGGCAACTCATTGCATTTATTCGGTCACTGGGCGCAGGCGTCAGCAAGATGAGCGAAGCGGTCAATCGGCCGGTCATCGATGTCGCCGCGCCATACGAAACGATTGCAGCCAAGGGACAACCCGACGCGGACTGGATGACGTATTCGGGTTCGTACTCCGGCGTCCGGCATAGTGCGCTGCGGTCGATCGATCGTGGCAACGTCAATCGCCTGACGCTTAAATGGCTGCACCAAGTCGAGAATAGCCCACCTCTTGAAGTGACTCCATTGGTGCGCAACGGCGTGATGTTCGTTTCCTACCCACCTTGCAACGTGAATGCGCTTAATGCCGCAACGGGTCGCAAGCTTTGGAGTTGGCGCTGCACTCCGTTGAACAATCTCGGCGGCGAGTTCGGCATCATCAACCGCGGTGTGGCGTTGCTTGACGACAAGATTTTCTATGCCGCACCCGATGCGAGGCTGTTCGCGTTGGATGCCAAGACCGGAAAGCAAGTTTGGAATGCGACCGTTGAAGCGGACAACAAGATTTACTACATCACCGGTGCGCCGATTGCGTTTCGCGATGTCGTGGTGACGGGCACGTCGTCGCGGCAAATTGGACGCTCTGCAATCGTTGCATACGATGTCAACACCGGAAAAGAGCGTTGGCGCTTTCACACTGTCCCGGGCCCTGGTGAGCGTGGTCATGAAACGTGGGCAGGCGATTCCTGGCGCAACGGCGGCGGTCCGGTGTGGCTCGCAGGCTCTTACGATCCTGAACTCGATTTGCTCTATTGGGGCGTGGGCAATCCGAAGCCCGATTACGATGACGAAGTACGCAAGGGCGACAATCTGTTCACGAATTCTGTCGTGGCCCTCAAAGGTGCGACCGGCGAACTATCCTGGCATTTTCAATTCGTGCCGGCGGACAATCGTGACTGGGGTGCGAATCAAATCCCGGTCCTCGTCAACTATTCGCAGGCAGGCGCTATCGAGAAGCGAATGCTGTGGGCAAATCGAAACGGCTACTTCTATGTGTTCGATCGTGAGAAGGGAAAGTACCTGTTCAGCAAAGCCTTTGCGCAAGCCACTTGGACGCCGGGATTGGACGACAAGGGCCGGCCACTGCCGTTACCACCGGAAACCGGCAACGAAGGAAGGTTGACCTATCCGGGCAATTACGGCGCGACGCACTGGTCATCGCCCACGTATTACGCAGAACGCGACCTGCTCATCCTGCCCGTGCTCGAACAAGGCATGGTGTATTTCAAGTCCTATAAGAGTCCGCCGCGTGCGAGTGGCCGGTCTTTCTATACTGCTATTCGTGCGCTCAACGCACGGACGGGCGAACTTGTGTGGGAGCGGAAGCACGAACCGCGCCTCACTGACAACTTCATGCCTGGCTTGGCGTCCACTGTCGCGGGGCTCGTGTTCGGCAGCGATCAATCGACGTTTTTTGCTTTGGATGCAGACAATGGCGAAGTCTTGTGGTCGACCGAAACGGGCGGGACGATTATCGCGAGTCCTATGACATTTGAAGCGAACGGCGAGCAATTCGTTTCGATTGCAGCCGGCGGCGATCTGCTCACGTTTGGATTGCCGCGCGAGCGAAACGCCGCGCCAAAGTCTGAGGCGCCGAAACGTTAGGGAAAGAGGGCGAATTGCAGACGGGTGCGGGCACAGTCCATGTGCCCGCAGTACTTAGATCTCAGTTACTTGCCGTCGGCCGGCTTCGGTTCCGTCCAAATGATCTTGTCGCCGACATAGTGCGAAGCTGTGGTCGAAGTGCCTTCAGGGAAGACTTCGCCGTTCTTGAAGCTGAAGTCCGTGACTGATTTCAATGGTGTGATGAGCTTCAGCGTTTCGTCATCCAAGGGCTGGACGGTAGTGACGATCTGCCCGGCGCCATCCTCCTTGGGTTGATAGACCAAGTGCAGCGTGTACTCCATCGTTTGACCCGCGACTAATCGATCGTTAACGATCAACGCCGTCGTGCCGTCCTTGCGCTGCTTCAGTGTGGCATTAAGCGTTCGGTATTCACCACGTGCCAGCGGGCTTCGAGTCTTCAGATCGCGCGGATCCTTTGTGGCAGGGCTTCCGGCGGGGCGAACCTCTACGATGGTGTCATAGGCGGCGATTTGCGCCGGAAGTTCGAAACTCAGCTCGGCCTTCGGAACATCGAGCTTCGTTGCAACGGCCGTGACGAAGTTTGCCTTGGCAAAGGTCTTGATGCCGTCGCCCGTCGATACATCGATGTCGAGGAGCTGCGCGCTTTCAAATACGTGTACGGGATATTCGAACACCGGCCACCTTGAGGTGAAATGAATGTCGCCCTCGGGCGAAAGCGCTATCGTCGGACACAGAGGTCCATAACGAAACCCTTTCATCATTTCGTTGAGTCTTGGCTTGAAGTCGCCATTGACGAAACTACGGGCTGAGCCGCGCGCCTGTTCCGTGTAAGGCTCGAAGGCTGACGACGCATTGACATTACTGACTGTGAAGTTCGGCCGGCCGCTCGCGCAACCGATTTTCAGATTGAACCGCAGATGAATGTCCTGGCCGATCAGCCAAGTGTCAGTTTCATTCAGCCCCACATGCACGCGCCAGGTATCCAGACTGATTGCGTTCATTGCAACCGCCGAATGTCCGACTTCCTTGAAGCCGAGATTATGGGTCTCGCCGTTGCTGGTGTAGTCGCCATGCAATGCTTCGACGCGGAGCGTGGTGTCCGCCGCGGGTACAATGTTGGGTCTCGTCGGCACGATGTAGTTCACCCACTGACTGCGGGGCCGCATGAAGATATCGTCGACGAATCGAATCCGAGTATCGCCGTCTTCGTTATCCATCCAGTGAGGGGAGGAGGGAAAGCTTTCTTCGAAGATCACCGAGTTGTTGACGATCAGTATGATGCGGCGGAGCGCCCACCCGTCATCGCCGTTCTTCTGAACTTTGAAGAAGTCGATGTCGGATAGCTTGTTCACGCCATCCAGCCGCAATTCGTACACTTCGTCTCGATTGCGCTCGCGATCGTCGCGGCCGCTGTCCAAGTAGGTTTTGTTGTTGTCGTTCAACTGCACCCACACGTTACTATCGGTGCCGGCGTCGCTGACGTCGGCGGTGATAAATCGAACTTGTACGCGCCAGATCGGCATTGAGTCGGGCGGCGCCGCGAATGCGGCACCTGACATCAGACCCAGCGAGGCGATAGCGCCGAATCCGCAGCGCCATGTGGAGGCGCGTTTACGCGCAGCTAAGCATTTAGACTGAAACATGATGGTCTCCGATAAGTGATTCGAAACGACTGCCGCGGACCAGCTCTTCGGCTTCGTCCCTCACGCTCATGGGAAGAGTGTTGGCGGTGGCCTCAGCGGCGCGTCCTTGCATTTAAGTAGTCGCGTTCTCACCGGCAAAAGCAGACACGAGAAAGCGAATTTCTTATGGGACTGATGGACAATGGATTGTGGGTGGCGATCGACGTAGAGCTGGAGGAACGCGCCGCGGCGGTGAGATCACTGCTGACGCACCTTCGGGCCAGCTGGCTAACGGGTCTGAGTGGGAGACGAAGGACGGCTGATATGCGATGGCATCGACAAAGGGCAGCCTACGTGACGGCTGCATCTTCATTCGCTCTCCCTCTAGTGTGAGAGCGCGAAAGGCACTGAAGATGGATTGGGACGCTGCGAGCAGTCAATGAGCCTAACTAGATCTAAACAGCGTCGCACGCTGCCGCTTGTGCTCGCTACTGCGCCATCGCCGACACAATCAGCGGCCTCAACTGTTCCTTCAGCGTCATCGCAAAGGAGACGATGCCGTTCGAGTTGTTGCTGAGTTCCATACCGAGGATGGCGTAGTAGCCGGATTGCCGATCGATCCATGGGGTGAAGCCGAATGCGCCTGGCGATGAAATGGCTGCGCAACCGGTTTGCGGCGTCGAGCATTCGAGCCAAGCAGTCAGTCCGTAGCGGATGTTGAAACCTAGCGACTGCGCCGGAGAGCTACCGATGGCGACACCTGGAAAAGGCTCCATTGTTTGACGGTCGAAGAGCGTGGTCGGCAGCAAGGCGCTGCCTTGCCAACGGCCTTTGTCATAGACGAGACGCAGAACGGATGCGTATTCGTTCATGGACGCTCGCATGCCTCCCGCGACAAGCGGATTGATTAGGCCAATTGCTTGCCGAGGGTAAGTGTAGTAGCGCAAATCCGCGGGCAGGCCGAGCGGCTGCACAATCTCCATCCCATAGATTGTGTTCCACGAATTGCCGGTCGCGACTTCTGCCATTCGAGCAGCCACATGAAGATGAGTGCTGCCATAATCGAAACGCGTGCCAGGCGTTGCTGTCAGCGGCTCTTGGCTGATGGCGGCAACGCAATCGGCCAGCGATGAAGTTGCGATAGCGGTGCAGGCATGCTCGGGAGTCAGCCCCGATGTGAACGAGAGCAGTTGCTCCAAAGTGATGGTTGAGTTCGCGCCGCTCCATCCCAGCACCGAGCCTGTAGTTGATGACAGTGACAGGTATCCCTTGTCGATCAGGCGAAACAGGACTACACCGGAGACCAACTTGGAGGCTGACGCAATGGCCACGCGGCGATCGGCACTGAAGTTGCCGTACATGCGTTCAAACACTTTCACGCCATTGCGATCGTAGATGGCTAGGCCAATGTCCGGATTGCCGGACGTGTTGTGCGCCGCCTGCATGGCGGCATCGACCGAAGCAAACTTTTCAGGGACGGGCGGCGGCGGTGAGGGCGGATCCGAACCGCCGCCGGAGCACGACAGCGCTGTGAGCGCAAGGAAAACGAGAAGGGCAACACGCATGGGGAGTCCGAAATGCAAGGTGGCTAAGTGCCTAACGGCTACCGACGCGCGACGTTGACAGCGAAGCAAAGAATTTGAGCGCCAAAGCTGTCACTGTCCTGTGAACTTTGCCGGTCGCTTCTCGAGGAAATGCGCCACCCCTTCCTTGAAATCCGCGGTCGAAAAGCTCTTTTGCATTTCGGCGTCGCCGACTGTGATTGCATCGTTCAAATCCTGATACAACGATTTCCAGATCTGCGCCTTCATCACCGCCAGCGAGCGGGGCGACACAGTCGACGCTAGCTGCCGCGCATATTCGTTGACCGAATTCATAAATGATTCCTGAGGAAAGGTTCGGTTCACGAGATTGATGCGCGCGGCTTCCTCGGCATCGAATTTACGCGCGGAAAATAGGATATCCAGTGAGTGCGCAATGCCGGTCAGTCTAGGCAATAGCCATGAGATGCCGTGCTCGGCAACCAGTCCTCGCTGAGCGAATGAAGTCGTGAACTTCGCGCCCAAGGCGGCAAACCGCAAATCGCAATAGAGAGCAAAGACCAATCCAATGCCTGCGCACGGTCCATTGATGGCCGCGATGATCGGCTTTGGGATTGACATCAGATAGCCGAATCGGCCGCCGTAGTGCGGGCTCACATCCGGCCCGAGTTGCTCGCGTTTTAACGAAATGCCATGGTCGCCGGCAGCGAGGACGCGCTCGTCCCATTTCCCTGCGTCGATCTGCTGCAAACCGCTCATATCGGCGCCCGCGCAGAAGCCACGCCCAGAACCCGTGACAACGATGACTCGAACGGTGTTGTCGTCGGCTGCCTTCACCATGGCCTCTTTGATGCTGCTCTGCATCGCCGCCGTCCATGCGTTGAGTTTCTCCGGCCGATTCAGGGTAATCGTCGCGACGCCATTGGCTGTGGTGAAAAGAATGTCTTCGAACATCGCGTGCCCCAGGTTTGTTCTGCTTAGCGTTAATCTTAGTCGATGGACGGCTGAAAATGATCGGTTGTGCGATCAAGCTTTGTCCGCGGCCCCAGGAAATCGCGGCGGAGTCGCTTCGTGCTTCAAAGCGGTAGACGGATACGAGTATAGTGCGCCGGCCTGATCGACCTGTCCGTTCCCGCCACCCACATTTGCGAGAGAAGCAGCGAGTTTATGCGTCTTCAAATGAGTATTGGCCTTTTGCTTGCTGCGCTGTCACTGACGACTAGCGCAACGGCGAACGCACAGAACAACTCCAACGCGACAGGATCAGCGGCGTGGCTGCAGCAGAATCTTGGTAATCAAGGGGTGGTGCAAACCAAGAGCGGATTGCAGTACAAGGTGCTGAATTCAACGCAAGGCTGCTTGCCCGATCCTCGTCGGCCGGTGACGATTCACTATGAAGCGGCCTTGGTAGACGGTCGAGTTGTCGATAGCAGCTATCAACGCGGAACTCCCAACACGTTTGCGCTTCGCAAAATGATCAAGGCATGGAAGGAAGGCATTCCTATGATGCGCGAAGGGGAGACTTGGCAGCTATTCGTTCCACCTAAGCTCGGTTATGGCACCCGAGGATCGCCGCCTCTCATTCGGCCGGATGACGTCCTGGTGTTTCGCGTCGAGTTACTCAAGGTTGGGCGCTGCAAATAGCAAGTGCCTCTTCTTTTCACCGCCAGCATGCGGCGATTGATCCGCCGAGTAGACGAGAGGGAAACTTGTGATGAGATATCGACGATCTGCTGCAATGCTCTTGTTCCTTTCATTGGTCATATGCAGCACCGCCTGCATGACGCAGCGTCCGCATTACGGTCACACCGAACAAAAGTGGGCTGCCATGTCCGAAGACCAGCAAGCAAGGGCTAAAGCAGACTTCGAACGCTTGGCGAAATCCCGCGAGGAAGACAAGCATCGAGAGCAGATGGATCGTGACATGCGCAAGACAATCGATATGGACGAACCGGTAGCGCGCAATAGCATCCTTTCATTCGGTAGCGCCGGCTTGGGGAGTACTGCATATTCATTGGCAATGGGTCGCTCAAGGCGTATCTTCGTCGCAACTAAGGTCCTACACATGCAATGGGAGGAACGATGAGCAATAAGTTCTTAAGGTCAGTCAAACGAATCGTTTGGCGAACAGGTTTCGTTCCCGCCATCGCATCCGCTGCAATGGCGATTTCAGGAATCACGATGGTCAGCAGCACTCCCGCCGAGGCGCAGTCCGCGCAACCGCTGAAGATTGGCGTCGTCGGTACCGGCCGCATCGGCAGCACGCTGGCCACTCACTGGGCGAAGGCCGGTCATGAACTAGTCATTTCGTCACGACACCCAGAGGAGCTGAAAGACCTCGCCAAATCGTTGGGTCCGAAAGTAAAAGTGGGCACGCCGCAAGAAGCGGCTGCCTTTGGAGAAGTCATTCTGCTATCCGTTCCCTATGCGGCCACTCCGCAAATCGGCAAGGATCTCGCGAAAGAGTTGAAGGGCAAAGTTGTCATCGATACCGGCAATCCCTATCCGCAGCGGGATGGGGCAATGGCCGAAGACGCGCTCAAGCGTGGAACGGGCGTGACTTCAGCGGAATTCCTGCCGGGGGTGAAGCTGGTCCGTGCATTCAATCAGATTTCAGAGAAGAACCTGAAAGAACAAGGCAATCGCAAGCCCGAGCGTTTGGCGATTCCGATCGCCGTCGACGACGCGGGTGCTCGTGCCGTCGCTGAACGGCTGATCAACGACGCTGGCTTCGACACTGTAGTTGTGGGTCCGTTGTCCAGAGCGAAAGAGTTCGATAACCAATCCAAAGGTTACGGCAAGCTCGGAACGGCTGCCGAGCTTCGAAAGCATTTCGGGCTTTGAGCGGCCCACGAGTCGTTCGACGATTGGACTGTCGCAGGTTGGGCTTGGAACTTGGCCCAACCTGCCGCAGCAAACTTAGGTTAGGTACTTGCTCGTCAGCTGCGTCGAGACTTCCCACAGTTTCGCGGCCATCTTCGCGTCGCGCTGATCGCTGCTTTGCGAGCCTGGATTGCAATCCCTGAAATATTCACCCGTAACGTTGGCAAGCTGTGGACTTGTGGCTACGTAACATTGCGTGGCGGCGCCTTGCGCCGGTGTTTTCGCCTCCCGTTCCACTTTCGTTGACCAGCTGCTGAAGATGTTGGTATGCACGGGCCCCGGTGTCAGACAGTTAGATGTGGCGCGTCCGTCGGCCAATCGTTTGGATAGTTCCAGAGAATAAAGGCCATTCGCCAGTTTCGAGTGCGCATAGCCCTGGTTTTCCCAACCTTTGCCGGAGAGGTTGTCGAACTGAATCCCGCCCTTCGGTGCTTGCAAGTGCGAGCCGCTCCCCACAATCACAATGCGACCCTGAGATGCTGCGCGGACCCGTTCCAGCAAGTGATGCGTCAGCACGAAGTGACCTAGGTGATTAACGACGAAGTGTTTCTCCAATGCGCCGACCTGCTCGAACTGGTCGAGCGCGATGCCTGCATTCAGCATCAACACATCGATCTTCGGGGCTAGAGTTCGAATTTGCTTGGCGCATTCAACTGCCGACGCGAAATCCGAGAGTTCGAGCGCAACTGGCGTCGCCTTGCCTTTTATCGAAGCACAGGCTTCGCGGCCCTTATCCAGCGTGCGCGCAGTTCCGATGACATGAGCGCCCCTTAACGCGAGCACGCGCATCGATTCCAGGCCGAGCCCCGAATTGCAGCCGGTGATGACTACTGTCTTGCCGCTTAAATTCAGCCCTTGAGTTACGTCTTCGGCGGTCGAAGCGGCGCCAAAGGGGCTGCGCGGCGTCGCGGCGAATCCGTCCGTAGCCAGTGAGGCGGCCATTCCCGCGAGGAGACTTCGGCGAGTTAGTAAGGGCATGGGTTTTTGCGTTGCAACGGTGATGGGGGTCGAGAGTAGTTCAAATGGGACGCTGATGAAAGAAGGCGGTCGGCCACTGGTAGCTGGTCCGCTGGCCAGAGCAAGCGACGATGAGTCGCGGGCCAATTGAGCGACTACGTCGACGCCATTGAGCATCGATCAAAACATGTGTGGACCAGACACCATGCCAACGAACTGAAAGTCTTCTTCCTCCACCGGCATGCATTCAGAGGTATCCAGTTCTCCTCTGGCCGGCGGTCCAGCTACCAGTGGCCAATCGCCTGCTTCTAGTGGCCAGTCGCCACGCAGTGTGTACACTGCGAATTCGTCAGACTCAGGAGAATAACTACAATGAATGGCGAGCGTCCTCATCGTGCCGGTCTCGAACGCGTCATCGGCGTCGGGGGCGTCGCATTCGCCGCCTTCAATTGCATCGTCGGCGTCGGGATCTTTGCCTTGCCTGCGTCGGTGGCGGCGGTGCTCGGACCCGCAGCGATCCTTGCATTCGCAGTGTGTCTTGTGCTCATCGGATTCGTTGGACTTTGTTTGGCGGAGGCAGGAAGCCGTGTGCCAGGAAATGGCGGACTCTATGCTTATGCGACAGCTGCATTCGGGCCGGTGCTCGGCGGTGTTGCGGGGACGTTGTACTTCTTCGCGACGTGTGTCGGATCCGCCGCCGCATTGGCGCGCTTCGCGCTCGATACTTTGGCGCAGATGTGGCCAGCAGCGGCACAACCCGCTATGGGATTGACGCTACTCGCTTTGGTGTACTCGGTCCTGGTGGCGGTCAATATCCTCGGCACTCGCGACGGCACGCGGCTCACGATTGCCATCGGTTTCGTGAAATTGGCGCCGATGATTGTGCTCATCCTGTTTGGCCTGTTCTCGATTCAATCGTCCAATCTGGCGTGGTCGGAAGTGCCGCCGGTGAGCAAAGTAGGCGAGGCTGCATTGCTGCTGGTTTTCGCGTTCATAGGCGTCGAGAGCGGGCTCTCAGTGAGCGGCGAAACGCGAGCACCTGCGCGCACAATACCGCGCGCTATCGCGTTGGCGCTGGTATTGGTCGCGGCACTCTACATTGGCTTGCAAATGACAGCTCAAGGCGTACTGGGATCGATGTTGGCCGGTTCCAAAGCGCCGATTGCAGATACCGCAGGCGCGGTGTTCGGCCCCTCAGGATCGCGCTTGTTCTTCCTTTTGACACTGGTCTCTGCGACGGGCTATCTGATTGCTGACATATTAACTGCGCCTCGGATCGCCTTTGCGCTGGCGGAATCCAAGCAGCTGCCATCGGGGATCGCGTACATCCACCCACGCTTTCACACGCCTGCAGTAGCCATTCCGCTCTACGCGGGATTGGTCGTCGCGGCGACCGCTTCCGGTACGTTCCGACAAATCGTGGTCTTGGCGACATCAGGTACGTTGCTCGTCTACATGATTGTCTGC
>WUUC01007182.1_pt1 | contig 11439 bp, 9 predicted proteins | sample 6278441 | NCBI WGS metagenome assembly WUUC01 (sample SAMN13675441, study PRJNA597444) | soil metagenome | isolation source: soil | place: USA: Washington | collected 2017-10 | reverse complement strand
GTTGCCGTTTGCTTCGGTAAGGCAATCGCGCCACTCCTGACGTTTGCTCTCGGGCACAAAGTCGAAACCGTTCCTTCCCAGGATCGAAACAGGCTTGATACCAAAAATAGTTTCAACAGCCGATGAAGCATACCGTATGTTGTATTGCTCGTCAATGACGAGCACGATATTCTTCGGATTCTCAAAAAGCTTCCTGACCAAATGTTCCGTCTTTATCATTTTCCAAATCAAACTTTAACCGATACCGGCCTGCTTCGCGTTCGCCTACCGCCGTTCGCGTGTCGCCGAGGCTTCAGCGGAGGCGCAGGCGGCCACGCAAGGCGATGCTCACGCACGTTGCTCACTTTCAGATAAAAACAGTCAAATAGAAGAGGGGATTTTTTGTTAATCAGATGTTTACTAACGGTTAAATCATCAGGTGGTTACCCTGTGCTGGTAAAAGTTAGGAGCTTGATTTTTCAATCGAATTCGGGGCGTGTGGCAAGGAGAAAACAATTAGCCCCGGGATTTAAAAACAAAGGTAGGCCGCGCCGTCCTGACGGAAAAGCCTACCTGTGTAATCACCTTTCCAGTGTAAGATTTTACGTTGTTTCTCCGAATTGTCCAATACCGCTCATACGCTGCGGAAACGCGCCCTTGCGTTTTGAAATTTGGCTCCTATTTTATGTACCGGAAATCATGCCCTGGCTTCACCTGGAGTAACACTTCGTAGATGAGTTGGATCACATTCTCGACGTCGTCTTTGTGAACTGTTTCCACCGTGGTGTGCATATATTTCAATGGCAGTGAAATCAGTGCCGATGCCACACCTTCCGCCGAATAAGCAAAGGAATCGGTGTCGGTACCGGTAGACCTCGAAACCGCCTGTCGCTGGAACGGGATCTTCTTCTTTTCAGCCACCTGGATGATCATTTTCAACACGTTGTTTTGAACCGCCGGTCCATAGCACAACGTCGGACCCAGTCCGCACTTCAGGTTGCCACTTTCTTTCTTGTTGTACATGGGCGACTGTGTGTCGTGGGTAACGTCGGTACAGATCGCAAGATCCGGTTTGATACGGCGTGAGATCATTTCAGCACCACGTAGACCGATCTCCTCTTGTACAGCATTCACGACATAAAGACCGAACGGGAGTTTCTTCTTGTTCTCATGAAGTCTTCTTGCAACTTCGGCGACCATAAAACCGCCCATCCTGTTATCGAGCGCGCGTCCAACGAGGTAGTTCTTATTGAGTTCGATGAGTTCATCCTGGAAGGTCATTACACAACCAACATGAACGCCCATTGCCTCTACTTCCTTTTTATTGGCCGCACCGATATCGACAAAGATATTCTTCAGCGACGGAGCCTCTTCTTTTCCGGCATCGCGAACGTGAATCGCGGGCCAGCCGAAAACACCTTTTACAATTCCATTGTCAGTCTGAATATTGACACGCATCGAGGGAGCGATCTGGTGATCGGACCCCCCATTTCTCCTTACGTAGATGTAGCCTTCGTCGGTGATATAGTTTACAAACCATGAGATCTCGTCGGCGTGAGCTTCGATGACCACTTTATATGCAGCCTTGGGGTTTATAATGCCGACAGCCGAACCATATACATCCACGATTTGATCGTCGATATAGGGTTTCATATAGTCGAGCCATATTTGCTGGCCAGGCGATTCGAAGCCGGTGGGAGATGCGTTGTTGAGATAGTCGAAAAGGAACTTCCTGCTCTGTTTGTCCATGCGGTTTACTGTTATTAGGCTGTAAAGTTATTAATATAGTTGTTCAAAAAACCAAATCCACCCGGCTTGTGTTTACCGTATATTAACGAAATTCAGACTATGAAGAATGCCCATAAACTGCTGCTCCTGACTGCTACGGTACTGTTCTACGCCTGCACCGGTAACAGCCAGGCCCAGGATTCGAAAAAAACGCAGGCGCCTGCCGATACGATAAAAAAGGTTAACCTCACCGATGCACAATGGAAGGCTAAACTTACCCCCGAACAGTATTATGTTCTTCGTGACAAGGGGACTGACCGTGCGTTCACGGGCAAATACTACCTCCATAATGAGAAGGGTGTTTATTCATGTGCGGGCTGCGGACAGGAACTGTTTACCTCAGCAATGAAATTCGAGTCTGATTGCGGCTGGCCCAGCTTCGATAAAGAAATGGCCGGCAGCAGGATCAAACAGATCGAAGACAAATCGTTTGGAATGGTTCGCATTGAGATCGTATGTGCAAAATGCGGTTCTCACCTCGGTCACCTGTTCGAGGATGGCCCAACGCTGACAGGAATGAGGTACTGTATCAATTCGACTTCAATAGATTTTACGAAGAAGGAAGGAAAACCGAAGCAGTAGCTTCATGCTGTGATCACAAGGGTATATTCCCGTGTTTCTTCTTCGGCAACTTAACCGCCTTGTTCTCAAGCATTGCGAACGCTTTTATTAATTTTTCCCTCGTCTGATCGGGGAAGATCACTTCATCAACATATCCCCGATGAGCTGCACGATACGGGTTAGCGAATTTCTTTGTGTATTCATCCACCTTCTCGTTCAATTTCGCTGTCTTGTCGGTCGCTTCAGAAATTTCCTTTTTGAAGATTATCTCGGCAGCACCCTTTGCTCCCATCACAGCGATCTCGGCAGTGGGCCACGCGTAGTTCATGTCTGCACCGATGTGTTTGGAATTCATTACATCATATGCACCGCCGTATGCTTTTCGTGTGATGACTGTAATGCGCGGCACCGTGGCCTCCGAAAATGCGTAGAGCAACTTGGCACCGTTGGTGATAATTGCATTCCACTCCTGATCGGTACCCGGTAAAAATCCGGGAACATCTTCGAATACCAGCAAAGGAATATTGAAACTATCGCAAAACCTGACGAACCTCGCAGCCTTCACACTTGAGTCGATGTCGAGCACGCCGGCCAATGATGCCGGCTGGTTTCCCACAATACCGATGCTACGACCGGCCAGTCGTGCGAAACCAACCACAATGTTTTCCGCAAAATCCTTGTGCACTTCCAGGAACGAACTGTCATCTACCACACCATTGATGATATCCCGCATGTCGTATGGCTGACTCGGGTTTGCCGGAATGATCTCATTGAGTGCGGGTCGGGTTTCATTGGTACCCTCATACGATAACTTCGGAGCATCATCCTCGCAGTTCTGCGGCATGTACGAGAGCAGCTTACGGATATGATTGAGACATTCAACTTCGTTTGCACAGGCAAAGTGCGTAACGCCGCTCTTCGTGCTGTGGGTCGATGCACCGCCGAGTTCTTCAGCGGTCACGTTTTCATTTGTAACAGTTTTTACCACGTTTGGCCCGGTAACAAACATGAACGAGGTGTTTTCAACCATCAGGATGAAATCTGTCATCGCGGGAGAATACACGGCACCCCCTGCACAGGGGCCCATGATGGCAGATATTTGAGGCACTACACCCGAAGCCATCACATTTCTGTAAAAGATATCGGCATAACCGCCCAGTGAAACAACGCCTTCCTGGATGCGGGCGCCACCTGAGTCATTCAAGCCGATCACGGGCGCACCATTCTTCATGGCGAGGTCCATGATCTTCACGATCTTCTCAGCGTGGGTTTCCGATAATGAACCCCCGAATACCGTGAAGTCCTGGGAAAAAACGTAGACCAACCGTCCTTCGATGGCACCATAACCTGTAACGACGCCGTCGCCGAGGTAATATTCCTTGTCGAGACCAAAGTCCTTGCTCCGGTGCATCACAAACTTTCCGAGTTCTTCAAACGACCCTTCATCGAGGAGCAGCAGTACACGCTCGCGTGCGGTTAGTTTCCCCTTGGCGTGCTGTTGTTCGACACGCTTCTCCCCGCCACCCAGTAGCGACTCCTCATTTTTTCGTTCGAGCTCGTCGAATTTTCCCTGGAGAATCTTTGCGTCGGCAGGTGACGATGAAGTGATTTTTCTTTTAGACATAAGTGTTCAGGAGTAAGAAGTACGAACTAGTAAGTAAGAAGTCTGGCCGGCAGGATCATACTCCTAACTCCCGCTCCTTACTCCTTATTCGAAGTCTAAATATACTTATTGTTACTATATTGAAACATGGCTTCCAAACATGCAAATGTGGCTATTATCGACATGGGCACGAACACGTTTCACTTGCTCATTGCCGAAATGTCTTCGAAGCCAAAGATATTATTGCGGGAACGGGAGGCAGTCAAGGTTGGAAAAGGCGGCATCAACAAACGGATTATTACGGAAGATGGATTTGCAAGGGCTCTTCACACACTGAAATCATTCAAGGCGATCATCGATCAGTATTCTGTAAGGAAAACACTTGCCTTTGGAACGAGTGCTATTCGTAATGCAACCAATGGCCAGGACCTCATCGAGGCAATTCACAATACTACCGGCATCGAAGCCAGGATCATCGGTGGCGAAGAAGAGGCGGACCTGATCTACCGGGGCGTAATAGCCGCTCTCGATATTGGGAAAGAAAATTCTCTGATCATCGACGTAGGTGGCGGAAGTGTGGAGTTCATCATCGGCAGCCAGGAAGGGATTCAATGGAAACGAAGCTTAGACATCGGAGGGCAACGTCTGCTGGAAGAGTTCCAGAAATTCGATCCCATCGGCAAACAAGATATCCTTAAGCTCGAGGAATTTTTAGACGCCCAACTAAAGCCATTGAAAGAAGAGTTGCGGAAATACAACCCGGCAACACTCGTAGGAGTATCCGGCACGTTCGATACACTTAGCGAGATGTTCTGTAGCCGCAATGGTCTACCCTATTACCCGGATGATTCCGAAACGCCGTTCGACATCAATGCCTTTGCCACTATTTATAATGACCTCCTCACGCACGATCGTGCCGGGCGACTTGCGCTTCCAGGCATGATTGAAATGAGAGTCGATATGATCGTAGTGGCCTGTGTGCTGGTGAACTTTGTGCTTCAAATGCACACCTTCAAGAACGTGAGAGTTTCAACTTACTCGCTAAAAGAAGGCGTGCTGGCTTCGCTGCTGCCGGGTTAAGGGAGCGTAAAAGTCAGGCGCGCGGGCCAGGAGGTCTAAGGTACGCGTCAGTCATAAAGGGGCTGTAAGATCTAAGGCACGCGTCACAGACGCGCGCCATTTTGCTTTAGAGGCCACTGACCTGCTGATCCTTCGGATACTTAACTTCGAATTTATAAGTCAGTTTCCTGGTTTCGTTTGGCTGAAGATTGAGGTTCCATGTGAGCTTGCCAGTGGTGGCGTCATGTTTGGCCCCACCGAAATCAATAGGTGAAATTTCAATCTGCGTATTCTGCGAAACAGGCACCTGGTCTTCAACAACGATCTTTACCGACTCGTTCTTTGTGTTCCTTACCGTGATTTCCCAGGTATAACTTTCACGTTGGTTTGCACCGATGAGTTTACGTGACGTAAGATCTTTCAACTTCTCTCTTTTCACAACGATACGCTTGTCGCGGCCGAGAGAAACAGACAGTGTGTCCTTGATACTATTAGGATCGACGAATGTTTTTCCCACGAAAGTCCCTTCGAAGAAAATATTGGCTTCGCCGGGCAACAGGCTGAACGCTTCCCAGCCTGTTCCCTTCGCGATGAGGAATGCTTCAGTGTCGAGCTTCGGAGCAACCGCATATTCGTAAACGGATTTCATCTCATAATTCTGAATGTCGACAACCACAGGTTTGGCGGAAGAGTTGATTGTGTAGGGAAGGGCGATGTCGAACTCGGTGTTGAGTGTGGTCTGGATGGCGCTAACATAGTCGGCTACGGATTGTGCGGGCGCAGCCATACTCAACTCGGCAACGTCGTCAGATTCTTCTTTTGCCTTCTGATCCTGAACGCCGGGACCACGCATCGCTTTTTTGTCCAAATACCTCACAGCGATTGGCTGATAGAAGTCCAGGTACCACGTGTACAACTCCGGCTTCTGTCCGCTTTGAGTGGGATTAGCAGTAGAAAGCTTCAGCTTAACATTCTTCCATTCCTCTCCCGTCCCCTGGAACACATTCGCCTTGTAACCGATCTGCACGGGTGACTTTGTATTGACGGCACGCAGGTCATAAATCGGCGTCCACCCTGCCTGGGAAACAATGTATTTCACTTCCAGATCTGCCTGGGTGGCTGCATCCGCGGAAACATTGATCAGGATCTCACCGGTGTTCCGTGAATACAAGTCATTCTGTTCGTTGATCTGTTGATTTACTTTGGTGATACGGGCATTGAGTTTCTTGATCTTCTCGTCTTGTTTCATTCTTGTCGTCACGATCTCACCAAGACGGCTGCGGTAGAAATCCGCCATGCCCTTCAACTCTGCGACTGTGATGTTCTGGTTGTTGCCACCGATGCGCTGATTGCTCAGCAACATTTGTTCTTCTTTATTCAAAATCTCCTTTTGACTTTGTTCCAGCAGTAATTGCTTTTGATAAAAATCAAGTGAGTCTTTCAACACTTTCAAGCCTTTCGGCATATTGAGCTCGTTTAAAAAATTCTGACGCTGAGTGACACCCAGTATCACAAAACTTCCTTTACCCGATGCCTGGATGCTCTCGGTATCGATCAACGCAGTGAGGCCTGTCAACACGAGCGTGGTTTTACCCGCTTCGAGTCTCGTTTTTACATCCCTTGTTACCTGGGCTCTGCTCAGAAACACGGTAACTCCCGAGATCTTCGAATCAACGGGTTTTTCCGTCTGTGCGAATACAAACGCCACGTTCAACAACAGCGCGCCAATGAGAATGGACTTCAGTTTCATAAAACTTAATGTTTACTTTTTAATTGAGGGATAGATGCCTTGTGGCCGGTGTTTCCACAGTAAGTGGTTGCAAAATTATGGTTTATTCTAAATTTGCGGCCATGGATTCAATATACAACTATCATACCCTTCTAAATTTCACGCGTTCGGTCTTTCAGAAGATGGGAAGTTCACCGGAGCAGGCGCGCCTGGCAGCACAAGTACTGCTTAGGGCCGACCTTCGCGGCATCGATTCGCATGGCGTTGCCAGGTTGAGTGGGTATGTGCGGCTGTGGGAAGTTAAACGTGTGAATGCAAAACCGGTTATTCGTATTGTACATGAATCGCCAAGTACAGCTGTCGTCGATGGTGATGCAGGCCTTGGGCTCGTGGTCGCTCCCCGTGCCATGGAAATTGCAATAGAGAAAGCCAACAAGTGTGGTACAGGCTGGGTGGCCGTAAAGAACTCAAATCACTTTGGAATTGCCGCACAGCACGCCATGATGGCTCTCGAAAACGACATGATCGGCATAGCGATGACCAACGCGAGCCCACTTGTCGCACCGACATTTTCCGTCGAGCGGCTGTTGGGAACAAATCCGATTTGTGTTGCAATCCCCGCGGGCAAACAACCGGCATTTGTCGCCGACTTCGCAACAACAACCGCAGCCAATGGTAAGCTCGAGATACTTCAAAGAAAGAGTGCCGAAGCTCCATCAGGTTGGATCCAAAAAAAGAATGGAGAGTCTTCACTCAATCCGCATGAGTTGAAAGAGGGCGGCGCATTGCTCCCACTCGGTGGCGATCGCGATCATGGAAGTCATAAGGGCTTTTGCCTTGGTGCGTGGGTCGACATCTTTTCAGCCGTACTCAGTGGCGCTAACTACGGTCCGTGGGTTCCGCCATTCGTAAGTTTCCTCGCCCCACCGACTGATCCTGTTGGCGACGGTATCGGCCATTTCTTTGGCGCCATGCGTGTCGATGCTTTCCGTCCAACGTCGGAATTTAAAAATCACATGGACAACTGGATCACAAGATTCCGTTCCGCCAAAAACATCGAAGGACAACCAGCTGTGGTGATCCCCGGAGATCCAGAACGTGAATTCGAAGCCTTAAGATTGAAAGAAGGAATCCCGGTAAACGAAAAGGTTGTACAGGACCTTAAAGAACTCGCAGCAAAGATGGAACTTCAGCTGGATTAACGCACGTCATGACGTAGTGACGTCGTTAGAAAGCGATACCACCCGCAGTGATATAGACCCGGAACACCCACGGTGAAGCAAACGGCGAGATAGCCTTGTTGTAGAGAACATCATACAAAGCAACTGCATTGATCGCGACCTTAGTTCCGATGGGTTGGGTGAACCCGAGACCGATCGGCAAACGTTTCACGATTCTCCTTGAGGTATTGTCGAATGTGGGTACACTGAGCATTTGGTACTCGCCGTAGCCGAAGAGTTTACCGAAACGATACTGTGTGAATGGTGCAGCGCCGTATTGATCCAATGAAATATTCTGGCCGGGAAACCGGTATGTCTGGTACGTCAACTGAACGCCAGCAGACCATGGCATAGTGATGCGATAACCTACGAGCGGACTTATGGCGAAATAATTGTACCGATAACCGTAGTAGGGATGAAAACCCGAGGTGAAGCTACCGCCTCCCCCGAAGAACAGTCGTTCCTTGAGAGGCAAATGGGCAGCACTGTTAGGCGACGTGCCTTTGTTCTGCTGTGCGTAAGTAGAAAACGAGACCGCGCAAATCAACAAGAGTAACGGGACGGTCTTCATAGAGTCGGATTTTAGTCCTCAACAATAACGAAGACGTCCTCTGATTCCTTGCGCATCAGGTACTTTTCGCGAGCGAATTTCTCTAACAGTTCGCGGTTCGTCATCAGCTCGTTTCTGTCCTTCTCAACTTCGATGATCTTTTGCGTGTAGTACCCCTTCTCATCTTCGAGCTCACCGAGTTTCGAAGCCATTTTGAAGCGCGTAATAAGATCGTTGGAGTCGAGGAAGATCATCCAGGCAAGGAACGAAATGCCGCAAACAAAGTAGAAGTTCCGGAAGGCCGGGGGAAGCTTTTTAAGCATAGTTTAAAAAATGGTATTGCGAAGATAAGAATTTATTTATTATCCGAACACGACTGTGCCGCGGGCAGGCAGCTACAATGCTATCTGGACTTTTCCAAAATGAGCGTCACCTTATTGAAATCTGCAGCCGCGTTGATCACCTTCCTGAAATCTTCATACCGATCCAGGGGACAGTAAATTTCCTTGTAGAACTCTGAAATGGTCAGCTCCAGTACGTCGCCTTTCATCACGTAGTCGGACTTGAACAAAAACGGGTTCTTCTCATCGTTGCTGAAAGCGAAATTCATCTTTAACTGGTCGGCATTCTTCACAGTATATCCGGCTGGTACGTGTATGCGGATCACCCGCTCGTAGTTCCTGTTGTTATCGTTCTCCACTCCCATTGTCCGTTCGTCGTCGCGATACATTTCGGTCTGCGGGCCGATCACCAGGCCTACTTTGAAAAGTACCCGTGGCCCCGCTTTTTCGATGAATGCAGCGGTTTTGAACTCACCCTTCATCTCGAACCAATCGAGGTTTGGCGTGGGGACAGGGCGGGCGGACCACTTACCGAGTTGGGCATCTGAAGCGGTCTGTTTGATCAACTCCTCAACCATTTGCTTCCTCTTCTCTTCGTTCAACATGTCGTAGAATGACGCGAAATAGTCAGCCGTATAACCAACGAAGGATCTTACCTGCGCGATAGTATTGGCATCCATTCCCTCGTCGAACATTACATCAACGTCGAGGTTGTCCTGGTTTGCGAGGTAGTCCGGAGCCGGGATCTCATTGATCGTTCCCAGGGCAGATTTGACCTCACCCAGTTCGAACGGCTCAATGAAAAGTCCCTTCTGCGAAGTGAATGGTCCGGGAACAAGAGGATAGCGGGTGGGATGATAAGGGGCAATGAAACCTTTTGTTTCGGGAAAGAACAACAGGTAGTCATCGAGGTACGACCAGGTATCAAAGTCACCGTCAAACCTGAGGCTGGCGCGGCTGCAGGTAATGACCGGATTGATCTTAATCCCCATCTGGTTGAAGACGGACACGTACAACTTTGTGATCCCTTCCTTCGAAGCAACTCTGGTCTTGAGTACCGACTCTGGTGTCGACAATTGTTCGCCACTACCCTCTGCGTTTATGTTGATCGTAGTTTTTATCAGCGCCTCCATTTTACGTATGCGCTCTACGGTACCCAACGACTTGTCGATCTTCGCACTACTGACAAATTTTTCAACCGCCTTTTGATCTGCTTTGCTCAGTGTGGTGAGTATCTCGTAGAATCTCTTGGCTGCGTCCTCCCATGTGTAGAGCCTGGCACGTGAACGTGCGGTGTTGTACGCAAGCTTGAATTCTATCCGCTGACGATTCGCAGCAGGGTTCGAGAACGGCTCTTCCTTCAGGGCGGAGAGACTAGCTGCGTCGACCTCATAAATGTTCATGGTTGAATCCTTCAACTGTTTGACGTCAGGAAGACCGTTGTAGCTTTTGAAGTCGAACTTCAGGTGTCGGGGGCTGGAGAGCTTCATGGATGAATTCCTGGAGGGAACGTCGAACTGGAGAAACTCACGATTAAACATGTCAGCTACCATCTTACGAGTGAAGAAATATTCCACTTCGCTGCCGATCTCGACACCCTCCATAGCGAAAATGCGATAGGCATTGCCGCTGGCCTCTTCCTTCATCTCTTTCAGGTTGGTTTCGTCGAAATACACGGCCTTACCCTGCCGGTTGATAGCCCGTGCCTTGAGGGTCTTTAGTGCCATGGTGCTGTTCATGGAAATCAAGATGCGGTTGTGTTTCTTGATTGCCTCGTTGCTGTTCACGTAAATGATCTTGTGATGAGTAGAGTACATCACAAACTCCTCGTTTTCGAAAGTGTACTCGTACTGTACGTGACTCTTCAACATCAATTCGGGTAACTTCTCTTCGTCGGCCGAAAGACTGAAGCGATTTCTTTGTTGATCCCATTCGTACTGACCCGCAACCGCTGAGGTTTTTTGTGAGCGATCGCTCGTATACCTGGCCGAACCAGCGGCATTTGCTCCGTAAGTGATTAATACGAGAGCAATCACTATCGCTTTCACCGTTCTCATTCTATTTTTTCTTAAGTACTATCGATTCCTTGTATGCTTCGCTCAAATGCTTAACAGCCTGGTTCCATGCAGGAAACTGTTCGGGAGTCATCAGCAGGTTGTTCATCTTGAGGGTTTTCTTATAAACGATCTTTCCGGGCAGATTCGTGTATGTGATCTTGAAGCCGAGCAGGTCTCCATCCCATGCGGCATCGGGCGGCAGGTATTCAACTTTGAAATCATCGGGGACCTTCAGTTCAACGATCTCCTCTCCGAGATACTTGTATTCCGACTCACGGGGTGTCTTGCGTTCGGTCTTTATCGAAGCGTTATAATAATCCTTGGTAAGATTGAGATTAACATACGTTTCATCTCCGATCACCTGGAAGTAATCACCGATATCAAACTCATATTTGATCGTTGTCGGTGTATCCTGGCTCTCGATACCGGCGATATTGTATTTATGCAAATTGAACTTGTTGCTACCTTTGGTTACGAGTTTCATCACACCGTTTCTCACTTCTTGCGGATTGGCCCTGTCTAGCTCGTAGGCTCCGAATATCTTGGCGTAGC
>WUUC01075892.1_pt1 | contig 11440 bp, 10 predicted proteins | sample 6278441 | NCBI WGS metagenome assembly WUUC01 (sample SAMN13675441, study PRJNA597444) | soil metagenome | isolation source: soil | place: USA: Washington | collected 2017-10 | reverse complement strand
TAACAGCCGCCGACTTCCAGGTGCGCCAGGAGTATCATAGCTATTTTTCTTTTGTGTGCCGGTATCCCGATCAGCATTTTGATTTCATGATGGTTGACGGGCGGGCGCGGGTGGAGTGTTGTCTCAATGCGATACCGAAACTAAAAAGTGGAGGTATCTTCGTACTCGACAATTCCGATCGTCAACGATATGCCCCTGTATTTAGAGTCTTATCGCCGTGGCCAATGATCCACACAACAACCGGCTACTTTGATACAACCTTCTGGTTTAAACCCTAAACTGTGCGCGAAGTTTTCTACAGGATCCTTTATCATCCGTTCATCAACAGGATTGTAAGGAACCTGAATAAATTCCTTGCACCGCTTCTACCGGCTCGACTGCAGGTCCCGCCTTCTGGCATTATCACCGTCCATCTCAGGACATCATCATTTCAATTCTCAACTAACCAGACCAACACCACCTCGCAGTTGTTGTTCTGGCGAGGGCCATACGAAATCGAATACACGGTAATTTTTGAAGACCTCATCCGGAAAATTAATTGCTTCTATGATGTTGGTGCACACGCAGGCTACTATTCACTCATCGCCGCATCGGTCAACCCTGCCGTAAAGGTTGTGGCTTTCGAACCTGCAAGCGGGCCGTTCCACTACCTGGAAAAAAATATCCGGATCAATGGTTTCACTGGCCGCATTCACGCAACGCCGGTTGCACTGGGCAACGTTGCCGGCACGGCCGAATTCCTTGAAGTCATTCATTCGAAGTACAGCTACCTGCAACACAACCTGGTGGCTGTGGGTAACCTGAGCCATGAACAGCCGAACAGGACAATGAAAAAATTACCTGTCACGGTTACCACGCTTGACCTGTTTACAAAAAACCATCCTCAACCCGACCTGATCAAGTTGGATACCGAAGGAACAGAACATTTTATCCTGATGGGTGGTGCAGCGACATTGAAAAGTCATCCAATCGTGATTGCGGAAACATTGTTCGACACGATTGAAGGCGAACTGGAGGACCTTATGCGACCCTTGGGTTATAACTTCTTCAATTATAAAGATGGAAAGTTGCATCGCGTGTCATCGATCCGAAGAAAGTCAGACAACGGTGTGCACGATTGTTTTTTTGTTCACCCGGACCACGAACACCTTATTGCGCCTTACCTCAACCCGCACCTGGCTATCCAGTAGCGGTACCGAAAATTGCGTTGTTCATCAACCTCGCTACGCCCTCTATGCAGACCTTACCTTCCAGCCCTGCGATACTACATTGGACAACAAGCGAGGCTTTCGCCGGATCTACTTCAAGCACGATGAATTTCGCCATGTAATCAGTCGCAACGAACATCGGTCGCTTAAAAATCATCTGCTGTTCAAGGTAGATAGTGCCTTCGCCGGGATAAATGGTACCGAATACTTTTGAAAAGATACTTCCTGACAAAAATCCGTGCATGATCGGTTTGCCGAATGGAGTTCGCGCTGCATAATCGCTATCAAGGTGAACAGGATTGTTATCTCCAGTAATGTCGGCAAACTTAATGACATCGGCCTGCTCGAACCGGAACGGATGAGCGAATTGATAGCCAGTAACGGGAACAGGTTTATTCATTTTTAAAAATGGTAGATACTCTTGTTTTGTTTCGCCAGTTTCTTCAGTTCTTCAAACAATGGCGGTACGTCGAGACTAAAAAAGTCCATGTTCTTCACTTTCACCGGCCGGTACATCGAAAGCGGTATATGTTCCTTAAAAAAACCAAAAACATCACGATGACTGATCGCCCTACTGGCTACTAAGGTTTGCACGATGTGCTCATTGCCATCTCCATCGATACACCTGCAAGGGAACACCTCTTCATTGCGGGTTTTCAATGGGAATTCGTCTTTCATTGTATCCTCCACGGTGTGTACAAACGTGAGGTTATCGACTGTTACACCAATACCGGCAACTTTGGCGTTCAACCCGATCAGTTTATAAAATGGTGATTGATCCCCGCATGGATAGATCCCTTTTTCATGGCCGTCGGTGAGCACACGAGCATGTTTACCAATGGCAACAATGGAATTTGTGGGATGGAAGCTGCGGGATGCCCGCGGATCTAAACGCAACTCGTCAGGCAATTTACCCATTGCCGATGGTGAGTTCTTCAAATCAAACACAGGATCATTTTCACGGATATAATCTTCAGCGCGAACGTTGAACTGCCAGCACGGAAATGCCAGCGTACCCTCCTGACCAACCGCTTCCTGAAGCAGTGGCAATATCTCGTTCTTTTCGAAGTCGAGATAAAGATTACGCATTGATGAGTGAATAAATACTACATCACCATGTTTTATCCGGAGATCATGCCTCAAAATTTGAAGGAACTCATCTTTCGAGAGCTTTGGATTTGCCTTCTTCTTATACGAACGAAATCCCTGTTTCAGTTTTGCATGTAATGCAGGCGAAATGCGTCGCAATACCTGGTCGATCAGCTTCAGCATCAAACAAGATTAAGATCCTGATAAGTTACGAATGAAACACCTTCTCCATACTTCCTTCGCATACCTTCAACGAACCGCCTCATCAGGTCGAGGTGGTAGACGCCCATCGACTTGGGATGACCGATGGCCGTCAGTATAAGGTCGTTTGCTTCATGGTTATATTTCTTCACGTTGTAGTCAACAATAGATTTAAGATGGCTATAGTCGAGGTATTCTTTATCCAATGAAAGCACAACAGGGTTAGTGATCTTCCTGAACGTGCCCCTGAGGCTCTGCGATCCGTGCGCTGCGAGAAAGCCTTTACCCCCATTGCTGTATATTCTTGATCTGTATTTCGCAGAACTTACTGTTTTCAGCCAACGTCGGGCGACGATATCAATTGGCGTTACCGGTCGACTGGTAATGGGAAGTTCGATCAAACCGCTGTCGGCATTATGCATCAGGTTACCGGTGGGCGACACTCTCCACCTTGAGGGCGAAGGTGAATTGCGATAATCGATCCGGCTGAAATTATAATCGAGATAAAACTCTTTAATCACCGAACTCTCGTACAAGATACCAAGCTTATGCAACGCGGCTATGATCCGCGCCGACTCTGGTTCAACATCATACCCACCCGCGCGAAAGGCCAGGCAACGATATGCAGGATCTGCCTCGCGGCATATCGCGATCAATTCCCGGCATGACACAGAAATAATATTCTCGATTGTGTAGCCTGATTTTTCCCGTGCGAAGTTGCTCAGCGAGTAATCTCCCGACGGAACGAACTGACCACTGGAATAACCGGACGTCATCCAATGAGGATGGATGTGAAGTGCAACCTCATGACCTCCGCGGATTGCTTGCTGGAGTTGACCTGCAAATGATTGATAGTAACCGTTATAGTCCCACTCTTTGAACCTAACCGCGCTGCAAATGTCGGCGTAAAAAGCCAATGGCACGTTGCTTTCCCTAGCTGCCTGTAAGAGAAGTTCGGCAGGACGAAAGAGACCTCGCTGATAGTCGGTGCTCGCGCCCAACGGCAACTCATAGTCGAATGTCAGCAGGATTTTTATTTTCTTCACTTACTTCCGTAATTGGCCATGCAAATCTAAACAGAATGATTTGATTGAATGGGATTAGTCGTACGCCAAAGCATACTCACAACTATTATTGCATACGCAGGGGTTGTGATCGGCTACTTTAATCTCCTTTATCTCTATCCCCGTTTTCTTGAACCTACCCAGGTTGGCCTGCTTCGCGCCATCCAGGATGCGGCCATACTCTTCGCACCTTTTGCACAGTTCGGACTGGCATATGGAATATTGCGTTATCAGCCACAGATGGCGCGCACCAAAGGTGCTGTGCAAGGTTTCATCACACTCATGTTACTCCTCTCGCTCGTGGGGTTCGGCATATTTCTCGCCGTTTTCAAATTTTTCGAGACTGAAGCACTGTCGTTCTTTGAAGAGAATGCAGCGGAATTTATCCAGTATGCGACAACGGTTTTGTGGCTGACTTTCATCCTGCTGTTCACCGCTGTGCTCGAAACTTACGCCAGGTCACTACTCAAAACAATTTTTCCGTATTTCGTCAAGGAGATCCTCATCAGGTTGCTGATGGCCCTCAGCGTTACCGCTTACTTCATGGGCTGGGTGACATTCGATGGCTTTATCCTGATGACCGTACTCTCCAACGTCGGTTGCCTCGTGGCGCTCATCATCTACCTCATTGCAGGTGGAGATCTCGCCTTGTCAGGAAGTTTTACGCAATTCGACCGTACGCTGCTCCGTGCGATGATCCGGTACAGTCTGTTCAGTTTCGCCGGAGCCGCCGGTATTATCATCATTGGTAAGCTCGATGGGTTAATGGTAACCGGCCTTGCAGGGCCTGCCGCAATGGCGGTTTACAGCACCGCATTCTATATGGCAACGGTGATCGAAGTGCCTAAGAAAGCCCTGACCTCGGTAGCCATGCCGTTAATATCGAGAGCATTCGATAAAAATGACATGGGAGAGATCGCTGCGTTGTATCGAAAGACGGCCATTAATCAAATGATCATCGGCGCACTCCTGCTCATTGGTGTGTTCATCAATCTCGACTCGATCTACGCATTGATGCCCCGCAGAGAGATATATGAAGCCGGCCATTGGGTGGTGATCATTGTCGGCATCGGCAAACTCGTTGATATGGCTTTCGGGCCCAGCAGCGAGATCATTGTTCTTTCTAAATATTATGGTTTCAATATCGTGTTGATCATTATACTCGCCGCAATGTCAATTGCCCTCAACTTCGCGCTCATCCCTCTCCACGGCATCAATGGCGCAGCAATATCGATCGCTGCATCGTTAATCGTGTTCAACCTCGTGAAGTATGTGTTTATAGCTGTGAAGTTAAAAATGCAACCTTTCGGCTGGCCGGCGCTTATCGTACTTTTAATCGCTGCAGTTACGTTGTGCGTCAACTATGTTATCCCCCGACTCGACCTGGTCTTGCTTGACATCATTGTAAGATCGGCAATTGTGACCATTGTATTTGGTGGCGCTACCTGGATAACAAAAATTTCCCCTGACGGGAATAACTTGGTGAAAAAATTTCTGACACGAATCCGCTTCCTCTCAAAGTGATTCGAGTATCCCGATCAGTTTCTTCGTGAGATTTGCGCGTGTGAATTCCGAAACGTCGCCTGTACTTTTTTGCTCACCCGACTTCCAATCATTGAAGTATCTCATCAGCGCCGATCCAATTCCCTCAATATTCCCGCGTTCAAAAATTACGCCTGCACCGGTACTCCTCAGTACATCTCCCGCATCACCTTCAACGGGTCCAATGGCAAGTATAGGATTACCCGATGCCAGATATTCAAAAAATTTGCCAGGGAGATTGCCTGGTGCGATGGCTGTATGCGCGAGCACTAATAGCTGAAGATCCGTCTCTCCATACACATTGAGCAATTGCGCATGTGGGATGTTCTTTATGAAAATCGTGAATTGACCGAGGTCAGCATCGGCTTTCACTTCCTCCTGGAATGCTGAGTTCACGTTACCAATAAATTCGATCCTGACGCTTTCACGAAATGAAGGATCGCTTTTCGAACAATTGACGACGGCTTTCATGAAGGGTCGTGGGTCGCGAAGCTCGTCAACGACTCCGATGTGACGGATCACGAAATGGTTTGTTCGCCGCTTAAGAATTCCTTCAAAGTCATCTGTGTCGAACCCATTGGTGATCAGGTCAACCTTGCGGCCACCAAGCGCTGCAAACCGGTGAACATGGAATGGTGCGATCGTCACGACCCGATCAGCGTGTTTCAAAACATGATATTCCAATTTTCTATGGCGTGTTCTTGCCACAGAAGTTAAAGAGAGTGTGTCGAGCAGGTCCCATTCACTCCACGGATCCCGGAAATCTGCAACCCACTTCAGGGAAGGAAATTTCTTCTTAAGTCGCAGCCCAATGAGGTGAATACTATGTGGTGGGCCCGTTGTAATGATCTTGTCAATATGGTTGGCCGTGATGAGGTCCGATAGAAAAGTTACCGATGGCTTCACCCAGAACACCCGCGGATCGGGAATGAATAGATTGCCTCTCGCCCAACTGCTCACTTTTTGAAACAACGATTTTCTGCCTGTAGTGATGAAGTCTGTTGCTGCAACATTTTTTTTCCTGCTTGCAATGCCGGCGAATCGCTGAAACAAATTGTAAGGTTCCCAGATCGGCAAACGCAGTACTTCCGTTTGCGCGGGCACGTCTTTTTGCAACGACGGATCCTGTATCGTGAACGAAGGGTTTTCCGGTGTAAAAACCAGAGTTTCCCACCCTTCGCGGTGCAGGTACTTAACAAATTTCAACCACCGCTGCACGCCACTTCCTCCCGATGGAGGCCAGTAGTAGGTAATGATCAGGACCTTCTTCTTACTCATTGTGCTGTAGCAACAACGTTAATCATTTCATCCCAATCACCTGGACTGAACCAATTGATTTCTTTGTCCTTCCGGAACCAGGTCATCTGCCGCTTGGCATACATACGGGTATTCTTCTTGATCTGTTCGATCGCCTGATCCCTGGTATACTCACCGTTGATAAATCGATAAACCTCCTGGTAGCCAACGGTCTGCAGCGCGTTCAGTTCACGCTGTCGCGAAAACGCCTGGGCTTCGTCAAACAACCCCTCCGCCACCATGCTATCTACACGCATGTCAATTCGCTCCTCGAGCTGCGGTTTCGGAATTTGCAGTCCGAGCTTCACTACGATGAATGGAAGTTGCCGCTTCGATCGGTTTCTGAGTCCACTCATCCTCACACCAGCGCCGCGAAATATTTCGAGCGCCCGGACCAGGCGTTGCGGATTCATCTGGTCTACAACTTCGAAGTAGGCGGGATCCGCCGCTTTTACTTCCTGTTGAAGCCAGCTCAACCCCTTGTCGCGATACTCGTCGTTAATTTGCTTGCGCACGTCCGGCGGCACGTTTGGCATCTCGTCGAACCCCTCAAGTACCGCTTTGAGATACAAACCTGAGCCGCCACACATGATCACCTGGTGATGCCGGAGGAACAACTCGTTGATCAAACGTAAAGCGTCGTCCGCATAGCTAGCTGCATCATATGGCTCGCTTACGCGGCGGGTAGCGATGAAATGGTGAGGCACTGCGGCGAGTTGTTCCGATGTTGGCTGCGCAGTACCAATGCGCATACCTTTGAAAACCTGACGCGAGTCAGCAGAAATTATCTCTGTCTTGAAATGCAAGGCCATCCTGATAGCTAGATCGGTTTTTCCGGAAGCGGTAGGACCGAGGATGACGACGAGTTTTTTAGAAGACACAGACAAATATAGTGGTCGGTGGTCAGTCGTCGGTGCTTTGTGGGGTGCGTAGGCACGGTCTACCCAATCGTCGCGGGGCAATACCGACCACCGTCAACCGACAACTTCAGGAGCACAATCTGGCAAACAAAGGAAAAATTTTCACCTGGCAGGATTTAGATTTATCTTTGCGCCCATGATCAAATACACGAATCAGTTTCTCACCAAGATGGAGGATCTCATCGCCGAATCAGATTATGTTCTGCGGTATGAGAAGGGGAATTTCAAGTCGGGATACTGCCTGCTGCGTGAACAGAAGATCATGATCATCAACAAGTTTTTTACGGTTGAGGGGAAGATCAATGCGTTGCTCGACATCCTCAAAGGCATCGAACTTGACACCACCCGGTTCACCGAGAAAAGCCTGAAGCTTTATGAGGAATTATCCCATACCGAGGTAAATCAATAGGAGTTTCAAGTCTCAAGTTCAAGTGCTGCTGTCGATCCGAGAGCGGGGTCATTTCGTTTTTGACCTGTTCAAAATCGAAGCTGCAACTGAAACTTGAGACTTGGAACTTGAGACTGTGTATTATCTTCGTTCCGTGAAAATAACTTTCCTCGGTACTGGCACGTCGCAAGGGGTTCCGGTGATTGCATGCACGTGCGAGGTCTGCCGTTCGATGGACTATCGCGACAAACGTCTTCGTTCGTCGGTCCATGTGGAAGTTGACGGCCTTTCACTTGTCGTTGACACCGGCCCCGATTTTCGCCAGCAGGTTCTCCGCGAAAACATCACCAGGCTTCATGCTGTTTTGTTTACCCACGCCCACAAAGATCATGTTGCAGGCCTCGATGATGTGCGTGCTTTCAATTTCGTGCAAGCCATGGACATGCCGGTTTACGCCGACGAAATTTCTTTGAACCAGATCAGGACAGAATTCTCTTATGCCTTTTCTCCCCAACGCTATCCTGGTATCCCACAATTGCAACTTCAAAGTATCGGTCACGCACCATTTCACATCAAAGGCACAACAATAACTCCTCTTCCTGTGCTCCATCATCAACTGCCTATACTTGGTTACAGGTTTGGCAACTTCAGTTACATCACTGACGCCAACAATATTCCCCCGGAAACACTTGAATTATTGAAAGGAACAGAAGTTTTTGTGTTGAACGCACTGCAAAAGGAAAAGCATATTTCCCATTTCAATCTCTCCGATGCGCTTGAAGTCGCCTCCCTAGTGGGCGCACGAAAAACATTTTTTACCCACATCAGTCACAAGCTTGGAACCCACAAGGCAGTAAGTGCCTTATTGCCCGATTCGGTAGCTTTGGCACACGATGGGCTGACAATCAGCTTTTGACAGTGCACAATAACTACTACTTCCTTCGCCATGTATCGCAACAACTGGAGCTTGAGATAAAGGGCTTTACGCTCGTATCCTGTTTCAGCCAGGCAAAAGACGAACTCGTTATCGAACTTAACGACGGGCAAAAATCATTTTTTATCCGCGCGATCCTTCAGCCGGAATTTAGCTGCCTCACCTTTCCCCAGCGGTTCATCCGTGCCAGGAAGAACAGCGTTGACTTGTTCAATATACTGTTGATGAAGAAGGTGACTGGCATCCGGCGATTCAACAATGAACGAAGCCTGGCAGTTGAGTTTGATGAGGGACTGTCTTTGCTTTTTAAGATGCACGGCTCGAGAGCGAACGTACTACTCGTGGAAGACAATGCTGTTACCAATGTTTTCAGAAGCAACCTTGCGGCAGACCTCGCTATCAATCCGCGTGAGCTCGATCGGGAGATCAACTGGTCGAGGGAATATTTTATTCAAAATCGACAGGAGATCAGGAAAGTGTACTTCACTTTTGGCAGGCCGATATGGCATTACCTGGACGAACAGGGCTTTAACAACGCCGATGCTGAACTGCAATGGGTAATGATCGGTAAACTTCGTCAACAACTGGAAGCCCCTTACTTTTACATCTCGGAAGTCAATGGGGCACTGGTTCTTTCTCTTTTTCAACAAGAGATCCTCAGGCAGAAATACAACAACCCGCTAACCGCAGTAACCGAGTTCGCTCAGCTTTATGCGACGGAAGGTGCTTTTGCAAAAGAAAAAGCAGCACTTGTGAAGTATTGGCGCAACAAAGTTGACGATGCAACCAGTTACATCAACAAGGTCAAGGCTCGAATACGTGAACTGGATCAGCAAAAATACAAGCTCATCGGCGACCTTCTCATGGCCAATCTCCATGACATCAAGCCAGGAGCTGCAAACGTGACACTAAACAATTTTACCGATGATGGTAAAACCGACATTAAACTGGATCAGCGTCTGACTCCACAAAGCAATGCCGAGCGATACTACCGCAAAGGGAAGAACCAACAACTGGAGGCGAAAAAACTTTCCGAACTGTATGCACAGAAGTCCCAGGAATTGATGGACGCAAACGAACGGGCTATGACGGCAAAGAATCTTCCAGACCTGAGGGCGGTAAGAAAAGCGGCCGCGCCGGTTGGAACTAAAAACCAATCAGACGAGACCCGGCTACCGTATCACGAACATGAATTCAATGGTTACAGGATCTGGGTTGGCAAGGATGCAAAAACCAACGACGAGCTTACTTTGAAGTATGCAACAAAAGATGACCTGTGGTTGCACGCACGGGACGTACCCGGCTCACATGTTGTGGTCAAGCACGAAGGCAAACCATTTCCCAAACCCGTTATCGAGCGCGCTGCAGAGTTGGCAGCATTTTATTCAAAAAGAAAGACCGAGTCTTTGTGCCCGGTGATCGTGACGCCGAAGAAGTTTGTAAGGAAAAGAAAAGGCGATCCTGCGGGGGCGGTTGTAGTGGAAAGAGAGACCGTATTACTGGTTGAACCTAAGCAGTAAAGTTTCCAGGTCTGGGTTTCCAGTCCAGGTTTGGAATTTGCCGTTTCGGGTTGGTATTACTTCAGACCTCGAAGCTCGAAACTTTAAACCTGGAAACTCAGAACTCCAAACTGGGAACTATTTAACAACATTGATCTTCAACATATTCGTCCTGTTCCTTTCGTGGATAGGCATGCTGGCAAGACTGATAAAGATATCTCCCGGTTTTACATGTCCGTCGCGTTTGAGGATCTCGCCAACATCGGCGATAGTTTCGTCGGTGCTGTTCTGTTTCTCGTAGTAGTATGCGCGCGTAGCCCAAACGAGATTGAGTGTGTTAATGATCGTCTTATTGCCGGTGAAAACAAAAATGCTGCAATTGGGCCTGTGCGATGACGACTTGAATGCTGTGTAGCCCGAGGCGGTCATACCAACGATCGCTTTTGCGCCTACGTCCTGCGCAAGTTTACACGCGGCCAGGATAAGACTATCGTTGATAAAGATCGGGGAGTTTGGATCGACTTCCTTAAATTTATAATAGATCGTGGCCTGGCGCTCCACAGAATTGATCGCTCTCACCATACTGCGGATCACTTCGATGGGATACTTTCCCGCTGCCGTTTCCGCTGAGAGCATGAGTGCGTCTGCCCCGTCCATGACCGCGTTGGCAACATCGTTTGTTTCCGCGCGCGTCGGTCTGGGATTCTCGATCATGCTTTCCATCATTTGTGTGGCCACGATGACGGGCTTGGAATAACGGTTGCATTTGTCGACCAGCATTTTCTGCACCATCGGCACTTCTTCCAGGAGGATCTCAACGCCGAGATCGCCGCGCGCAACCATTACCGCGTCTGTTGCCTGAACGATCGCATCAATATTCTCAAGCGCTTCAGGTTTTTCAATCTTCGCAACGATTCGTGAATTGGATTTGCGTTCGTTGATGATGGTGCGGAGCTGTTCAATGTCCTTCGGTTTTCTCACGAACGATAACGCGATCCAATCGATCTTGTTCGTCAAACCGAACTCAAGATCGACAAGGTCTTTTTCTGTGAGTGAAGGGGCGGTGACTTTCGTAAACGGAAGGTTGATGCCTTTGCGGGATTTGAGCGGACCGCCATAGACTACTTCACAAACAACATCGGTATCGCTGCAGGACTTTACTTTCAGTTCGATCTTACCATCATCAATCAACACCATATCGCCGATCTTCACATCCTTGGGAAGCCTCTCATAGGAAGTGCTGACGATCTGAGCTGTGCCTTTCATCTGGCGGGTCGTGATGGTTAATTCCTGGCCACG
>WUUC01183837.1_pt1 | contig 11443 bp, 8 predicted proteins | sample 6278441 | NCBI WGS metagenome assembly WUUC01 (sample SAMN13675441, study PRJNA597444) | soil metagenome | isolation source: soil | place: USA: Washington | collected 2017-10 | reverse complement strand
CCGATGCAGCACGCGACCGACCGCATGCTCAAGCGCATGCGCCGCGGCTACAACGAGGACAAGCAGCGAAGGCTGATCGAACGCCTTCGCACAGTGCCGGGGCTTTCGATCCGCAGCGCCTTCATCGTCGGTCACCCGGGCGAGACAGACCAAGACTTCGCGCAACTCTGCGACTTCGTGCGCACTTCGCAGCTCGATCACGTCGGCGTCTTTCGCTACTCGCACGAAGACGGCACGCACAGCGGCACGATGGAGGAGCTCGTAGAACCCGAGCTGATCGAGGCGCGCGCGAACGAGCTGATGGACGTGCAGCGCGGCATCAGCGCAAAGCGCCTCAAGGCGCGCGTCGGCGAAGAGCTCACCGTGCTGATCGAGGGCGCGAGCGACGAGAGCGACCTGCTGTTGCAAGGCCGTCACCGCGGGCAAGCGCCCGAGGTCGATGGCGTCGTGATCTTGACGCAGACGAGCGACGAGGTCGTGACGCCGGGCGAGCTGCGGCGCGCCAAGGTCACGCAGGCCGCCGAGTACGACTTGGTCGCGAAGCTGCTCGGCGATGCGCCGAAGCGGAGCGCGGCGAAGAAGGCCGTGACGCGCAGCACGCGCCTACCGATCGTGCGCTGAGCGCGTGGCTTGGAAGGCGAGAAGCGCGGCTAGAGCAGCCGAACTCCGCATGGACAGCAGTCGCGGACGCCAGGCTCACTAGAGCGTAAAGCGCAGCTTCATCGTCGCGCCCACGTCGAGCTGCACGTCGCCGAGCGTCGAGCTCTGCCCAGCCGGAAAGCTCAGCTCGCGCAGCGCAGAGAACACGCAACGGTCGAGCAGCTCGTCTTCGAGCGGCGCGTCCACCCACTCGGCGCGCCCGGGCCGGCCTTCGGCATCGATCTCGAAGGCGAGCCAATGCTGTCCGCGAATCGGCTTGCTCATGCTCGCCGCCGACTCGAAGCAGTGCGTGAACGCGTGCAAGTGTTCGGCGAGCGCGGCCGCCACTTGCTCGACGCTGAGCGCCCCCGCCGCGCCGACGTTCTCGAGCGAGAGCTCGAGGTCGCGCGACTCGATCTCGACCTTGCAGGAGAACGTGCCGCGGAAGAGCACGGGTGCGCCTGCCGCATTGCGTGCCGGCTGCCAGCGCGGCCCTTGCGACAACATCACTCGGCACGCATCTGCGACGAGCGGATGGCTGCCGGGCAGCTCGCCGGTCACGCTGACCGCGCCATCGACGGCGACCTCGATGTAGAGCTCGGCGCCGGTGTCGCGCGCCACGCCATCGTCGGTGAAACGCGCGAACCAACCGCTACCGTAGTCGGGCTGCACGGGAGGCTGCACGACCTCGCTCAACACATCGCGCGCCGCCGTTTCCCCCGGGTACTCGAACGCGCAGTCGAAGGTACCGGTGAACGCCACCGGATTACCGGCCGCATCGCGCGCGGGTGACCACGTGCTCTGCTCGAGAAAGTTGCGGCACGCCCGCGCGTACGCAGCGTGGCTCTTCGAAAGCAGCTCGCCCGTGCTGATCGCGCCCTCGGGCGTGACCGTGAAGCGCACGCGCGCGAAGCCGCTCTCGCGCAACACAAGACCGCGCAACGGATAGTGCACGAGCAAGCGTTGATCGAGATCAGCAGGGGGCTTTGGGCGCTCAGCCGCGGCCTTTTGGACCAGCTCGCCGCGCGGCATCGATCCGCACGCCGCCGCGATCCAAGCCACGAAGATCCAGCTCAGCCTCTTGAACACTGCGCCCCCGGCTGTCGCTGCGCGTCCGCTACAGGCCCATCCCCTCGACCTGCCCCAGCTCTTCACCCGACTGCACCTTGTAGAGCTTGCCGTACTTGTCGAGCAGCGACAGCGCGCGGTTCATGTCTTCCATCGAGTGACCGCGCGTGACGCTGAGGCGCAGGCGCTCTTCGCCGAACTTCACGCCCGGGTACGTGACCGGCACCATCATCACGCCCTCTTCCAGCATCGAGACGTGCATGTAGAGCGTCTTGCGCAGGTCGCGGACCATGGGCGGCATGATGTGCGTGTCGCTCTTGCCGAGATCGAAGCCGAGCTGGCCGAGGCTCTTGCGCATGTAGTCGCGCTTTTCGTGCAGCTCGGCGACGAGCGCCGGGCCGTCTTGCTCGAGCATGTCGAGGATGGTCGAGGCCGCCGCGACGACCGGCACCGGCAGCGTCGCGCTGAACAAGAACGAGCGCGCGTTGTGCTTCACGAAGTCCACCACATCGGTCGAGCCGAGCAAGATGCCGCCGATGCCGCCGAACGTCTTCGAGAACGTGCTGATCACGATCGGCACGCGGCCCTGCATGCCGGTGGCTTCGACGATGCCCGTGCCGCGCGTGCCGAGCGTGCCGGTGCCGTGCGCGTCGTCGCACACGAGCACGGCGTTGTAGCGCTCGCAGACCTCGACGAACTCCTGCAGCGGCGCCGTGTCGCCGTCGAGCGAGTAGATGCCCTCCATCAAGACGAGCGCGTTGGGACGCTCCTTGGTCTTGAGGCAGCGCTCGAGTGACTTCGCAGAGTTGTGGTTGAAGTAGCGGACCTCGGGCGTCTGCGCCGGCACGCCTGCGGCGAGGAACGTGCCGTCCAGGATGCAGGCGTGCGAGAGGTTATCGAGCACGAGCGCTGTGTCTTTGTCGGTGAGCGCCTGGATCGTGCCGACCATCGCTTGATAGCCGGTCGTGAAGAGCAAGCAGCTCTCGTAGCCGTACCAGCGCGCGAGCCGCTCCTCGAGCTCGACGTGCGCGACCGTCGTCGCCTGCACGCGCGACGACGACAGGCCACAGGCGTACGTGTCGATCGCGGCCTTCGCCGCTTCTTTGACCTTGGGGTGGTTGGTGAGTCCCAGGTAGTCGTTGCTGCTGAAGTTGACGATCGGCTTGCCCTTGATCGACGTGTGCAAGCCGCCCGACTCGAACGGGCGAAAGTGCGGGTACATGTTGACCTTCTGGATCTCGCGAATCATCGAGAGCCCGGCCACCGCTTTGTCGTCGATCCAAGTCATCGGAATCCTCCAAAAAGCCGTCGCTCTATACCGAAGCGAACCCAGCTGAGCAAGCTACGCACCGGCCAGCCGGCCGGAATAAAAACCTAACTTTCAGTTGTGGCGGAGCTACGCCAGGAACGTGCGTACGTGCTGTAGGAAAATCTCGAGCTGATCGTGGTGCACCCAGTGCCCTGCCTTCGGGATGTGTACGACGCGCGCGTTCTGAAAGTGCGCGAGCCGGCCGTCTTCCTCGGGGTTACCGGCCCAGCTGTCCATCCCGCGCACCAGCAGCGTGGGGCACGTGATCTTCGACCACAGCTCGTACATCTCGCTGGCGTTGAACCAATGCGGCGAGAACGCGCGCACGTAGTTGTCGAACTTCCAACCGTAGGTGCCGTCTTCGTTCTGGCTGATGCCGTGCACCGTGAGGTGGCGCGCCTGCTCGGGCGTGAGGTTCGGGTTCGCTGCGTGCATGCGCGCGACCGCTTCGTCGACCGTCTTGTAGCGGTGCGGTGCGCGGCCGGAGAGATCGCGCATCTGAGCGATCCACTCGTTCATGCGCGTCTGCGGCGGCGTCTTCATGCGCTTCTCGACGAACTTCGGCGGCGGGCCGAAGCCTTCGATCGAGATCAGCTTCTTGACGGTCTCGGGGTACACGCCCGAGTACTGCATACTCACGTGACCGCCGAGCGAGTGGCCCATGATCGTGAGCGGTGAAAGGCCCCGCTGATGGATCAGCTGCGCGATGTCGTAGACGTAGTCGACGAGGCCATAGTGTCCGCCGACGAGCCACTGTGAATCGCCGTGCCCGCGCAGGTCGGGCGCGATGATGTGGTAGTCGTCGCGCAGCGCATCGACGATCCAGTCCCAGTTGCGGCAGTGATCGCGGTTGCCGTGCACGAGCAAGAGCGGTGGCTTGTCGTCGTTGCCCCAATCCACGTAATGCAGGCGCAAGCGCTGCGAGTAGTAGACGTGCGAAGCGGGACCGGAACGGGGCAATGCCATGCGCGGCTTATACCGCCGAACGGCGCTGAACGTCGCGCTGCAATTGCCCGGAACCGCACGCCCGCGTGCAAAATGAGCGTTTCCCGATCGCGTGCAGCGGCGAGCGATCGGAGGCCATGGTTTGTGCGCGAACGGGCCATCTCGCGTTGGCATTGCGCGACAAAGGCATGCAACACGAAGAGCGATGACGACCTCTTTGCAAACCGATCCACGGCGCGTTCGTTCGAGCGCGCTCTGCATGCTTTGTATGCTGCTCGCGCTTTGCGCGACGGCGTGCGGCGACGATGACAACAGCAACGCCCCCGACAGCGGCGCGCCCGGTGATGGCGACGGTGATGGCGACGGTGATGGCGACGGTGATGGCGACGGTGATGGCGACGGCGATGGCGATGGCGACGGTGATGGCGATGGCGATGGCGATGGCGATGGCGACGCCGGCGTCGACGCGGGGCCGCTCTCGCTCGGCGGCCTGACCGTCGACACCACGCCCGAGCTGCAACAGCTCGACCTCTTTGGAGAGCCGGGCCACCGCTTTTGGTTCGAGGTCAGCAGCGAGCAGCTCAGCCTCATGAACGAGGACTGGGGCAGCGGCGGCGGCTTCCCCGGCGAAGGCGAGGACATCTACACGCCGGGCGTGGGCGACGCCGATGCGACGTACGCCGATCACGTGCTCGTGCAGGACGCGGTGAGCGCGAGCGTCGCCGACTACGGCAAGGTCGAGGTCGCGCTGGTCGGCGAGAGCACAGGGCGCAAATGGAACCGGCGCGCGATCCCGAACCTGCGCATCGATGCCAATCAGTTCGACAAAGAGACGCGCATCGGCGGCTTCGAGCACATGCGCCTCAACAACGCGCTGGTCGGCTCGATCTTCCGCGAGGCGCTCGCGCACGATGTCTACCGCGCGCTCGACTACCCCGCGCTGCGCTCTTCGTTCGCGTTCCTCGGCAGCAACGTGTGGGGCGACGACGTGTGGCTGCCAATGGCGCTGATGGAGATGTACAAGCGCCGCTTCTGCCGCGACAACGAAGAGCTGCTCGGCGGCTCGTGCGAGAACATGTGGGAGTTCCCCGGTGACCTCGGCGACGGCGGCGGCGGTGGCTTCCCCGGCCCCGGCTTCCCGATCGACGACTTCGAAGACATCGATCCGCGCGACGAGCCGCTGCCGCCGCCGCGCCCGGGCGATGGCGATGGTGACGGCGACAACCGCGTGCCCGCAGAGTGGTGCCAGGTCAGCGACTGCGACAACACGCGCCTCATCGAGGTGATGGACGTGCTCGCAGCGACCGCGCAGGGCGAAGGCTTCAAGACCGCGCTCGACCCGTACATCGACTGGACGCGCTTCCACGAGTTCCAGTGCTTGAGCTGGATCATGTGGACGGGCGACGACCCGATCCACAACTCGAACAACAACTTGATCATCGAGCGCGACAGCGATCACAAGCTGGTGTGGGCGCCCTATTCGGTCGACATCAGCGCCGGCCAAGACTGGTACGTGAACGTCGCGCTCCCCGGCGGCAGCGCCATCGCTAGCGGCTGCCAGCGCGACCCCGAGTGCTGGGCCGACACCATCGCGACCTGCGAGGACTTGATCGTGCGCTTCGACGAGCTCAACCCCGAGACGATGGTCGACGACATGGTCACCACGCTCACCGAGCTCGAGATGATGCGCTACGGCGACGACGAGCGCGCCGAGATGCTCCGCGAGTGGTACGTGTGGCGCCAGTCGGTGCTGCAAGACGAGCTGGAGATCTTTCGCTACTTACCCGACGGCCACGGCAACTGCCCGCTCGATCTCGTCCAGTGCAATGACGGCGGCTGCGGCACCGAAGAGCAGTGCGCGACGCGCGTGTGCGAGTTCGGTAGCCACTTCTGCGACAGCATGCAGCGTTGCTACAACCCGCAGTGGGAGTCGTGCCCGACCTGCGACGAAGCAACACCCCTCTACTGCGAGTGGACGTCGGAGTGCATCGCGGATCTGCAGGTCTGCATCGACGCTTGCGAGAGCGACCCGTACTTCGAGTGGTGCGAGCCGCAGAACGCGTGCGTGTCGATCGGCAGCTGCTTCGGCGGCGGTGATGGCGACGGCGACGGCGACGACGCCGGCGTGATCTTCAACTGAGCGCCGAGCTAGAAGCTCGCGTTAGTCCGCGAGGTACACGTACGCGACGGTGCGGTGGCGCAGGGCGATCTCCGGGTTGCCCGCGCCGCCGCGCTCGAAGCTCGCGCGCAAGCTCTCTTCGAAGTCGAGCTCGGTGCCGAGCACGTGCCAGCGGCAAAGGCTGGCGTGGCCTGTCGCGCTGACGTTCGGATCGTTGATGACGCCCCAGGCCTGCACGAACGGCGTCGCGTGCGGCGCATCCGTGAAATAGAAGACGTCGTCGGCGTACTCCTCGGTGCCGGTGCCATCGAGCGCTAGCGCCCCATCGGTCCAGATGCGGATGTCGCCTTCGAGCAGGTTGAGCCCGTCCGATTGCAGCCCGCCTTCGGGATCGGGCGCGCCTTCGACGGCGATGCACAGGCCCGCGAGGCGCCCGCGGCCTTCGAGGTCGAAGCTCTCGTGCTCGGTGAGCGCGGTCGGCGCTTCGGTGCTGCTGCGAATCACGTGCAGCTTGCCGATGTCGTCGCTCGCATCGGGGTCGTGCGCGGGCAGCGCATCCGTCCCGTACATCGCCAGCTCGAAGCGCGCAGCAGCGCTGCCTTGATTGTGCAGCGCAAAGCGCGCGCTCGACGCGAACGGCATCGGCAGCTTCAGCACCATGAAGCGCGTATCGAGCTCGGCGAAGCTCGTCAGCGGCAGCGACGAGGTCTCGGGCGGAACACCGCCCACCGCGAACAGGTCGATCAGCGGCAAGTCGATCGCAGCGGTCGCTGCGCCATCCCAGTGCACGCGCAGCGTCACGTTCGCGAGCGCTGCAAGGTCGCTCTCCAAGACGCGCAGCTCGAGCTCGCCGATCGTGGCGGGGCCTTCCAGCTCGATCTCGCCCGTAGCGCCCGCCGCGATCTCGATCGGGTGGTGCGGCACGAGCGCCTGCAGCGTGCCGGACGGATGATAAGTCGCGGCGAGCTGAGCGAAGGCGCGTGCGCGCTGCGAGCGCGTCGCGGGCTCGGTGACCGCCGCGCCGTCGTGCACCACGTCGCAGTGGTAGAAGTACTCGTCGAACTCGCCGAGGTTGTCGATCGCGACGACCAGCTTCTTCTCGAACGCGAGCGGGTAGTACCAGGACATGCGCCGCGGCGAGCCCGCGCCGAAGGGCGGCGCGAACACTTCACCGGCGCTGCCATCGAGCACGTCGGCGAGGCGCTCCTCGATCAACGGCTCGGGTTGGTCGTCGACGTAGATGCGCAGCACCTCTTCGTCGGCGGGCCCGAACAAGAGCGAAGCCATGCCGATCCAGGTGCGCACGAGCCGGCCCGGACCTTCGAAGCGCGCGAGCACCGCGCCGCGCACGTAGTCCTCCTCGCAGGTCGCTTCGTCGAACTTGAACGGCGCGAACTGATCGGGCGCCATCTGCGTGTCCGGGCTTTTGCACAAGAAGTTGTTGAAGTCGCGGTTGCCGCCGCCGCTCAGCGGAAAGCTCGTGTCTCCCGTGCCGCGATCCTTGCTCGACTGCTGGCGATAGCGGCTGCCCGGCTCGAGCACGGGCAAGCTGGCGAAGTCGCCCATGCGCTCTAGACCGCGCGCGTCCGAGAGCTCTCCGTAGCTCGTGTCGCTTGCGGGCGGCACGACGCGCGTGCGCATCAGCGTCACGCCGTAGGGGTTCCACGTGGAGACGTTCCAGACGAAGTCGACGCCGCCGACGTCGTTCGGCTCGGTGTAGCGATCGATGATGTTGACGCCGTACAGGCGCCCTTGGTCGAGCGCGTTGGTCTGCACGAGGCACGCGGTCGCGGTGTCGGTGGGGCGCCACGGATCGCTCACGGCGCAGCGCTTTTCGCCCGCGTCGACGCAGTCCGGGTGGAAGAGCAAGCCGCCCGCCGCGTAGTGCGTGCCTTCGAGGTGCGGTGCGCCCGGCGAGAGGTGCGGCACCGGAGCGGTCCACGGTCCCCATGGGTGCTCGGCGAAGCGCAGCACGATCGCGCCCGGCGCGCGCGGCGCGCGCATCGCAGGACCATCGACCATCAGGAAGTCGGTCATGTCGCCGCCGTACAACATCACCCATCTGTTGATCGGCGCCGGTAGCCAGCTCATCGCCATCTGACCGGTGAAGTTCAGCGCCTCGTGCGGGTCGCCGTCCGGCTCGCCGTCGAGCGCGAGCGGCTCCGCCTCGCCCTGCGCGTCGGTCCAAGTCGGCTCACCCGTCGCCGGGTCGAGGCCCGCGAAGTAGCTCGGCGTAAACACCGCGGCGCCCGAAGCGCTGCGCTCGATCGGCAGCGAGTGGCGCATGAAGTAGAGCTGCGCTTCACGGCCGTGCTCGCCGACGAAGCCCGGCCGGCCCCACACCAAGAGCTCACCGTGCCCGCCGCCGTAGTCGTTGCCCGCGCGCGCACCGCTGAAGTGCTCGACCGTACGCGCGCTGAGCGTCGCGAACTTGCTCGTCGGCCACGTGAGCACCGAGTGAAAGTCTTCGATGGCGTCTTCGCTTTGCACCGCGAGCTCGACCTGCTGCGCGATCGCCGAAGTCTCGCCGAAGATGCTGCCGTCGTACTGCGCGCTCGAGCTGTCGACGCAGATCGGCGGCCCCTCGACGCACTCTTGCCCAGGCAAGCAACCGAGCGAGCTCGCGAGATCGCAGCTGAGCGTCATCGTCGTGACCGCCGGCTGGCATTCGCCGATACGGTCCGAGCAGCCGAGGCCTTCATCCAGCGGGCATTGCGGACCGCTGGTCACGTCCGTACACGCCTGCGGCGCGAGCCGCGCGAAGAACGCGAACGCCGTATCGCCGTCGCTGAACGCGGCCATCGGCACTTGGCCAAAGCCCATCGAGAGCGAGCTCTCACCGCGCAAGAGCCGCATCGCACGCGCGTCGTCCGGCGAGTCAGGCCGCGTCTCGAAGCTCACGTCGGGGACGGAGTCGCCGAGCTCGAGCGGCAACGTCGCGAGCGTGTCGTCGTTGAGCGGCGCGTCGCGGCACACCTGCTCTTCGTCGGTCCACGTATCGCCGAACAGGATCTTGTGCTGGCCGTCGTGCTCGAAGGTGATGCCGAGGTCGGTGCCGTAAACGCGCAGATTGGGCGCCACCGTTCGACTGCCCGGCCCGACCAGCGTGCCGATGCGATGCGGCGGCTGCGCTTCGGGCATGCCGAGGAAGCCTGCGCCGGAATCGGGGTCGACCGCGCCATCGGGCGGCTGCTCGGCGTCGGGCCGCGTCGCGTCGTGCATGCCGGAGTCGTGCACGGGCGGTCCGCCGTCGGTGCCCGCGCCATCCGGGCTCGCATCCATGGAGGGCCCTGCGTCAGGCCCGACCGCCGCGTCCCGCAGGTCGGTGGGCGGAGAACGGTCCGAACCGGAACAACCGATCAGGAACCCAAGAGCGACGTACGCCCAGCCCGCGCTTCGACTACTTCGCAGGCGCCGCATCGGCGCACCTCCAGCCCACCCACTCCTGCTCATACTGACTCGCGCTTGTTCGCACAAGCACCCCACTCGCGAGCGCGCACGATAGCGGCTGACGTCAAGCACCCTTCTAGCGCGAATGGACGAAAGTGCCTGCTGCTTCGTGCAGTCCTCGGGCAATCCGCTGCGGACCGAGTTCAGACTTTTCGCGCTCGGCTTCACGCTCGTCGCCTACCTCGAGCTGTGCGCAACGCGACATGTCCGAGCCCTCGACTGTGCATGCGACTCAGACATCGGATGCAAGCGTTGTGACCGACGCGGCGTCGGTGCCGCCGTGTGCAACGCGCCCAGCTCAATCGCTGCTGGTGCTCGAGATCCTCGGTTGCGCGGAGCACTGCGAAAGCCGCGCGCAAGCTCGCGCAGCTGCACTACGGCACCGATGGTTTCGCGACCGCGCTCGCGGGCGCGACCGAGCGCGACGCGCTGCGCGAGGCGATCGCTCGGAGCGCCGAGCGGATCGTCTACGACTACGGCGCTCGCGATCGCGCGCATCTGTACGCGCAGCTCGGCGCCGCATCGTTGCGGCTTCGCGATCGCACGCGTGGCGAGGAGCGCGCGCTCGAGACGCACGAAGCAGATGACCTGCTGCTCCTCACCTCGGCCAACGAGCTCGACGTGGCGCTGCATGCTTCGGATGCAGCGCTGCGCGCTGCCATCGCGGCCTGGTTTGAGCGCCTCCTCGCGCACCGACCCGGCGAAGCCGCGCGCGCGTCGCGTGTGCCCGAGCAGCGCGCGTACTCGCTCGGGCTGAGCTGAAGGCGGCATACCCGCAAACTCCGGCCTGTGGCGTTCGCGTGAGGCATTTGCGCGGCATGCGCGCATTGCGCCCCGCCATCGCCAGCTCAGCTTGGCGCGGGTGAGCGCCGCAAACTTGGCATGGCCATCGCTTGATGCTCACGTTCGAACCTATGCCGAGCTCCATCCTTCATTTCGTCGCGTGGTGGTCGCTGTTGGCTGCGCTGCCGCTGTTCTGGGCGCTTCGCGCGCACACACCCATGCGGCGCGACGAGCGCGTGTTTCGCCTGATGCTCGTCGCTTCACCGCTCATGCTCGCTGCCATCTGGCTGCACGGCGTCTTGATCGATCCACCGAACCACTGGGCGCGCGCCGAGGCACACCACTTTTTTGCGGTTTGGTTTCGCCCGCGCGAGGCCGCCTTTTACGTCGACCACGCCCACTGGTTGCTCGCGGTCGCAGCGCCGGTGGTCGTAATCGCTCTCTTGCTCACGTACCGCGGCACGCGCCTCGTCGAGCACGCATGGAACCGGCGCACCGCGGCGATCGCCTTTGGGCTGCAGGTCGCGGGCTGGCTGTTGTTGCGGCCGCTCGCCGGCGTCTTGGTCGAGGTCGGCGAAGCGTTGCGCTGGCGCGCACCGGCCGCAGTGCTCAGCGCGGAAGCGCAGGACATCGCCGTCGCCGTCTGCATCCCGCTGCCTGTGATCGCGATCGCATTCATGTTCGCCCGCTTGAGCGTCGAGGCCGCCGCGCGCCGCAACCCGCGGCCTTCACGCGCGCGCTGAGCGCCCCAAGCACGACCGCGCAAAGCCGTTCGCGACACGAAACGCCTACTGGGCCTGGTCCGAGGCGCGAAACTCTTCGCAGTCCACGTCGCGGGGCTTGACCGAGCGATCGCGATTCTCGATCGTGGCCCTAGGAACAGGAAGACCATGCTCGAACGACTTCGCCGTTTGATGGTGCGCGCGCACGCCGTCAACAACCACCAATCGGTCCTCGACAACGCGTTCGGTATTCAGCTCGTCAACCAGACGCCCGGCGACTACCTGGAGTTCGGCGTGTTCCGCGGCGCGCGCATGATCCAGGCCTACAAGACGGCGCGCTTCCTCTCGAAGTACGTGCGCTCGGGCAAGGATCCCTACCTCGCGAAGATGTCGTCGAAGAACCTCGAC
>WUUC01021579.1_pt1 | contig 11443 bp, 10 predicted proteins | sample 6278441 | NCBI WGS metagenome assembly WUUC01 (sample SAMN13675441, study PRJNA597444) | soil metagenome | isolation source: soil | place: USA: Washington | collected 2017-10 | reverse complement strand
GGGTCGAACGGTGAACATGCAGGTCAGACTCGGCGCCCCCGGCAGGATTCGAACCTGCGACACCCGCTTTCCGAGAAGACCGTCGCGGATTGCCCCGCTCGGTGCTGGTGGTTGGGATGACCTGCGACAAGGTGCCGCGGCCGTACCCTCCTGTACCTACCCGTACTGGCGGGTTCGGGGTAGGTAGAGAGTGGATAGATCACGGCCGTGTGACCCGGGGGTGCTGGCTGCTCCCCCTCTCTGACGTACGGGGGAGGGCCTGGCACGGCTTGCTGACGCGATGCCAACGCTTCCGTACGCTGCAGGTCGTTCAGGCTCGCATGCGCCTGCGTCCCTCTGCGCACCAACAGCGTACTCACCCGTACGTGCAGTTCGAGGTCAATAGAAGGCAGACGAGTACGGTACTTCGCTGTTTACGCGATGAGCGAACTTATGGGTTGTCACGATGCAGGCGATGTGAGAAGGCGCCCCCGGGCACATTTCAATGACGTGCGCACGCGGCCGTACCACGATCAACCAAAGAGCGGCGCGTTCGTCACCGCCCGAATTTCTACGTCATCGCGGCTTCTGCGTCACTCACTGGACACGGGGACTGCCCCAAGTTCACCGCGTTGGAGTCTGGAACCCCCATTTGGCCTAAAGACGCGCGCGCCTCAGCAGACCTGTCACCGACACGACTAGACCGATCGGCTAACTGGGACCACCCGCCCGCTCGAAAACATTGACCCGGTTGGCAGAAAGCGATAACATCGCTGGTTTTCCTGCCAACCGTGGGCTGGGCTTCTACCAGCCGACTTCCTCGACAGGCTCAGTACTCTCGGCAGACCGTACACGGTACCTAGAGGCGAGGCCACAAGGGGGCTGCTGTGAGGTTCGTTGTCAACGATCTGATGGTTACGGTTCTTCCAATGTACGTAGATGAGCTGCGGGCCGGTTGTGATGCGGGCCCGACCGGTTGTGAGGGGGGAGCGTGTAGCGTCTGCACGGGATGTACGGGGAACACAAATCAAACGCATGGCACTCCGTGTACCGCCGGCTGCCCCATGTTGTACGACGTTCCTGGCGCGGACATCGGGGCCCTCCGACAGCAACTCAGAGATACATTAGATGCTATGCGGCCACAGACGCCCGATGATCTTGCCCTGATCGAGCAGAACCTTGATGCTGCCCTCGTAGCCGTGAGGGAAGCGGCCGCATATCAGAGGCCGTCTGGTCCGGCGGCTGAGGACGCCAATTACGAGCCACCCGGATCGGGAACCCCTTAGAAGCCACGCATGACAGGTCCGCGACCACTGGTGTCGGCTGCTTCGATAGGCGCAGATATCGCCGGAGCGTGAGAACGCGACGGCCTACACACATTACCAAAGGTTGACGGCGGTATCACGCCCTGGAGGTAGCGGTGAGATTTCTAGTCAGAGACTTGATGATCACGGTGCTACCGTTACTGGAGGCTGCGCCGAAGGGCTGTGGCAACGGACCTCCGACCGGCTGCGAAGGTTGTTCCTTCATGACACCGGAGTGGACGAGAGTTCCCTTGTTCTGTACACCGGGTTGCCAAACCGAGCAGATTGCGAGCTTGGAGGACCTCGTATCGCTGAGGCAAGCCCTTCGACAGCGATTGACCGAAGTTGAGGCCACGGAGCGCATCCGACGGGAGGCTCTTCAGCCGAAGTCGGCCGATGAGGTGAACCTCCTGTCGCGCTATCTGACCGAGGCGCTCGACGAGCTCCGGGAGCTTTCAGAAAGGACCGGCGACGGAGGGTCTAGACAGCGATCGGCGAAAGCTGATGAGTCGGATGGCTCGGTACCCGAGTAGTAGAACGGCTTGTGGAGTGACCTGAATCGCGCACGTGAGATTTGCTTCGCCTAGGGAGTGTGCTCCAGTTGAATCATTGGCCAGCTCCCGAAGCCAGCATGGATTGTCGAATACCCCTACGAGATTTGTTGGGTGCTACGTTCCGCGCGAATCCGGGCTATGAGCTCGTTCCCTTCGACGGCTTGGCTTCCGATCATCAGATTCTCTTGCAAGGGCTGCGGGAGGACCCAAGTTTCTTCGGCGTCTTACGACCAAAGAACGACTCACATCTAAGCCTCAAGAGCGTCTGCCACGAGACCGCTCGCCTGTTCGCTTCGCTCCGTGCGCCTGGAAGACTTCCGAGCAGCGTCGTCGGCGGCGGTCGTAGAGTGGACCGCGCTGCGGTCGCTGGACTCGTTCTTGATGGGGTGCTAGAAGTTGCAACACAAGGCGAAGCCATGTTCGTCTCTGGCGCCGCTTCGTACCCCTTCTTAGCGGATCAGGCACCTCGGCTTACCTCGTCAGGACGCATTGCGAGGGTATCTGTCGACGCACTAAAGTACGCGCAGGCCTTGACTGTTTGCGACGTCATACAACTCTCGAGCCGCCTGTACGCGTACAACCGGCACCCGGCCTCGCCGCAGTGGTTGAACCGCCTACCGAATGAGGATGCAGTCGCACAGTTCCTGCGCATCAACGACACCGGGCCCAACCGAAGTACGTTAGATCGCTACTGGTTAGAAGCGCCCGTTTCTGCGAATTACCGAGGATGGCGTATCTGGCGACGGTCTGGTGAAGGTATGGCTCGACGGGCAAGTGGTAGGACGACTTTCAAGTTGTACGTGAGTCCCCACTCGGAGTGTGTCAAGGATGCATTTGGCGAAGTCCTGGCAGCACTGACCGTTGTAGGGACACCGACGTTCAAGGTCGGACGCGACGTGTACGGGTTGCTTAGGCCGGACAAGATAGTGGCGTACTTCGAAGAGTTCGATCACCTCCAAGATGCATCTTTCGAGCTCCACAGGCGAGTTGGTGGTTGTGCAGTCCACGGCGTGCCCTTCACCGCTGAGCTGGCAGGCGACGGCTTGCTGTCGTGGGGAATTGACCCACCCCACAACCAGCAAACACCAATTTGGATAGATCGCGAGAGTTGGCGTTTGTGGGTGACGAATCGACTTGCGACCGCCCTGCTCGCTGCTAAAGAGAAACGTTCAAGTCTCATCGAACCCTGGGAATTTGCCGTCGAACGATTGAGACTCGATGGTGTGGAGACAAATTCCTGGACGCCCGACGTCAACCTCTGGCGCCGGACCGCCACCCCGGAGTAGCTGACAAATGAACGTACCAGACGCCCTCGTACTTCCCAAGGACGTTCTCCTTGTGCCGGTTGCCGAGTTGCCTGAAGAATCACGTCAGCAATTCCGGTCCGCCCATGGCGATTACGCTCTCACCCGTCTGCATTCACGCACGCTGTCTAAGATCGTCGGGCCGGAGGTTGCCAGGCTCCTGCAGGAGTTCAAAACTCCTCGGTCGATTGTCGACGCCGTGATCAATTACAGCACAGCTCGCGAAGTCGATCCCGAGGATACATTGGAGGAGGTCTATCCGATAATTGCGAACTTCATCTCTGCGCGCATACTAGTCCACCCTGACTCCGACGATGCCACTCGAATACGCGCTAGTCATAGAATCGGCGACACGATTGACGAATTCGAGGTGCAGCAGTGCGTGCAGGTCCTCGAGGATTCGGAGGTCTATCACGTCAGATCACGGACTGGTGCCGATGCCGCGCTCAAGATTGCGCGAGTCGGGTGCGGGAGCGCAGTCGAACGAGCTTTCGACCGCGAGGCAGACTGTCTGAAGCGCTTGGATGGGAGGTTCAACCCAAAGCTGCTCGGCTCGGGCGTGGTGGACGGTCGGAAATACCTAGCATTGGAATGGTGTGAAGGCGTCCCGGCAACGGTCGCTGCAGAAGAGCTGCGCAGCCGTACCGATGAGCGCGAGAATCTTTTGCGCCTCTGTCTGTCGATAGCGACCGCTTACGCCCATCTGCACTCGCAGAGCCTTATACATTGCGACGTCCACCCAGGGAACATTTTGGTGGACCATACCGGGAACGTGCGGATACTCGATTACGGGCTGTCGCGCTTCGATGACGCGGGACCGAACGACGAAGTGCCCAGGCGTGGCGGGATCGGATTCTACCTCGAACCTGAGTTCGCCGTTGCGCGACTCCATGGTAGTACCGCTCCAGCCGCGACTCGGCAGAGTGATCAGTACGGGCTGGCTGCGGTGCTGTATCTTCTCATCTCGGGCGTCCACTATCTAGACTTCTCGTACGAGAAGATGGAGATGGCGCGCCAGATTGCAGAATGTGCACCGGCTCCGCTGTCAACTAGTGGATGTTCGTGGCCGCGGGTCGAAGCGGTGTTGTTGAAGGCTCTGAGCAAGAGTCCCTCAGAACGCTTCTCGTCATTGTCAGAACTGAGGGACGCTCTGAGTGAGCTCGTGACCGAAGAAGATTTGTCTGTTGCGCGGGCGAGTCGACGTTCTTCCTTGGATCAGGCGGCTGCCAGGTCTCTTGTCGAGAATGTACTCTGCGCCATCGATGAAGGCAGCGAGGTGTATTCGAAAGGCTTGCCGGCAGCACCAGTGAGTTCGGTTACCTACGGCGCCTCGGGGCTATCGTACGCTCTTTATCGAATCTCTTGCATACGTTCTGATCCGAAGCTGTTGGCCCTGGCCGACGTCTGGTCGGACCGGGCGGCTTCCGCGCTTTCGGCAAGCGACGCGTTCTACAACAGGTCACTGGAGATTACGCCGGACACGGTCGGGCGGACGGCCCTTTACCATACAGCAAGTGGAGTGCATGCCGTCGAGGCGATAGTAGGTCAAGCGAGTGGCAATTTTGGCGCCGCACAGGCCGCTGTCGACAACTACATGGCCGCCTCGAGGCGCCCATGCGAGAATCTCGATCTCACGTTGGGGAGATCTAGCACGCTCGTGGGATGCGCTTTGCTGCACGATGCTTTATCGGGGTCGGAATACACGGACTTAGGCCTCCTGGTCAGCTTTGGCGACGAGACGCTCGCCGACATATGGCGCCAGTTGGACCATGCTCCCCCGATGGCTGACCCAGACGGCGTTGTGTCATACCTGGGTATTGCCCACGGTTGGGCCGGCATGCTTTATGCGGCACTGCTGTGGTGTAGTTCTGCCAATCGCGACCTCCCGGTCGGTGCAAGACAACGGCTGTCGGAGCTTGCTCAATGCGCCGAACCGAAAGGGCGTGGTGTGCACTGGAAGATAAAGCTCGGAGTGAAATCCGCTTCCAGTAGTAACTATACTGCGGGCTGGTGCAACGGTAGTGCAGGTCAAGTATTTCTATGGACTCTGGCGCATCGCGTTCTGGGCGACGATCACTATCTCGCGCTTGCGGAGCGCGCGGCATGGAACGCTTGGGAGGATGCGTACGCCTCAGACAGTTTATGTTGCGGGCTGGCAGGAGAGGCCTACGGACTGATGAACCTCTACAAATACACAAGTGATGAGCAGTGGCTGCTAAGGGCCCACGACCTCGCGAACCGAGCCATAAAAGTCACCACGTCCTCTTCGTTCCCCAACAGTCTCTACAAAGGGACTCTCGGCGTCGCCGTGTTACTCGCGGACATGCTCGAGGGTAACAAGCCCTGTATGCCACTATTTGAGCTGCAGTATGCTGGCGATCAGTAGTCGGCTCGCTTCACGGCGACAGTTGGTGTCCCTCAGTGCGGCGGTGGACGAGCGAAGTGGTTGGCGCCACCATGATTGAAGGACATGCGGTCGTATTCGTGGTCTCCGGCCCAGCCCGTGAGCGTCGGTGTGAGGCAGGTGAATTCACACTCGCCGCCCAATCGACTGTTCAATCCTTTGCTTAGCTCTTCTCTAGGTAGTCGCCTGAAGCAAGCATCCCAGAATTGGACACTGTCCGAGAATGGTCTGCGCTCGCTGATTTCGCCGCCAGAGCAACCGGCCTGTACTTATGTTCCTTCAGGATTCAGTCGAACTTCTTCAAGGTAGCACTGAGTCGCCTCCGGTAGATAGATTGGTTCCGCGAGCTCGGCCACCCTGTAGGTGTGTGCCATCCCGTCGACCTGGCGTAGCCCGATTACGCCGCCGGTGGGCGGCAACCTTCGATATCGACCGGAAAGGGGATTGCCAGGCTTGCCGCTCGCCGGCGGGGTGATAGCCCTTGGGGAGGTCGTCGGGATGGCACCTGGCAACCACTCACGCACCTTATCCTCGCACTTCTTCGGTGGCTGGCCATCCCGGAGACCTGCCCGTCCGGCGAGGACATCTCTTTTCGGTTCTGTGCGGCTTCTTCGGGTGGGCGGGCGTGCCCGCGCGGCGCCCGCCGGGCCGGAGGCAGGAGGCGGGGCGCCAGCGCGAGGCCGCCCGTCGCGGCCCGTCAGGGCCGCGCTTGATCCTGTAGAGAAAGTCCTCACCGATCCACTGGTCAGGTCGCCGGTGCCGGACTGACGTAGAGGTAGGCGGGGACCTCGGTTCCGTGGCCGGTGTCGTGCATGGTGCTCCCGATCCGCTGCCACCCGAGGCGCTCGTAGATCGCGATGGCGGCGGTGTCTTTGGCCATGACGTCGCCGACGAGGTCGAGACAGTGGTGTGCGGCCCAGTCGGTCATGACGCGGGCGAGCTTGGTCCCGAGCTGGTGGCCTCGCCCGGCGGGGGAGACGAACAGCCGTCCGCCGACGATGATGGTGGCCCGGTCGCCGCCCTGCTCGACCCAGGCTTCGACCGCGGCGACGCCGGGCTGGGCGGTGGTCACGAGCGCGTGCCCGACCACGGTCTCGTCGACGGTGGCGACCCAGGCGTGCAGCAGTCCGGGCGGGTTGAGCCAGGCGTGCGGGTCGTCGACGCCTTCGACGGGATAGCCATCGACCCGGTGCACCTCGACGAGCGCGCCCGCGGCGGCGTCCAGGTCGTCGGGGCGGCGGTCGCGGACCTCCACGGCGGGCATCAGTCGTCCACCGGCATCACGTAGTCGAGGCCGCTGGCGTCGGCGCGCATGACGAAGCGGGTCAACTCGAACGCCTGGCCGTCCTGGTCGATGCTGGTGTGCAGCACGACGAGCACCGGCACCCCGTCGGGGATCGCGAGGCCGTGGGCCTCCTCGGGGGTCGGCATTCGCGCGGAGACTTCCTCGCGGATGCGGCGCACGGTGTGGCCGGCCTGTTCGAAGTGCACGTAGATGCCGCCCGCATCCAGGTCGGCGGAGTCGGCGACCGGCGTGCCCTCGACGATGGGCCAGGGGGCGTAGGTGACGCCGATCTGCACGGGCTGGTCGTCGGCGTAGTACCAATTCTCGCGGCGCACGACGGTGTCGTGCTCGGGGTCGAGCTCGAGGCGTTCGGCCACCTCGGGCGGCGGGGCCACCTGCTCGATCGAGGGGACCTCGACGTGCGGGCTGCGGCCCTGCTTCACGGCCTCGGAGGCGAACGGCGGCATGCCGGTCTCGGCGCGCAGGCGAAGGGAGTAGCGCTCGGCGCCGAAGCGCATTAAGCGGGGCTTGTCGCGCACGAACACCCCGCGGCCGTGCTCGGCGGTCACGAGGCCCTCGTCGGCGAGCTGGCGGACCGCTTCGCGGGCGGTGTTGCGGGCGACTCCGTGCTCGGCGGCGAGGACGCGTTCGGAGGGGAGCTTGGCGCCGGGGGCGAGGTCGCCGGCGGTGATGGCGTCGCGCAGAACGTTGGCGACGCGGCGGCTGGGGAGCTGAGCGCCGGGGGTGGGCGCGGGGTGCGTGTTCACGGGTCCTCATCGGGGCTGGCGTGCATCGTCCAGGTGCACGATGCACAGGGTAGGGGCTGGCTTGAGCCAGTGCCTAGCGAGCGCGCATGGGTGTGTGGTCTACTGGCTCAAGCCACTAGTGGCTCAAGCCAGTTGGAGGACGCCATGACCCTCGCCGTCACCGCGCCCGACCGGGCGCCCGCGATCCCCGAGTCGTTCCGCTTCGCCGACCAGAACCCACTGGCCGGCGAGCCCTACCTGACCTCGCCGATGGAGCTGCTGCCGCCGTGGGCCGCCCGCGAGCTGCCTGTCACCGCCTGGGCGTGGGACGCCCTGGTCGATGCACGGTCGACCGCACTGGTCGTCGACCCGTACCGGCGCATCTCGGTGTCCTGGATGCGCGAGCTGGTGCGGCTGCGCCCGACCGTCGCCCCGCCGCGCGACGTGTGCCCGGACTGCTGGGGCACCACCGTCGGCGTGGACACCGACGCCAGCCTCACCGGCACCGTCGGCGCGCTCGTGCTGTGCGCCTGCGCGGGCAACCACTGGATCGGGGTCGCGTGATGCTGCCCGACGAGCCGATCGGACCGACCGAGCCACCACCCAACCCACACGACTTCGCCGACCTGGACCCCGAGGACTGCGAGGGCTGCCGCCTCGCCGCGCTCGCGGACTCGCCGGAGCCGGTCGACGCTGACGAGCGCCGCGTCGCGCTCTACGTCTCCGGGCATCGGCTCACCCCGCAGATGCGCCGCAAGCGCCGCGCCCTCGACGAGGCCGTGAACGCCGGCGTCGACGCCCTGGGCATCGACCGCGTCGTCGACCTGGCCTCGATGACGTGGGAGCTGAGCCGTCACGCCGATCACTGGCACGGCGCGCGCCGAGCTGGCCCGGCTTTGGCCGGACCGGGAGCGCTGGAAGCTCGCCGGCCAGCTCGCGGAGTCGCCGATCTGGAACCTGTCGTGAGCCGCGCCGGAGGTCACGGCCGGCTCGACGGTCTGGCCGACGGGCTCGCCGCGTTCGCCCGCGTGCAGCTCGCCGAGCACGACAGCCCAACCGTGCGGGGCCTGCTCGCCCGCCACGACATCGACCGCTGGTCGCGTCAGGTGCTCGATGCCCGCGGCTGCGCCAAGCCCGTCCGGCTGTCCGGCAAGGCCACCCTCGTCGACGGCCAGGGCGCCGAGCTGGACAGCACGGCTGGCCCGATCTTCACCCCGTGCAAGAACCGCCGCGCCACCGTGTGCGAGTCCTGCTCGGCGCACTACGCCCACGACACGTTCCACCTCGTGCGCGCCGGCCTCACCGGTGGCAAGGGTGTCCCCGACACCGTCACCGACCACGTCCAGGTCCTCGCCACCCTCACCGCCCCCTCGTTCGGGCCGGTCCACTCCCGCCCCGAACGCCACGGGAAGGTCCACCGCTGCCGCTGCGGCACCCACCACGCCGAGCACGACCGGGCCCTCGGGACACCGCTCGACCCCGAGACCTACGACTACGTCGGGCACGTGCTTTGGCAGGCCCACGCCGGGGAGCTGTGGCGCCGCTTCACCATCGCCACCGCCCGCGCCCTCGCCCGTCACCTCGGCGTCGCCGCCTCCCGGCTGCGCGAACACCTGCGGCTGTCCTACGCCAAGGTCGCCGAGTACCAGCGCCGCGGCGTCGTGCACTTCCACGCCGTCGTGCGCATCGACGGCCCCGCAGGACCTGACGGCGCCGCCCCGCCGAGCACCGTCACTCGCGACGTGCTCGCCGGCGCCATCCGCCACGCCGCCGCGACCGTCACCAAGACCGTCGACTCACCCCACACCGGCCGCCACGACGTCGCCTGGGGCGCCCAGGTCGACGTCGCCCCCATCCACCACGACGAACGCGACGACGGGTTCCGGGACCGCGGCGCCGCCGGCTACGTCGCCAAGTACGCCACCAAGGGCACCGGCATGACCCCCGCCGCCGACCACCCCCTACGCCACCCCGGCCACATCGAACGCCTCGACGCCTCCGAGCACGCCAAGGAACTCATGCGCACCGCCTGGCGCCTCGGCGACCTGGCCGAGTTCGCCGACCTCAAGCTGCGCAAGTGGGCCCACATGCTCGGGTTCCGCGGCCACTTCCTGACCAAGTCGCGGCTCTACTCCACCACCTTCACCGCCATCCGCCGCACCCGTGCGGAGTATCGCCTCGACCAGCACCGCGCCGCCCTCGGCCTCGACGACACCGCCGAACTGCACGTCATCGCCGACTGGGAGGTCACCGGCATCGGCTACCGCACCGACGCCGAACGCACCCTCGCCGCCCTGCTCGCCGAACTCCACCTCGCCAGCCGCCGCCTCGACGGCCAGAGCGACGACCCCTCACCGCCCGAGGGCGCGGCCGGGGAGCAGGGCGACGAGACGGGGGAGGAGCAATGAGGGTGAACGAGCCGCTGTGGTCGGTGGAGGAGACGGCCGCGTTCTTCGCTGTGTCAGTCCGCACCCTCTACGACTGGCGCGCCCGCGGCTACGGTCCGCCGGCCAAGAAGGTCGGCCGGTGGTTGCGCTACGAGCCGGCCGACGTCCGGGCCTGGCTCGCTTCTCTCGACGAGGCGGCCTGACCGTGGGCCGGCCACCGCTGCCGCTCGGCACGTACGGCGCGATCCGGGTCTACGAACTCGGACCGAGCCGGTTTCGGGCGCGCGCCAAGTACCGCGACTACGACGGCGTCACCCGACCCGTCGAGCGCGTGGGCGCCTCGCGCACCGGGGCGAAGAACAACCTCAAGGAAGCGCTGCGGGACCGCGGTCGGGGTGCCCACGACGGCGAGGTCACAGCGGACACGACCGTCGCCGCGGTGGGGGAGCTGTGGCTCCGCGACATCGACGAGTCGGACCGCGCGATCCGCACGAAGGTCACGTACCGCGACGTCTGGAACCGGTGCCTCCGACCGGCGGTCGGCGCGCTGAGGCTGCGGGACATGCGCGTGTCCCGCGTCGACCGGGTGATCCGCGACCTCCGCGAGCACCACGGCCCCGGCACCGCGACGCAAGCAAAGGTGATCCTGTCTGGGCTGCTCGGTCTCGCCGTGCGGATGGACGCCCTCGAGGCCAACCCGGTCCGCGAGATCACCCCGACCTCGCGGAAGTCCAAGCAGGAGAAGCTAGCCCTGACCGAGGAGAGCGTGACGGCGCTCGACACCTTCCTGCGGGCGTCCGAGGAGGCGAAGAAGTACGACCTCGTCGACATGGCTGCCGTGCTCGCCGGCCTCGGGTGCCGGATCGGCGAGCTTCTGGCCCTCGACTGGACCCGCGTGGACGACGAGGCGGGGACGCTGTCGATCGAGGGAACCGTCATCCGCGTCCCCGGCTCGGGGCTGATCGTCCAGGACCACACGAAGTCGAGGGCCGGCATGCGGAGGATCACGCCTCCGTCTTGGGTGATCGGCCAGCTGCGCCGTCGTCACGCGGTCTCGCACGGCCCGTGGGTCTTCCCGTCGACGCGCGGCACGCTCCGGGACCCTGACACGACCCGTCAGCAGCTCCGGAAGGTGCTGCGAGGGACGCCGTGGGCCGGCCTTCACCCGCACGCGTTCCGGCACCTCGTGGCGACGCGGCTCGACGCGGCGGGGCTGTCGGCGCGGGAGATCGCGGACTACCTCGGGCACGAGCGGGTTTCGATGACGCAGGACGTCTACATGTCTCGGCGGGTCACCGGGCGGGCGGCGGCTGCCGCGCTGGAGCGGCTGAACCCGTCGGAAAAGGGTGGATAAAGGGTGTGCCGATCTTCGGCCGGTCACGGGGCCGACGCGCTGACCTGGCTGTGAGCGCCCCCGGCAGGATTCGAACCTGCGGCACCCGCTTTAGGAGAGCGGTGCTCTATCCCCTGAGCTACGAGG
>WUUC01174226.1_pt1 | contig 11444 bp, 7 predicted proteins | sample 6278441 | NCBI WGS metagenome assembly WUUC01 (sample SAMN13675441, study PRJNA597444) | soil metagenome | isolation source: soil | place: USA: Washington | collected 2017-10 | reverse complement strand
CCGTAGCTGTGGCCGAAGAGGAACAGCGGCGTGCCGGCAGGCAGGGAACTCATCACGTGTCGGCACACCACCTCGACATCTGACGCGTCGTCGACGCCGTAGCGTCCGGGTGCGAGGTGTGGCAGCGCAACCCCAGGCACGGTGCTGCCTCTCGGGTTGGCGAGTACGACGGAGAAGCCGGCTTCGACCAGCGCCGTGACGAACGGACTGAAGCCGCAGTACCAGGCCGATGCGGGACCGCCGTGCACCATGACGACGACGCCGGCGCACTGACCTTGCGGCGCGACCCGCAGGCACGGAATGTCGACGTCTCCGGACGGCGGTCGAGGTTGGTCCACCGTTCCCGGCATCTGCTGCCCGCCCGCGAACGCCAGTCGGGTCACCCGGTCGTCCTTCATTAACCGGTAGACGCCGGGTACCGAGGTGTAGTCCGAGGCGATCACCACGTGGCCGCCCTCAGGCAGATAGCCGACATCGGTCACGCTCTGACCGGGCACGGCCCACGTGTGCGAGCTACCGTCAGCGGCATCGACCACCACCACCTGGCGCCGCGGCCAGTGATCCGTGACGAGCGAGACGCTGCTCGAGTCGGGCGACCACCGTGGTCGGCCCTCGGACTCGATCCTGACCGGAGAGCTCATGTATCCCCGGTCGAGGTCGAGTAATCTCAGCTCCGGACCGGCCGCAGTGGCCAGGACGCAGGCCACCCGGACGCCGTCGGGAGCTAGCTGCGCCCGCCGAAGGACGCGGCCGGGCGCGGACTTCATCAAGACCCGATGGCTCTTCGAGTGCAGGTCGTGCAGGACCAATGCCGGAGCGTTCATCCCCCGGGCAGATGGTGCGAGATGGATCAGACGACCCTGCGCGGCGCTGAGGCCGGGATCGAGCTCCGATGGCAGCTCGGCCAGCGGTTCCGTCTCCCCGCTCGGCGCCGAGACGAGGGCCACGACGGTTCGACCGGCGTCGGCCAGGGCGCCGACGAGCCGATCGGGTGCACACCACTGGTATGGGGCCGCGGCGGCTGGCGAGGGGTTCGGCAGGGGTGCCGCCGGTCGTCCGGGCGAAAGGCGGTAGGAGACGGGGGTCGTCGACCCGGTGACGAGCCCGGTGAACGCGACATGACCGTTCGCCGCGGTCAGACTTCCCGGGTGGACGCTCCGCAGCGAGCCGGGCAGCGCGAGCGGCTGGTCGGCGCTCCCACTGAGCCCGTAGGCGCGGACGTGCGGTGCCGGACCGAACCAACTGACGTACGCGCGGTCCGCTATGGACATCGACTCCGGCCAGCCGGTACCGACGATCTGTTCGGTCGACGGGTCACCGAACGGCGACAACGGCTTTACGGGTGACAAGGACGACCCCTCCCATCAGAAGGCCGGCACCGCACAACACGATTGCCGACCGGGCTCCGGTCTGCTCCGCGAGGGCGCCGATCAACACCGGGCCTACGGGCATGAGCCACATCACCCGTGAACCCAAGGTGCCGAAGACCACGCCGCGACGCTCGTCCGGCACTTGTGACTGAACGTATGTCGACATCGCTACCTGGGCCGCGCCGGACGGCAGACCGGCCATGAACAACGCCACCGCCATGATCGTGATGCTGGGCCACGTCATGGCGGCGAGCACGCAGACTCCTTGTACAAGGAAGTTGCCACCGAAGATGACGCCGCGGCGCTGCTGCAGGGCGGATCGCTTGAGGACAGCCAGACCCGCTACGCGGCCCGCCATCCAGACGCCGGTCAGGAGCCCGAAGACTCCCGAGCCGAGGTTCCGGTCGACGAGATACACCGGCAGGATGAAGACCGTCGAATACAGAAGCGTCTCCATCACCGGGAAGACGACGAACTGTGGGCGCAGCACAGGGTCACCGCGGACGTACTTCGCACCCTCCCCGGCCCGCCGGGCGACCTCGCGCCAGGCCTTGCGCCATCTGGTTCGAGTCCGCTCGGTCCGGCTGCGAAGATCACCCCTGATCGAGTAGAGCAGCGCAGCCGAGATGGCGAAGCTGATCGAGTTGAACATGATGAGGCGGCTCGCGTCCAACGTGTACAGAGCGCCCGCGAGGGCCGGACCAGCGGTAGACGCCACCATGATCGTTCCGATCAGCCAAGAGTCGGCGGCGACCAAGGCGGATCGACTCTGCCCGACGATCCTCGGCAGACTCGCCTGCACCGCGGGATTGAAGGCCAGTCCCAGCAGCACAAGAAGAGAGCTGAAAGCGTAGATCGCCACCGAGGTTTCGGCGTAAGGAAGCGCGATGGCGATCACGAGGGACAGCCCGGCTCGCGCCACGTCGGTACCGATGAGCACCCGCGCGCGGTCGAAGCGGTCGGCCATGGCGCCTGCGAAGACGCCGAACAGCGCCACGGGTAGCGCCATGGCTACGGCGAGCAACGTGGTGCTGCGGGCGCCGTGATCGCTGTTCGCGAGGAACCAGATCAATCCGATTCGATAGCACTGGTCGCCGAGCAACGATGTCGCCTGTCCGGCCCACAAACGACGAAAGCCGGTCTTCTTCCAGATCCGGTCGTCGTCGGTCGGCGACAACCGCTGGTCTGCGGAATTGTCCAGCACGATTCCCCCACCTCGGGCATCGGTGGTTCGGCGCGGTCGCGCCGAACCACCGACTTCTGCGGCCAGATCGTGTGGGACTACGTTCCGTAGTTGTACTCCCACATCATCAGGACACCGAACTCCTCGAGAAGTTCGGCCTCGGAAGCCTCGAGTTCGAAGCTCACCGACTCGTCCTCGTCCTTGAGCGTGGCCGGGACGACCTCCTTCAGTTCCTGCATCGTCACACCTCCCCTCGTTGCGGTCGGCTGTCCCGTCACGGGTCCATGACAGGAGCATCTGCGCCCGGTCCGACACCCGAGCACACCGGACATCGTGGATGCGGCGGACGGGGGCGAACCTGCGACGCGAATGTGGTGAGGTCGGCTTCCCAGACCGCATCCACCGTCATCGGGCGGGTGTAGCCGGCCAGGTACCGCAGCGCCTCCATCGTCACGACGGCTGACGAGAACGAAGGACCCGGGCTGACGGCGCCGCTCGTGCGCCGCGGCAGCAATCGCTGCGCGGCGACAACCGAAGGAAACTGAGGATGTCGCTCTACCGTCGCGGCCCAGACGCACATGGTGCAGCTCGACTGGCCGTCCGGCAGCTGCAGCGGACCGACCGAGCCGCCGTTGGCTTGCAGCACGGCGACGTTCAGGCGTCGCGCGGCTTGCGCGATCCAGTGGCGGATGCGCCAGAGGGGCTGGTCGGCACATCCCACGATGAGGTCGCATCCCGCCACGGCCGCAACGACATCCTCGGCACCGGTGATCAACTTTGCCTCGGTTCGGACGTCCACGCGAGGAGCGAAACGCTTGAGCGTCTCAGCGCCGGCGCCCACCTTCAACCGCCCGACGTCCGACTCGGCGAACAGAATCGCCCGATTGAGGTTCGACGCTTCGACCTCGTCCGGATCGACCAGCACCAGCGACCCGACCCCGCAACATGCGAGGTTGAATGCCACCCAGCTACCCATGCCGCCCACACCGATGACGGCGACCCTGGCGCGCAGCAGGCGGCGAAGAAAGTCGTACCGTGTCACTTCGTCTGTCTCGAACTCGGCGAAAAAGTGTACGAGGCGGTCGAACCGCGCGAGGTCGGCATCGGCGATGTCCGACGGTGGACGACTCGTCTCGTGCTCGAGCATGCCTTGGGTCTCGAGCGCTCTGATGAAGGCGGTCGTCCTGCTGTCGATGGTCAGATCGCGCAAGGCTTGCGCACCGACTCCGTCAATGAGCGCACGCAGGAGCGTGACGTCTTGGTCCGTGATGTTCGGGAGCCGCACCCGCCGCTGGCCGAGCGACAGCACGAGCGTCCGGTCGAGGACCATCGGCGTCGTCTTTGCCTTCAGCCGGACCATCGTCGCCGGCGAGACCTCGGACTTCACGACAGGTCCAACCGATCGACCACCGCTTGCAGGAGCGCGGCGCCCTGATCGCTCAGGAGACCGGGTTCGCGAAGCGTGCGGTAGGCGTCGGCGAAGTCGTCCCGACAGGCGAGGTACCGGTCCGTGAAGCGACGCCCCAACGTCCGGTCCTCCCGCGCACGGGAGAAGAACACGGCCAACCGGCCGAAGACGTATGTGCCGTGGATCGCTCCGATCACCGGCCGACCGTCCTGCCGCCAGGGCACCGCGACGGTGTGTCCTGGATCGGCGCCCTGCAGCTTGTGGCTCAGCTGGAAGCGGAAGAGCAGAGTGTGGCAAGCCTCGTGGAGCAGGTGCTCGACGTAGTGCACGGGGTCATCGGGACGCTCGGCAATGAACACCGCTCCCAGCGCGAGGGGGGAGGAAAAGCCAACGAGGTGATCGGAACGAAAGGGCGCGATGAGGCGCACGTTGGCTTCGATGTCGGCCGCGTCCGACGGCGACCACCGACGGATGACCTCCATCGCCGCCGCGAACCGCCGGGCGGGGTCCGCGGCGTCCATCCCCCAGCTGAGGTCCCGCTGCGGGTACGGGCCCACCGGCTGCTGGTCGTTGTTGCGCCGCAGTACGGAGTCGATGAGCGGATCACTCGAGTCACACTCGATGTCGCCGATCGCAGGATGATGGAATACCAGACCACCGTGTCGGTCGGTATGGAGTTCGTCGGCGCTCAGTCGCAGGCTGAAGCCTTCCGGTCCTTCCATGTCGATCCGTCCGGCGTGGATGGTCACGGTTGCGGGACCGGGAGTGTGCGGCACTTTCAGATGGATTCGACTGCCGGAGAGGTATACGCGGGAGAGATCGTCGACGAACACCGGGACGTCCAACGGTCCCGCGACGTCCGACCGCATCAGCGGAACGGCCAACATGCCGCCGAGCAGGCTCGCGCACTGCGCGAGAGACGGTTGGTGCCGTTGCTTCACAGCATCGAGGATCTTGGCCCGCCAGACGTGGTAATGCGGCGTGGCGGGCAGCATCGTCAGGTCGGCCTCCGACCATCGCGTCAGGCGCTCGAACAACCTTACCGGGGCGTGCGGCGGCGACGATACGCATGCCTTCCAGGCCTCGCGAACCAGTCTGCCGAGCAGACGGCCGGGTACCAGGTGCGTCCGGAGCGTAGCGGCTGACGTCATGCGCGTTCCTTCGTGACTGCGAACGTCGATGGCGATCTACTGCGCTTCGAGTCAAGCGGCGCTCGGCGCCGCAGACCAGGAAAGACCGGCGGTACCTTCGCGCGAAGTTGCCGCCCATGTTTCCTTGTCGGTCCGGCTGGGCTCCCCGAGCATGCGGTAATGACAGGTGCGCGCTATCTCAGCCGATCCGAAGCGGAACATCGCAGCGCGTCGGTCTCGGTGCGGCGCTACGAGGTCGAGCTCGATCTCCGTCCGGAAGGGACGCTGTTCCGATCGGTCACCGAGGTCTGGTTCACCGCCGATACCGGAGCGGAGGCTCTGCATCTGGACCTGGAGGCGGCACAGGTCATCAAGATTCTCGTCAACGGGGTCGAGATCGACAGCACCCAGGCGTACGACGGATACCGCATCGAACTGCCTGAGCTGGCGACGGACAACCATGTGCGCGTGGACGCCTGGTGCGCCTATGGCGTCGACGGCCATGGCCTGTGTCGGGTGGATCTCACGGATGGGGCGACCTATGTGACGAGCCAGTTCCAGCCCACCGAGACCCGCCGCTGCTTCGCATGCTTCGACCAGCCGGACCTCAAGGCGGTATTCGTCTTCACGATCAGCACGCCGCCGGACTGGTTGGTGATCGGCAACGCCGGGATCGCCTCGCAGCGTCCGGCGGACGACGGCTCCGTCGTCACGCAATTCGACGCGACACCACCGCTTCCGCCGTATGCCACAGCCGTCGCGGCTGGTCGGTACCAGCGCGTCGAGCGGGTCCATCCGGTATCCGGACGAGCGGCAGTCCCACTCTCTCTGGTCTGTCGGCCCGACGTGCTGCCGAGGGTCGACGTCGAGGACATGTTCGACCTCATCGGTCGGGGATTGGACTATTTCTCGAGCCTGTACGGGATGCCTTATCCGTTCCCCAAGCTCGATTACATCTTCGCTCCCCGGTTCGCGGTCGGTGGGGTGGAGAATGCCGGTGCTGTCGTGCTGAGCGAGGAGTTCGTTCCTGGATCGCGGGCCACCGCGGCGCGCCTGGAACATGCAGCGATGGTCGTTCTGCACGAACTGGCGCACATGTGGTTCGGCAACTTCGTCACCATGAAGTGGTGGGACGATCTTTGGCTCAACGAGTCGTTCGCGACGTACGCGGCCATCCGCTGCCTGGCCGACGCGACGCGATGGCGGAACTCCTGGACGACGTTCGGCGTCCAGACCAAGGCGTGGGCGGTCCGTGAGGACCAGGGACCCACCAGCCATCCCATACGTGCGGACGTGCCCAGCGCCCAGGCGCTTGCGACGGCCTTCGACGGTATTACCTACGCCAAGGGCACCGCCGCCTTGCGCCAACTCGCCGCGTTCGTCGGTCCCTCCTTCGACCGGGTTTTGGCGGCGTATCTGCGCCGCCACGCATGGAGCGTCGCCACTTCCAGCGACCTCATCCGGCAACTCGACGAAGCGACGACCCTGGAGGTGACCGACTGGGCGGACCGATGGCTCGGCACCACCGGCTTGGACACACTGCGACCCGCCGTCACCGTCGGCGCTGACGCCGTCACCTCGGTCGCCGTGGAGTTGCGGGCGCCGGACGGCCAGCCGCGCGGTCGTCCGCATGTCGTCGGCGTGGGGCTCTATTACACGGGAGCGACCGGCGACTATGAACGTCGACGCAGCGTCCAGCTCCGGGTCGACGGGCCGCGGACCGAGATCCCGGAACTGACCGGAGTTCCGGTGCCGGACGTTGTCCTCGTCGACGACGGCGACCTGACCTACGCGAAGGTCAGGTTCGACGCTGGCAGCGCCGAGGCGCTCAGAACCACCGTCGGGCGGATCGTTGATCCCGCCACGCGAGCCGCCTGCTGGAGTGCGGCCTGGGACGCGACCCGCGATGGCGAGATGGCCGCGACCGATTTCGTCACGATGGTGCTGTCCGGGATCGACCGCGACGCTCATAGCCCGGTCGGCGAGATCCTGCTCAGGCAGCTCGATACCGCCTGTTCGCAGTACGTCGACCCGGCCCGCGTACCGGGACAGCGTCGACGCGTTGCCGAGGCGTCCAGATCCGGCCTACTGTCGGCCGCCGCTGGCTCGCATCCCCAGTTGGTCTGGGCGCACTCGCTGATCGCCAACGCGAGGGATGGTGACCTTCTCGACGACCTGCGAGATCTACTGCGCGAGAGGGTCGACGTGCCGGGATTGGCCGTGGACCCCGAGCTTCGATGGCGGATCCTGACCCGGTTGGCCGCGGCGGGTACCCTCGCGGCGAGGGACATCGAGGCGGCGGCCGAGGGCGATTCATCGCCGCTGGCCGAGCGCCACGCCGCTGCCTGTCACGCAGCCCGGCCCTCGATCGAGGCAAAGGAGTCGGCCTGGCGGCTCATGTGCGATCCCACCCAGCTGCCGCCCACCGTCGTGGCCGTCGGCCAGGCCTGGGCCCAGCCGGAGCAAGCCGATCTGCTGCGGCCCTTCGTGGAACGGTACCTGGACAGCATTGGGCGCCTGTGGCAGGCACGGCCCGTCCCGGCGGCCAAGGTGATGGCACAGACGCTCCTGCCTCCGTGCATTGACGATGCGACGATCGCGACGATAGAAGACTTCGCAGCAACCGCCGAATGGCCCGACCAACTGCGCGGTGTCGTGCGCGGCCGTGCCGACGACCATCGTCGGGCTTTGAAGTGTCGAGCCGTCGACAAGGCCGCGTACAGCGCCGCGGATTCGCCGTCGGAAGGAGACGCCGGCCGTCTTGCCGGGCATCGGTGACCGACGCCTTCCCATGAGATGGCCGATAGGCCGGTGATGTCGTCGAGGGCCGATCGCAGGCTCAGCGTGGGGCCGATTCGTGCTCCTGCGGCTGTACTACGGAACCGTCCGCCGATACCTATTCCGGCTCGCCGGCTTCCTCGACGACGCCCATCGTCGCGGGGTGCTCCGCCAGGTCGGCGCCACCCATCAGTTCCGTCACGAACTGCTCCAGACCCGCCTGACCAACCGTGGCCGGTCCGCGGTTCGGCATGTGCCGCACGCTGTGAACCGCCGAATGGTCCGAGGCGACGACGCGAGCGGCGGGCAGCGGGTCTGCGATATTGCCGGTGTGCCGGTGATGGCGCTCGCCGGGGTGACCCGAGCGCAGGCGCATGGGAGGCCGGGGTGGGGGCGGCCGTGACGGGGCCCGGCCTTATCGTGTGAGCGGCCACGACGGCGACCACCGTGGTGCGGTCTGTTGCATCGCGTTGCCTCCTTACCGAACACTGATCTTAAACAAAGATCACGTGCCCGGATCTACGCGTAGCGGCGCACGCTCATCCAATAGGCCAACCGACCTGATCTTGCACAGTTGTGGGTCGTATCCGGCCCTCGAGATCCACCTGCGCCTCGATGGCATCCGCGCAGATCAGAAGTGGCGCCGCGATGCGCGCTCCGGGGCGCGTCTCGGCCTTCATGCGGGGTACGAACATGTGCACGCGGACGCCGCACTTGCAGGAACGGCATATCCGGGAAGCGGCCCTTGGCGATGGTTTGCGGTGGACATCGCTGGGGCCGCCTCGTCACGGATCACCCACTGAGATGAGGGTCCCGATCGTACGCCGGATCCGGTGTGCTGATGCCGTCGCGGCTTCCCCGCGTCAATCCAGGCCGGCCCCAGGCCGCAAGGCGGGTTGGGCCAGGGTGGTGGTGATGCGCTCGATCTCGGGCGAGGGCGTAGCCGGCGAGTTGCGGCTGGGCTGCCTGGGCGATTGGGTTGGTACCAAACCGGGCGTGAGTATTGGCTACCTGTCGTCGGTTGTGGCGAGCTTGGTGTTGACCATTGCCCGGAGCGGGGCGGTCCATTCAACGCCGCGCTCGTCGCTGGCGTCCACGACGCGTAACACCCGACGCCACGCCTGGCGCGCCGCTTGGCGGTCACCCTGGGCGGTAAGGGTGTTGCCCAGGCGGTCGAGCAGCAACGCTTCTAGGTGCCGGTCGCCGGTGTCGCCGACCAGCGCCAGTCCCTCGCGGAACGATTCGACGGCCCGATCGTGATGGCCGATCGTGTGTTGTGCCAGCCCGAGGGTGTCCCAGGTGGCCGCCTCGCCGTGCCGGCTGCCGTGCTTGCGGTAGAGCGCGATCGCCTCCTGGCAGTACGCCATCGCCTGTTCGGGCTGGCCGAGTTGGAGGTGGTCCCAGCCCATCGCGTTGAGCGCGAAGGCCTCTCCCGCCTCGTCGTCCGCGGCCCGGTAGTGATTGCGGGCCAGGGTCACCTCGCACAGCGACGCGGCGGGGTTTCCCGTGGTGTCTTCGAGGACTGCCAGGTCGAAGTGCGCCGCAGCGATCTCGGCGGTGTCGCCTCGCTCCGTCGCCAGACGCAGGGCCTCGGCAAGGCATACGCGGGCGCCGTCATGGTCGCCGCGGCGCAGGTGTGCCCGACCCAGGATGGACAGCGCGTCCTGCTGGCCGACGACGTCGTCGAGTGCGCGGGCCGCGTCGTTTGCGATGCGGCCGACGCTGCCGAGCTCGGTCCACAGCGCACGGCGCTCCAGGAAGGGCGCCATGGCTCGCGCGAGCCGCCCTGCCGCCTCGTGGGTCTGTTCGGACGCCGCCGAGTGCAACAGTGCGCGCAGCGTGCTGCGCTCGACGTCGAACCACGCCAGCGCTTGGCCGTCGTCAGCCAGGCGCACGGGTGTGACGCCGGGCAGGGGCGGGATCTCGGCGGTGGGGCGGCGGTGGGGCCGCAGAAGGGCGGCGGCGTCCTGCGCCGTTCGGACGTAGTGGTCGCGGATCCGGGCCTGGACCTGCTTGCGTTCGTCTGGGGAATCGAGTTCCGCGGCCCGGCTACGGGCGTAGGCGTGGAGCAGTTCGTGGACGACGAACCGGCCGGGTGCGTGCTCGACCAGCAGGTTGGTTCGGCACAACTCCGACGTGGCCACGCGCGTCGCGCGTCGTGTCCATCCCATTGCGCTGGCCGCCGACTCCAGCGCGATGCCGGTGCGGGGCAGCTGGCCGATGACCCGCAGCAGGCGAGCCGCTGGGCCGCTGAGCCGCCGATACGACCAGGAGAAGACGGAGGCCAGGTCGCTGGCGGGCTCACCGCCGTCCAGTACCTCCAGCGCGACGTCGGTGTCGAGCTCGTGGACGAGTGCAGCCAACGAGAACCGCGGGTTGAGTGCCGCGCGGGCACTGACGACCGCCAACGCGAGCGGGAGCCGCCCGCAGCGGTCGATGATCCGGTCAACCGCGGCGGGTTCCTGTTCGGCTCGTTCGGCGCCGACCCGGGCGGTTACCATCGCGCGTGCCTCGTCGCGCCGGCACGGCTGCAGGACCAGCGGTCGCGCGGCGTCGACGGCGACAAGGCCCGGGAGCTGATCACGACTGGTCACCACTGTGACGGATCGCCCACCGGAGGGCAGCAGCGGCCGCACCTGCTCCGCGTCGTACGCGTCGTCGAGCAACACGAGCAGGCGCCGGTCGGCGACCACACTCCGGAAGAGTCCGACGAGGTCAGGCGTTTCGGGCCGCTGGCCTTCGACGCCCAGCGCCTCCAGGAATCCGCGCAGAACGTCGGCCGGATCGCGGCGGACAGCCGCGCCGTCGAAGCCGCGCAGGTTGATGTACAGCTGACCGTCCGGGAAGCAAGATCGCGCCGCGTTCGCCCACCGCACGGCCAGTGCGGTCTTCCCCACCCCCGGCATTCCGGAGATCACGCAGGTCGGCGAGACGGCCTCCGCGTCGAGGAGGCGGTCGAGTGCCGCCAGCTCATCGGTCCGTCCGATGAAGTCCGCTACCTCCGCCGGCAGCTGCACCGGCGCCCGTCGGTGCAAAGGCTGCCGGTCATCACCGTCGTACCCCACCCCGGCCGGCGGCAACCTGAGCGCCCGTTCGATGAGGGCCTTGGTGTGGGCACGCGGAACCGGCGAGCGGCCGGCCTCGACGTTGCGAACGGTACGGACCGCGACCTGCGCGCGATTGGCCAGATCCTCCTGAGTCATCAGGAGCTCCGATCGACGGCGCCGCACCCAAGCGGCGAAGCCACCGTCGGCGAATGCATGGATGTCGCGGGAGGCATCCCTCGGTCGGGAACTCATATCCACAACCGTAGTTCCCGCGAGCGCCGAGGCGGGTACCGCCGCGCTCGGCCGCTCTGGAACTGCGGCGCACCGACGAAGCCGTCGTCCACATCGTCGACGTCTCGCACTGCCACCGTGGCTTAACCTGGGTGATTCATGGTGGTCGTCAAGCTGCGTCGTTCGTCGGCGTGTAGATAGGCGAAGTGCCTCTCCTGTAAGGAAAATTGTGATTGCGACATCTACAGGTTTCTCTACGAGGGAGGCACTTCCGAGGTGCAGTCTACGGCGTGGTCG
>WUUC01154733.1_pt1 | contig 11444 bp, 7 predicted proteins | sample 6278441 | NCBI WGS metagenome assembly WUUC01 (sample SAMN13675441, study PRJNA597444) | soil metagenome | isolation source: soil | place: USA: Washington | collected 2017-10 | reverse complement strand
CCGAGCAGTGACTGCCGCGCCCTTGTGCGCCGGGGCCAGAAGCGCAGTGACACCGGGTCTCGTGAATCAGTGCTCGCCTTGAGTCGCTAGACAGCTGCTCACGAACGAGCTCTCTTGGAGCTCAGGCAGGTCGTAGTTGATCGAGTCAAACCCGCTGCCACGGCGCAGCGCTTCGAACAGTTGCTGCAACGACCAGCCGCGCCGTGCGATAAGACATTGCACGGTCAGCGCCGATTGCACGTAAAACGTGACAGCCTGATCCGGCGACAGCTTGTAGGGAATCAGGCCGTCCATTTGTTCCGGCGAAAACGCCAGAAGCGTCAACGCCTGGAGCCGAGCGGGTGCTTGCCACCAGGTCTCTTGCGCGACGAGCATCGCGATACCCTCTTGAGCCCACGCGGGGCCGCCCAATCCCGAGCTGAACAAGGCGTGGTGAGTGAATTCGTGCGTCACGCTTTGTTGGAGATCGGAGCGGTTCGCGACCAAATGCAAGGCGCCGTCATAGAACGCGACGACGTCTTCGTTGATACAGGCAGCGGCTTTCATCAGCTGTCGGTCCGAGTATACGAAGGTGGGTGGCGGCTGCGGCAGCAATCCGAGCCGCAATTCCACCACCGTCCGAGCCCGAGCCAGGAGCGGCAGCACGGCTGACTCCGCTCCTTCCGGCAATCGCGGATCCAGGTACAACTGGCCACTCGCTTCGTCGTCGAACCGACGAAAGCTCGCGGTCAACGTTTCCCGCGTTGCGTCGGCGTCTGCCGAGGTCGAGCACAACCCGGGCTTCGACCAGGCAGCTAGTGGTGCGAGTGAGACTCGCCGTGGGCTACTGACGATCAATCGAGACGTCGTTGTCGCGGTGGGGATGGACGCGACTCCGGAGTCGGTCGTCGGCGTCGCCGGGCTGCTTGTCGCAGCTGGCTCGACTCGAATAGCGCTTGCCGCCGCCGAAACTGGCTGGGTCACCATTGCGACGGAAGCTGCCCTCGGAGCTGGTGGCAGCGAAGTTGCGAATGTCTGAGCTCGCTGTGGCGATGCCGGTTCAAGCGAAGCGCGGCCACCCGACGCGGCTTGACTCACCGGCTCGCTCGACGGCGCGCGTGTTGCTTCGGTCGCCGCGTTCGGGTGCGTCAGCAGCGCAAACACCAAACCGACTACAGCCGCACCGACCCACCAGGCCCAAACACTCCGTCTCATCGGCCAGCATAATAGCGCATGGCGCGCAGCAGCGGCAGCGGCGTCTCGTCGATGCGGGCGAGGCGGATTCTGCTTCGCCCAAGAAGCGTTCGCCAAGTCTGGAAACGCGCTCGTCGTACCAGGTTGCCGGCCTCGGCCATTCGACTCGATGCGGCGAGGAGGGTTTCAGCCACGACACGCCGATAATCGTATGCGAGCTCGAGGCCGTGAGGACCGGCACGGCCGAGATGATCACGACTGCGGAGGGCGCTGACTCAAGGGAATGCCCGCGTCGCCACCACGTCACCGCGCCAGCGCCGCCCACAGGCTTGCGCCGGCCGTGGTGTCTCGAGCGAGCACACCACGACCAGCACAAGCAGCGGCGGCCTTCGACGATACCGAGTACTGGCCTGCTGCCCCCACGGTCGCGCTAGTCGACGAGCATGTCAGCGACTCGTGCCAGCCGAAGGGCTCGAGCGGGACAGTGCCTTATTTGGCGACGAAGGTGTAGTCAGGTGACACGTATTGATACCCGTTGGACCAAGTGCTCTTCACACGATAGTGATAGCCTTTGCCAGATTGGAGACCGCTCAGAGTTTGGCGGTGCGTCGTCGTCTGAGTCGAGCTCAGGGCTGTGGACGACCCATAACTTGCAGTCAGCCCATACTCGACTTGCGTGGTCCCGGGGAGCGGGGTCGTGAACGTGATGACCTGTTCGGTGCAATTCGCACCTGTTGTCACGCGCGGCTCGGGCCCGATGTACCTGTTCGAAATGATGACGTCGTCGATGTAGCGCCGTGAGAGGGGAGACGGATTGACACACCCTGCAAGGTTGCCGCCGCTGTTCGAGAACCAGCCACCCATCAAGATGCTATTGATCGGCAAATTGTCGTCGGCGTCGCGCACGTAGTTGAGTCCAGTTGCTTCGATCGTTGTCTGTGCATCGACGTAGACGCGCACCTCGCCGTCGGCGCCGCCCGGCGTATTCAGCTTCATCTCGGTTTCGACGCTGATCCATTGCCCGCGTGGGAACGACACGTGGGGGAATTGGCCGCCGTACGTGGAACCGTTGTTCTGGTCGTTACGCTGCAAGAACATGGACCACATGGGATTGGTGCCGCAGTAATCGTTTGCCGCTGTCTTCTGTGCGCGAGTGACTAGGATGCTGTTGTACTGATTGAGACCAGTGGTTGCGTTGTGGCCGCTGAAGCGCGCAATCTTCATGCCGCCAGCGAAATCGAAGTCAGGCTGGTAGTAGTCGTAGTGGCGGTAAAAGACGTGCGTTGCGTTGGGATTGACGACACCACCTCCCTCGTCTTCGTTCTTACCGAAGGCCAGACGTAGCGCCTTTTGCCCCGAGCGGCGCTGTTCGCCCGTTGCGATACCCACGACACCCGAGCCGCCGCCCGGCGAGCGTTCGTAGACCTTGACGCCGTTGCAACCCGCGCTCGGCTTCGTGGCCCAGCAATTCGGATCTTCAGCCTCGAAGTCGTTCCGATAGATCTCAGTGGTTCGCGCCGGCGCCGGCAGTGGCTCTGGTGCGTTGCACGACCCACCCGGCGCGCTGAGCGCTTCAGGTGGTATCGCTGTCTTTTGGGCAATACCGGGCCCCGTCCATGAGAGATGTGCCCTAGCCGCGCCGCCGCCCTCATAATACTCGACCTTCAAGTCGTAGGCCTGACCACCATCGAGAGGGATCGGAGCGCTGGCTTCTTCGCCCTCGTCCCACGCCCAGTCGTCGATGATGAGCTGACCATTCACCCACACCCGTGCACCGTCGTACACCAAGATGTAGAAGGTATAATTACCCGTGGCGGGTGGGGTAACTTTTCCCGTCCAACGCACCGAATAGTTATCCGCCGGAAACCCCGGTAGCGGGGCGTTTCCACTCCAGTTCATGTCGATGTTGTCGTCCTGCGTGAGCACCAGCTCCTCTGTAAAATTAGGGCCCGTGTAGTACTCGGCCTTCAGCGGGGAGCTGTCGAGGCTTTGCTGAACCGAGGCAAAGTTGTCACGGGGCGCTTGTGACTCTTGTCCACAAGCGCTCACAACGGTCATCAATAGAAACTGTTTCATTAGCGATGATAGATTTGGACGCATTGATGTCCTCCTTCACATCCAACCCGACGACTGCGAGGCGTGCGCACGAAATTAAGTAGCTGAGGCAACACGCGGCGTCCTTCAACTTGCGTCGTGACGAACTGCTCCGCGACGAGCGAGCGCTTCCGCGCGCTGAGTCGTCCATGTACGCAGCTGCCAGACTTGCAGGCTCACGCTGCTCCGCACCAGCGGAGTGTCGTGCCCCAGTGTGGTGGAACACAACGTGTGGAGTGAGCCGCAACGTCACATCTCGCCGTGCCCATTCGTGAATCCGGCAACCGCGCGTATAAGCCTCGCAAGTACGCGGGAGGCACCTTCCAGGGTGACGGCCACCAAGGTGATGCACAATCGGAGCTCCCGATCGAGGCGGCCCTCGTGAAACATGAGCGCAAGCCGCCGATCTTTCCTCCCCGTGCCGGTGGTCGGCGCGCCCGCTACCCGCTGCCGGAGCCTGGCAAGATCTTTGCGCGCTTCGCCGAGCGAGGTATCTAGTTCGCCTTTCCGACACAGAAGGTGCTGCTCACTACGGCGTCACCAGCAACGCAGCGCGGGCCAAATGCCTGAAGCCGGCTGGCTTGACATCAAGAACTGCGTCGCCGGCCGCATCCGCATCGGAGTGCCCGGAACGGCCAGCGCGACCACAGGCTGCTGCCAACACGGCCAGCGTTACCATCGACCAAGCCCCCATCAACCACCCGCACGCTGTTCGCTTCATTCGTCCACGTCACGATACCACGGGCGGCGCAAGCTCGATGGATCGCAGGCGCGCCTACGAATGAGGTGGTGTCATCGCTGGCTTCGACGTCGTCCCAAGCGCGCAGAGCCCGAGCGTCTCGACGCGGTCGATCTCGGCAGCTCTAGGCAATGCGCTGTCCCCGTACATTTTCACCGTTACGTCGTGTTTGGCTCCGCCTTCTGTCGGATGCGCCGTTGCACGCCCGTGATACGGTATCCTTCCGGCGTCGCGATTTCGTAGGGCGCTGATGAACCATATGGCCTTCAGAACTGGACAGACTTTTGTTTCCCCCCTTTCGCTTGCGGCCAGCCTTGCGCTGGCAAGTTGTGGCTCGGAGCCCGGTCCGACAGGTGCCGCGGGCGGAACCAGCGCGGGCAAAGGCGGGGACGCTGGCGCTAGCCAGAGCGGCGGCAGCGGGGGAAGCCCCAACGGTCCCAGCGGTGGCTCTGGCGCCGCCAGCAGTCCCGGCAGCGCTGGCGTGGGTGGCACGGGCGCAAGCGGTCTCGCTGACAACGCCACTGCTGGCGGAGGCGCTTCCGGTAGTGGCAACGGTGGCAACGGTTCGGGTGAGCCGGTGTTTCACATCTTCATGGCCATGGGGCAATCCAACATGGCGGGTGTTGCAAGCTTTCAAGACAGCGACAAGAACACCGACCCCAGACTGTTGGTGTGGGGTGGTTGCAACCAGCCTGCCGGAATGTGGAACATCGCCAACCCACCACTGAGTGACTGTCCCGGTGAGAAGGGCTGGAACCTCGCGACCGCGGTGGACCCGGGAGTATGGTTTGGCAAGACTCTGCTCGAGAAGCTGCCCGCGGGTCACACCATTGGCATGGTTGGCACGGCTGAAAGCGGTGAATCCATCAATACGTTCATCAGCGGCGGCTCTCATCATCAGATGATCCTGGACAAGATTGCTGCCGTTAAAGGCGCCAAGAACGCGCGATTTGCAGGCATCATTTTTCATCAAGGCGAAACCGACAACGGACAACAGACTTGGCCGGCCAAAGTCGTGCAGCTCTACGACGAAGTGAAGGCGGCCTTTGGCGTCAACTACGACGTGCCCTTCATTCTCGGCGAGCTTCCTGACGGCGGCTGCTGTAGCGGCCACAATGTCCGGGTCCATGAAGCCGCCGATCTGTTACCCGTGGGCTCGTGGGTTTCCCAAGAGGGAACCACGGTGATGGACGCGTATCACTTCGATCACGCCTCAGTCGTGATCATGGGGAAGCGATACGGCGAGAAGATGCTCGAGGAGTTGGGGTGGTAAGCCTCTAGCTGACGCAGCCGCAGTGATAGCTGACGCATCCGAGTCGGTGCCACTGCGTAGAAATCCACTGTGAAGGCAAAGGGACAGCTCTGCGCGTTGGAGCATCAGCATCCCGTGCGCGCGACGCAGGCAGCGTCATGGCCGCATCATTTCATCGCGTGCCCAGGTTTCTGATCCGCTGAGCGTGCTGATGGCTACTTAGTCAATGGTGGTCGGTCGTCAGGTGATGGGTATGCCAGCTTGGGTTGATGCGCTTGAGCCTCTGGTCTCGCATCTAGTGCCGAACAACTGCCTCGCATCGGTCGCTGACGACACTTACGAAGAGGCGACAATCAGTTCGCCGCTCGCGGAGGGCTCATGAAAAAGTTTACCAATGTGATCGGAGTCGTCGTTCTGGGTTGCACGCTCGCGGCAGCCTGCGGTGACGACGGCGATGCACCCAACGGCACAGCTGGCAGCGGCGGAACAGCTCCCGGCGGCGGCACCCCCATGGGCGGCACCGCCACGGCCGGCAACGGCAAGGGTGGCAGCACCACGGCGGGCAATAGCACTGGTGGAATGGGCGCTAGCGGCACTGCTGGCGAGGCCGCCGCAGGCGAAACCGGCAATGGCGGGGCGACCACCGGCGGCGCAGACGGAACAGGCGGACAGGCCGGTGATACTGGCGGAGGCGGCGAACCGTCTATGGGAGGCGCAGGCGGCGCGACAGCGCTCGGGGGCGCGGGCGGCGACGAACCAGGTGGCGCAAGCCCTGGCGGCGCGAGCCCTGGCGGGGCAGGCGGCGCAAGCCCAGGCGGCGCAGGCGGCGCAGGCAGCGATAACCCCGTTGACTGTCCGACGAATGCTCCGACCAACGCGACACCCTGCACCGGCCTGGATGACGGTTTGACGTGCAACTACACAGTCAGGGACTGCGTTTGCAACAACCCACCGGGCCAAGGCAACTCCATGTGGGCGTGCCAGAACGATTGACCGATTGAGCGGCGGACGCGTTCGCGAACGCCGCTCACCTCACGCAAAGTGGCGCGAACTCTGATCGCGGTCTGGATGTCACCCTGGCGACGCCGTCGTTCCGGTGCTCGGTTTCCGCGGCCGAAGCCATCTGACCTCCGCGAGTGAACATGCGCGAGTTTGTTTGTTACCGAATCGTTGACGCAGCGTTGAACGACTCGGAGCGCTAGGGGCAGCGAAGGGGGCCCACAGGGAGATGATGGAAACCTGACCGAACCAAGCTGCTGACGTCTTTAGAGCCCCATGCTCCGCTCACTTCTCGTCCGCCGCAAGAACTTCGGCCCCAAAGCGCCCGCGCCTACCCGCTCGCACTCGAGCGCTCGAATCGAGATCAAGACTAGAGCCGTTGGCCTGCTAATGGCTCAGGCAGGTCCGAGGCGCGGCACGAGTGGCACACAAAGTGAACGACGGCTCCTTGGCAGCGGCTAAGGGGCCGCCGCCGGTTTGTGGTTGTGAGACGCCGACAGGCGAAACGTCAGGGCAACGGATCAGCCAGCGGCCAGCGGTAGTATTCGCCGACGTTCGTCGCGCTAGTCGTGCCGTCTCCGGCGTGCACCTGCGTGGCTGAGCTGTGATCGAATGCGGTGATGACTTCGTCCCCGGTGCCCGCTCCGTCCAGGTTGCCTACGGCGACGGCGTTGATCGACCAGGTGGAGTTACTGTAAAGGCTCGTCCCCAGTGCCTGCGCCGAGGCGTCGGATAGATAGACCTTCCCGGTACCGCCCGCGTCGAACGCCGAGATGAGTCGCGTCGCGCTACCGTCCAGCTTGCCCGTGGCAAGAGCGCGAACCTGCCAGCTCGGGTCGTCGAAGATCACAGTGCCGGTGGCGCCGCTGCCGGCGGAGCCATCGCCCAGGTAGATGCGATTCTTCGGTGAGCCGGAGCCGATCCAGTGGAACGCCGTGATGAGCTTCAGTGTGCCGCTGCTATCGATCTTGCCGGTGGTCATGGCTGGAACCGTCCAGCTGCTGCTGGAGTAGACGATTGTCCCGTCCGCCACGCCGGGTGAAGAGCTCCCGCTCTGGATGGTCACACCGTTGCCACGGTGAATCTGCGTGGTGCCGGCAACGCTCGCGGCAGTGTACAGCTTGGGCACGCTACCGCTGAACTGCCCAGCAGCCAGCGCCGTCACCTTCCACCCGGACGAACCGCTCGTGTCGAGTAGCTTACCGCCACCGACGAGAGCGTAGGACCCGTCAGTCAGGATGCCACGATGCACCTGAGTCTCTTCGCTGTCGGAATTGTAGAACGCCGTGACCACCTCGGCGGGACCGGTGCCGTCGAAATTTCCGACGGCCATGGCCGTGACCTTGAAGAAGGTACTGGTGTAGGCGACGCGACTCAGCGTCTTATTCACGCCGTCCGTGTAAACCACCTTGGTAAAGTCGAGACCTGGATAGTGCAGGGCGACGAACGTCTCGTTGTTGCCGTCTCCGTCGATGTCGCCGACCGCGATGGCCGTGACGTCCTCCTGAGTAGGCTGATTCGGTTGAAAGAGAGTGCCACCACTCTGGGAGGGCGCGATCGAAAAGCTGCTCGCGTGTTGGGCGAGCCCCAGCCCCGACGCCTGGCTCATGTAACCAAAGGTAAAAACGTTGTCCCTCACCTCTACGTTCGTGGAGTACGAGCCGCTCTGGTCCGAGTCGGTCAAAAAGTATCCCTCGCCCGACGACTCCACGTAGTTAGCGATGACGTGGTTGTTGCTGCTGGCATCACGAAACTTGATCGGGGTGCCCCGACAGTTACGAATGTAGTTTTCTTGAATCAGGTTGTCGGTGCTGGCGTGCGCGGCGTACACACCGTGGATCAGGCCTCTGGTATCGGCGTGGTTGATCAGATCTCGCGACACGTTGCGACTGAGCACGTTCTTGCTGGAAGAAACGAGGTCGAGCGCGCCGTAACCCTTGCATAAGCAAGTACCAGGCGCACATTCGCAGCTCAGATCGCCCGCAGCGATATCCGCGTTGTTGGTGGGGTTCGGCAAGCCCACACAGCCGGTTGCGTTGATGACGTTGCCGCTGCCAACGTCATGGCACTCGCCCCACGCGTCACCGATATTGTCGACCTGGTTCCCCAGGATGCGATTGCACGTATTCGGCACACCCTTGGTGGTGCCGAGCCGGATGCCGTGATGGACGTAGTTGCGCACGCTCAGGCCGCTGAGCGTGATGTTGGTGACGGGGCTGCCCGTGACTGGATCGAGGTCGAAGAAGCGCGCGCGTCGGGACTTGGTCTCGCCGGACAGGTTGCCGTCGAAGATGGGCGTTTCGCCCGGAAACGCCAGGATGTGGATGCGACGATTGGCATTCGTCTTCCACCAGCGCGTGGCGTGTCCGTGATAAGTGCCGCCCCGCACGTAGATGCGATAGTCCTTCGTCATCGGGATGACGATTTTGGATTGAGCACCCGCGAGGCTGGCCAACGGTGACGCCGTGGATGTGCCGCTGTTCGAGTCGTTACCGGCCGGCGACACATAGAGGGTCACGAGGTTAGCGGCGTCCAGGACCGCGCTCGGACAATCCAGGTACGGTGCCGGGATCGACAGCGCATCGCCGGAGCTCTGAACGTCCTCTTCGCCCTGTACTCGCTCGTCCGCGGCGCTGCAGCCAAGCGATGCAGCTCCCAAGCACACCAGCAGCGAAACCGCCACGCCCCGACTCCGCCCTCTCCCAATATTTACGTGATTCATGCTCTACCCGACCTTTCTTGAAGCACACGAGTCCCTAGGGCTCGCGCGGCTCCGCCCAGCGACTGCCGAGCGGAGCCGCGCTGCCACTGCTCACCACCCGTTACCGTGCCGAACAGCGCGGTCCTCGTCACGGCCAGCGATAGTACTCGTCGAACGTGGTAGCGCCCGAGCTGGCCGACGTGCCGTCACCCGACCAGATTTGAGTACTATCGCTCTTGTGGAAGGCCGTGACGAGCTCGTCCCCACTGCTCGTCGAGCGCGTCTCGCTGCGTGTCAGGCTGGCGATATCCCAGAAGGTATTCGAGTACAGCAGCGTGCCCAGAGGCTGTACGACGCCGCCGGACAACGACGACAGGTACACCTTGCCGATGCCTCCGTCGTCGAGCAACCCAGTCGCGATACGCTCGTTCGTGCCGTCGAAATTGCCGCTCGTCAACGCCGAGATGGTGATGGCGGGGTCGTCGAAAGCCGTTGCGACGTCCGTAGCGCCAACTCCGGACGTTGCGCCGGTACCGATGTAGATGCGGTTCTTGGGCGTGCCGCCGCCTAGCCAACGAAACGCGGTGACCAAACGCACGTTGCCGGAACCGTCCACCTTGCCAGCGGTCATGGCCGGGATCGCCCAGCTACTGCTCGAGTAAACCACCGAACCCTCGCTCACCCCCGCGCTACTGCCGCCGGACGGCAACGTGACGCCGTCTCCGCGATGGATCTGCTGCACTCCACCAGTCGAGATGGCCGTGAACAGCTTGGGCTGAGCCGCGCCGGCGACCTTTCCGGCGGCGAGGGCGGTCACCTTCCAGAACGAGGCGCCGCTGCTGTTGAGCAACGTACCGCCACCGAACCGATAGACACCGTCGGTATCGATCAAGCCGCGCTGAATCTGCGTGCTGGTCCCGCCGTTCCAAAAAGCAGCGATGACGTTCATCCCTGCTCCGCCGAAATCGGCGGCGGCGAGCGCAGGCACATGCCAGTTATCGCTCGAGTAAGCGAACTCGCTCAGCTCGTTCGAGCCAGCCACGCTGTACACGACCTTGGAGAAACCCAACCCCGGGTAGTGAAAAGCGACGAACACCTCTTCTTTCCCGTCACCGTCGACGTCCGCGCTGGTAGATGCCGTGACGACTTCCTCAGTGGGTGTGTCACCCTGGTAGTATCGGCTCGACGTCTGGTTCGTGCCGTAGGTGAAGCTGGGCGGGCTCCCGGTGTTGCCCGTGACCGCCAGGTCGTTGTGGGCGCCGTTGTACGAAAAAGTCACCAAATTGCCGCTCAGATGATTGTTGGCGCAATAGGCCTCACCAGAATTAGGGCCGTCCGAGAAGAAGCCCGAGCGCCCCGCGCGGTCCGCGTAGTTACCGATGGCGGTGTTGTTGTTCGAAGCGTCGCGGAACTTGAACGGCGTCCCGCTGATTTCCCGCACGTAGTTGTTTTCGATCAGATTGTTCGAGCTCTTGTACGCGACATAGAAGGCGTGAATGAGGCCGACCTTGGCGGCAAGGTTCTCGGCCTTGATGATCTTGTTGTCTTTGAACGAGTTGCTACCCGAGTGCATCAGGTCGATCGCGCCGAAGCCGATGCAACTGCAACCATAGTTGTCCGCCGGGCCGCTCACGCAGGCGGGCCGATCGATCACCAGCACACCGGCGTTGGGACCGCTGCTCGGCGTTATGCAGTCGCCATGTAGGCTCCCGATGTGCGTGAGGGTGTTGTCGACTAGCGTGGTGCACTTCTGCGAGACGCCTGCAGCCGCTCCCTCGGGCGGTTCTTGTCCGAGGCTGAAGCCGGTTTGCACGTAGTAGTTGATGGTCAGGCCCTTGACCACGAGGTTGGCCGCCACGGGCGTCGTGCCGTTCACGGGGCTCAAGAAGAAGAAATGCGGCTTGTTACCACCGGTAGAGCCCACGTCCCGCCCGTCGAAGATCGGGGTTTCGCCGGGAAAAGCTTCGATGCGAATGCGCCGCGTGCTCGACACCCGAGTCCACTCCACCATCTGCCCCCTGTACTCGCCGCCACGCACGTAGATCTGATAGTCAGTCGTGTAATTGACCGGAATTTTGGCCTGCGCGCCCGCCAACGTGGCGACCGGCAGCGCTTGCGTACCCGGATTGGCGTCGTTGCCGGTCGGCGACATGTAGATAGTCGTCGGACTAGAAAGCGTCGTGCTCAAGCAGCCTGGTTGACTCGGGATCGTGCCGAGCGGCTGCTGTTGAACCCCCAGCGTTTCCGCCGGCGCACCCGTTGAGATTTCGTCCTCCACGCCTGCCGTGCTGCACGCCAGCGCAGCACAACCCACCAACAATACTGAATACAGTCTTCGTCCGCCCATGACCACCACTCCTTATCGAGCCCCAAGGCGAGGCTTGTGGAGTATCGACAATCGAAATGCCACTGTCAATCGTCATGAACCTGGAGGCCGGACGCATTGTGTCACAGGACGACCATGCGATGGTCAAGCAACACCATGG
>WUUC01102973.1_pt1 | contig 11444 bp, 6 predicted proteins | sample 6278441 | NCBI WGS metagenome assembly WUUC01 (sample SAMN13675441, study PRJNA597444) | soil metagenome | isolation source: soil | place: USA: Washington | collected 2017-10 | reverse complement strand
CGCACAAGTTCCTGCCCTACATCGTCATCATCATCGACGAGCTGGCCGACCTGATGATGACCTGCGGCTCCGATGTCGAAGAGGCCATCACCAGACTCGCGCAGATGGCGCGCGCCGTCGGCATCCATCTCGTGCTCGCCACGCAGCGCCCGAGCGTGGATGTCATCACCGGCCTCATCAAGGCCAACTTCCCTTCGCGTATCGCCTTCCGCGTCTCCTCGAAAGTCGATTCCCGCACCATCATCGACGGCAACGGCGCGGAGCAGCTCCTCGGTCGCGGCGACATGCTCTTTCTGCCGCCGGGCACTTCGCGCCTCGTGCGCGTCCACGGCGCGTATCTCGACGAGGCCGAAGTCAGCCGCATCGTCGCGCACATCAAGATGCAGGGCGGCGAGCCCGTCTACGACGAGACCATCACGCTCTCCGAAGAGGAAGCCTCGGGGGGCGACGGCGCGGGCGGTGAACGCGACGAGTTGTTCGAACAGGCGCTGCGCATTTGCATAGAGATGAAGCGCGCCTCGACCTCCGTGCTGCAAAGACGACTGCGCATAGGCTATGGTCGCGCTGCCGCCATCCTCGACATGATGGAACGCGAAGGCTACATCGGCCAAGCCGACGGCGCGCGCCCACGCCCCGTCCTTGGCCGCGCCTTCGAGACCGTCTCTCACTGGGACGCCCTCGCCGCAGGGAGCGTGGAAGAGTATTGAGAATGCGGAATGCGGATTTGGGATTGCGGATTGATGAAGGCGACTTGCCTCTTATCAATCCGCAATCCCAAATCCGCATTCCGCATTCTCTGCGTGTCATCCGTTAGTGTTAAATTTTCCTCTGTTTTTATTTCTAAATTGGAGACACTATTTCGACAAGTTTTCCACAGTTTCTGTGGAAAAGTCTGTGGATAAGTCGCTTTTGAGCGTTACAAGTTTCTGACAACTTTAGACTTCTAGCATTTTGCACATCTGCGAGGCACAAATTCACAAACCCTTTGCGGGCGTACTTTTTTTGCTCGTAAAGCGAAGCGCCTTGACAAAAATTTTCCTACTGCTTCCCCTGACCTGCATCCTCATCCCAAACACAGCGTGCGTCAAATTGCCCCGCCGCGCATCGCTCGCAGCGGACAGAATCACACAGGCCACGGAGACGAACCAGCCTGTGCTGCCCATCTCGATTAACCGCGCTTCTCGTGAAGAGTTGGAGAGACTGCCGGGCATAGGCCCTTCGCTGGCCGCGCGCATCGTCGAGCACCGAGAGCGTCACGGCCCCTTCCGCCGCGTCGAGCATCTGCTCATCGTGCGCGGCATCAGCGAACGTCGCTTCAGAGAGATTCGCACGCGCATCAATGCGGAGTGAGAAGTTTTGCGCGACCTTCAAGCACTGCGCCGTACGGCGCACGAAATCTTCGACGAGGCGCTCTCGAAGGTGGATGCTCATGACGCCGTCCTTCGTGCCGTGAGTCGAGATGACTCGCGCCTCCGCATCGTCGATGCGGAGTGCGGGCCGCTCGACGGCCAAAGCAAAATCTACTCGGTCGCCGTCGGCAAAGGGGCCATGCCGATGGCGCTCGCGCTCGAAGCGTGGCTCGGCGAAAGACTCACCCGGGGCGTCATCTCAGCGCCGCCTTCTCAAACCTCACTGCCCGAACGCTGGCGCGTCTTCAAGGGCGGTCACCCTTTACCAAACAGCGCGAGCATGGATGCGGCGCGCGCCGCCTTCGACCTTCTGCGCGAAGCCGACGATGCGACTTCCCTCATCATCTTTTTAATCTCCGGCGGCGGCTCGGCCATGTTGGAGTGGCCGCGCGACGAGCGAGTGACGCTCGAAGACCTGCGCGAGACGAACCGAGTGCTCGTCAACTGCGGCGCGCGCATCGCGGAGATAAACGCCGTACGCCGCGCCCTCTCGGCTGTGAAGGGCGGCGGGCTGAGCGCGGCGGCCCCGCGCGCGGCGCAGGTCACCTTGATAGTCTCTGACACAGGGAAAGGCCGCGAGCGCGAAGTGGCTTCGGGGCCGACCTTCACGCGGATAGACGAGCGTGCGGAAGTCGCCGGAGTCATCGAGCGACACGGACTCGGCGCGCGACTCCCGGCCTCAGTCAAGCGTGCACTCGCGGAGAGCGATGCGAGCCGAGCCGAGGGGATTACGGAGAGCGGCGCGCTCCGAAAACATTTCGTCCTGCTCGACAACGAGAGCGCGTACGAGGCGGCAGCGGAAGCAGCGCGCTCGCGAGGGTTTTTGACGGAGGTGGCGCGCGACCTCGAAGAGCAGCCAGTGGGCGAAGGGGCAGCGGAGTCTGTTTCAAGACTCCTCGCTCTATACGGGCGAAGGGGCGCGGGAAGCGGCGGCAATGGCGGCGTCTGCCTTATCTCCGGCGGAGAGTTCGCGTGCCCCGTTCGAGGGGATGGCAACGGCGGGCGCAACGCGGAGACGGCCCTCAGATGCGCGTTCGAGTTTGATGAGCGCGCGGCTGACGGAGCCGTCGAGGGCGGGCCGCGCAACCTTCTGGCGCTCTGCGTGGGAACCGACGGCGTTGACGGCAACAGCCCCGCGGCGGGCGCGCTCGTCGATTCCAAGACCATCCGCCGTGCGCGAGATGCCGGGCTCGACGCTAGAAGCTTTCTTGAAGAGAGCGACGCCTACACGCTCTTCAACACTCTCGGCGACACAATCGTCACCGGCCCCACGGGCACTAACGTACGCGACCTCCGCATCCTGCTCGCACGATGAAGAGAAAGGGCCGCGAATCGTGAATTGTGAATCGTGATAAGAAAGTCCGTTTCTTTCTCTTAACGACTTACGATTCACGATTCAAGGCTTTTCTCCTTCTCTCACATGCGTCTCGACGCGGAGGTCTTGGCCGTCGGTGGAGAGGGTGATGGTTCCGCGCTCGCCGGTGGTGAGGATTTGCGCGCCGGATGCGCGCCAGCGTTCGAGGACGTTCGGGTGCGGGTGGCCGTAGGGCGAGTCGAGGCCGACTGAGATGAGGGCAAACGTGGGGCGGGCGGCGTTGACGAAGGCTTCGGTGGAGGAAGTGCGGCTTCCGTGATGGGCGACCTTGACGGCGTCGCAGCGCAGTTCGTCGCGCGCGCCGAGGAGCGCCGACTCTGCGCGGCTTTCGATGTCGCCTGTGAGGAGAAAGGTTCTGCGACCGAAGCGTATGCGCAGGACTACGGAGTCGTCGTTGCGAGAGGCCGCGCCGGCTGCCGCGAGTGGCGGCCACAGCACGTCGATGGCGACGCCGCCGAAGCGCAGCAGGTCTCCGCGTGCAATCCCGTAGAGCGGGACTCGGTTTCTCCGTGCGGTCGCGTCGAAGCGCGCGAACTCTTCATCCGATGCGGGCGCGCGTGCCACGAGCGCGGCGTCCACTTTGAAGTTCGACGCCACGTCGTTGAGCCCTTCGATGTGGTCGGTGTCGGCGTGCGTCGGCAAGATGAAGTTGACGCGGTCGAGCCCTCGATGCCAGAGGTATTCCGATACCACCGCGTCGCCGACGCCGCGCGCGTCTCGCTCGAACGTCTCGACGCCCTCCTCGCCCCCTCCACGTGCGCGGAAGCGCATGCGCCCGCCTCCGTCCAGCAGCAGAGTCGTGCCGTCCGGCATCGTCAGCAGCGCCGCGTCACCCTGCCCCACGTCGAGAAAATCCAAGCGGAGCCTGCCGTCAGGCCGTCCCGCGCTTAGAGGATGCAGGGTGATGAGCAAGGCCATCGAAACGGACGCGAAGAGCGTCGGTTTGAAGAGGCGACTTCGTGAAGCCTCGCTCAGTTCGGGCCTCGCCGTCGAAGTATTAACGGATGAGAGGCGGCGCGCGGCCTCGAACATCAAGAGCAGGAGGGGCACGTAGTAGATGATGTAGACGAGCGCCGCCGCGCCGGAATACTCGGGCGGTCGGAGGCTCGCCAGACCGTTCGCGGCGAAGGGCTCGACGCTGTGCGACGCGAGCCAACTCGAAGCTTCGGCGAGGCTCACGAACGGCGCGGCCAGCGTGCCGCTCAAAGTCGAGAGGGCGACAGCTGCGAGAGCTGCGAGCGTGAGCACGACCAGCAGCGCTCCGACGAAGACGTTCAGCACAAGCGAGGCGAGCGAGAGCCTGTGAAAGTAGAGCACCTGAACGGGAAGCAGCACGAGCTGCACGGCGAGCGAGACGAGCAGCGCGGCGAAGAAGTAGCGCAGCGGCCTCTGCACGTGCCAGCGTTCGAGGCGCGCGGCCCAAGGCGTTTTGAAGAGCCGGTAAGTGTGCGTCGAGCTTTCAAGCTCTCTGCGCTGGCGGCGCTCGCTCCAAAAGAGCAGCTCGCCGAGCGTCAGCCAACTGCGCGCGCATTCGGGCGGGCGAGGCGTCGCGCGAACAGGCCGCCACTCGCCGACCTCTCGCAGATGCGTGAGCAGCGGCAGCGCGAGCGAGACGATGGCGAGCACGGAGAGAAAGGTCAACTGGAACGAAGGGTCGAAGAGATTGCGAGGACGCCAGACGAGCAGCACAAGCGCCGCCCCGCCGAGCGCATTGAGCGCACCCGCGCGCCGCCCCAACGCAGGCGCGAGCGCCGCCGCGCTGAACATCAACGCCGCGCGCACCACCGAAGACTCCGCGCCCACGCCGATTGTGTAGACCCACACGCAACCTACCGAGAGCGCCCATTGACAGACGGGCCGCCGAGTCACGCGCCGCGCCGCCGCCCACACGAGCCCGCCGAGCAGAGTGATGTGCAGCCCGCTGATGACGAGAACATGGAACGTGCCGCCCTCTCGGAAGCGCTCGGCGTTGGCGCGCGAGAGTCCCTGACGATTTCCGAGCAGCGACGCTTTGAGGACGCCTGACGTGTCCGCCGAAAACATGCGGTCGAAGATGACGACCAGACTCCTTCGCCAATCATCGAGCCACACGAGCGGGAGGAGCACGCTTTCGTCGTCCAGACGCTCGACTAGCAGAGGGCTCTTGATAGTGGCTCTCGCGTCCGCGTCGCGCTGTTCGAGATAATCGTTCAGCGATTCGACGCCCGGATTCCTGTATCTCTCGGCGCGCGTGGGCTCCGACAATACGCGCACGCGCGCCCCTCTACGAAGCTCAAGCGACTCGTACTCTCTGCCCGCGCGCTCGTCCCGCACAGGCGCGAAGAACTCCACACGCCCCGAGGCGGCGCGCTCCTCCCGCCCTCGTCTCAGACGCTCCACGCGCAGCGAGAAGAGCAGCCCGTCGGGCGCGACCTCCGGCGCTCGCTCCAACACGCCGTCCAACTCCAAAGGCTCGCCCGAAGCGAGCTGTCCTCGCTCGTACAGGCGTCGCAGGCGCGTCTCGCTCACGCGTCCCACTTCGATTGAGGCCAGCGACGCGCCCGTGCAGACGAAGCTGAAGAAGAGCAGGTATGAGGTCGCGCACGTTTTTTTTCTGATGAAGGCGACGGCGGCGGATGTCGAGAGACAAGCGCCGCAGGCGAGAGACAACGCGAGGGGCGCAGCGGAGTATTGCGCGAGCAGTACCCCGAACGCGACGGCGGCGGCGAGAGCGACTAGAGGGTGAGCGCTGAATGACGGCTGCCGTGTAACGGCGCTCATATCATGGAAGGTATTACAGAACGCCCGCGCCATCAAGAGAGTTCTGTCGTCAGAGCAAGCCTAGCCCGTATTACGCAGCCCTGCGGAGATGCCGTTGATAGTCGCCGCGAGCGCGTAGTTCAGCTCGTCGCCTTCCTCGCCTCCGCGCTTGCGCCGCAGCAGCTCGACTTGCAGCAGGCTCAACGGATCAACGTACGGGTTGCGCAGAAGGATGGAGCGCGCGAGCACAGGATTGTTCTCAAGCATCTCTTTCTGCTCCGTGACGCGCAGGATGATTCGCCGCGTGCGCTCGAACTCTTGCGCTATCATCCGCCACACCCGCGAGCGCAGCTCTTCGTCGCGGACGAGCGTGGCGTAGCGTCGCGCAATCGAGAGGTCGGCCTTCGCCATGCCGCTCTCGACGTTGGAGATGAGGTCGTTGAAGAGCGGGAAGCGCTGCATCATCACACGCAGCAGCGCTTCCCCGCCCTCGCGCGCTTCGCAAAATCGTTCGAGGGCATAGCCGACGCCGAACCATGCGGGCAGCACGTGACGGCTCTGCATCCAGCCGAAGACCCAAGGGATTGCGCGTAAGTCTTCGATGCCCGCGCGCGGCTCGCCGCCCTCCCCTTCGACACCTCGCCGACTCGGGCGCGAGCCGCTCTTGGCAAGCTCGAACTCCCTGACCGGCGTGGCCTCTTGAAAGTATTCGATGGTTTCGGCGTTTTCGACGATTGACTGGCGGTAGAACGCAAACGCATCCGCGGACATCTCTTCCAGCGCATCTATCCACTCCGTCTCGACCTGTTGCGCTTCGGGCCACGCCAACGAGTCGAGCGAGGCGGCGACCATCAGCTCGAAACTGCGCTCGGCCAGCACGGGGTCTGAGTATTTGAAGTTCAAGACCTCTCCCTGTTCAGTGATTCTGAGCTTCCCTGTGAAAGCCCCCGGCGGCTGCGCCTTGATGGCGCGATGCGTCGGCCCGCCGCCGCGCCCCACCGTGCCGCCACGCCCGTGGAAGAGCCGCAGGCTCACGTCGCACTCGCGGGCCACTCGATGCAGAGACTGGTGCGCCTTGTAGATTTCCCAAGTGCTCGTGAGCATCCCGCCGTCCTTGTTCGAGTCAGAGTAGCCGAGCATTATCTCCTGCTCGCGGTTCCACGAATCGAGCAGGCGCGCATAAGGCTTTGAAGTCCAGAGCTTGCGGCAGACCTCCGGGGCGCGGCGCAAGTCCTCGATTGACTCGAAGAGCGGCACGGGCATCAGGCCGGGGTCACGGCCCTCCTCAGAGGCTTCGGCACGCACGCCGCAGAGTTCCATGAGCCAGAGCAGTGCGAAGACATCTTGTTCGCCTTCAGCACCGCTGATGACGTAGGCGCGGACGGCCTCCGGCGAGAAGGCTCGCTTCAACGCCGCCACCGCGCGGAGGCTGTCGAGAAGCGCGGCGGTCTCGACCGAAGTGCCGGGAATCTCTTCAGGAACTTTTTCGGCGGCTGACTCCGAAACCTCCTCACTGCGGTCGAAACGCGCGCCTCGCGAGAGTTCAAGGATTGCGCTCGCGTGCACGCGCGCGTGCTGCCTTATGTCGAGCGTGTGGAGATGAAAGCCGAAGGTTTCTGCCTGCCGCATGAGAGGGTCGAGCAGCCCTTCGGCCAGCTCCTCGCCCCTGTTCTCCGAGAGGCTTTCGCGGACGACGCGCAGGTCTTCGGCGAACGCAGCGACATCCTCGTATCCGCCGGGCCGCGCGGGGGCTTCGCGCGTGGCGCGCAAGCGATAGAGCACGCAGGCGAGAAAGCGCCTGTAAATTTCGGCGGGCGGGTGTTCGTCCACCTCTGCGCGCACGCCGCCGAGCGTTTCGATGTAAGCTTCGAGGCGCGCGCCGAGAGGCGTAGAGACGCCGACCTGAAGGGCCGAAGGGCTTAGCTGTTCTTGCAGCCGGTCAACTGCCGAGAGGTAAAAATCTATGATGGTGTGACGGGCCATCGAGAGCGCTTCGCGCGTCGTCTCGGCGGTGACGAAAGGGTTGCCGTCGCGGTCGCCGCCTATCCACGAACCGAACTTGATGAGCGAGGGCAGCTCGCGCGCCTGCAACTCGTCGCCGTAGACCTGCTTGAAGGCGCTCGTCACTTCGGCGTAGACCTCAGGCAGATTTCCGATGAGCACCGATGGGTAATAGTCGAGCCCCATCTTGATTTCGTCCGTCACCGTCGGCTTGCGCCGTCGAATCTCGTCCGTCTGCCACAGCATCGTTATCTCGCGCGCGATGTCGCGTTCCGCTGCGATGGCCTCCGCATCGGGCAGCGGCAGACGGCCCAGTCGCTCAAGGTGCTCCGAGATGCGTCGTCGTTTGAAGAGGATTGTTCGACGCGAGACTTCCGTCGGGTGCGCGGTGAAGACCGGCGTGACCTCGACGCGCCCGAGCAGTTCCAGCACAGCCTGCCGCTCGAAGCCTGCGTCACGCAGGCGTTCAAGCGTGCCGCGAAACGTGCCCGGCAGCGCCGGTAGACCGGCGGCGAGCGTGCGAGCGCGGCGGCGCAGCTTGCGGTGGTTGGTCTCGGCAAGGTTCGTCAGCTCGAAGTAGATGGCGAAGGCTTTGGTCAGTTGGTACGCCTCCTTCAAGCTCACGCCGCGCACGACCTCTTCGGCCCGCGCCATCAAAGCGTCTTGGTCGTCGAAGGAAGCCGCCCGCTCGGCGTCGTCGGCGCGCGCGCCTTCGGAGTCTCGATGCTCGCTCGTCAGATGGCGCAGCATCTCGACCGTCTCATAGAGCTTCTCGCCCTCCTGCTCCCTGAGCGTCTTCCCGAGCAGCAAGCCGAGCGAACGCACGTCGCGACGCAGCGGCGCATCTTTCAAGCCGGGGTCTGCGCCGGTCAGCTCCGACAGCCGTTCCGCCTGATTCTCGGCCCGCCACAAAGACTCTGTCATGGTTCTATTCCATCCTCATGCGCCCACGCGCTGCTTGACGAAGGCGCATAGTTTATAGCGGGAGACAGCGAGAGTCATCCGCCGGGGACGGGCGGCGTCAACAATCGAACTCAGGGAGCAGAACGCATCCGTACACATTCAAGGCGGCCCTCAAAGCCACACCCTTCGCGCCTTGGATTCGGTTTTATCTCCACCCTCACTCTCACGGAAGGAGAAAACAATGAGCTGGATGATGCTTGTCAGGAAGGCCCTAGTCGCGGGGCCGTCTCCGTTTTATTGCCCTGCGTAATGGCCCACGCCGGAGGCCCTGCCGAAAGTAAACGTAACGGGAATCCCTCTAAAGTCACGACCATAGTATCGAAAGCCTCGCGCGGCGATGCCGTTGTCAGAACTGCGACGGCCTCGACGAAGAGAGGCGAGACTGTGGCCCGAAGAAGTAGAAAGGGCGCGGCGAAGGACTGCAACTGCGCCTGCCCGACCTCCGCCGCCTTGATTCAGGAGGCGCGGCCTAATCCTTGGTGGGGCTGCGCTGGGGGGCTGCCTCAGTTCTTGGGGCGTCAGCGCGACGCAGGTCACGCTCTGCGCGGAGACTTGCGTCTTCGGCATCGTCCCGTTGTGCGCGCTCTGCGTCGGGGTGGATGTCAGCGTCCTCACACTGTGCTCAATCGGCTGCGCCATCTATGCAGACCACGCCTTCGACACCGAGGACGGCCCTGTGTCCCAACGCAGGAGACACCCCGGCAAGTCTCGGCGCGCGCCGGGGGGCGGCGTGCCGTCGGCGCGGGCGAGCGCGGTCACGCGGTAGTGTGCGCTGGCGGCGTTGGGCGACTCCGGCTTAAGGGCCGTTCACGCAATATCGAAGTCGCCCGCCACCGACGCCGCCCAAGGTCTTCTTCATGACAGTTTGAGCAACAGGAGTTCAACGGTGCGACGTACACTAACACTCACATTCACCATCCTCTGCTTGTCGGCGGCGACCGGCCTCAAGTCGCTCGGTCAGACGCGCAACGCCGCCAGCCCCTCCGCGCCGCCGCTCGGCGCGGAGGAGTTGGAAGGCATCATCACGGAGGCGGGCAAGCTTGGCGACGCTCTCGCGGTCGTGAAGTTTAAGTCCAGAGTCGCAGCCATCCTTGGGCCGCGCAAGCCCGTTCAATCAAGGGCGATGTTTGTCGAGCTATGGAGCTTTATCAAAGCCAACGGCGAGAAGGGATTCGACCGCGAGGAGGCGCGAAGCATCCTCCTCAAAAACCTGTTTCCGAGAGACTACGCTTTAGCCGTCAAGCTGCTTGAAGAAGCCGCTGGCGGGACTCAAGCCGAGGCGTCGTCGCTGCAATCGCTGGTCACTGGCAGCGACCCCGCGCAGAGACGCGTCGCCAAAATCTCTTCGGAACTGGTTGAACAAGACGCTGCACTCGCGGCGGGCGTGTTCGAACGCAGCCTCTCGGTCAGCGTCACGCCCTTAGCCCTATCGGCCCTCTCAAAGGTGCGAGAGAAAGACCCCGGCCTCGCGAATTACATGGTTGCGGGAACTCTGGAACGGCTCAAGTCGCGCCCCTCGATTGTCGCGCTCACCGGACTGCATCTTCTGACCGCGTACGTCTTCCCCGCGAACGCGCAAGCGCTGGGAACGACGGCGACTGATTCCTCCGACGAGTCTCTACAGGGCCGCTACTTCTCGACTGCTCATGACATCTTCAGGGCTTCGCTCGTCGAGTCACGCGTGCAGCTCCTGGGCGAGGGGCGTTACACCGAAAACGACCTCCGCTTCAGGGAGATGTATCAGGCGCAGATGGCTTCGGTGCTGGCGGCCATCTCGCCCCGCTACGCTCCGCAACTCGCGCAGGAATTGAATGACCTCGCCGCGAAGATGTCCGCGGGCCTGCCGCCCAACGTCGCGCAGATGAACCAGTCGGTCGCGGCGCGGCTGGGTGCAAACGGCACGCAGGGCTCCGAACGGCCCGAGATAGCCATCCCCGGCGCAATCGTGGGCGGCGACTTCGACGAGGCCGCGCGGCTCATAGACAAGCTGGATAACGAGCAGTTGAAGAAAGCTTATACGCAGATGACGGCGAAGGCGCAGTTTCGTTCGCACCTGAGCGCGTCGGAATTGTTCAAGGCCATGAACGCCGCACGCAAGCTCGATGACCCTGCGGCGCGGGCCTTCATGTATACCGAGGTGGCAAAGGCCGCCAACAAAAAGGGCGACGCGGCCCTCTCCGCAGAGGCTATCAACGAGGCACGCACGTCGCTCCGGGAGGTGGCGGCGGGCGGACTGCGTGCCCGCGCGCTGCTGCTCCTCGCAGCGGAGTCTCTCTTCGTCTCAGAGCCGGACGCGCAGGAGTTTCTACGCCGCGCCATCAACGAAATCAACGCCCTGAGTGAAGTGAGCAAGGAATCCCTGAGCGCTCGCGCCCCCTACGAGCTTGCGCTGGCCGAGGTCAACGACCCTCGCAGCTTCATCGATGCCCCCGAGATGCAGCGCGCTCTTTCTCTCACAGGTCGCGCGAACCTCAGCGCCGCGCTCGAAGCCGCCTACAGAATCGAGAACAAGGCTGTCCAACTTGCAGTCAGACTCTCGGCCTCAGAAAGCATCTTCAAACAGCACAACCGGCCCAACAAAGCCTCGCCCACAGTCACCGTGGGCGAAAACAGACACTAAGAACGGCTTAGAAAAACCGGAATAACTCTGTAGGGGCAGGGCTCGTCCCCGCCCCTATTGTTCATGGAAAACGTGGACAGGGACAGGCCCGGCACTGAACGTCGCCTGCGGCTTGTGACTTATCACTCACAAACAGCGTATAGCGATTATGAAGAGATGCTGAAAAACGCTATTCGAATGTGGCTTGACTCCACCGAAGAAAAAGAGGCTGCTTATGTATACCCCTCTATCACGCTTCAACCACCAACTAAGTAATCAACCAAACATTTAATTAACCCAAGTTGCCAGTTAGGGCTTGATAGCTCTTTGAACAAAAGAATGTCCTCTCCTAAGATTT
>WUUC01183312.1_pt1 | contig 11445 bp, 7 predicted proteins | sample 6278441 | NCBI WGS metagenome assembly WUUC01 (sample SAMN13675441, study PRJNA597444) | soil metagenome | isolation source: soil | place: USA: Washington | collected 2017-10 | reverse complement strand
TCCAGATCCACGGCGGCTACGGCTACATGCGCGAGTACGGCATCGAGCGCGCCGTCCGCGACGCCCGCCTGGGCCCGATCGGCGGCGGCACCGACGAGATCATGAAAGAGATCATCGGCAAGACGATGGGGCTGTAGCACGGGATCCGCTGCTGCGGACCCCGTGCTGCTTGCTACTGCGCTGGCTGTCTAGATGCGTCAGCATCGCTATGTGCAGGTGAGCGTCCGGGTTGAGGGGAACGTCATCGTCATGTGGGCGTCAACCGCAGCTGTTGAGACCGATCCGGCAATACTTTTTGCAAGGTCATATTTGACACCTGTATAGATCATGTGTTTCTGGTGACCGGGCATCGCCGAGTGAAAACTGAGTGTGACTTTATTGCTGCTTGCGCCACACGCCGGGCTTGTGATTGTGCCGAGCAGGCCATTGCCAGTTAGCGTGCTGGGGACGAATCCCCCGCAAACTTTGCTGGCGAAATGGTTATTTAGAGTTGTGATCAGGATACCCGGCGCACCAGAAGCGAGCATGACGAGATGGAACGGCAGTTCTGTGGTTTTGACTGTGCCCGTAGGCTGACCCGAGCTATTGCAGTTCCCAATGGAGCTTGTCACTCCATGAAACGTCATTTCCAGCGTTCCTGTTGTGGTATTTTCGAAGCTTCCGGTACCCGTTACTGTGGTGCCGTGTGTGCCGCTCCCGGATGTACTCGTGATCTGAACAGCACCACCGTGGAGAGTGAAATTCCCAACGGTGCTCAGGTGGGCCGGCGTCGCAGATGCGATCGGGGGAGCCGCAAGGATTGCAGTGCTGACCGCCGCGAGGGCAAGCAGCGTCATTATCTTATTCATGAATACCTTTCTGGTGCGCCAGCAGGTGTTCCGCTGGCCATCCAACTTGCAATTATCAAGGGATATCCCAGGGCTCAGCGACAAGCAAGTTTTTCTGCCTTGCTCCAACTGCGTGACTGGAATATCCCTATGTTTCTCCTGGAAATGAGGGAGAACCGTAGACCGGCCCACGCAGAACGGCGCGTTCTACTTACGGTTTCGGCTGCCCCTCTTCGCAAGAGGTGCACGGGATCCGCAATTGCGGATCCCGTTCTACTACTCCTGCTACCTGCCTAAATACCGCCATAGCTATGTGCAGGTGAGCGTCCGATTCGCCGGGAAGGTGATCGTCGCTGCGGCATTCAGCGACGTCGGGACGGCAGCTCCTCCGCTCAGACTCGTCGTGAACCCGTAGTTAACGCCTGTGTAGGTGTTGTGTTTCTGATGCCCAGGGATTGACTGTTCGAATCTGAGCGTAGCTTTGTTGCTGGTACTGCCGCATGCCGGGCTCGTGATTGTACCGAGGATGCCGTTGCCGTTCATTACGACGTTGATCAAGCCAAAGCATACGTAGCTGGCGACGTGTCCGATCGGGCCAGGTGTAATCAGGATCCCTGGCTTGCCGGGCGCGAGCATGACGAGATGGAACGGCAGTTTTGTGGTTTTGACTGTGCCCGCAGGCTGACCGGTGCTGGTACAGGTTTCAAATCCAGCTGTCAGCCCGTGCAGCGCGAATTCCAGCGTCCCTGTTGTGGTATTTTCAAAGCTCCCAACGCCGGTGAGTGTAGTGCCATGTGTGATGGTTCCGTCTGTCCTTTCCATTAGGAGCGCGCCGCCATGGAGGGTGAAGTTTCCGGTGGAGCTCACATGCGCCGGCGTTGCCGCCGCGAAGGTCGGCAGCGCAAGCAGGGCACTCACCGCCACGAGGGCGAACAGCATCAGCTTCTTCATTTTCTTGCCTTTCTTGTGCGCCAGCAGGGCCGTTCCTGCCAGCGTTGACCGCTAGGGATATCCCAGGGTTCAGGCCCAAACAAGAACTCCCTCCCACTTGGGGTCCCCCGCATCAAGCATCCCCATGTTTCTCCTGTAATTCGAAGGTTGCCCAAAACCAGCGCACGCAGAACGACGCGCCTCGACCTACGGCTTCGACGTCACCGCCTACGCGGCACGAGATCCGGTACTCCGGATCTCGTGCCATTGCTATTGCCCCACCTGCCTGGATGCGTCGGTGTAGCTATGTGCAGGTAAGCGTCCTGTTCGCCGGGAAGGTGATCGTCGCTGCGGCATTCAGCGACGTCGGAGAGACACTTCCGGCGAGGCTCGACGAGAGACCATAGGTGGTCCCTGTCCAAGTGGTGTGTTTCTGGTGCCCCGCGCTGGCCGATTCGAATTTGAGCGTGGCTTTGTTGCTGGTGCCTCCGCATGCCGGGGACGTGATTGTGCCCAAGATGCCGTTGCCGCTTATCGAGAACGGAACGAATCCACCGCAGACCGGGCTGGCCAAGTGGCCCGCCGGAATTGTAATCAGCATGAGTATAAAGGGCCGAATCGTGACTAGATGAAACGGCAGTTTTGTGAATGTCACTGTTCCGGACGGTTGTCCCGTGCTGGTGCAGTTGCCCACTGAGCTTGTCACACCGTGTAACGTAATCTTGATGGTCCCTGTTGTGGTGTTTTCGAAGCTTCCGGTGCCGGTGGCTGTAGTGCCGTGGATGCCACTACCGGATGTTCTCGACAATTCCGAGGCCCCACCATGAGCGGTGAAGCTTCCGGCGGTGTTCACGTGCGCTGGCGTCGCCGAGGCGAAGGTCGGCACCACCAGCATCGCGCCAATCGCCGCGAGGGCGAGCAGCATGATCTTCTTCATTTTCTTACCTTCATTTTGCCCCAGTAGGAGGGAGCTCCCGCTGAGAGCCCTTAGCCCTCCTACTAGTACATGCGGAGCCTAGGCAGGCAAGTCTCTTGGTCCTACGGAAACGCCTTAGTTAGGACCCCTTCGTATTTCACCTGCAATCTGAAGGAGTAGGTGCTTTCGCGCGCGCAACCGTACGCGCTACGAAAATGGTTGCCGAAAGGCGGCTAGCGCGTGCTGCGCTTGCCGCCTTTCGCGCCCTTCTTCTTGCCGCCACACTGCGCCTTGACGAGGGGCTTGAAGAGATGGCGTCGACCGTTCTGACCTTTGAAGTTGGCGATCGCCCGGTGCTTTCCGCGGCAGATGTTGGTGTTGTTGACGATCAACCCCTTGCTGCCACCCTGCATATTGAGGACGAACTTCGTCACCGGCGCATCCGGCACCCTGTCAAAGGTGGTGCGGATCCGCTGGTTGATCGAGTCGATCCGGCCGACGAGGTTGATGTCGACCTTGGACGAGTGCATTGCGGCCACCAAGTCGGGGAGTTCGTTGTTCGACGAGCGTAGGAAGACGGGGCCCGACAGCGGTTCGTCGAGCAACGGCGAGATCGCCCTCGCGCGCCCGTATATCGATGCTTTCGGGCATTTTTCACCGTTGCCGCCGCCGGCCCGGAACTGGACGCGGGTACAGATGGTCCTGATGTGAGCCTGTTCCAGGAAGCTCGAGGGGGACAAGGTCACCTGAGCCCGACCTATGTTGGCGTCGCCTTTGCGGGCCGTGAGGATTGCCCGCAGGCGGGGGGTGTCCCCTCGCTTCGTGCCGCCGAACAGCTTCAGTGACAGCTTCGGCTTGAAGCCGAGGCTGGCGCAATCGGCCGCCTGGAAGGGCGAGCTGACGCTCACCGCCTGGTCGTCGGCCAAGGATCCGAGGTCAAGCCCGGAGCCGAGCACGGTCGAGTCGGTAGTCATCCGCTCACAGCTGGTCGGATTGAGGACGAACTCGGGCCGGTCGACGATGATCCGGATGTCACGGGCGTGGACGACGATCCCTTGCAGGATGTGCGGGATCGGCTCCGATGCCAAGCCATCGGTGGAGACTTCAGCCGTCTCGGGGTCGACCCTCAGCGCCTGGCGGATCACCACGGTACCGAGGTCGAACGGGCCGACCTTGGCCGTTGAGATGGCGACGATCGAGAGCTTCGAGCCCTGGTACGGGCCCGCAAGATAGATCTTGCCGGGGGCGTAACTGAGGGTCGGGCCGACCCCCGCCCCGACTAGGGTGCGACCGATCTGCGACGCAGCTGGGCAGCTCGGGGTGTCGAGCTCTTCCTGGCCGCCGTTCGGGCCCGTCCGCGCCCTGGCCGCAGCGATCGCCGTCTCGGAACAGAAGGGAATCCCGGCCACTTTGCCGATCACGCCCTTCGGGAGCTTCATCGAGAAGCGGCTGAACTCCTGTTCCCCATCGCTGCGGGTGAGGCGAGCGACGAAGGGTGAGTAGTCGCCGGCAGCGTTGTTGGTGGTGCCAGCGGTGAAGCCCGGCTTGAACGGCGGTATACCGCTCGGGCAGGGGGCACCGTTCGCGCCCCTGTCGATCGTGAAGCTGCTCGACCTCGTGATGATCTCACTCGGCAGTGGGTTGTTCGGATCCGAGGCCGACCAGGGCGTGAACTTCGCCACCATCTCGTAGGCCCCGCACTTCGCTGGCATCACCAGCGGCGCCCGGTCCCCCTCGAAGAAGTTCAGCCTGAAGGTGTCGAACGGCAGCTGCGGCAGGTTGTCGAAGGTGGTCACGAGCTGTCCGGTGCTCGGATTCAGCGCCACCTTGCCGGCCTGTTTGACAAGTACGCCGCGCTCAGGGATCTTCGCGACCATGTACAACGCGATCAGCGAGTTGAGCGGGTTGTCGTACGGCTTCGCCACGTAGAGGGAGCCTTTCGCTTCCTCCTCGAGCAGCGGCGTAGAGATCTGGACGTTGCCGATCTTCGAGCTCTCGGGACACCCCTGACCTGACGGAGAGGTCACAGTCTCCCTCGCGTAATCGGCTGGGCTGCAGGCACCCAGGCCTTCCGCCTGCGAGGGATTGACCGTCACCCCCTCCGGCAGCGTCACTTCCACCTTCTTGGCCTGCCCTTCGGCGACCGCGTCTCCGTTGGCGAGACCGGAGTTCGGCATGTCGAGGCGGAATTCCAGGCCGCTCGAGCTGACGGCCGACTTACTGGTCGGGCTAGCGGCGATCGTCGGGTCGAAGGGCACCTGGTTGCAGCCGAACAGCGCCGCGGCGGCGAAAGAGGCTCTCTCGACCACGCTGCCAGGCGGCACGTTCCAGGGTTCGGCTTCGACGCCGAAGCCGAGCGGTCCCTGGCAGGAGACCGGCTGCCGCAGGAAGGCCTCTTCGCTGAGCGCCGGTGGACGCTCGCAGAGCTGGGGGGTGCCTTTCCCTTTGAAAACACAGCCCCAGCCCCTCGTGGCATCGTGTTCCGGATCGCCCGGATCGCCCCAGATGACGACGGTGCTGGAGAGGAGCTTCGCAAGCTGGGTCGCGTTGCTGACCGAGGCGACGATGCGGTAACCGTTATCGGGGTCCACCGCGGTGCCGATCAATACCGGCGTCCCCAGGACGTTGAAACCGAAACGAGCTGGCTCACCATTTTTGGGAGGCAGGTTGAAGACCGGTACTGCGAGCCGGGCGAATCCCCCTAAGAAAGTTTCTTCGAAAATGGTCACCGAGGCAACGCCAAGTGCGGTTTCCGCAGGACAACCCTCTTCGTCCAGACGCTCGTAGAAGTCAGGCATTTCGCAGTAGGGCACCGCCGTAGCGCTGCCGACCAGGCCGGCGGGCAACGGAAAGTGCAGGTTGCGCGGCAGGGCCGGCTGTTCGACCGAGCTATGGGTCCTGTCTTTGCCGGGCAGGTAGTTCCCCGCGTTGAACTGGATCGTCGTGGTCAACTGGAAGGGATGACCGCCGGCTTGGATCGCGGGGTCGCCGCCTTCTTCTTCGGGCTGCGCGGAAAAGCGCTCGATCCCAAACCGGACCTCCTCAGGGCTGACCTCGATCTCCTGGACTATGGACTTCGAGGGGGCGTTACCGCCGGAGACGGTCACCCTACCCGGCGCTCCAGTGGCCGGCGGGCTGCCGGTGAGACTGGCCAAGACGTCGATCTCGATTGCTTCGTAGGGAGGAAGCGTGCCTTCGAAGTTGCAGGTGACGAGGTCGGCGGCTTCCACGGCGCAGTCAACCGGACCGGATTCATCCTTCCACCCCGCGGAGGCTTCAACGCCTTCCGCTATCACTCCCCCGGGCAGCTCGTCGACGATCGTCACGGGCGTCTCCGTTCCGTCAACCGGAGCGTTACCGAGGTTGGTGAGGGTGAGGATGAGGCGACCGCTACCGCCCTCGACCAGGGTTTTCATGGTGGACGGTTCATTGACAGAGAGCGCGGGAACCGCATGGCCGGCATCCTCGCCGATGCTGGTGATAAGAAACCGGCGACTTCCCCCGGCCTCTTCGACCACTTCCACATTCCCAGCTCCATAAGCACTCGGCGATTCGAGAGCTTCCTCGAGCTGCTGGGCGGTTTCGCTGTTGGGGAGGCCCAGGAAGGAACAGAAGGGACTGAACATGCAGGCGACCGGGACTTCTTCGAGGCTTACGACCACAAATGGCTGCGGTTTAGCCTGAAGTTCCTGTACCTGGTTCCGCGGCTCCCACATGTTGCTTGGCCGACTCCCGTCGAGAATCTGCCACCAGGGCGAGGCGGCGACGGAGGCAGCCGGCAGCAGGGCGAGCAGCATTACGGCGGCGCCAAGCGTGGCGACAAGGACTGCGAGGCGGTTGGGCATTCGGCGGTTCTCCTGACTCATCGGACCGCCCTCCGGTCCTGACTGGCTCTCTTTTGGTTCTGTCGGTTCTTGCGCACGCAACGAACTTTGCCTTTGGAGCGGACCTTGCGCTTGCCCTTGGGGCAGCGCTTGCCTTTGTTGGGCTTCACGTTGCCGGGGCCCTGGAAGGTCGCGCTGCCGGGACTCAAATCGCCAGGTGGGACAACGGGGGGTCGGCAAGCCTCCCCCTGGCACTCCGGAGTTGGCCGGAGCGTTGCTTCGACACCGCCCACACGGGCGTCGTAGACGTCGGGCGCATCGTCCACGTCCATGACCGAGAGTCGGGCGGGGGTGAGGAAGAAGACGTCGTCGCCGCTGACGCTGGCGTCGAAGAATCCCGATTCTCTTTCCGCGGTTCCCGACGAGAGCAACGACACGCAGCCTCCCCCCGAGCGAGCGGTCCCCGCATCGCCGGAGGAGGCGCTGCAGCTCCCGACGCCGATCGGCTCCCACTGGTAGACGTCCCACTCACCGTTGGAGTCGGCGGGGACCAAGGAGTCGAAGGCGTTGAAGAAGACGCGGCCGTTGTCGAGTGCGGTGCGGGCGTGGTAAAGCGGAAGCCCTTCCTCATTCCTGTATCCCGCAGGAAGCGTCGCGGCTACCTGCACGCCGCCGTACATCTCTCCTATGGGTCCGGGGTTGATCAGCGGCCGTCCCACCGGCTCCTCCCCTCGAGGGGCGACGCCGAAGGGATTGCAGGAAAGACAAGTGAGATCCCCGGTCACGGCGTCGTAGCGGAAGACCTCCTGGACAGGTTTGCCGCTCGTCGCCTCGAAGTTGTCATAGCCGGTGAGGCTGCGCTGCGACATGAACACGAGGAAACGGCCGTTTGGCGAGACGGTCGCGGCCCGTATGGCGCCTGCCGCCGCGTTGATGCTGCCGCGCATCCCCCAGACGCCTTTGTCTTCGTCGTCGAGGGTGGCGATGAAGCGCACCTCCTCTCCCTCTTCCCAGTGGTAGAGATTGGGCTCGCCGGCCACCGCACTGTCCCCGTAGGAATTGGGCTCATCGTCCAGCACGCCCCTGGCGGGGAAGTAGATCCCCGAACCATCACTACTGAGACCGGAGACCAAGTCCAGTACTTCGCCGCTTTCGCCGGAGCCGAGCGGGACGCTGAGGTTGGTGAGATTGGCACAGCCCGCGGCGGGGCTGCCGGCGGGGATTTCGCAACGGTAGAGATCGCGCCCGGAGGGACTGGCATCGGGGGTCAGCTGTCGCGAGTCCGTGAAGAAAACGACCGTCCCGTCAGCGCTGGCCCCCTGGAAGACGGGAGTCGCGCCGCCGGTCCCGGTGCCGCCCTGCGGGACGTCGAGCCGCACGGTCTGTTCGGCGGTGGTGTCGCGCATGAAAAGGGTGCCGCCATCGTTTGGAGCCAGCCGCCCCCAAAAGACCCGGGAGCCGTCCCCCGAGATCGCGTTCTGGACGGTGGTCTTCCCAGAGCCTAGGGATGGTTCGTCAGCCAGGACTCCGCCTTCGTCGGCCGGCAACAGGCTGATCGGCTGCAGTTTCCCTGCCGTCCAAAGGTAGATGGATTTTCCCGGCACGGGGGTGGGCAACCCAGCGACGAGAGGCACGTCAAGGCTGGATTGAAGCAAGATGCGACTGAGATCCGGGGTGGCACCGATCGGGATGACCGCTCCGAGGGTGAGGTTCGGGGGTCCGCCGAATTCCGTGCCGGGCGGCACGTTGGCGATTCCTTCCCGGCCGGTTAGCAGCGGCGTGTAGGCGGCGGGGTTCCCATGCTGCCGCAGATACGGGGTGCGTTCGGTGGCCTCCGGCGAGAGCAGGGTGCTGCCACGTGGCATGAGGGCTCCCCGTGAGAGATCGGGGTTGTAGAGCTTGAATTCGCCTTCCGTTGACAGCCCCAGCGAAATGGCTTCATTGTTCGGTGAGGAGATATCCTGAGAGCGCCAGCCATCAGGGCCTCGCTGCGCGATTATCGACGATAGTTCGGGCATGCGGTTGCCCTGCGAATCGGGTTCGATCGTTCCAAGGGCCAGGTACGCAAGGCCTTCTCCGTTGCTCGCCGCCTGGATCAATCCCCCCCACGTCCCTCTCAACAGGGCATCGTGCTTGTCAGGAGGCGACACCATCTCCCAAACTCGCAGGTCGGGGAGCTCGAAGCCCACTCCCATCAGCTGGGTCCTGAAGGTGCGGCTTGGTCCCTCCACCGTCGGGCCGAGCGCGTTTTTGGCGACCACCCGGAAGTAGTAAGTGGTGGCGGGCTGCAGACCGACTATGGAATGCGAGACTTCGACCGGCTGCTCCCCTGCGCCGACAATTGCCTCAGGAAAGGGGACGCTGGTGCAGGTGCTCCCCGGCAAGGCACAGTCTTCCAAGCCATACTCGAAGTGATAGGTGGTCTCGGACGTATTGGGATCGACCCGGGCGCGCAGCTTCGCCGAATCGGCAGTCACGTTGCTGACGGAGGTGCTCACGATTTCCGGCGGTCCGATGACGATCTTGCGGCCCAGGGCGGCGACTCGCGTTCTGAAGGCATCGCCGGCGTATAGCTTGATCGCTTCGCCTTCAGCGATTTCCTTTCCCTGCTCCCATACCGCGATGCCCTCCGCCGTTCCTTCGAGAGCCGAGTCCTCAGTTGACGTACCCGGTGCGCCAAAGGATTCGACCAAAGCAGCCGTCACATCATACCTCTGGATCCAGGTGGTGCTGAAGCTCGTTTCGAGTACGTACACGTCGTTATTGGAGGCATCGATGTCGAATCCACGGAAGAGGCTTGGAGCAACATTCGCGACAAAAGGGCCTTCCGAATAGGTAGTGCTTTCGGTGACCGGAAACAAATTGGGAGTGAAACGGCTTATCGCCTGTTCACCTTCCTGGACATAAACCGCCCCGCTTGAGTCGACGTCGATGCTGGTCGGACTCGCCGCCGAGAAGCTAGTCAGTGGCGCGCCGGTGACACCAAAAATGCTTATCAGGCCGGAGGAGTCGCTCGCATAGATGCTGCCTTCTGCGTCCACCGCAATGCTGACAAGTTCACTGAAACCCGGAATTTCGCTCGTCCCCATCCCTGGACCAGCGGTGAATTCAGCGGGTTCTCCGTTGGCCTCGAAAGCCCGTATCGCATCCGTTTCGGTGACGTAAATGAGGCCGCTCGAGGAGTCCACCGCGATCTGGGTGGAACCTTCCGGCCCGGCGAGCGGTTCCAATCCATCGATCCGATTGCCGTCGATGTACGAACTCGTGCCCTCGAAGTCGACTGGCTCTCCGTCCGGGTTGAACTTGAGGACACTGCCGGCAGAGCCACTCCTGTCCAAGACGTAGACAAGTTCGTTCTGCTGATCCAGCGCGATCGAGTCAACGCTTTCAAACCCGGGCGCACCGGTGCCTTCTGGACCGAAATCGAAGAGCCGCTCTAGTGGAAAGGGATCGTCTGCCGCCGCGGCGGCCGCAGTTCCGCTGGCTACGGGGGACAGAAGAAGGAATGCAAGACAGCTCAGCAGGCCGATAGCCCAGCCCCTCGAACAATTGCCAGATACTCCTCCCATTACTCCCCCTTGCGCATAAATGAGGCATGGCAGCGAGTCGCTAACCGCTACCTCCCCCGGTTCCCAGTTCTCAATACGTACCAGATTAGCACCCACAATTGCAAGCCCGTGAGACCCTTGGAGGCCATCCCCTACGCAATATCTCCCTGGAAATCTCAGTTCGTCAGCAAATCGCGTGTGCGCAAATAACCTTGGAATGCACGGGATCCGCGAATCGCGGATCCCGTGCCATTGCTACTGCGCTACCTCTCCAAATGGGTCGGTATCGCTATGTGCAGGTAAGCGTCCGATTCGCCGGGAAGGTGATCGTCGCCGTAGCGTCCATCGAGGACGGAGAGGTGACCCCGAGGATGGTCGAGTTCAGACCATAGGTAACCCCTGTGACCGAAGTGTGCTGCTGGTGTCCGGCAACAGATTTCGCGAAACTGAGCGTAGCTTTGTTGCTGGTACCGCCGCATGCCGGGCTCGTGATTGTGCCCAAGACGCCGTTGCCGTTCACGGTGACGGTAATGAACCCGCATTTGAAGGTCGCGAAGTGATTATTCGCGGATGTAATCAGAATGCCGGGCGCGCCGCTGTTGAGTGTAACCAGATGGAACGGCAGGTTTGTGGTTGTGACGTTTTCGCAGGATCCGAGCTGTTCGCTCGTCACTTCGTCGAACGTGAGATGCACGGTTCCTGTTGTGGTGGTTTCAAAGGTCCCGTTACCTGTGATTGTTTTACCTTTCGTGCCGTTTCCGGATGTCCTCGTCAATTCTGAGGCCCCACCGTGGACGGTGAAGGGTCCGGTGGCGCTCACATGGAGCGGGTTCGCCGAAGCGAAGCTCGGCACCACGAGCAGAGCGCAAACCGCCGCGAGGGCGAGAAGCATCATCTTTTTCATTTTCTACCTTTCTTGCGCCCCGGCAGGAGGAGACGTTGCAAGTCCCTCCCGCTGGGCTGTTGATGGGTCGGCAGACTTCCGTCCCGCCCGACCCGCTTGCGCCGCTAGAAGTAACGGACCGTTCTCAGTTAGGTCAAGAGTTTCCGCTCTATTACAGGAAACTCGACCTGGCGCTACTCAGAAATCTGGGCGTTTCCGCTGCAAATCTCCAGGAGTCGAGATTTTTACGCTCGCAATCCTGCGCGCGGTTCAGAAAAAGCTGATCAGCGCCGGGGGCCGGCGTCGCAAGCGTGGGACTTGCCCCAACCCCGCTGGCCGTTGCAGTAGTCGTGGCCGGGGCCGCCGTAGAGCTGGTCGGGCTGGGCGCCGCCGTAGAGGCGGTCGTTGCCCTCTTCCCCGTGGCAGCCGTCCTGGCCCGGGCCCATCACGCAGACGTCGTTGCCGGGGCCGCCCCAGCAGCCGTCGCTGCCGGTGCCGTGGCGGCAGTAGTCGTCGC
>WUUC01187384.1_pt1 | contig 11446 bp, 11 predicted proteins | sample 6278441 | NCBI WGS metagenome assembly WUUC01 (sample SAMN13675441, study PRJNA597444) | soil metagenome | isolation source: soil | place: USA: Washington | collected 2017-10 | reverse complement strand
ACGATGAAGACGATTCGCCGCGGGCGTGGAATGTCCCGATTCTGGGCGATTGAGTCGCGTCAGACAAGACCAATATCCCACGGTTTCAGCCATCCTCGTGCGATCGCCGGCGAGATCGACGACCGCGACTCCGGGATCCGCTGGCGCGCTAGCGTCACACTCTGCGCGTCGCATGCTGCAACGAAGCACTCGAGCTGATGCAACGTGGGCGAGCGATTCGGTTCGGGATCGACGCCGGTGCCGCGGCCGGCTCTGAGCCGCAACGCCGATCTGTCTCAGGCGGGCGGATCTCGCGGTCTCGGGCTTGCGCTCCCGCGCGCAAACGAGCGTCTCGATCGGCGAGGCGGACGGACCCGCAAAGGACGACACGCAGGTGTCGCGCCCGGCGCCCAACTCCCAACTGCTCACCGAGCAGAAGCGAGCGTGTTCGTACTTCGGACAGGCCCGCCGCACCGGCGCGAGCCGCGCACCTGGCCAACAAACCGCGAGGTGTTGGCGTGCGAAGGCGACACCGGCTGCCAGTGTTGCTCACACCCTGCTCACACCCCGCGCGGGCTTCGCAACGCTGCCCATCGGGCGCAAGCCGCGCGCAAACGGCGCCGCAGACCGGCGCGCGGTGATGGGCGGTCCCGGGCTCGAACCGGGGACCTCTTGCTTGTAAGTTTCGCGCTCCTGGTTGCCGTACATCGTCACTGGTCGCCATTGTGCGGCATCCGGCGGATATGACCGCTGCGGAGCTGCCGTAGGCAGCCGCAGGTTTCCGGAGTTGCACGCACCCCTGCACGCACCCTCGCGCCCGGTGTCCAGGCGTCCGAAGACGCACCCGAGGATCACGACACTCCCCCGAGAGACGTGAGGGGTGCGGCATTGAGGCGCGCCCGGGCGGCGGCGACTCGTCGTGCGCGGCCAGCCAGCTGGGCATCCGCCCGCCGGGCGACGGCACCGCGCCGCGCGATCGACTCAGCGACCGGATCAAGCCCGTAGAGCGGAGAACGGAGGCTGATGAATGTCACGATCGCAGCGTCAGGAGAGGCGCGTGCCGCCCATGCTCATTAAGACCGTGAGCGAGCCGCGCGAGACACCACTCCTGCCGGCAACCCAGCAGCGCGGCCAACGGCCGACCGGGCTGCGGTGCTCATGGTCAGGGCGCAGGGGCGGGCTGGGCACCTTCACGGCCACGTCCACCGCCACCGGATCTGACTATGCGAAGCACCGAAGCAGAAGCCAGGCCCACCGGCGCAGCCACCGCCCTATCGGAATCTGCTCGACACGTAGGCGCCCAGGTCGATCACATCCCTCGCCCGACGGCGTCTCGCCGCGAGGAACGGTTCTCGTCGCGCGGGCGGGGACGGCTACCCGTTCACGCGCGAGCCGCGCACCGGGCTGACCGCTCCCCCGTGACGACCCACCTCGGCGCCGTCACGCCGGAAACACGATCGCCTGGCGAACCGCCTCGCCTAGCGCCAGACGATCGAAGCCCTCGTTGACATCGTCGAGCGTGATGCGGTGGGTCAACAGCTGCTCGACCGGGAGACGGCCGGTGGCGTACAGCTCGACGAACCGCGGGATGTCACGCCGCGGTACGCAGGATCCGAGGTATGAGCCGCGTAGCGTTCGCTCCTCGGCGACGAGGGAGAGCGCCGGCAGCTCGAGGATGCGATCGGGATGCGGCAACCCGGCGGAGATCGTCGTCCCTCCGCGCCGTGTTGCTGCGTACGCCTGCGCAAGGACGCGCGGGTCGCCGACGGTCTCGATGACCTTGTCGGCCCCGCCGTTCGTAATCTCCGCGATGGCAGCCACCGCCTCGTTGCCGGCGGGCACCATATGGGTTGCGCCCAACGTGCGTGCCAGCTCCAGCTTCTCTGGAACGACGTCGATCACCACCAACGGATAGGCACCGGCGGCACGGGCGCCGAGCACGGCGGCCATCCCGACGCCACCGAGACCGAACACTGCCACGCGGTCCGATGGCCCGATCGCCGCACTATTCAACGCCGCACCCACGCCTGTCAGGACCGCGCACCCGAACAGCGCGGCGATGTCGAATGGCAACGAGGGATCGACCACCACGACGGACTGCGCCGAGACGACCGCGTGCTCCGCGAACGCGGAGACGCCGAGATGGTGGTTGAGTGCCGCGCCCGCGCGCCTCAGCCGGCGCTCGCCGGAGAGCAGCGTCCCTGCACCGTTCGCGGCTGCAGCCGGCTCGCACAGGGCGGGTCGTCCTTGGAGGCAGGGGCCGCACGCTCCACAGCACGGCACGAAGGACATGACGACGTGGTCGCCGACGGCCACGTCGGACGTCGCCGGACCGACTTCGAGGACCTCTCCAGCAGCCTCGTGACCGAGCACCATTGGTAGGGGCCGAGCGCGCGTTCCGTCGATCACCGAGAGGTCGGAATGACAGAGGCCCGCTGCGCGAACCTCCACGAGCAGCTCTCCGGGACCCGGCGGGTACAGATCGACATCGGTGATCTCGAGCGGTCGAGAGGCGGCGTACGGTCGAGGCAGCCCTATCTCCTGGAGGACAGCGGCACGGGTTCTCATGAAGCCGGGCACCCGAGTCGAGAACTCATAGTTCGTCACCGACCCACACCGCACGGACCGGTGAGGCGCACACGCCGCCGATCCGCAAGGGCGCCGCGATGATCCGGCCACGGGCGTCGCCGATGCGCTCGAGACCCTGGAGCGGGGCCAGGAGCAGCGCATCGGTCTCGAAGAACCGGGTGAGATGTCCGGTCGGGTTCCGCGGATCGTCGAATCGCGGGAGATCCGCTCCCAGCAGGCCGACGCCCGCCGAGACGACGAGGTCGATCGCGTCGGGAGCGAAGAACGGCCCGTCGGTCACGAACTCCGGCGCCTGCCAGCGCTGCCCCCAGCGCGTGCCGACGAGCAGGCCCGTTCCGCGGAGCGACGGCGCCGGATCCAGCCGGTCGAGTGCCTGCCGCAGTCCCTCGGCCTCGATCGGCTGCCCCGCTTCTGCGGGCACCTGGACGCACACGCTCGGCAGCAGCACCGTGCGCTCGAGCGCGACCTCCGCAACGAGCTCTCGGTCGGGGAACACATGCGCCGCCGTCTCCAGGTACGTACCCGTCTGCAGCGGCATCGCGATCGCCTGCTGATGGATCTCTCGAGCGCTCCACGCGGGCGACGCGATCGCGCTGATCTGCGGCGGGAAGTACGGCTCCGCGTAGCTCCACATCCCCGACTCGACGGGTCCCGTGATGTCGATCATCGCCGGCGCACTCATGGCCGCAGCGCCCTCCCGTCAGCGGCATCGAAGACGTGCACGTGCTCGGGATCGACGCAGAGCGCGAGGGGCCGGCCCAGCGCGAGGGGCGCGCGGGCGTCGGCTAGTGCGATCAGGCGCTCGCCCGCCGCGAGCGAGAAGCCGATCGCCTGCTCCGCGCCGTGATACTCGAGGTGGTCGGGGCAGACGCGCGCGGCAATTCCCGCCGTCTGGGCGTCGGGCTCGCCGGCAAGCCGGAAATCGCACGGCCGGATGCCCACGAGCACCTCGCGGCGGCCGTCGAGCGCCGCGGCGAGCCGCGTGTCGATGGGAAGGCGAAGCGGCCCGTGACGCAAGGCGCCGTCGTCCACCTCGGCCGCGACGAAGTTCATCGCCGGAGACCCGATGAAGCCGGCGACGAAGCGGTTGCGCGGTTGCTCGTAGAGCTCACGCGGCGTGCCGACCTGCTGGACGACCCCGCGGTCGAGCACGCAGACCCGCTGCCCGAGCGTCATCGCCTCCGTCTGGTCGTGCGTCACGTAGGCGGTCGTCACGCCGAGCGAGGCGTGCAGGCGCGCGAGCTCCGAGCGCATCGACACGCGCAGCTTCGCGTCCAGATTCGAGAGCGGCTCGTCCATCAGGTAGACGGCCGGCTCCCGCACCATCGCGCGACCGATCGCCACGCGCTGGCGCTGGCCGCCGGAGAGCGTGTCGGGCAGGCGATCGAGCAGACCGTCGAGCTCGAGGATCTCCGCGGCGCGGGCCGTTTGCGCCGCGATCCGCGCCGCCGGCTCGCGGCGGCGCCGCATCCCGAACTCGAGGTTGCCGCGGACGGTCATGTGCGGGTAGAGGGCGTAGCTCTGGAAGACCATCGCGATGTCGCGTTCCCGGGGGCGCACCGCCGTCACATCGCAGTCCCCGATCCAGACCGAGCCCTCCGTCGGCCGTTCGAAGCCCGCGATTAGCCGGAGCAGTGTCGACTTGCCGCAGCCCGAAGGACCCACGAGCACCAGGAACTCGCCGTCCGCGACGTCCAGCTCCACACCCGACACGGCGGCGACGTCGTTCCCGAACACCTTCGTCAGCTCGTGCAGCGCCAGGGAGGCCATATGTCAGCGCCCCAGCAGCACGGCGAAGCCGCGATCGAGGTACTTCTGCACGAAGGCGAACAGCACCAGTACCGGCACCGTGCCGAGCAGCGCGGTCATCATCAGCGCCTGCCAGCCGATGTCCCACTGCCCGACGCTCGAGAAGACGCCGACGGTCACGGGCCACTTGTCCGGCGTCGCGGAGAGGAACGTCAAGGAGATGACGAACTCGTTCCAGCCGAACAGGAAGGCGTATACCGCGGTCGCAGCGATGCCGGGCACCGAGAGGGGCAGCACGATGTGCCAGAGCCGAGCGAGCCGGCCGCAGTGGTCGAGCTCCGCCGCTTCCTCGATCTCCGGCGAGATCGCCGCGAAGAAGCCCGTGAGGATCCACACGCAGAACGGGAGGATGAACGCCGCGGCGGCCACGATCACGGCGGCGAACGTGCCGAGCAGGCCGAGGTTCGCGGCCGTCTCGAACAGCGGGACGAGGACGACGATCGGCGATAGCATCTGCGTCACCAGGACCGTGGTCATGAAGCCGTCGCGAAAGCGAAACCGCGCCCGCGCGAGGACGTACGCCGCCGGGATCGCGCACGCGAGCGCGACGAGCGTCACGCCGGCGGCGATGATGAAGCTGTTGCGCAAGCCGCGCATCACCGAACCCTCCGACCAGATGTCGGTCAGGACGCTCAGATCGAGGTTCCGCGGCAGCCATGCCTGCTCCCCGGCCAGCTCCGACGCCGGCTTGACCGACGTGGAGAGCATCACGAGGTAGGGGAAGAGGCAGATCGCCGCGATCGCCAGCACCGCGACGTACAGCGCCACCCGGCCGGCATCGATGCGCGACGTGCGAGCGATCACGCGACTCGGGTTCGGTCGATCAGCCGGCGGACGTAGAGCACGCTCAGCCCCAGCAGCGCCACGAGGATGACCATCGCGATCGCGGATGCCGCGCCGACGTCGAACTCGCCCGCGAAGCCGACGCGATAGAGGTACGTGGCCAAGATGTCGGTCTTGTTCACAGGCCCTCCGCCGGTCATCACGTAGATGATCGGGAACGAGTTGAAGACGACGACGAAGTTGGAGAGCGTCACGACGAGCAGCACGCGGCGAATCAGCGGAAGGGTGATCCGGAGGCTGCGTGCGACGACCGAGGCGCCTTCGATCTCCGCTGCCTCATACAGCTCCGAGGGGATGCTCCGCATCGCGGCCCCGAGCATCACGGCGGCGAACGGCACCGAGACCCAGATCCCGACGCAGATCACGGCGACGCCCGCCGCCGGCAGATCCGCCAACCAGGCGAGGGACACGTGTCCCAGCCCGAACAGGCCGATCGAGTGGTTGACGAGCCCGTCCGGGCCAAGCGCGAAGCGCCACACCACCGCACTGAGCGCCAGCGAGGTCGCCCACGGGAGCATCAGGACGACGCGGAACGCGCGTCGCCCGCGGAACCGCGCCTGCATGACGTGCGCGACCAGGAACCCGAGCACTGTCGTCGCGCCGACGACCGCGACCGTCCACACGACGGTCTGGGCGAGCACCTGCCAGAACAGGCCGTCGTCGAACAGCGACCTGAAGTTGCCCAGACCCACCCAGTGTCTGGCGCGACTCAACCCGTCCGTTGCGTGGAGCGACAGCCATGCGGTCTGGCCGATCGGCACGGCGAACACCGCCGACAGCAGCGCCGCGGCGGGCAGCAGGTAGAGGTAGACCGAGCCACCGGCGCCCGCCGCGGTGCGACCTGCCGGCTCAGCCGATCGCCGAGGCGATCGCATCGCAGGTCTCCTCGGGCGACTTCCCGTCGACGTACATGCCCTGCAGGGCGCGCGTCCCGGTGTCGATGAGCTTCAACCATCCGGCGTCCATCGGCACGAAGTCGCCTTGCCGGACGAGGTCGACGAACGTCTTCATCGGCGGCTTGGCGTACCGCGGCGCGGAGAAGCCCTCGGTCAGCACGGGCAGCATCCCCCGGCCCTCGACGAACTCGTCGGCGATCTCAGGTCGGTAGAGGAACTTCGCGAGCTCGGTCGCGGCATCGAGGTTCTTGCCGTCCTTGAACAGCACGTACGCATCCGCGACGTCGAGGGTGCTCGACTCGGTTCCCGCCGGGATCGGCGCGACGCCGTACTCGAGGCCTTCGGCGTCTTCGCGAAGCATGCCGACCAGCCAGGGGCCGGAGATCGTCATTGCCGCCTTGCCGCCGATGAACAGGTTCAGCTGCTCGTCGACGTCGGAGGCGGTCACGTCGGGTTGCGTGAGGTCGCCGCCGACCATCTGGGCGAGCACGCCGACTCCCTGCACGCAGGCCTGCTGGTCGATCGTCAGCGTGCCGTCGGCTTGCGCGAGCTCGCCGCCGAAGCTCCAGTAGACATAGGGGAACCACGCCGCGAAGGCCTCGTTGCCCGTGCCCTGCAGCGCGAAGCCGTGTTCGGCGGCGCCCTTCGCCTCGATCCGTTCGGCGTCCTCGACCACCTCCTGCCAGGTGGCCGGCGGATCAGCGAGGCCCGCCTTCACGAACGCCGCCTGGTTCCAGAACAGGGCGCGCGACGTGGAGAGATACGGAAGTGCGGTGAGCTTGCCATCGATCTCGCCGCCCTCGACCAGCCTCGGATCGAGCGCGCGCACGAACGGAGCGTCCAAGCGGTCGCTCCAGGGCACGAGCGCATCAGCATCCGCGAACGCCGGGATCCACGCGCTCGGCACCCCGGCGAGGTCCGGCGGGTTCTTGCCGCGCAGTTGCGTGGTGAGCAACTGCTGGTACGCGTTCACGGGAGGCAGCGTGAGCTCGACGTCGACGTCCGGATGCTTGGCCTCGAACGCCTTGGCGACCTTCTCGGCCCACGGCTTCACGCCCGGGTCGTAGTCGAGCAGCGCCCAGCGGACGGTGCCCGAGACGTGCGCCGGTGACCCGGCCGGGCCGCCGCCGGCCGCGTCGCCCCCGCCGCCACAGCCGGCAAACGCGACGACGGCCGCGATGGCCAGGAGGCTGCGCGGTCTGCGGCTCATGGCTGCGACCGGCTCGCCCGGATCTCGGACAGGACGCCGTCGCGCAGCGTGCCCAGCACATCCGGGCTCAGCTTCTCGCGACCGTGACAGAAGGACGCCTGGTGCTTCATGAAGACGCGGACATCGTCCGCGCTCTCGATCGCCGTGTAGACGGGCTGGGCGATCAACTCGTTGCGGGCGTCGGTAAGCGTGATCGGACGGGCAGTGCTCACTGCTTCCCTCCTAGACGTGTGCTCTGAGTATGAGCATACGTCACCTGCTGCCGGGAGTGCAAGCCACGCGGCGCGCTGCGCGATCAGTCGCGTAGCGCGATGACGGCGTCGATCTCGACGTCGAAGCCGTTGAGCGCCGCAGGCACCGTGGTCCGCACGGGCAACGGCTCGCCCAGCCTCCGAGCAAGCACCTCGTTCAACGTCGGGAAGTCCGCTAGGTCACGGAGGAAGACACCCAGGCGCACAGCCCGTCCGAGGCCGGTCCCGGCGGCGCGCGCGATGTGCTCGAGGTTGTCGAGCGTCGCCTCGAGCTGCTCCACGAACGTGGTTCCGACCCGGTTCCCCTGGGCATCGAAGGGCCCCTGGCCGGCCGTGAAGAGCAGGTCGCCCACGATCTGGCCCTGGGCGTACGGGCCGGCGGGTGGTGCGGCGTCAGCCGTCTGCACGGATCGTCTCATCGATCTGCTCCATCTCGTTCGTCAGGTCGAGCTCCTCTGCGCGATGGCAGGCGACCGCGCCACGCGCGTCGTCGTCGGGCGGCGATCGGAGCTCCGGGGTGCTCGTCCTGCAGCGCTCCTCGACGTACCGGCAGCGGCCGGCGAAGGGACAGCCCACCTCCGGGCGCGATCCGAGACGCACCTCCTGGGTCCCGCCGATGGGCACCAGGCGGTGCTCCCGATCGCCGTCGATCCGTGGCGTGCAGCGGAGGAGCGCGGCAGTGTATGGGTGGCGCGGACGAGCGAAGAGCGCATCGACGGTTCCGTGTTCGACGACGACGCCCCCGTACATCACATGCACGAAGTCGCTGTAGCGCGCGACGACGCCCATGTCGTGCGTGATCAGCACGACCGAAGCCGCGTGCCGCTCGGCCAGCGCTCGCATCGTCTCGAGCACGGAAGCCTGGACCGTGACATCGAGCGCCGACGTGGGCTCGTCCGCGATCAGGATGCTCGGCTCGCAGAGGAGGGCCATGGCGATCAGGACGCGCTGCCGCATGCCGCCGGAGAGCTCGTGCGGGAACCGGTGGATCTGATCCTCAGGCCGCTTTATCTCGACCTCGCGCAGCATCTGCACGGTGCGGTCGCGCGCCTCGGTGCGCGACTTGCCCAACCGGGTGCGCACGACATGGCCGAGTTGGTCACCGACCGTGAAGACCGGGTTGAGCGCCGCCATCGGATCCTGGAACACCATCGCGATCTCGTGGCCGCGCAGGCGCCGGATCCGCTCGGCCGGGGCGCCGAGCAGCTCCTCGCCACGGAACCGGATGCTGGAGGCGCTGCCGTAGCGCACCCTGCGGCGGTCGTGGAGCTGCAGCACGGACAGGGCCGTCACCGACTTGCCGGAGCCGGATTCGCCGATGATCGCGACGTGCTCGCCGGCGCCGACGTCGAACGACACCTCCTCGACGGCGCGCACGTCGCCGTGGGCCGCTCGCAGGTGCACGGTGAGGTCGCGAACGCTCAGTAGCGGGTCGCTCATGAGATCGCGGCCTCCAGGTCGTCGGCGATGCGCTCCGCGTGGTGACAGGCGACGACGTGGCCGTCGTCGAGCGGGCGCAGGGCCGGTGCCTCGGTCGCGCAGCGCTCGGTCGCGAACGGGCAACGCGTGCGGAAGCGGCAGCCGGACGGCGGGTCGTCGATCTCGTCAGACTCGGGCGTGTCGGCCCGGAGCGCGACGCGGGGCCGCGCGCGTTCCAGGACCGGATCAGGGATGGGTGCCGCGTCGATCAGTGACCGGGTGTACGGGTGGCGCGGGTGGCTGTACAGGCGCTCGGCGTCGCTGAGCTCGACGATGCGGCCGAGGTACATGACCGCCACCCAATCGGAGATGTGTCGCACCACGGCCAGGTCGTGCGCGATGAAGAGGTACGCGATGCCGCGCTCCGCCTGGAGGTCTTCGAGCAGCGTCACGATCTGCGCCTGGGTGGAGACGTCGAGTGCGGAGGTGGGTTCGTCGCAGACGATGAACGACGGGTTGAGCATGAGCGCACGGGCGATCGCAACGCGCTGGCGCTGTCCGCCGCTGAACTCGTGCGGATAGCGGCCGGCGGCACTCGCCTCGAGCCCGACGCGCTCGAGCATCGCGACAGCCGCCCCGGCGCGGTGCGCGCGCGGCCCGACCCTGTGGACGTCGAGCGGCTCGCGCAGGATCTGGCCGATCGTGTGGCGCGGATTGAGCGACGAGAACGGATCCTGGAAGATGACCTGCATGCGGCGCCGGAGCCTGCGCAGCTCCGCCCCCGACGTACCGGCGATGTCGCGTCCTTCGAGACGCACGGCGCCTTCGAATGGCACCAAACCCAGGATCGCCAGGCCGGCCGAGGACTTCCCACATCCAGACTCGCCGACGAGGCCGAGTGTCTCGCCGGCACGCACTGCCAGGTCTATGCCGTCGACGGCCCGCACCGTGCGCGCGACCGAACGCCGCGACGGGAGCGTGTCGAACGACACGCGCAGATCTTGCACGGACAGCAGCGGGTCGCCGGTCATGACCGGCGCCTCAGTAGCGCGCCGGGTCGTGCGCCGGTGATCGCGCCGTCGCGAAGGACGGCCTCGCCGGCGACGAACACGTCGCGGATCCCTGCCGGCTGCACCGCCGGCGTCGCGTACGTGGCGCGGTCCTTGAGCCGCGCCGGATCCAGCACCACGACGTCGGCGACTGCGCCCGGGCGCAGGACCCCGCGGTCGCGCAGTCCGAGGCGCTCTGCTGGAAGGCTGGTCGCTTTGGCGATCGCGTCACCGAGGCCCAGCCCGGCATTGAGCAGGCCACGCAACGCGCGTGGGAATGTCCCGAAGGAACGCGGATGAGCCAGGTTCGCCGAGTGCGCCGGGCTGAGCGTCGCGCCATCGGAGCCGATCGCCACGAGCGGGTCGCGCAGCGTGTCCGTGGTATCGCGCATGTCCGAGCCGACGACGATCACGTCCACGGCACCGCGATGCTGCTCGAGCAGCTCGAGCAACACGTCGGGCCAGTCCGAGCGATCGCCGGACAGCTCGGCGAGCGTCCGACCGCAGGCAGTAGTGGTCGTGGCGCCGGTGCGCGCGATCGTGATCGCCTCGGGCGGGAAGGGGCAGGCATGCAGCTCTGCGACCAGCCGCTCGCGATCGTCGCGGATCGCGACGAGCGCGGCCGCCGCGCCGGCGCTTCGGATGTCCTGCGGAAGCAGCTGGACAGCCGTCGTGTGGCCGGCGGTGTACGGATAGGCATCCGCGGCGACGTCGATGCCATCGGCGCGCAGCCGGTGCAACCGCTCGAGCACGCCGGCGGCGACGCCGCGACCGTCGGCGCCGACGGCGCGCAGGTGTGAGACCTGCACACGACCGCCATCCGTGAACCCGACGAACTCGTCGACCGCGCCTTCGAGCTCCCGACCGAGGTACGAGCGCACATGCGCGGCGATGAGCGCATCGACACGTCCCGCCGTCCGCGCCGCCGCATGCAGCTCGGCGCCGTCGGCCAGCTCGCCGGGGGCGTACATGAGCCCGAAGCTCACCCCCCAGGCTCCTGCCGAGAGCGCTTGCTCCAGCAGCCCGGAGATCGCGGATCGCTCACTCCGTGACGCCTCCCGGCGCGCTTCGCCGAGCACGGCATGGCGCGCGGAGCCATGGCCGATGAGCGTGGCGGTGTTCACGGCGGACGGCGCGGCGTCGAGGCTGTCCAGGTATTCGCTGAACCCGTTCCACGTCAGCTCGAGCTCTGGGCACAGGTCGACAGAACCGATGGTGGACCGCAGCGTCTCCCCGTGCTCGCCCAGCGGAGCGGGGCTCATCCCGCAGTTGCCGACGACCTCCGTGGTGATGCCTTGCCACACGCGCGATTCCGCGTCCGGATAGGCAAGGCGCGTCAGGTCCGAATGGGTATGGATGTCGATGAACCCGGGAGCGACGACGTGCCCTCCACAGTCGATC
>WUUC01174359.1_pt1 | contig 11446 bp, 8 predicted proteins | sample 6278441 | NCBI WGS metagenome assembly WUUC01 (sample SAMN13675441, study PRJNA597444) | soil metagenome | isolation source: soil | place: USA: Washington | collected 2017-10 | reverse complement strand
GGATCGGGCGGCGAAGGTGGTGCGGGCGACGAGGGCTGATCGGGGACGGCGGGGGACCCCGGCCGACCTCCTGGTGGTCGGGCTCGGCAACCCCGGCGCCGAGTACCGCCACACCCGCCACAACGCCGGCGCCGAGGTCATCGCCGTCCTGGCCGAGCGCTACGGCGGCCGCCTGCGCAAGGCCAAGGAGTCGGCCCTCACCGCCGAGGTGCGGATCGGCGACCGCCGGGTGGCGCTCGCCTTCCCGCAGACCTACGTGAACGACTCGGGCCGGGCGGTGGGCGCGCTCTGGCGACGCCATGGGATCGAGGACCCCTCCCGCCTGGTGATCGTCCACGATGAGCTGGACCTGCCGGTCGGGCGGCTCAAGGTGAAGGTCGGCGGCGGGTTGGCCGGCCACAACGGGCTGCGCTCGATCAAGACCCACCTCCACACCGACGCCTTCGTCCGGGTCCGCATCGGCGTCGGCAAGCCGCCCGGCCGGGCCGAGGGGGCGAACCACGTGCTCGGTCGCCCGGGCAGGACCGACCGCGCCGAGCTCGACATCGTCGTGCAGGAGGCGGCCGACGCGGTCGAGGCCATCCTGGCCGACGGACCGGAGGCGGCGATGACCCGCTTCAACGCCCGAATGCCGTAGGCGGGGCATCCATCGAGCGTGGTGCCGGAGTCCATAGCGTCGCGGCGTGGACGTCTTCTTCGGCGCCGGCATCGCGCTGTTCATCCTGGCCCTCACCCTGCCGATCGGGCTGGTGGTCCTCGCGGTGGTCGTGGTGTTCTCCGGCCGGGGCGAGGCCGACCCGGGTGACCGCCGGGTGGCGACCCTCTACCTGTCGGCGGTCTCGTTCGTCGCCGCCTTCACGCTCGTGTTCGCCCTCTACGGCGTGGCGTCGTCGCTGCTGCGGTTGCCGCTCGAGACCGAGTCCTTCGGCTCCACCTTCACCGAGGTCGGCCCCGGCTTCGAGGAGGAGGAGTTCTCCGACGTGGTCGAGGGGGGCGAGAACGACGACGAGTGGCGGGCGGCGGTGCTGTCGGGCCTGGTGGCGCTGACCGCCGGCGGGCTGCTCGCCTTCCACCTGCCCCGCCTGCGCCGGGAGACCAACGCGACCGAGTTCGCCGAGTCCTCGGCCCGGCGGGTGTTCGCCGGGTACCTGTACACCACCTGCTTCTTCGCCGCCGTCATCCTGCTGGTCGCCGTGACCGCGGCCGCATACTCGGCGTTCGCCTCGGTGGCGCCCGGCGTGGCGTCGGCCTCGGGCGAGGGCCAGCGCACCGATGGCGTGGTCAGCCTCGTGTCGCTCCTCGTGCTCGTCACCGGCCTCGGCACGCTGTTCGCTTTCCACTTCCGGGAGGGGACCCGCTGGCGGGGCGGCGAGCCCCGGATGACGCCTCCGCCGCCACCGTCTCCGCCGCCGCCGGCGGCGCACGTGCCCCAGCCCTGGGCCTGATCGCGCGCCGATAGCGTGAGCCGGTGCCCTCGTCGCCCGGCTCGCTGACGCTGCGGGAGCTGCCGCGGCTCCTGCGCGACGAGCCCGGCCTCACCCAGTCGCTCGGCCGCTCCTCGACCGTCCTGGCCGTGCCGGAGCCGGCCCGGGCGCTGGTGATGGCGGGGTTGGCCGACCTGTCATCCCGCCATCCGCTGCTGGTGGCGCTGCCGACCACCACCGACGCCGAGCGACTGGCCAACGACCTCGGCGTCTATCTCGGCGAGGACGCCGTCGACCTGTTCCCGGCGTGGGAGACCCTCCCCTTCGAGCGGGTGAGCCCGACCGTCGAGACGATGGGCCGGCGGCTGCGCACGATGTGGCGACTGCGGGACCCGGCCCGCAGCCCGCGGGTGGTGGTGGCGCCGGTGCGGGCGCTGATCCAGCGGCTGGGGCCCCACGTCGAGGACGTGGAGCCGCTCGTCGTGGCCGCCGGCGCCCGTGTCGATCGCGACGACCTCGTGGCGGCGCTGGTCGGCGCCGGCTACCGGCGCGAGGAGCAGGTCGAGCACCGGGGCGAGATGGCCGTGCGGGGCTCGATCGTCGACGTCTTCCCGTCGACCGCCGACGGGCCGTTCCGCATCGACCTCTGGGGCGACGAGGTCGACCGCCTGACCCGCTTCTCGGTGGGCGACCAGCGCTCCACCGACGACGTCGAGCGGGTCGAGGTCTTCCCCTGCCGGGAGCTCCTGCCCACCGCCGAGGTCCGGGTCCGGGCCGAGCGGCTGGTGGCGACCGAGCCCTGGGGCCGGGAGCAGTGGGAGCGTCTGGCCCAGGGCCTGGTCTTCGACGGCATGGAGTCGTGGCTTCCCTGGCTGACCGACGGCGAGCACGTCGCCCTCGACCTCATCCCGCCCGACGGGCAGGTGCTGCTGGTGGAGCCGCGGCGGATGCGTGACCGGGCCGGTGACCTGTTGGCCGAGGAGTCCGACCTCGCGGCCACGCTGGCGCGCACCTGGGAGGTGCCGGAGGGCCGGACCTTCCCCGCGCTGCACCTGCCCTTCGACCGGCTGCTGGCCCACACCGACGCCCCGGTCTGGTCGGTCACCGTCGCGCCCGAGGGACCGCAGGTCACCACCGTGCAGGCCGTCGGTTGGAACCCGGTGGTGGGCGACGGTGCCGCGCTGGTGAAGCAGCTCGCCGAGCTCTCCGGCGACGGGTACCGGGTGCTGGTGGCGGCCGACGGCGAGGGCTCCGCGCTGCGTCTCGGCGACCTGCTGCGCGAGCACGGCGCCGACCCCGACGTCGTCGTCGGACCGATCGAGCGGGGCTGCATCCTGCCGTCGGTCAAGGTGGCGGTGCTGGCCGAGGCCGACGTCACCGGCCGGCGCCGCGCCCACCGCCGGGCCCGACCGCGCCGCACCGACGCCGCCCGCTTCTTCGACGACCTGAAGCCGGGCGACTTCGTCGTCCACCACCAACACGGCGTGGCCCGCTACGGCGGCATGGTCAAGCGGGCCATCGGCGGCGTCGAACGGGACTACCTGCTGCTCGAGTACCGGGGCCAGGACCGCCTCTACGTCCCCTCCGACCAGATCGACGCCGTGCGCCACTACACCGGCGGCGACAGCCCGGCGCTGTCCAAGCTGGGCGGGGCCGACTGGCAGCGGACCAAGGCCCGGGTGCGGGCCGAGGTGGAGGTGATCGCCCAGGAGCTGGTGGTGCTCTACCAGACCAGATTGCACACCCAGGGCCACGCCTTCCCGCCGGACACCGTCTGGCAGCGCGAGCTCGAGGACGGCTTCCCCTACGTCGAGACGCCGGACCAGCTGAAGGCCATCGTCGACGTCAAGGCGGACATGGAGGCGCCGGTGCCGATGGACCGCCTCGTGTGCGGGGACGTGGGGTTCGGCAAGACCGAGGTCGCCATCCGGGCCGCCTTCAAGGCCATCCAGGACGGCAAGCAGGCCGCCGTCCTCGTCCCCACCACCCTGCTGGCCCAGCAGCACTTCCAGACCTTCAGCGACCGCTACGCCGGCTACCCGGTGCGGGTCGAGGTGCTCAGCCGGTTCCTTACCCCGGCCCAGGCACGACGGGTGGCCGACGGGATCCGGACCGGCGAGGTCGACTGCGTCATCGGCACCCACCGCCTGCTCTCCGAGGACGTCGCCTTCAAGGACCTCGGCCTGCTCGTGGTCGACGAGGAGCAGCGCTTCGGGGTGACCCACAAGGAGCAGATCAAGCAGCTCAAGTCCAACGTCGACGTGCTCACGCTGTCGGCCACGCCGATCCCGCGGACGTTGGAGATGAGCCTCACCGGCATCCGCGACCTCACCCTCCTGCACACCCCGCCGGCCGAGCGCCAGCCGATCCTCACCTACGTCGGTGAGCAGGACGAGCGGGCGGTGGCCGAGGCCATCCGGCGCGAGCTGTTGCGGGAGGGGCAGGTCTTCTTCGTCCACAACCGGGTCCGTGACATCGACGACGTCGCCGCCCGGGTGCGCGAGCTGGTGCCCGAGGCGCGGGTGGCGGTGGCCCACGGCCAGATGGACGAGGGAAGCCTCGAGCGGATCGTGCTCGACTTCTGGGAGGGCGAGTACGACGTCCTGGTGTGCACCACCATCATCGAGTCGGGCATCGACATGCCCACGGTCAACACGCTGGTGGTCGACCGGTCCGACCTGCTCGGCCTCGGCCAGCTCCACCAGCTGCGGGGCCGGGTCGGCCGCGCCGGTCAGCGGGCCTACGCCTACCTCTTCCACCCCCGTGACCGGACGCTCACCGAGGAGGCGTACGAGCGGCTGAAGACCATCGGCGAGGCGACCGAGCTGGGATCGGGGTTCCGCATCGCCATGCGCGACCTGGAGATCCGCGGCGCCGGCACCCTGCTCGGCACCGGCCAGTCGGGCCACATCGCCGCCGTCGGGTACGACCTCTACTGCCAGATGGTGAACGAGGCCGTGGCCGAGCTGAAGGGCGAGGCGCCGCGGGAGCCGGCCGAGGTCAAGCTCGACCTGCCCCTCGACGCCCACCTGCCGCCCGACTACGTGCGCAAGGAGGACCTGCGGCTCGAGGCCTACCGGCGGCTGGCGGCGGTCACCACCGAGGCCGAGGTGGACGACATCCGGGCGGAGTGGCAGGACCGGTACGGGCCCGTGCCCGAACCGGCGGCCCGCCTGCTCGAGGTGGCCCTGCTCCGGGCCGAGTGCGTGCGGCTCGGGCTGCGGGAGGTCAACGTGACCAAGGGTCCGGCCTTCGGCGGGCCGGCGTACACGGCCCGGCTCTCGCCCATCGAGCTGAAGGCCAGCCAGACCATCCGGCTGCACCGCCTGTTCAAGGGCGCGGTCTACAAGGAGGCGGCCGGCCAGCTCGTCCTGCCGGTGCCGCGCACGCCGGACCTCGCCGGCACCATCGTCGACCTGCTGCGCCAGCTCGTGCCGCCGGCGGCGGCCGCCTAGAGGGCGAGCCGTCGACGAAGGCGCCTGCTCGCGACGCCACTAACGTCGTGCCCTCGTGACCCGCTCGCTCTCCGGCCGTCGCGCCCTCGTGGCCGTCCTGACCGTCGTCGCCCTCGGGGTCGCCGCCGGTTGCGACGCCGCCGATCCTCCGGCGGCCACGGTCGCCGGCGCCGACATCGACGATGACTTCGTCCTCGACCTGATCGAGGCGCTCCGCCCGGAGAACGAGGAGATGCAGGGCGAGGGCGACGAGACGGTCGGGACCGAGGCGGCGGCGTCCATCCTGGGCGCGGTCGTCGACTTCGAGATCGTGCAGGACGACGTCGAGACCCGCGGCGTCGAGGTCACCGCCGAGGACCGCCGCCAGGCGCGGAGCAGCCTGCCCCAGCTCCTGGCCAACCAGGACGAGGCCGTGGGCCAGCGGGTGCTGCGCCGCCTCTCGTCCGACAGCGTCGAGCGCCTGGTCGGGTACCTCGCCGCCCAGTCCGCCCTGCAGCGCGAGCTGGGTGAGACGGCCGACCTCGAAGCCGAGGCCCGGGCCTTCTACGAGGAGAACCAGGAGGCGTTCACCAACTACTGCGTCTCGGTGATGACGCTGCGGACCGAGGAGGAGGCGGGCGAGGCGCTCGACGAGGTGGAGGACGGCACGCCCTTCGCCGACGTCGCCCGGGAGCGGTCCCTCGACGAGGCCGCCGAGCGGGGCGGCGACCTCGGCTGCGACGTGACGGCGGGCGACCTGCAGGTGCTCCCGCCGCAGGCGGCCGAGGAGTTCGCGGACGCCTCCGAGGGTGACCTGCTCGGGCCCTATGGCCCGGTCGGCACCGAGGGCGCCACCTTCATCGTGTTCCGCTTCGGCGAGACGCAGGTGCAGCCCTTCGCCGCTGTGCGCGAGCAGGTGCTGACCCAGCTCGAGAGCCGGAACCTGGTCGACACGAGGCTGCGGGAGCTTCGGGCCGACGCCGAGGTCACCGTCGACCCCCGCTTCGGCCGCTGGGACGCCGACGTGGGGGTGTTGCCACCGCGGCGGGTGCGGGGGACCCCCGAGCCGCCGCCGTTGCAAGCGCCGGGCTGATGGCCGGGTGCGTCACGGTGGTCGGGCTCGGGCCCGCGGGGCCCGAGCTGGTCACCGTCGCCGCCCGGGACGCCATCGAGCGGACCCGGCGGCGTTACCTCCGCACCGAGCGGCACCCGGCGGCGGGTGTGGTGGGCCCGTGCCGCACCTTCGACGCCGTCTACGAGGAGGCGGCCACCTTCGACGAGGTCTACGAGCGCATCGCCGCCGAGCTCGTGACGGCGGCGGCCGAGGGCGGCGAGGTGCTCTATGCCGTGCCCGGTTCGCCGTGGGTGCTCGAGCGCAGCGTCGAGCTGCTGGCGTCGGCGGCGGCCGAGGCGCGGGTGGAGTTGACCGTCGTGGCGGCGATGTCCTTCGTCGACCTGGCCTGGGGCGCGCTGGGGGTCGACCCGTTCGACGCCGGCGTCCGACTGGTCGACGGCCACCGCTTCGCCGAGGGGGCGGCCGGCGAGCGCGGCCCGCTGCTGGTGGCCGAGTGCCACAGCCGTCACGTGCTGTCCGACGTCAAGCTCGCCGTGGACGAGCCACCGGACCTACCGGTCACCGTCCTCCAGCGGCTCGGGCTGGTCGACGAGTCGGTGTTCGACGTCGACTGGGCCGACCTCGACCGTGGCGTCGAGCCCGACCACCTCACCTCGCTGTGGATCCCGCAGCTGGATTCGCCGGTGGCCTTCGAGCTGCAGCGCTTCGTCGAGCTGGTGGCGACCCTCCGCCAGCGCTGCCCCTGGGACCGCGAGCAGACCCACCGCAGCCTCACCCGCCACCTGCTGGAGGAGAGCTACGAGGTGCTCGAGGCGCTCGAGGCGGTGTCGGCCGGTGCGCCCGACGCCGATCCGCACCTCGCCGAGGAGCTCGGCGACCTGCTGTTCCAGATCGTGTTCCACGCCACGCTGGCGGCCGAGCGGGGCGCCTTCACCATGGCCGACGTGGCCCACGTCATCCACGACAAGCTCGTCCACCGCCATCCGCACGTGTTCGGCGCGGTCGACGCGCCCGACGTCGAGACGGTGCTCACCAACTGGGAGCAGCTGAAGAAGGTCGAGAAGAACCGCAGCAGCGTGATGGACGGCCTCCCGGCCAACCTGCCGTCGCTCCTGTACGCCCACAAGGTCGGCCGCAAGGCCGAGTCGGTCGGCCGCGTGGGCGTCACCGATACAGACGCCGTCGTGGCGCGGGTCGAGGCCGCGATGGCCGAGCCCGACGACGAGCGGATCGGCGAGGCCCTGCTGGCCCTCGTCGACCTGAGCCGCCGCCACGGCGTCGATCCCGAGTCGGCGTTGCGGGCGGCCGCCGGCCGGGTGCGCGAGGAGGTGCGCGCCGCCGGGCAGTGATCGACAGGGCCGAGGGGCGGTTTGTGTAGCTTCGTCACGGTCATGTCGGTCATCGAGCAGGTGGTGGGACGAGAGATCCTCGACTCCCGCGGCAACCCCACCGTCGAGGTCGAGGTCGTGCTCGACTCGGGCGCGGTCGGTCGGGCCGCGGTGCCGTCGGGCGCGTCGACGGGCCAGTTCGAGGCGGTCGAGCTCCGCGACGGCGGCGACCGCTACGGCGGCAAGGGCGTGCGCAGCGCGGTCGCCAACGTGGACGGCGAGATCGCCGACACCGTCGTCGGCCTCGACGCCGCCGAGCAGCGGGTGGTCGACCAGGCGATGATCGATCTCGACGGCACCGACGACAAGGGCCGCCTCGGTGCCAACGCCCTGCTCGGCGTGTCGCTGGCGGTGGCCAAGGCGGCGGCGGCGGAGATCGGGCTGCCGCTATACCGCTACGTGGGCGGGACCGACGCCCATGTCCTCCCCGTCCCGATGTTGAACGTCCTCAACGGTGGGGCCCACGCCGACAACAACGTCGACCTGCAGGAGTTCATGCTCATGCCCGTCGGCGCCGCCAGCTTCACCGAGGCGTTGCGCTGGGGATCCGAGATCTACCACGCGCTCCGCCGGCTCCTGCACGCCCAGGGCCTGTCGACCGCGGTCGGAGACGAGGGGGGATTCGCCCCGGACCTCGCGTCGAACGAGGCGGCCGTGCAGTGGCTCGTCGACGCGGTCGAGCACGCCGGGTTCACGATCGGGGACCAGGTCGCCGTCGCCCTCGACCCGGCGGCGTCGGAGATCTACGCCGACGGCGCCTACCACCTGAAGGGGGAGGGCCGCACGCTGTCGCCGACGGAGATGGCCGACTACTACGTCGACCTCTGCGATCGGTTCCCGATCGTGTCGATCGAGGACGGCATGGCCGAGGAGGACTGGGAGGGGTGGGCGGCGCTCACCACCCGGCTGGGGGACCGGGTCCAGCTGGTGGGCGACGACCTGTTCGTCACCAACGTCGAGCGGCTGGAGCGGGGCATCGACGCCGGCGTGGCCAACTCCATCCTGATCAAGGTCAACCAGATCGGCACGCTGACCGAGACCCTCGCGACGGTGGGCCTCGCCACCCGCCACGGCTACACGGCGGTGATGTCGCACCGGTCGGGGGAGACCGAGGACGCGACGATCGCCGACCTGGCCGTGGCCACCAACTGCGGGCAGATCAAGACCGGCGCGCCCGCCCGCAGCGACCGGGTGGCCAAGTACAACCAGCTGCTGCGCATCGAGGAGGACCTCGGCGAGGCAGCCGCCTTCCGGGGAGCCGAGGCGCTCCGACGCGGGCGGCGGTCCGAATGAGACGGGCCCGGGGCGCCAGCCGCACCCGCCTGGCTGCGGTGCTGGTGGTGGCGCTGGTGGCGGCCACGGTGCTGCTGCTCGGGTTCTTCCCCACCCGGAGCTACCTCGCGCAGCGCGACAGCACCCAGGAGGCCGAGCGGGAGCTCGACGAGCTCGACCGCAGCAACGCTGAGCTGGCCCGCCGGGTCGACCGGCTCAACGACCCGGCCGAGATCGAGCGGATCGCCCGCGAGGAGTACGGCCTGGTGCGCCCGGGCGAGCAGGCCTTCGCCGTGCTCCCGCCGCCGCCGCTGCGCATCGAGCTGCCGGAGGTGTGGCCCTTCCGCGGGCTGTCGGAGGAGCTGAACCGCGGTCGTTGATCGCCGGCGGTCCGGATAGCGTCAGCCGGTCTATGCCGATGTTGCCGATCGAAGCCGACCAGCTGGTCCGCCGCTTCGGCGACTTCACGGCGGTGGCGGGGGTCGACCTGGCCGTCGAGCCGGGCGAGATCTTCGGCTTCCTCGGGCCCAATGGGGCCGGGAAGTCGACCACCGTGCGGATGCTCACGACCCTGCTCACACCGACCGAGGGCCGCGCCCGGGTGGCCGGGTTCGACGTGGTGCGCGAGGCGGCCAGGGTCCGCCGCGCCATCGGCGTGGCGCTGCAGGACGCCGCCATCGACCCACTGATGACCGGCCACGAGCTCCTGCGGCTGCAGGCCACCCTCCACGGCATCGGCCGGGCGGCGGCGCAGCGGCGCGGTCGGGAGCTGCTCGAGCGGGTCGGCCTGGTCGCCGCCGCCGACCGCCGGGTGGGGACCTACTCGGGCGGTATGCGCCGCCGGCTCGACCTGGCCCTGTCGCTCGTGCACGAGCCGCAGGTGCTGTTCCTCGACGAGCCGACCACCGGCCTCGACCCGACCAGCCGCCTCAGCCTCTGGGAGGAGGTGCGCTACCTCAACCAGCAGCTGGGGACCACCGTCCTGCTGACCACGCAGTACCTCGAGGAGGCGGACCAGCTGGCCGGGCGGATCGCGATCATCGACGGTGGCCGGATCGTGCGCGAGGGCCGGCCGGCGGTGCTGAAGGGCAAGGTCGGCTCGCCCACGCTCCGGGTGGAGGTCGACGCCGCGCAGGCGGCAGCCGCCGAGGACGTGCTGGTCCGCTTCGGCGAGCCCCGCCCGGCGCCGGTGGGGGCGCTGGCCGTCGGCCTCGACGGCGGGGCCAGCCGCATGGCCGAGGTCGTCCGGGCGCTCGACGACGTGGGCGTGACCCCGGCGGGGATGGAGCTGCACACGCCCACGCTGGACGACGTGTTCGCCGACGCCACCGGGCGTCGTCTCGAGGGCTCCGCTCAGGGCGACGAGGCCGGCGAACCGCCGGCGCCCGAGCAGGAGCCGGCCGTGCCCACCGGTCTGGCCCAGGGCGTCGAGCGGTGAGGGCCACTCGATTCTCGGGACTCCAGGCCGGCCATGGCCGGCCATCTGTCCCGAGAACGCCGTGACTGCGGCCACCGCGACCGCCGGCGGGGTCACCTCCGTCACCGTTCACCACGGCCTGCGGGCGGCGGTCGGCCAGGTGCTGGCCCTGTCGCGCCGGGCGGTGGTCAACGTCATGCGCCAGCCGCAGGTCTTCATCCCGTCGCTGGCCTTCCCGCTGCTGTTCGCGGCGCTCAACATCGCCGCGCTGGGCCAGGTGCCCGAGCGCATCGCCGCCACCACCGGCCTCCACCCCTTCGGGCCCGAGGACCGCTACATCAACTACCTGTTCGTGGCCACCCTGACCCAGGGGGTGCTGTTCGGATCGCTGTCGGGGGGATCCGAGCTGGCCCAGGACATCGAGAGCGGCTTCTTCGACCGGCTCGTGGCCACGCCGGTGGCCCGGTCCTCGATCCTGATCGGTCGCCTCGCCGGCAGCGCCGCCCTCGGCGTCTTCCAGGCGCTGGTCTTCATGGGCATCTTCCTCGCCTTCGGGGCGTCGGTGGCCGGCGGGCTGGCCGGCGCGCTCGTGTTGCCGGTCGTCGCCTTCTTCCTCGCGCTGGCCATCGGGTCGCTGGCCTGCGCCATGGCCATCCGGACCGGGTCGGTGGAGGCGGTGCAGGGCGCCTTCCCGCTGCTGTTCATCAGCATCTTCGTGAGCTCGGCCTTCTTCCCCACCCTGCTCATGCAGGGCTGGTACTCGGAGGTGGCCACCCACAACCCGATCACCTTCATGATCGACGGCATGCGTCACCAGGTGCTCTACCGCTTCGACGCCTCCGAGGCGGCGGTGGCGGTGGCGGTGCCGGCCGCCCTGGCCGCCTTCGGCATCGGGCTCTGCCTGCTGGCGCTGCGATCGCGGCTGGCCCGGTCGTGACCGCCGTCGCGTCCGCCACGCCGGCCCGCCCGGCCCTCGGGGGAGTGGGGCGGCTCATGCCCATCATCGGGCAGCTGGCCCGGCGCAGCCTCGTCCTGCTCACCCGCCAGCCGTCGGTGCTCATCCCGTCGGTCGTCTTCCCGATCTTCCTGGTCGTCGCCTTCAGCGGGTCGTTCAACGGGCTCGACCGGGTGGCCTTCGCCAACGCCATGTCCTGGTACGCGCCGCTCGCCGTCCTGCAGGGATCGGCCTTCGGAGGGGTGGCCGTCGGGATGGCCACCACCCGGGAGATCGAGTCCGGCTTCTACGACCGCCTGCTGCTGGCGCCGGCGTCGCGCCTGGCCCTGCTACTCGGTCCGGCCATCGCCGCGGTGGCGCGGTCGCTCGTCATCGTGGCCGTCATCAGCGCCATCGCGCTGATCGGCGGGGCCGAGATGCCCGGCGGGCCGGTGGCGCTGCTCACCCTGGTGGTGGCGGCCGCCGGCACCTGCCTGATGCA
>WUUC01129285.1_pt1 | contig 11447 bp, 9 predicted proteins | sample 6278441 | NCBI WGS metagenome assembly WUUC01 (sample SAMN13675441, study PRJNA597444) | soil metagenome | isolation source: soil | place: USA: Washington | collected 2017-10 | reverse complement strand
TTTGACAGAAATAGCTCAATCTTCCATGATGCATCTACCACCTTAAAATTTAGGAGAACATTATGAAAATTCTTTATTCTATTCTAACAGGCCTTACCTTTCTCATGACTATTCCTGGTTTTGCCCATCATGACAAACCTGATGAACATTCTTCTGACAATTTATCTACCTATGATTTTCATCATAGTAAGCCAGAAGAACATTCATCTACTGAAAAAAACTAGCCACTATAAAAAACTAATTTTTTTCTAAGGATTTTATAAAGAGCCACTTAAATGAAGTTTTCCATTAAAAACAATTTGGTTTAAGTGGCTTTGTTTTAATCTAAGCAATTCAATTTTATTTTATCTTTGATCTTAATTTCATTTTTGATAAAATCCATATTAAGTGTAATCATAAAATTTTGATCCGATGCTTATCCTCCATCTCTCTTTTTATCGCAATAAACCCCTATTATGGGGCGAGATTCCTCAACATCAATCACAAAAAAGAAAGCGTTCTAAAAAAACCGCGAAGATTCAACTTTATCCTTATAACAGCCCAATCAATCTGCTACAAAACGCGTGGAAAGAATTAGAGTTTTTTCCTCCTTTAGATAAAAAAGATAAAATTTCGTGCCTAGCTTGGCTACCCACTCTTGATCATCAACCCATTCCTTCGAATTCTTTACTTGACTCTACTCAAACATCCCAGACTCCCATTTCTTTATCGCCTTGGATCTTAGAAGGAGTTTGTCTTCACTGGCAGCAAACGATGTCTTTATTCAAGTATTGGACTCTTCAACAAAGTTCGCCACCCAGTATGAGATGGGGTCAAGAGTGGCAATTGTTGAATAAAATTTTTCATTTTGCCCTTTCATTAATCATTCGTCAACGTTTTATCCCAGCTGTACAACAACGAGAACACGACTATTACGCTTCTTGGGAGCCCATTTTTTTAGGTCAAGATCAAGAAACATTTATTCAATTATCTCAATCATTTCCATCGATTTGTCGTGCTCTTGGCTCACTTGACGAACATAACCCGCCAACAATACATTCTCAGCTGGCAGTAAAAGAGTGGATCACTTATCTAATAGAAGGGTTTGTCCGACATTCTTCAGCTAATCAGCCTATTAAACGCTCTTCTTTCCATTCTCTACATGATCAGTGGCTTGATGCTCTCAAGACTCTTAGCCATCCTCTGAAAGAAGATAAAAATCCATGTCACAAACTCTATGAACAATATCTAGAATGGAAAAAACCTTTAGAAAAACTTTGTTCTGCCAGTTTTAAGGTTTGTTTTCGTTTAGAAGAACCTAAAGAGCCGATCGAACCAACTCAATTTTTTATTCCATCTTCTCATTGGAGCCTTCGCTATCTTGTACAATCTCATCGTGATCCAAGTTTACTTCTTGATCTTGAAACTATTTGGAAACCAAAATCTAAACAGAAAAAATTAATCGAACGGCTTGGAACCGATTTGAATGAACGAGTCATCACTTTTCTCGGAAGAGCCGCTAAGCTCTCCTCTAAAATCGAAATGAGTTTAAAAACAGCTTCTCCAACTGGGTGCTCGTTAAATAATCAAGAAGCATTTGAGTTTCTACAAAATGAAGCGCCTATTCTAGAAGAAGCCGGTTTTGGAATTATCCTACCGACTTGGTGGACAGGTAAGGGGACACGGCAACGCTTAACCTTAAAAGCCCAAGCGACAGGTCCTAAAATGAAGAAAAAAGGATCTTTATCTCTTGATCAAATTGTTCAAGTAGATTGGAAAGTGGCTTTAGGAGATCAAACCTTAAGTCTGGAAGATTTAAAAGCTTTAGCTTTGTTAAAAGAACCTTTAGTGAAAATGCGTGGAGAATGGATGTTTTTAAATCAAGAGGACATTCAAAACGCCATTGCATTTTGGGAAAAAAAAGATCACCATTCTTATACCATTCAAAACCTTATGGAGCTTTCTATGGGACGTGCAGTTCATACCGAAAGCTTAGTAGTCGATTCTGTAACGGCAACAGGATGGTTAAAAACATTTTTAGATCAATTACAGGGAAAAGTTTCGGTAGAGCAAGTTCCCCTCTCTTCCAGTTTTAAAGGTCAATTAAGACCTTATCAGGAGCGAGGTTATCACTGGTTAGCTTTTATGAAAAAATGGGGACTGGGAGCCTGTCTAGCAGACGATATGGGTCTTGGAAAAACGGTCCAGACATTAGCTTCTGTTTTGCAGGATTGGGAAGAGTACCAACAACCCATCTTATTAATCTGTCCCACTTCTTTAACTGGCAATTGGTACAAGGAAGCACAAAAATTCACTCCTACTCTCCCTATTCTTATTCATCATGGACAAGATCGTTGTCGAAATGAATCTTTTATAAAAGCTTGTGAAGCCTGTGGTCTTGTGATTTCAAGTTATGCCTTATTGCATCGTGACATTGAACTCTTCCAACAAATTAAGTGGAAAGCTGTGATCTTAGATGAAGCTCAAAACATTAAAAATGCCAATACTAAGCAAGCGAAAGCAGCTTGTCTTCTGTCGGCCGATTATCGTTTAACTCTAACAGGAACACCTGTCGAAAATCATGTAGCTGATTTATGGTCGATGATGCAATTTTTAAATCCAAATTTTTTGGGTTCCTATACCGAATTTCGACGATCTTTTTATCTTCCCATCCAAGTAGAGGGAAACTTAGAAGCGATCACTAAACTTAAACAATTTACCCAACCATTTATTTTAAGACGCTTAAAGACAGATCAATCCATCATCAATGATTTGCCCGATAAAATGGAAATGAAAGTCTTTTGTAGTTTATCTCAAGAACAAGCTTCCTTATATGAAGCTGTAGTGGCGGATGCAAGTAAAGATTTGGAAGAGGCAGAAGGGATCACCCGTAAAGGGCTCATCTTATCCACGTTGATGAAATTAAAACAAATCTGTAACCATCCCGCACAATTTCTTAAAGACCAAAGCTCTACTCTGACTCGATCTGGAAAGCTCAACAGATTGTATGAAATGCTGCAAGAATTATTAGAAATAGGAGATCGAGCTCTTATTTTTACACAATTTTCAGAAATGGGAGAGATTCTTCAATCTTATTTGCAAGAACATTTAGGCCAAGAAGTTTTATTTCTGCATGGAAAGACCCCAAAGGCCCATCGAGATATCTTTGTGGAGCGTTTTCAACAAGAGAGAGGGCCTAAACTCTTTGTTTTATCCTTAAAAGCCGGGGGAACAGGACTCAATTTGACGCAAGCTAACCACGTCTTTCACTTTGATCGTTGGTGGAACCCTGCAGTAGAAAATCAAGCCACTGATCGCGCCTTTCGTATTGGGCAAACTAAGCATGTACACGTGCATAAATTTGTGTGTGCCGGAACTGTCGAAGAGAAAATTGATGAAATGATTGAAGGGAAACAAAAAATTTCTAATCAATTAGTGACCTCTGGAGAACAATGGTTAACAGAATTGTCAACAGAATCGTTAAAAGAATTGTGGTCATTACGTAAGGAAGCTTTCTAATATGTGGTGGGACTATGAACCTTCAAAACCTCGCCAAGCCAAGGGAGGCATTAAGGCACAATCGAAACGAGGTCAATTTGGACAAACCTGGTGGGCCAAACGATGGCTAAAGGCTCTCGAATCTTTCATCGATTCAAATCGTTTATCAAGAGGCCGTTCGTATGCTCGTAGTGGTCAAGTATTATCCCTTGATATCGAACAAGGCCTTGTGAAGGCTAAAGTCCAAGGCTCTCGTCCAAAACCTTATCAAGTCACCATCCATGTTGCAATCCTCACGCAAACACAATGGCAATCCATTGCACAAGCTTTCTCCAAGCAACTGACTTTCACAGCTCAGCTCTTGTCAGGTGAAATGCCCAAAGAAATAGAAACTTTATTTGAAACGGAGCAATTTTCTTTATTGCCTAATTGTTATCAAGATTTAGAGACTCAATGTTCATGTCCTGATTGGTCTAATCCTTGCAAACATGTGGCTGCTGTGTATTATTTAATTGGAGAAGAGTTGGATCGAGATCCCTTTTTGATTTTTAAAATGCGAGGAATCGATAGAGAAACTTTTATCCAGTTATTAACTCCGACAAGGGAGACTTCTAAACAAATTATCCAAGAAGAGCCTCTTGTAGTAGATCCCAAAGTTTTCTGGGCAGGTCATCCTTTACAACCTATTGCTATAAAATCCCTTGTTGCTAAACCCTTACAAACAGCCTCGTTATGCACAAGTTTAGGGAAATTTCCACTTTGGCAAGGAGAAGAGTTGTTTATAGAAAGCTTGCAACCCATTTATCAACAGGTCGCTAATGAAGCGTTAATTTATCTATCGGTGGATTAAGAAGTTTTTCTAGCTTTATTCATACGTAGGCTTCTCGCTTTTTAAAAAGAAGATTGCTGAAACGAATAAATCGATCCTAAATGCAAAATAGAAGTCAATGCATCTAACGCTTGTTGACTTTCCAGAAGAAGCTGAGAATCGGCTAAATCAGAAAGTGTAAGCCGATCGCGATAATATTGATTGACCCAAGCTACCAATCGACGATGAAGTTCAGGAGTAAACCGAACAGATGGCAACATTTTTTCATACTCCTGTGGAGTTAATACAATCCGTAATCGTAAACAAGCTGGCCCTCCTCCATTTTGCATGCTTTCCTTTAGTCGACTATAGACAATCTGTTTGATTGGATGATTTGTACGCTTGACAAGTTCATTTAAATACCTTTGCACTGAAGAAGAATGCTGACATTCTGAAGGAGCAATGAGAGCCATCTGCTGATTCTTTAGCGTCACAAGTTGAGAATTGAATAAATAGAAATGAACAGCTTCTTTCAAAGAGACTTGCGATTCATAAACTGGAATGTCGAACAGTTCCATTTCATGGATCTGTTTTAATTTATCTCTTATCTCTTTAATGACCTGTGGTGTGTTTAAAAATGCTTTTTCGTGATAAAAAAAAACAAATTGGTTTCCAACGGAAATGACATCGTTGTGAAAGACACCTTGATTGATTGCTTCTGGATTTTGTTGAGCAAAAATGGTTTGCTCTTCCGATAAGGTCAATAGCCTAGCAACTGCTTCAGAAGCCTCCAATGTTTGTCGACGTGGAAAGGACTGAGAATGAAGAAATGTTTCTTTAGCTCGACGTCCAAAGACAAAGAGATGCACCCCTTTTTGATCATAGTCGGAGCAAAACCTGGTATGATTAGCTGCTCCTTCATCGCTAAAAGTGTCTTGACTTGGCAAAGGCGAGTGATGAACAAAGAACTGTGGATCCGAAAAAATCCTTTTTAAAACCAAGGCTGTTGTTGGAGCCTCAAATGAGCGATGAAGTTGGCTGACAAGGTTAGCAGGTAAAAAATGGACTTTTCCATCTATTGTGTCAATTGAAGGGCATACAGTAGCTGCATTAGCCATCCACATATTTGCAGAAGAACTGCAGGCCGTTAAGATCTCTGGGCTATATTTAAATACTTGCTGCACGATATCTGCATCTTTTCCTGTAAAACCCACAGCACGTAAAAAAGGAAGAAAAGGACGTTCATGAGGAGGAAAGACAACTTGTGAAAGACCCAAGTCGATCAGTTGTCGCATTTTATCTAAACCTTGAAGAGCCGCTTGTTTTGGATTGGAGACAAAATGACGATGTGTCATCGATGCAAGATTGCCAACTGCAAGTCCTCCATAATGATGGGTAGGTCCAACGATGCCATCCAGATTGACTTCTAATGAGGAAGGCATTAGGCATTTTCCATGTTCTTTTTAAAGTTAAGACCAGGAGCAATTTGATCGGGCATTTTTACTCGATTGACCTCCATTGAAGCGATAGGATAAGAGCAATAATCGGCAGCATAGTAAGCACTAGGACGATAATTCCCACTACTTTTAATTCCTCCAAAGGGAGCAATACTACAAGCTCCAGTCGTAGGAGTATTCCAATTCACAACCCCAGCTTGAGCATGATTATAAAAATAAGAAAATTCTTCAGGATCATCACTTAATAAGCCTGCAGCCAATCCATACTTTGTTCGATTCGCTTCTTTAATGGCCTCTTTCAAATCTTGGACATAGATAATTTGCAAAAGAGGTCCAAAAATCTCCTCATCGATTCGATCCTCTACATTTGTGACATCTATGAGTCCAGGAGAAATAAAACCTGTTCCCTTCTTTAATAATTTAGCTTCTAGTAAGGGGATTCCTCCAGCAGCATTCAAGCTTTCTTGTGCTTGAATGACACGTTTCGCATACTCTTCTCGAATGATGGGCCCTATGTAAGGTTCTGGCTGATCTGTATAAGCTCCAATCACAATATCACGAGTCAAACTAGCTAAACAATCGATGAACTGTTTAGCCTGATCGTTGACAATCACAATAAGTCTGCGTGTACACGTACAACGTTGGCCAGTTGTTAAATAGGTTGATTGAATGGTGAGATAGGCTGCCGCTTCTAAATCAGCAACTTGGCTCACAATTAAAGGATTATTACCTCCCATTTCCAAAGCCATTATTTTTTCAGGTTTTGGACCTAAAGTTTCCGCAATCCACTTTCCAACTTCATAACTTCCTGTAAAAAAAATCCCTTTAAGATCAGGATGGTTAACTAAAGCTTTTCCAGTTTCATGGCCCCCTTGTATCAAATTAAGAACTCCCTTGGGTAAACCCGTTTTCTCCCAACATTTAACAATTTCCTCACTAATCCAAGGAGTAAGTTCGCTGGGTTTAAAAATCACTGTATTCCCAGCCAAAAGAGCAGGAATGATATGTCCATTTGGTAAGTGACCAGGAAAATTGAAAGGAGCCAAGACTCCAATAACTCCATGCGGTTTATGTCTTGTAATGGAACGAACAGCACCCATATCGCGAATCATACCTGCACAACGCCTTCCATAGGCTTCTAAAGAGATCCCTATTTTTCCAATCATAGAGGCAATTTCATTTAAAGAATCCCAAAGAGGTTTTCCTGTCTCTTTGGAAATCACCTCAGCAAGAAAATCTCGTTTGTATTCTAATAGTTTAGCAAAGGCATCTAGATATTGTGATCGTTCATCAATTGTTAAGTTACTCCACTCTTTAAAAGCAACTTGAGCATGTTGAACAACTTCATCAATTTGCTCTTTAGTGGTCATTTGACCTTGCCAAAGGACTTCCAATGTGGCCGGATTATAGGAGGAAAAAATAGGGCCATTCCCTTGTTTCCATTCTTGATTTGTAAAAATATTGAAATGATCCCACATAGCTGTATCCTTAATGTAAAGCGACATACCGAATAAAATCACCCGATTTAACTTGAAGAGCTTCTGCTACCTCTTGATTAATCAATCGTTTATTTTTATTAGCAAATTGAATATTTCCATAGCATGCTCTAAAAGCAAGACGTTCATTCGATAAAATAAATTCTGGCTCTTGTACTAGAGAGTCAGAGGTAATCTCGATTTGAATGACTCGACTATTTTTAATCGAGCGAATCTGTTTTGTAGCTGCCAATAACATGGGTCCCGCTTCTAATGCATCAATATAAGAACTCAACTTGAATCCTTCTTGTAAGAGCATGTGAAGCGCTGCTTGAGAATGCTCATGTGTCTTACCAATCACCTCTTGGGCTTCTTGAGGCAACAGAGACAGATAGATAGGGTATTTAGGTAAAATCTCCTGAATATTAATTTGATTTAATTCTAATTGTGCCATCAATTCTACAAAAGATAGATGACAAAAATGGCTCCCAACTGCTTTCCAAAATGGAGAGATTTGTCGTTGGTCAATGATTCCTCGTAATTCTGCAGCAATGGTTTTTTCAAATCGGCAACGATGGCAGGCAATAAAGAGAAAACGACTTAAAGATAATAAGCGTCCTTGTCCTCCATGCCTAAAGGTGGGTTGTAAATATAATGAACACACTTCTGAAATATGCTTAGGAGGTTTTATTCGCTTAAGAATTTTTAATTCCTTCGCTGTTGAAGGATGAGTTGCCCCTGTATAAATCGTTTGAATTTGTAAAGGAAAGCATTGCTTGTGATCCAAGTGAGCCAAAATACCGCAGGTTCCTCCGATTCTCCCTGTCGTTCTATCTTCTAAAACAAAAAAATATTCTTCAGAGTTTGGCTTATTAATGCGATGACTAAATGAATATTCAGAACGTGCAATTTTATTGAGCAATTGCTCTTTATCTCTAGGTAAATTGCGCATTCCTAAAGCGGAAGAAAAAGAGAATTCAACAAAAATGTCATGATCCTTCCGATTAATAGGCCGAACAATAATCATAACCTTTTTTCAGTGCCTCCTCCACTACTTGCATAATAGGATCAATATCTTGATTTTTAATCGCTCCCATTGGAACTAAAAACCGAGTTCTGGCAGGTTGACTGCCAGCTATAAAACTGATCACTCCAGCTTGATAGAGGTCTTGAATAAACTGCGTGACTCGATTGAGTTCTCCACTAAAAGGGGTAAACGCAATCATGGCTCCTAATCCATACGGACCTTTAATTGCTCCCGGATACTTTTCCTCAAGTTGGCCAAATTTTAAAACAAATTGTTCATGGATTTGAGCAATTTTTCCATTGGGACCTAAATAATGATGATGTAAAAGGCTATTAATCATTATCTTAGCTGCTTGAATCGCACTTGTACTACTTGTAAATGTTTGACTGAGTAGACCTGGACGAGGTTTAAAAGAGGTCTTAAATAATGTGGCACACACCTGCGCAAGTTTTCCAATGGTCACAATATCCACATACTCTTGCAGATTAAAGTATTGATAAGCGAATAAATTCGGTGTTCGCCCAAATGTTTGGACCTCATCAACGATAATGATGATATCCTGTTCTTTTAGAATTTGCATTAAGGAAGCAAAAAAGTCATGCGTACCAGGATAACATCCTCCTTCTCCTTGAACTAATTCAAAACACATCGCTGCGTATTGTCCAGGATAACGGGATAAATGCTTTTTAAGTCCATCAATGGCACGTTGTCGACTTCCTTCTGGATCATCGAACTGATAAAAAGGTACGTAATCAACCATTAGATTAAGGGGAAGTCCTTCACGAAAAGAAGATTTGTCTGTTAGTTGAGATAAAGCCAATGTCCGACCCATGAAACACCTTTCAAAAGCAAGAAGACGAGAAGCTGGATGCCTTTTCTGAAAAGCGATCTTAAGAGCGTTTTCATTAGCCATCGAACCAGAAGTACAAAGAAAACAATGATCCATTCCTGAAGCTTGGATTAAAAGAGAAGAAAGCTCGATCGCATCACTATTTTGCTGCAAATGTCCTTGCATGATAGTATCGGATAAAGCCGCATCAATACTAGAAATTAAAAGATCTGGATGGTTATGTCCCCAATAATGAACTCCGATCCCGCTAATCAGATCATATTTAATACTTCCATCTAATAATTCCACTAAAAGGCCATTTCCAAATCCACTTCCAATATAAGGAAAATAGAGCTTTCCTCCTCTATACTGATCGAAAGCTTCTAATAATTGACAATAAGAAATAGTTAGATCTTTTTTTGGAGGACAAATCTCTGTCAAGTTTTTTTGATAAGTATGGACGGCGTCTAATAGTAATTGCTTAGCTTGAAGAACACGAGGATCTCCTCGCAATTGATTTGCTAATAAGCTATTGTTCAGTTCATTAAACATGCAATCGCTCCTTAGAAATCGGAATTTCCCCTTTTGCTAATCTTAACAAAAATAAAGCTGTTAATTGAATGCGCTCTCGTAAACTTGGTAAGATAAGATACTCCTCATCTGTATGAATCTTTCCTCCTACTACACCAATCGAATCAATTGTAGGCAGTCCAGCTGTTGCTAAAAGATTTCCATCACACACTCCTCCACTTTCTCTTAAATGAAAAGGAAGTTTTAAATCGGCTGCACACTGCTGGAAATAGAAAAATAATTCCCGAGTGTCAGGATCAAAAGGTTTAGGAAAACGGACACTATCTTCAATTAAATAGATTTCCTGTCCTCTTGATTGACAACATTTAGCAACAATGTCCTGTACCTTTTCTTTTATTATAAACATTTCTTGACTTGTTGTAACTCGAATATTGAGTCGACAAAGAGCTAGATGAGGGACGACATTGATAGGACCTCCTCCTTCAATTTGACCCACATTTAGAGTGGTATGATAAGGATTTTCATTGAGTTTTTCCAGTTGCTGAATGACTTCAGTTAACGCATAAATTGCGTTTTTTCCAACATGAAAATCTCTCCCAACATGAGCCGCTTGTCCCCTAGTGACAATGGTATAATTTAAAGAGCCTTTTCGCCAACTGACAAAGGCTCCATCAGGAAAAGAAGGTTCAAAAATAAGACCTACATGATGGCGTTTAGCAGCCTCTTCAAATAAATAAGCAGAGCTAGGAGAGCCCACCTCTTCATCGGGATTGATGATGACTTCCCAACCAATTTGTTTGGCAACAGGAGAGCGCTCTAAAATTTCTAAAGCTCGCAGTAATACAACCAATCCACCCTTCATATCGGTTACCCCTGGCCCTTGTAGAGTCTCTCTATCTACTCGCTTGACACGTTGAAAGGGATGATTCACACCATAGACGGTATCCATATGTCCCGCTAATAAAACTTGAATTGGAGCATGTGCCCTTTTTCGAAGCGAATAGGCTTGACCTACTTGAATTTCCATTCGCTCACCTTGTGCATTCGTTAAGCCATAAGGAGAAAGAAAATGAATTTTTTCCTCCCCTTTAAAAGAAGAAAAATCTTGACGAAGAGTGGCTAGCATCTTTGCTAAGCCCGCTAAATGTTGGGTACCAGAGTTGATATTTGCCCATTTAGTAATCAAATCGATAGATGCATCATATTGATTATCAATTATTTCCATAAAATAAGGATCAAGAGTCATAAAAGATGACCTCGTTTATTTAATGAAATCATAATTGATCAAAAAGGTTTTGACAAAACATTTCTAACTTTGCCTTGGTAATTAATTAGTCTATCCGCTAATGTGGCAATCACTAAAAGTAAATCTACTTTTAGCTCTCTGACTATCCTCAGAGGGAACCATGTCGAAAATTACAATAAGGAGTTATATGAATAGTAGGGGTCGTAAGCACATACAAAAAGTGTTGGATAAGAACCCACCTTGTTATGTGTTGATTACCTGCGAGGAACCATCAGAAGATGGACAGATGCAGGTTGAGATGACTTATGAAGGAGATGCGGTTCTAGCATCATATCTTCTTCAAGGAGCTCAAAATGTCATTGACCAAGAGGAAGAGCAGCAGTTTGACTTAGCACCTGTAAAAAGATCTGGATTAGTCAAATAGAAAACTGTTCGATTGATCAACATGGATACAATTCTTGCGTTGGTTTCCGAATGAGTATTTTTAAAATTTGAATTTGTTTTTCTTATTTATTATTATTTTCGACTTATACCATTTCGGAAATTTAATTATTTAAATTAGCCCAATCTCTAGAACATAATTTTCGAATCGCTCCC
>WUUC01036903.1_pt1 | contig 11447 bp, 7 predicted proteins | sample 6278441 | NCBI WGS metagenome assembly WUUC01 (sample SAMN13675441, study PRJNA597444) | soil metagenome | isolation source: soil | place: USA: Washington | collected 2017-10 | reverse complement strand
TGACTATCTCCTTCCTCTGATTGTGTCAACGGCCGTTCAACGCCCGTTTTGTGTGGTTTTGGCGGTGCTTCGTTGAGCAATTGCTATTCTTACTCGAATATTTTCGATTCGCTCTCGAGCTCGCTCAATTTTAGCTTCGAGCGTTTTAGCCTCGGATGATAAACTTTGATCACGCTCTTTTTCTCGACGCTCTGCTTGCTTCTTTGCTGCTTCTCTCTTTTGAGCAGCGGTTAGCGGTTTTCTGTCCGTTGATGAACTTGAGCCTGAACCAGAAGTAGACTTCGAATCGGTCTTAACACCACTTCGAGCCTTTGCTTCTTTTGTAAGTTTGTCGAGAAGATCTTCAAGTTTTTGCAATCGAATCTTCAACGCAAAAACTCGAGCTTCAGCCGCGGCCTTAAGTCTTTTAGCTTTAGCAGCTCTCGCTGCAGCAGACGATCTAGACGAGGTTTTGACGACACCTTTCTTTCGACCTTTAAGTTGTCTCGTACGAAGATAATATTCACGAGCTTTTACGGGATCGTAGGCATGACGAAATTCGTCAAGATAGATGTCTTCTTGTAATAGGAAGTCGAGAAACTCTTCAGTGTTAAGTGACACCGGAGGCCTCCGTTACTCCTAGATCCGCATAAATTTGATCTATTTCCTCATCCAACGGATCGAAAGTTTCGTTAATCTCAGCGTCAACCTCAGCATCGTCTTCCTCAGCGCCAACCTCAGGGATAGTTCCTTGAGGCATGTTAGCATTAACTAATTGATCCGCTTTCGGATCATCCGAAGGCTTAATGCCGATAACCTGACGGAATTCGTTCGAAGACATAATTTCATTACGCGTAAACTTATCAGCAATCTCAGCAAGATCACTAACCGGAACAAGTTTGAAAGCATCTCGGAAATACTCTACCGATTGCCCCTGCGATCTAGCTGTTTTTGTCAAGAAAGTACGTCGAATACCCTCAACGATCGCGTCGGTAAGAGGTTCAATCGTTCGATTCCAATAATTAATCATAGCTTTTTCATCAGCTGTGCCATTCATGACCTCGGCCGTAATGCCAAGCTGTCCATACAACATAGCTGTTAAATATTCAACCTGAGCCATCAAATTATTTTCAGCCGGACGATTCAACTGCGTGATCTTCTCAGTACCATCCGTATAAGCAATACCATACTTACTACTCTTAAGCTGAAACTCTATATCACCGCGGCGCTGTTCAGCCTGTTTTCTTCGTGCCTCAGATTTAATAACGTAAGGAAGTTGAATGATCAAATCCAGTTTACCAGAAGCCGATTGCTCATCCACCGAATCCAAAAGAGTCAATTTACGAATCAAACGCTGCAATGTTGAATTAGGTTCATTCATCACGGCGTATAGAGGATTTTCGATAATTGCAAGGACCTGCTTAGGTAATATAAGTTCCTCGCGGAGGCCCTTAGTCTCATTGTAAACACTTACTCGAACGTGTTTCGGATACCACGCCGCGATTCTGCCAACGCGCATGGTCAAAATATCATAAGATCCAGACAACATCGGATTCAACGTCGTGTCCACAGGAACAAGTGCTATAACACCCTCGTGGCAAAGCGTCATAAACGCGTCCTGACGAAAAGCACGAGCAGCCTGATCAATATTAGCCTCGAGTGTCAAACAATTATTTAAACCACTATCAATGTCCTCTAAATATCGATCTTGGTCATCCAACCGAACATGCCTGATTTGAACGGACGCTCCATCTATGGCAATTCGCGTATAAATCGAAGTAATAATTGAACGTTCGTTTGAAACGGTAAACCGCGGCCGATCAGGACGGACACTAATGGCGGTCCCATAACTTCCGTATTCAGGATGACCGTAGTCTGGATCATCAGGTGCGAACGCATTAAACGCACGCCTAACGCGGTCCCAAATATTCGCCACTAGTCATCCCTCCCTTCCTATACGATTGTAGTATTCTTCAAATTCATCTTTAACCATGGGCCAAACTTTAGCTTGAACTTGTTGTATAGTTTCAATACCTATACTCATAGCTTCCGGAAGAATAACATCATGAAGAATGCCACGTCCGGCTCGATCTTTTCGACCTTCTGGGTCTGCAAATGTAGCTGCGATTTTCTCGTTTCTATCTCCGAATCGAACTAACTCTTTTGCAAATTTCGCACCATCGTGTCCGGCTTTCAAAAATTGCATTTCGGGATCTTTTAATCCACCTTTTTGTAGAATCTTATACCCAACGTTTTTACCACGCGCAGACCAAATAAGACTTTTCGGTTCTTCGACCACAGCTTTCGCTGCTTCGGCAAGAACTTCTTTGGGTACAGGAACGTTGTAACGTTTAGCAACATAATACGCGCCCGCAGCAATTGCTGCTACACCCACAACAGAACCCGCAATAATAACAGCTTTTTTATATGATTTTTTGCCGGGATCTTCTGTTCCAGAATTTTCAGAACCTTTTAATTTATCTTCGTTTCGTACACCCCACCGCTGCCCTTTAACGCCATAATGCGTCAAAGCATCTTGAGGCGTTGCAAACTGTTGAATACTCACTCAAATGCCTCCTTGTTTGCCTTGTACGCGATGTAGGCATCCATTAGAGCCGCCACGTTGTCGACTTTCTCGTCCTGACGTTTCTTCAAGAGCTTACGATTACCATTAGTATCTTCCAACGTAATAGCGTTCCCCATAGTAAACGTCATAAGACCTTCATCAAAGACTAAGTGTCTTTCTTCACTTAAAATTTTCAATTCACCAAGAGGAACCGACTCCGACTTTGCGCCTTGAATAACCTTCTCGATACCGAACGGTCCGTTCTCAGATTCCCATCGGGTCACAAATTCTTTAGCGTTATAAGGATCAAACCCCAGTGCTCGAACATCATACTCAAGTTCATTAATATGTGAATCAAGATCTTCGTAAACCTCCATCATATCAAGAATGGTTCCATTCATGACGTGAAGACTACCTTCTTTGATAAACTCATCATATTTATGTCTAAGAGCACCAGGAAGTTTCATCAAAGTTAACTCAGTAATATAACTACGCGTCTTAATTCCAAATTTTCCATTACGAAGCGGAAAGAGGAATGTAAAAGCACAGAAGTCATCGCCCTGCGACAAGTCAGCCCCCATAGCACAGGGCATACCCCAAAACTTCTGAGGACGATGCGGAAGTGTCTCTTCGTAAGTGAAGAAATAGGTATACCCTTCCATCGGAATACCAAAACGTTTAGCAAGAATATCATTACGTGAAGCCGGTGCCTTTTCGGCCCGTTCCACGTCTAAGTGATAAGTTTCGTAGGTTACGGTCTTGCCCAAATTCGGCTGAGCTTTTATCCACAACTCAGGATGAGCAACTTCTTCCAGGTCGTCCAACCTATAATGCCAGATCGAAACGTGAGGCGCGAGATACTCACCTTTAAGAATATCTGCGAGCTCCATTTTAATGGTATCCCCAGAACCATTACGAACAGTTCCTTCCGAACTAACCGCAATGATCAGATAATCATCGAGTTTCGATGCGCCCTGTTCAACAGCACCAATTACATCTTCCCGAATATCACCGGACAACCACTCATCAACAGTAGAAATCTTCGGTCGAAGCCCTTGTAATTTATTAATTGACATAGGGCGAATCTCAAGAAGAGATCCAGTAAGAAAATTTTCAATACCCTTTTTGGTTGATGCCAATTTCTGTCGATTAAACCGATTACCGGTAGTATTTTGCATCGAACCTTCAGTAAGAAACTGAAATAAAGGACCACGAGTTCGAGTAATAGCAGTACGAAACGGAGCCATTACTTCTTCGGCTTGCTTCATCGTTGGCGCAGTCGTAATCTGGTGTGTCGTCGCAGTGTCAACATTTAGAAAATAAGCTTGAATCAAACATTCATAAAGTGACTTAGCTGCGCCTCGAGCCACGATAAGATACTGTTTCGTAGTGAGACGTTTCTTTACCGTTTTTGTAACATATCGACCGCCGTGTCCATCAGCATAAGGTTCATACACACTTCGTTCAACGAAGTAATACCATCCAAATATTTGTTCGGCCCAAAGCTTAAACGAATCTAGAAGATGAAGATCCGACCCATCAGTCAACGTCATTTCGTGTTCGCAGTAACGAATAAAACCTTCGACAGCTTCTGGATCATAGTATATGTTGGCGTTGGTTATGAGAGCATCAATTCGGTTCATTTCCATAGCAACTTCGCGACATACTGGAATATCTCCAGCAAGCACAGCCTCGCGAAATTCGCCGTAATATCTTGGTGTAGCGCGATTTGATAACTCCATAACCCTCCTTCCCTATTTAGCTCCAGCCTTTTTCATCTGCTTCTCGATAAGGGAACTGGCCTGTTGATTTACAACTTGCGTTGCCTGTTGCTTTGCGGTGTTGATCAAGAGATCATTCACGAACTTTCGACCTGGACTCACCGTGCCGGCAGCAAGTTTAGAATATTGCTGCTCAAGATTCATCCTATTCACAAGCTCTTGAAGCTCTTTAGTAGAAAGAGCGTCAACAGTACTCTTCTTCGCAATCTGTCTTTGAGTCGCAGAACGAATTGCATCTTCATGCGCCCTAACACCTCGTCCGCCCTCAGCAGTGACCCTTCTACCCGGCTTCTTTTGAGCCGCACGAGTCTCACCCGCAGGAATATTAGATGTTCGACGCCCCCACTTCATACCCTTAACACCGAAATGTTCAAGAAACTTCTCAGTAGGATCTGCTTGTTCTAGTACGTCACCGAACATATGCGAATCAATACCCATAGCACTGAAATGTTGTGATAAAACGAGTTCCAGTTCTTGTTCCGACGCAGTCATGCTATCTCCTTACTTCTTTTTATGGTATACACCATTTCGGTAAGACCGCCCCAAACGTCGGGTTCGTCGTCTTCACCAAACTTTTTATCTGTGGCTTTAAAACCGAATTTCTCGTAAATATGACGCGCATCAGGAGCATTTCCCGGAACTTCCAACGAAATCTTGGAATACCCTTTTTCTTTGGCATACGCAACACCAGCACCAAAAACGCTGGATGCATAGCCTTTCCCTCGATGTTCGGGACGAACGCCGAGCCATACCAAATTCAACTCATCTTTAGATTTTTCTGTAAACGAACTTTCACCAACGTTTTTTCCGTCAACTTCAATCGTAAAACTTTTTCCTGAATTTAGACGATCTCGAAACTTTTGACTGACCGACCCGATAGCAGCACCAATCGGAGGAATTCTGTCTTCTTTAAGAATAACCTCAACACCACTTTCAGTTTTCAATTGATGTCTTTCTAAAGGCCGATTTCTAAGGTCGCTATAATTCTTTCGAACGCCCCAACGCTGACCCTTAACGCCATAATGAGCTAGAAACATTTTCATTTCATCACTCATCATCATGTCACTTTCTGCAACGAGCCGCTCTTCTCGATTTTCGAGTCGAAACTCCGGTCCGGTATAATCCCCTGTCCACAACGCAATTCGATCAAACTGAACATAACTGATTCCAGGATATTCGCGATCATCCTTCTTTGCGGGGGTTTTTGGATATCCCATTGTCAAATGAGGAAGCCATTCTGGAAACTGTTCTGTTGAATCATAAAGCTTTTTGATTTCCGAATCAGCAAGAAGATAATCTCGAGCATACGTCGGCATAAGTATACGACGTTTATCCTTTTCAAAAAACAACACATCGGCTTGTTCATCGCCAAGCGACCCACGACGATCAACCATCATCAAAAACGGCTGTAATGTCGTTTTCGCAATATGCGCGATATATTGTGTTATATGAGAAAGATTCCCATCATCCGTTTGCTCACCAAGAAAGAGGAGCGTCATGTGCGGAACTTTTTCGCTAGAATACTTCCAGACCGGATCGCGATCTTCCGGAATAGCCACGATAGCCCAACCCATGACGCTCCTTTCTCTTATTGATTCTTCTGATTAAAATAACGCAAGAAAATTACCCGTCGATTGAGCGACGGGAGCAACTTCACGAATACGAACAAATGAAACGGGACCACACTGAGAAGTACCACAGGTGAACGCTAAAGTTGGCGCCACATTACCTGATCCCGATGACACAAGCGCGTCAAATATATGAATATTTCCGTTGATATCAGTCCCACTACCAGTGCCACTGGTACGCTGATTCACAGTATCGAATGTAATGCCAGACGCGGTAAACGCAGGGGATGTTGCAGAATGATCGCCATCCCAGTCACTTGCCGCGATAGCAATTAACATGTCACCTGGTGCCAAATCAAGATTAGACGAAGCAGTAGCAGAACGGTTAGTTCCGTGAGTAGCGTCGTCACCAGTCACCGTTGCTATATCCCAAGTGTGGCCACTCACATCCGAAGCGTAACGAGCCATGACTCCGATTACGCCAACTGGAGTGTTTGCTTGATCAAAGGTAACCGAACCTGACTCGGAGCCAGTCGCCATCTTTGTGTCGGCTCGTATCCGCGTCTTGTGATTGTTCGTTGTATCAGCACCAAGAGCACCACCGCCCAAATCCCCTCGCGGATCCCAGCCGGACTCATTCGTAGCAGTAGCAGTATCGCGCCAGATAGTACGCCCAGCAATCAGTAGATCACCTGCAGCGATTCCCGAGGGATGTGCAATGGCAACCGTCGTTGTGCCGGCAACTTGCTTTGCACCGAGAGCACCGAAACTAATCGTCATTTAGGCCACCGCCACACAACGCCATTTACTCGTCACCGGATTCCAAACAAAACCGACATCAAGCCGGTTAGTTGACACCGTTGTAGTTGGCAACGCCACTGTTGAAGCTTCGAACGAAGCTCCCCAAGTGATCGCGCGCGCGGCCGTGCCCGTAATCGCAATCCAAAGCTTCTGCCCATCCGTCGGAGTCCCCGACAAATTAGTTGTGAAACTTGTGATAGCTTCAGTTTGTGCTGTGATCGAATAGAAATCAACGTTATCAGTGTTAATGGTTGGCGTTGCTGAGCTTGTTGTTGTACCTGTGCGTGGTGTGACTCGTTTGTTAGTAAGTGTTGCTGTTGCCGCACGCTCAGTAGCATTGGATGTATTATCTACGTTACCCAGACCAACGTCACCCTTAACTATACCGGTCGGCGTATTGATAACCGGAGAAGTCAAAGTTTTGTTAGTCAAAGTGCTTGTACTAGAAACCGTCGGAATAACAACACCTTCAACAGAAAGAACTCCTGCAGAAGAACGAGCTAACGTCGTATCCGACGCATGCCCAACCTCCACTCCAGCAAATTGTGGAGTATCTGTTGTTGCTGTTCCTTCGATCGTTCGGAGATTTGCTCCAGTTAGTTCTTCCGGATCTCCAGCACCAGCGGTAATACGACCAAGAACACGACTTGTTGCAGAAATATCCTGCATCTTCGCGTACGTAATTGACCCATCTTTTACATCCGCGGTGATCGATGGCGTTCCATCAGTATACGTTAAATCAATAGTTGCGGTATCAGTAAGAATTGTACCAACCGCATCCTGAGCAGCTTCATCACTGAAAGACGTTATATCTCCGACATAAAGAATATCCCCGTCGGAAACCGCCGTGTTGAACTGGGCTTTTGTTCCCGTAATTCCAACAATCGACGTTTGGTCGCCACTGTTCGTTCCAGTAAGTCCAAGATCAGTTTTAACTTGAGCGATCGTACGAGCAGCCCATGCGCCAGCTTTAGCCTGCAGGAAACTGTCTGTCGTTGCGGTCAATCCTGCAATAGTCGTAAGATCAGAATCAAGTGGTTGTTTAGCATCTAAGTCGGTTTGAAGACCGATAATAGTACGAATATCTGCAGCGGTTAGTTCTTCAACATCACCTGAACCAGCCGTTATCCGACCAAGAACTTTATCAGAAGAAGAAACGTCTTGCATTTTAGCGTATGTGACTACACCGCCATCAATAGTGTACACATTTCCCGAAGACGAAATAACGATATCGCCTTTGTCACCGTCGGTAACTCCCGACCCGCCACCAGGTTGATCATACCAACCTTTGACACCACTGGCGTCCGTGCCATAAAGCTTGGCTAGCCCTGGCGTACCACTATCCCCAGACAATTTCAAACCAGAAGCGTCTGAAGTAATAGACATTTGCGTACGAACATCACCCTTAAGTTCAGGCGTTGCGTCCGTATACGTAAGATCGAGCGTATTTGTATCTGTAAGAATTGTACCAACAGCATCTTGCGCTGCTTCATCTGTATACGCAGTAACGTCTCCGACATAAAGAATATCTCCATCGGTAACTGCGGTGTTAAATTGAGCCTTTGTACCACTAATACCAACTATTGATGTTTGATCGCCACTGTTCGTTCCAGTAAGACCGAGATCCGTCTTAACTTGAGCAATTGTTCTGGACGCCCACGCACTGGATTTCGCTTGAAGGAAATTATCCGTCGTTGGCGTTAATCCAGCGATTGTCGTAAGATCAGAATCAAGAGGTTGAACATCCAAACTCGGAGCAGAAATACGTCGCCAAGAATCGCCGCCGTACTGGAACGACACGAAACCGTTTATCGGAATTGCAGTAGCTGCGACCGGATTCGTGTTAGTGCTGGGCAAGGTCACGACGCCATTACTATTGTTAACGAAATGAATAATCTGCCCTTGACGTAACCCATCGGAGAATGTAGGCAAGTTTCCGGTAGTTACATCACCTGCGGAACCAGTGAACCGAACAACAATTACTGGATCAGCTAGAGTCGCGATAGTTGTTAATGCCACCGATGCAGCAGCCGTAATGTTTAAATGCCTACTAACGAGATCGTGGAACCACGACGCACCAAATTTATTCCTATAAGAGATGCGGCGCTTAGTAATGCTAGTTGCGATAGCGGTTGGACTTACAGAAGCATGCTCATATTCAACTTCTAGAACTTCTACGTCGGCGCCATTTCCAGCGCTGGCGCCGCTACTACCAATGATAGTGGCGCCCGTATAAGAAGAAGCGCCACCACGAAATACCAGTCCGTTACAACGTAATGTAACCGTATCTTTAGAAATAAGAATTCCAACTGATGCGCCAGTGCCTGTGAATCCTTCAAAATCAACAATAACATCTTTCATATCAACGCGGAGCGTACCTGTGCCACTTAAAATAAATCCACGAGCACCACTCCCCGTCCCAAGCATCCGCACTCTCACACGATTCACTCTAGCGGTAATATTGAATCCATCGGTACCAATTGACGCACATTCGAACCCCGAAAGATTCTCGTAAAGTCCACCCTCTACCGTAATCCCAGTGATAGTCGTTATACCAGTAGCGTCAGAGGTATCACCTGCAATCTGAAGTGATTGGTAATAAGTACGTCTGGCAACGCAATTTTCAGCACGAGCTGCTGTACCATAAAGCGCGAATCCAACCATACAAGCATCAGCGGTACAGTCTCTAAAAGTAATATTGCGCCCTCGTGCAGCAAATCCACTTCCACCAGAAGATGCACCAACGAAAGAACCTACCGCATGGCAGTCTGAGAAAGTCGACCCATATGCAGTTCCATGAGTGTCGAATACTTGACCCTGACAATTCATACCAGTACAATTAGACACTTGAGCGTACCAACCGCCACCATATCGATCATATTCGGTACTAGTGTGATCAACCGTTCCGTTGCCCTCGGAATACATATGCCGCAAATTTTCGCCGTGACAATCCCGCATAATTGTCTGCCAACCGCCGTCTTGTACGCCATATCCATAATGACTCTTGCCCGGACGATTCGCAAGATTGCGGAAAATAATCCCATCAAAGGTAGATCGATAAGACGTATTATTGATAGCACGACCAAGACTATTGTAAAACTTAACCCCATTACCTACATGGCACCATTTGGCCGAACGTAGACCAACAACCGCACCAAATACTATCGTATCACGAATAGCAGGATCGGTATCAAAAGTAATATCGCCCTCAATACAAAACGTTATATTCTGAGGCCGAACCAAACGAATATTCGTTGCATACGGCTCAATCAAAACATTTGTAAGAGTAACGGTTGTTCCAGAACTAGTAATACCAGCCAAACTAAACTCAGCCATTTTTGGAACCAAAGAAGCACGACCGTACGGATTAATGTCATCGGAAATAACTTTAAGAATGTCTCCTTTAGTAACACTAACCGAAGATGCCATAGTTAATACAGAAACATTTGAATTGGCAGAACCTTCTCCGGCATCAGTCAATGACACCGCAGAGATCGCAATGCTATTTACAGTTCCTAAAAGATCCCATCCACCTTTAAAATCAAAAACGCCATCCGGATCAGTCTGAATAATTGTAACGGGCCCAAGCGCGCGAATAGTTCTAGACGATCCAGTATGAGCAATTTGACCAAGTTTATATGTCCCAGAAGGCAATAAAATGACTTCGTGATTGTCAATAGCATCTTGCATCTCTGATGTTGAATCAGCAACGCCAGTAGGATCACCGCCGAACATAAACCCAAATGGTTCAAGATCAGCATCAATATTGATGATAGTGCGAATATCTTCTGGAGTCAATTCCTCAACATCGCCCGACCCAGCAGTTTTTCGACCAAGAACTCTACTAGTAGCAGCAACGTCTTGCATCTTCGCATAAGTGACCGATCCATCTTTGACATCTGCCGTAATAGAAGGTGTTGCGTCATTATAAACAAGATCGATTGTCCCCGTATCTGTAAGAATTGTACCCACAGCATCTTGAGCAGCTTCATCCGTATATGCGGTAACATCTCCAACATAGAGAATATCACCATCCGTGACCGCTGTATTGAATTGAGCCTTGGTACCACTAATTCCATCTATTGACGTTTGGTCACCACTATTAATCCCCGTAAGACCAAGATCCGCCTTGACCTGCGCAATGGTTCTAGCTGCCCATGCGCCAGCTTTCGCCTGCAAGAAACTATCGGTCGTTGCGGTTAATCCGGCAATCGTCGTCAGATCCAAATCAAGTGGTTGTTTACCAGCCAAAGCAGTTACGATCGCATCCACGGCGTTGGCATCGTCATTCAACGCGTCAGAAATTTCCCCAAGCGTATCCAGAACGGAAGGAGCCGTGCCAACCAAGGCTGCTATTGCAGCAGCAATCGCAATATTAATTTTATTTGCCGAATACGTAGTTGTTGTGGCATTCGTCGCACTACCGTCAGCGATAACAGCTTTAGCATCAAGCGCAGCCTGCAAACCGGAGGTCTTAGCAATACTAAACGCGCTATCTGGAACCACAGGCGCAGAACTAAATGTTTTTACACCCGCGATTGTCTGCACTCCGGTCAACTTAACAACCACACTGTCTTCAGCCTTAGTCGCAGCATCAGTGATCTGCGACATAGTGTGTGTATGAACAGTCGCAGCCTTCCCACCAATAACAACATCCTGCGCATCGTTCAAAGCCTTGATTTTAGCGACAGAATAGGTTTCCGTAGTTGAAGTAGTAGACAAATCATTAATTGTTAAGCCTGTAGCCAACAC